>Ga0126384_10001653_pt1 | contig 13274 bp, 8 predicted proteins | sample PanSoiMetPlot_36_FD_92543 | JGI IMG/M metagenome (GOLD analysis project Ga0126384, IMG submission 92543) | Tropical forest soil microbial communities from Panama - MetaG Plot_36 | ecosystem: Environmental > Terrestrial > Soil > Tropical forest > Bulk soil | place: Panama | collected 2016-02-17 | reverse complement strand
TTCTCAATCAGCAGGGCCGTTTTGAGGAGGCGCTGCCGATTCTGCAACAGGGGGTCGCCGTCGCGCCGAGAAACATCCGCGCGCACGAAATTCTGGGCAAGACGCTTCTTAATCTGAACCGGCTGGAGGAAGCTCAGCGGCAGTTGGAAGTCGCCGTATCCGCCGACCCTAACCGGGCTGCGTTGCACTATCTACTGGGTCAGATTTACAGAAAGCAAGGCCAACCGGATAAAGCCAAATCGGAGATGCGGCGATTTCAGGAACTGAAAGCTAAAGAACCGCCCGCAAAGTCGGGCATGGAATAACCTTAGGGTCCCCCGGTTGAGTGCGATTCTCCCCGCAGGGCTGCGCTTGTGTCGTGAGCCGGCTATGAGGGGGGCTGAGAAAGACGCGTGATTGCCATGGCCTTAAGAAACCTGCCCTTTGGATTGCCGCCCCGACAGAGGGCAGGGGTCCCGATTGAAAGATCCGGGAGTTCGTTCACCAGAGCCAAAGCTGGGCTCACAAAACAGATCCGTCGGGACGCTGCGCAGCCGAAACGGCGCAAGGGCAAGAATTCCAATCACAATCCGAAAACACAAGTGGGCTGAAACGTTTTGTTTGCTCCATCACTACGTACGTAGAGCTGGGCTCTAGCTACTGAGCCCAAAGAGCGAATCTATAGGAGTTTTTTCTCCTTACGGCTTCAAATCGATCTGAAATCGTAGGGATATAAGGAACAGCAACTCAGGGAAGTTTCGGAACTGCATTCGATCTCGACAAATTCTCTTCGAAACGACGTGATGGAACATTACACGGCCTCAGTCAGGTTCCATGCTTACCTAAGGGAGTTTGGTGATTATTTGTGTGACGTTGATTGCTCCAGTCCCGTCACCTTCGATTCGGCCTAATGGCATATAATGATGCACAACGCCGTGTGGACCGATTGCTATGGCCACGGGATTCTTGTTTGCATCGAGGACGAAGGGCGAGTCAATGACGCCGTTTCGCGCTGTGCGGGCTGAAATTAGCCAATAGTCGGCTGTGCGATAGAGGTTCGCTGGCGAACTCTGTTGATTGTTGGCGACAGCATTGGGGCTAAGCGCCGGCTGAAACTGAACTTGAATGCCGTCTTCGAGGTCGAACCAGTTCGGATTTGTCCCAGTGGCTTCGGTAATGGGGATGCCATCCGATGTACCTGTCTTTTGATCCCACCGGCGAAGAAAAGCATGCGGGTGCGATGGATCGTCCCTGAGTATCTTGGGCGGCGTGACGGAACCAGCTCCCTTGAGAGTCACGCTGCGATCGACCAAGCTAATCGTGTCCACCTGGAAGAGTTGTCCTGGCTTGCATTGCAAGATCAGATTGTCATCGAGCAGTTCCACCCAATCGTCAGTTTTGAGCGCGAAGCGGCTATCCCGGCCAAGCGATTCGAGAAACACAATGCTGCCATTCGATGTAAGGATGGGAAAGACGACGCAAGCATTTTCCCGTGACCATTTGAAGGAGGGAGTTCCACTATTGGAGCCGTTGTGGATTTCGACGCGATAGAGCTGATTCTCTGCACCGCGATAGCGGGCGTCGGGATGGGTCATACATGGATCCATGGGACTTGAATCCGATGGCGGCTTCAATTGGGCTGCGAGCCAGCCACGATTGTACGGCTGAAATTTGTTCTCGAGCCAATCGTTAAGAGCCGAAATAGGTACCTTCCCACCTGCGGGGCCGGATACAGTTGGGTCGTCGACGATTTTGACCTGGGCCACAACCTTTGCGCGCGTAGCGGTATCGGGACCTTCCAAAGCGATCTCGCGAATTGCAGGATCCTGGAAATACGCGATGTGGCGTTCCCAAACGTCGAGATAGACCAGTCCTTGAGTGCCCTTGGTTTTCCATTTGGCGACGAAGCTCTTGATGTCGTCTGGGCCCATTGGAAAATCCGGTTGAGTGAGGAATGTGGTGAGGCGCCGCATTGCGAAAGTGGCAGCATCGGCGACGCTGAGGACTGTCACCGGCGGATTCAAGACAGCGGCGCGCTTAGTGGGATCGGTTTGAGTCAATTGGGAAACGAGTGGGAATCCAGTTTTTGGATCGAAGACTTCGCTTTCGTCTAAGACCGCAACATATTGATTGTCCTGATATGGCTGATCATCAGGCATCCATTCCGAAACGCTGATATTTGCCACATTTGCAATTGCGTCGGCGGTGGCAAACGGGACCCTTTTGCCATCACAGGAGCAGAGGATTCCATCCAAGTAACAGGAGCCAGGAACGATGATGAAATCTGTGATGGGATTCGGACTGGTGAGTTTCAGTTTAGCCAAGAAGAAACCATAGTCAACGGAACCGGATTTACCGGTAAGGTCCGCGCCAAGTTCGCGAAGCAGACGCAAGAATATCGTGACTTGTTCGTTCCAGTCCGCGTCGAGGAGTACACGCCCTTGCTGAAGTAAGACGCGAGAGAAGTGCTTGTGCGCGTCGAACGAGTCGCGCGTGAAATCACCCTTGAATTCGCCGGCCATTGTTTCCTCCTAAGTCGCGTGGATGATGCCCGCTTCCATCGCGGCGGGGGTAAATTCCTCGAGTCGTGCGCGCAAATTAGCTTCGCGCTGCGGCTGAAACAAGTCGTGGAAGACGCCCAGTTCCGAGTCGTCGTCGGCGCCTCGCTTGATTTCGCAAGGGCACGTATCAGCTAGCTGGCAATAGTCAGGAGTGCCGTACCGAAGGCTGTTAAATTGCGGGCGGACGCGTTCCGCAGCCGCTTCTTCTGCAGCGGTGATTTCAGCTATTGTCGCAGACGGAATTGCGTGAAGGAGCGACGCGCGGGCTTGCCCTTCGGCGAGATCCGGCTGGCACTCATAACGCTGTGGTGTGCGGGATCCTGGAGCGACATAGCAGAACCTAATGCAACCACTTTGTTTTCGCGCGACGAGCAACAAATCATTGAAGATAGAATTCTCCGCAAGTTCGACCAAATGGACCTTGGTTTCTCCAATGACGGTGGTGCGGATGATCCTCACCGACGCATAAGCAAGGCAGCCTTCGATGCCACTTAACGCCGCCAATTCTGAACTCGTCGCGTCAACAATACTGTCAGAGATGTGCAATTTGAGTGGGTCTGTGGCGCGCTCGTCCCAGTTCACTAGGATTGACCCGACGATGGAGTGTTCAATGGTTGAGCAAAGGGGTGAATTCACGAACTCGAGGCTTGGTTCAACGGGGTGCTGCGGACCACAATCACAATCGAGGCCCCAGCCCGGCACTAGTGTGCAATGGCGAATAGCGAGGCCAGCAACTGCCCCTTCAATCCGCACTCCGCGCCCGGTAATGAGCAAGCCATCTAGAACCAGCCACGAACCAGCTTTGCCTGTCACTTGCACGCTGTCGGGCATAGAGCTCAGCATGTCGAGCAAACGGATAATCGGCCGCCTGCGTTTGGCAGCGCGGATTTGCAGGTACTGATTCTCTTCGAGCGTGATGCGAATTTGTTCTGTGTAAACACCACTGTCTTGAATTTCAATGACGGCTTTGGCAGGTCGATCCCATTCCCATTGGGCAATCGCATCTGCGATTCGCGTGTACTTTAGTCCGGCGCCGACCTGATAAAGCTTGAATTCTTCAGGTTTGAAAACCAAAGGCTGGGAAAGGGAGCGTGAGTATTCACCACCGGCCATGTCCATGCCGAAACCGTATTCGTAGTTCACCCAAACGCCTGATTTGGGGAGCTGTCGAATAGGGAAGACGAAGCGGCCTAGCCTGGGGTCAACAAGAATGTGGCCATTTGGCGCCTTGTGTTTCCAACCGGAAAGGTTTGCCGGAATGATGGTCTCGACGGGAAGAGGAGCATTGAGATTGTCGCCGGACTTTGGCCAGTCAGGAGCCCAAATGGAGAAGCTCTTTTCCGCACCGTAATAGCCGGCCACGCCGGATTCTTCGCCAGGTTCAACGTCCTCTCCACTCGCGGCAAATGCACGGCGAGAAATCGGTTCAGGCACATTCAACATGCCCGGTTCGCGAATATCCGATTTCGACTTCTCCGGAAGCGTGAAGAGCTGCGTGTCATTCCCGAGCGCGCTGAACTGATAGCAGTGATCCCCTGCTTTTTCGAAACAGTTCGCGGGTGTGTGCGTCACAGAGTACGGTTTGATCCTCCAAACGAAGACTCCGATACTTGGAATGGAATAGCGACCCCGTGAGTATTTTGAATTGACGCTTCGCACGTCGATCGTATGCGCGGATTCCGAAAACGGCCCGGCCAAGAGGTCCATGGCGTCCCCGTCACGAATATCAGCTGTTCGACCGCGGTCGAGGCGGGCCAGATTGATGCATTGTGTAAATACGAGTAGGCGATAAAATTCCACGGAGAGGGCGGGCCAGCCGGCAACAGCTTCCGCGAGCTGATGCGTAACCGCGAGCGTGCCTTTTCGGCAGCGGAATCGGATCGTGTTCGCCACTTCGCGACGCGTGATAAGAATCTTGTTTCTGAGACTAGCTTCAACGTCTCCCGAGGATGAAGGTTCACCCGCAGCGTGCACTTCCTTGTAGCCGACGAGACTTCCCATGTACGGAACGACCCAGTCCTGGCAGGTTTCGATGAACCAATTCTCATAGAGCTGCCCGATGTCGTCTTCGACGACTTCGACTTGCTCTTCGATAACTTGCAGCAGGGCACGGAGCGGGTAGTTCTGATCCGCATCGCGCAGGCGATACACAGGTGGCAGCAGGTTATAGAGTCGATCGGGGGAGGCGCTCATACGGTAAGCTCCGTCAATAGCAAGCAATCAGGAATTTCGTCGTTTAGATACGCAACCTGCGCGGGAAGAATTCCGTTGGGCCCAAGAGTGGCTGGATTCGCGATGACGCGCGTCAGCAGTGGGGCAGGTCCGCCCGTGCTGGTGAGCTTTTTGATTTGCTCGGCCAGAGCTGTAGGCAAAATCGAATTGCCGAGATTGTCCGTGTCAGAAACTGCATTAAAACAGGTGATTTTGGCATACTGCACGCCTTCGACCCGTTGCAGCGTGGCATAGGCTTCACTAAGCAAAGCGTCTTGCGCCAGCTCTCTGTTCGCAAAACCAAACGTGTTCAACATAGCGGCTTTCGTCACCGGGGCGACATTTTCCCAGAGGTAGTCGGGCAGTACTTTCACTTGTGCCGCGATTACAAGCAGCTTTGCCAAACGAATGTCCAACTGAACAGGTTCCGCAGGATCACCGAACTGTGCCATGGCCAGCGAAAGATTCTGGAAGAGTTCCGAACCGCGATCGATGCGAATATCACCGACTCCTGCGATGGTAACGTGAACTACGAGCTCATTTCCGAAAGCCAAGCGCGCGGAGCTTGCTTTGTCGATTCCCGCGTAGGCACGCGCAAAGAAGGCGTAGTCTTCGAGTGAAACCAAACGATCGAGCGACATGACGGCCACGGGAATATTGCGCCGGGCTTGTGCGGGGCTATCTGCGTCAGCGCCGCCGGAGGCCGGCAAAGGATTGATCACATCCTTAACGCCAAGAGGTCGCGTCATCAACTGGCTGATTTTTCCTGCGACAACATTTCCCATTGCGCCGATGCCGCTTCTGTAGACGGCCTTTACGTTGGAGTTGCCAGTTGGCAACCTCGAGCCGCGATGGCCTTCGCCAAAAATCGTTGATGTGTTCTGGTTATGGTCTTCCTTTGTGAAGTAAGTTCGCGCGTCTGGCATCATTTCCGCCAAGCTATCCACTTCACGCCACAAGATTCCGTTTACGCGGACTTCCAGAGTGCTCTGCACTCCAGTGGGGGTCGGAGCAGAGAGGTAAGTGAGAGGAGGTTTGCTCAAAGTGAAAGCCTGAAGAGCTTTTGAGCCATCGCCGCTGCCGAGAACTTCGTTGCGTGTTTCCCCGTGCGTGGCGTGAGAAACATTACCGTAGATGGTCAGAGTCGCCGGATCGTAGAAATAGCTGAGAGGTTTAGCAAGCTGCAAGGTCGTGTGAACGGGATCGTTCGGCCAACCGGGGTTAATCGACTGTTGGACGCCCGCAAGCATGGCGAGTTCTGTGGCCTGAACGCCAGCGATTCCGGGAGTATCCGTGCGGGTTCCACTAACGATGATCCAGCGTCCAGGCTGCATGCCGTCATACAGTTTTGCCAATTCAATCGTGTCGCCATGCACGTCTTCATCAATCGGTTCTTCGGCGAGGGCAAGCTCCTCGCTCTGTGCAAAGACAACCGTGTTACGAATGGCCCAGAAGTTAGAGCCGAGCTTGGCAACCGCGTCTTTCGCCTCGAACCAATCGGCCTCAACCGACGGATTCTCCGGCACTGCTAAATCAATTTCTGTGGTTTTCCCACTCATGCCATAGGCCGTGCGTGACAGACTCGCGTTAACTGACTTCGCTTTCACGAAATAGAACTCGCCCGGTTTGTATTTGAGAAACCAATTATGGTCGGAAGGAGCGTTGCTTTCAGTTGTCGTCATGGCGATCCAGCTGTCCGGGACGATCTGTTCGTAGCTGGAATCAAGGAACAACTTTCCGGGCTGCTCCAGATCATTTCCAAATGTCAACGTTCCTGCGGTGATCGACGTGCCTTCTTCTTTAGCGAAAATTGGCCATTCTCCCCATTGAGTGACGACGCCGCGAAGCGCAGCCGCAACGCGGGGGGCCGCGTTGTTTCCAAAGAGATGGGCGTGAGTGCGCAAAGCGTAGATGCGGACAGGACCAGGTATGCTCGTTTGCTTTCCCCAGGCCTTGTATAGCGAACCGGCGATTTCTGGACGTAAAGTTCTCAAAAGCTGTGGCAGGGTGTCTGATTCGGGAACAAACGTTTTGTTGAAGCTGCGCACGAGCTTTGCGGCGTCTCGCGGGGGACGAGAAGCTGGCAACGCCAGGGCTTCGACAATCTTGTTCAACCGTTCAAATCCGCTTGGCACCTCGCCCTTTTGAGAGGCACTGAGTGAGACGGAAAACGTGCCGGACGACGGTCCGTTGAGAATCTCTTCGGCCGCAATGAAACCTGAAATGAGTTTCGTGATCCAAGCCCCGAGTCTTGTAAGGTTCCGTTGTTGGGCCAACAAACGAAAATCCTCCAGTGCGCCGAGAAACTCGGAAACTGTGGGTGGCTTTGCTTCTGACGCGGCTGGCGCCGTAAAATTCTGGATCAACGCAACGACTTGAGAAGCAATATAGCCGCCGGGAGTGAAGAGCGATTCCTGTTGCCCTTCGGCAAACGCCGCCTGGAATTTCGTCAGGAATCGTGTGAGATCATCTTGCGTATTTCCTTCGAACTTCAATCCACCTTGCAGAACTACTCTCGTCCGGTTGTTGGCGGAGTCCGGCGAAACGCTCTCGATGAAACGTAAGAACTGCAATCCGTGCGAATCGCCGAGCGCAATCAAAAGAGGGTCCCCCGCCTTCAAATTCGTCGAAACTCCCTGGAGATATACCGTCAAAAGGTTGCGGCCACCAAAAAGCGTGTCGCTCGCGTTTAGACTGATTTTCTGTGGACGAGATAAACGGGGTTGCAGATTGTTCCAGCGAATGCGGGCCGTGATTTTTTGGCTCGTTTCGAAGGTTTGCGGCAGCTGGCCGGGATCTGGCACGCTTTGCGCTTGTGTTCCCGGAGGAATCTCGACATCCACGTTGTCATCCGGACCAGTCTCGAGATTGAAAGCAAGAAAGACGCTCGCGGCAACGCCTGGACGCAAGCGATACCCGACCAGCCTTGCAAGTTCCTGGAGCGAACACCGATGGACTGCAGTCCCCAAGTACCCTTCGTTCGCGATTCGCTCTTGATAGAAGGTCAGAACATCTGCAACGGTGGCCCAGGCGTCTAGCAAAGCGACGGAGGGGTCGGCTAGCTCGCGAGTTCTCAGTCTGAGTAGCGGAGAGATTTTAATCGTCCCGCTTTCACCGTCGTGGGCGGCTATCTCTAAGGAAAGGCTGGAAAGGCGGGACTGCATCGATTCGAAAAACGAAGAGTGGACGCCGACGCGGTAATTCAGCTCATCGAGACCGGGGCGATTGTATAGATTGGCGGGCGTCATTAGGTCCACGCCTTGACAGCATCCGCACGCGCAGTTCATCGCCCACCTCGCATGTCGAACACAATCCGGCCGTTTTCCGGGAAACTGGGATCGTTGTCTAGGCGCCCGATCTCCGTTGGCCGAAGCGGCAGGACGCCGTTAGCAAGCTCGCCATTCGGGCCTTCGTATAGACGTTCGAGCTTCGTGATGACAACGCTTTCGACACCCGTCACCTGTTGCGCCACGGCGACAAGCTGGCTCAAATAAATGGACTGTCCAAAAATGAGATTGTCCGGATTGAAGAACCCTTTCGTTCCGTCTGGAAGAACACGGTCGCTAAACACGTCAAGCAACGCCGCCTCAACGTGCCCCCGCAGGTAGTCCGGCGCAACACAGACAATCATTTCGATGTTGAGGGGAACATAACGCGCCGGCTCGACTGCCAAATCGTGGCCCATTCTGCGAAAACGGTAGAGGTATCGCGAAACGTTGCGATCCAGCTTCCAGGAAAGCTCTTCCGTCCCCTTGGGATCGGTGGTCACACGCGCTTGATACCAGCTTCCTGTCCACCGCAATTCGCACGCGGCACTCTGCAGGTTTTTGTTTCGCTTCGCGAGCGTCGCATAATCGACCGGCGTAATGGCACGTTCCAGGCGGTCGCGAAAAACGTGGGGAGCGAGAAGCTTGGCTTCGGCAATTGTTTCCGGAGCCACACCACCTTTCGCGGGCAGCGGATTCGTAATTCTTGCGTTAGTGATGATTGGATTTCGCCGAAACACAAGGTAGCGAATCGTGTCGGCACCTACGTTCCCAGAAGGACCATTCCCAACTCGATAAGTCGCTGTGAAACAAGTCTTCGGGTCAGGCCGACGGCCGCAATCTCCATCGCCGAAGCGCAGGTGGGCAATCCCGACGTTGTCCATCTCCACAGCGAAGTCATAATCGTCGCCGCCGCTTTCCAGAAGGTCGGGCCTTGCATACCACTCACTGGCGACGGTCCCGTACGGAGTTTCAAGAGTCCCATTGATCCGAATTTGTGCCAGAGCGTTGCGCGGAACCTGCATAGAGAGATTCGACGCGGGAGATTTCTTAAGGAAGGGCACGGCAAATGTTAGCGGCCCATTTTTGATTTGCGTTTCGAATGCGACTGGCACAAAGGTTTCTTCCGCGGGATTGCACTCGCAACCGCAGGTTTCGACGAGGCACCCCTCGGGAGCGCACCCCGCACTTTCCGGACCAGTCGTCTTGCCGTGATCTACGAGAATCACGTTTCCGCACGCGACGCTCACGTTTTCCAGATATTTGCAGCCGTGAGATGGATCGGTCACTGACGAGATGCATAGTGCAAAGGGTAGAGCGTCTTCTTGCGCCCATTCGACGCGCGCAAGAAACACAGGTTGATCGCCCAGGGTATCCGTTTCCAAGTCTACTTTGGTGATTCGGACCACATGTCGGTGGGTTGGGTCTGCGTCTTCAGGTACACCCGTGCGCGGGCCCATACCTTCTTCGAAAAGCAAGTAGTCGCCAACATTCAAATTCAAGATTCGCTCGGTGTCGCTCTCTGTCGCGGATTGGCTCGTTCCGCTCGAAGGCGGTCCGAGGATTTCCTTGTTGCGGACGGTGGCCCCCGTTTCGGAACCGTTTCTCGCTACATTCGGATTTGGAGCCGGTTGCCCGGGAGAAGCCTCAGGTGGTGGCGCGGGAAGATTGCAGTCGGTGAGCGTTGCGGAGGTTGCACCCTGGGGAAGGCAGCATTCTCGATTGCCCCAGGAATAGATGAGGATGCGGCTGCGAGCCCTTGTGAAATTCAGCGAAGTCTTCCGGTCGGCTACTAGTGGCTCGAAAATCTCGTAGCTGGCAGCGGGAACGGATTCCAATTCCGGATCCTCGAGCAACCAGCGATCTTGCGGCGCGTTTGGGAATCCTGTGATGAAGTACACGTCGTCGGGAAGGATGGGACCTAGGTCAGACTGCGTGTTCACGGTGATCCACGCGCGCGCGTTGCAACCTTCGGACAAGCGGTAGTCCACCAGGCGTGCGTGGCGGCGCACGGAGATTCGCTCGCGCGCCGTGTCAAGGTAGGCTTCGCTCGCGACGGCGTCCTGGTAATAGCTAAGGCGATCACCTGTGTACGCAAGGACTTCCACGAGCGCGACGCCGATATCCGGAACGTGGCGTTCTTGCCAGTCCGGCATGATGGTCGCAAGCCGATCAAAGATCAGCTGGCGAAAACTGGCATAGTCCTTGGCCAGATAATTTATTTCCGGAGCTGGAGCTAGCGGCTTTCGGCAGACTTGTAGCGGTTTGCAATCAAGTTCGCTTGGGCAACCGGCTTTGAATCGAAATTCGAGCGAATCGTAGCGAGGGTCAATGCCGGGAAATGGATCGTTGGTTGGCCGGCCCTGCGGGTCGGCGGCAACGATCTGCAATCTATACGTCGAAAAATCTCCGATCTGGTCTACGGTAACGTCGGCTGAGTCGTCCTTGTCCGAATCGGGGCTTGCAAATAGCTGGACGGCCGTAACTTGAATCTCTTTCACGCGTTGTCCGCCGATGACGCGGAAATTTCCGCGCTTGACATCCTGGGGAGCTTTGCCCAGAAACACGACGTGGAGCGTCAATTGATCAGAGCTAACCTCCAAATAATCGAGCCCGTAGCATCCCTTTTTTGCGCGTACTCTTTCTCGCCGCGGCTCCTCGCGGCAAATCAGGAAAGGCTCGACGTTCATGTGATACTCCGCTCAAAAGTGTCGGTACGCGTTTCACCGGTCAGCCGAACGACGTATTTGATCGAAACTTGCAGAGTGGACTCCCGGCTGGTGACTTCCACGGTTTGTGCGTCGATGACGTCACCCAGCCAGCGTTGCAGTGAACCGCGAATTGTGAATTGAAGGGCCGCCGCCACTTCGGGGCTCGTTGGTTCGAAAATCATCCTTCCGAGGCCTGCACCGAAATCGGGGCGATTCACACGGTCGCCGGGACCGGTCATCAAAATCTGCTCGATCATGTCGCGAATGTGATCAGCGGCGGTAGTGTCCGCCGCGCGACCCTGTGGATCGAAATGAAATGGATAGTCAATACTTCTCATCTTCAAGTCCCCGTCACGCGCGTCTGCGTGGAAAGAATCAGAAGAGGGGTGCCCGTGGGCGCACAAATCGCCCGGCTATCCAGCAACACGAGCGGCTGCCCGCCGGAAGTCACTCGGGTTGCACCAACGACCCACTGCGCCGTCACGCACGGTCCATTTCCGCCGGGAGGGACGAAACTGCATCCCGCCACAACATAAGAACTCGCGAGCGTGACCGTCGGCATTCCATTGACGCTGACTCGGGGATTCGTGATAACGGGTTGCGCTTGTCCGCCATGCATGCAAGTCACGGTTGCCCCCAGATGAACCAAAAATCCCGGCATAATTTCTTCTCCCTGTCACACAATCGTGAGCGCACCGTTGTTGATGGTGACCGTCGGCCCTGTCATTACGATGCTTGCGCCCTTTCCGTTTTGAATGTAAATCCCGGTATCGTTCACGATGATCGAAGCACCCGTCGCGCTCTTGAGCATGATTCCGCCGGTGGGCCCGGGGAGATCGCTGATGGCAACCGTATTCATAAGCCCCGTACCCAAAACGATGCTTGGGCTCGCTGGATTGCCGGCCAAGGCCAATGCGGGAAGCTCGGAAGAAGATCCCCAAAAACAACCCGTCCATACGGGATAATCAGGGTCACCCTGTTCAAACTCGACCCACACACCAGACCCGATTTGCGGCACGAAGTAGGAACCCATTTGTTTTCCCGCGATGGGGACACAAGGCATCGCCCAGCTTGAGGGGGCTACTGCCGATACGTCCGGCACAATGACCTGGATCCTTCCCATCTGCATGGGATCAACATTGTTCAAAACTGTGCCTCGGAATTTTCCGTAGAACTTTTCTCCATTATTCATGCTGGCACCGCCGAAACCGTCGAAACCAGTCCGTTGCGAATTAGCGTGAAGTCCTGTTTGTACTCCCCCTTCTTGATTCTGTGTTTTACGCTCTTCACGAAATAAAGGCCGTCAAAGGCCATGCCACCGCCGCGGACACCCACCAATTGCCGTGCTTTGAGCACGCGGCCATAGCGAACAACGTCAAGCGAACCGCTCGCTGAAACCGCATCGGCAGAGAGGGATTGTTTCGCCAAAGCAATGAGCAAAGCCTGCACGGGTTTGAGCTTCGCGGTTCCCTCAACGGGCTCGAACCGGGTGGGAATTGGTTCGATAATTCCAAGAGGCGGGCTAAGCGGATTAAAATCCGGAATGGGAATGGGAATTGTGGCCTTGCTGAAAGGTTCTTGAATCCAGACAATCGGCATGGCCTTTTGGTCATTCGTATAGGAAAAACTAATGTTTTCTACGTTCGTGTAGGCATCCATGTTCACGTTCAGAGCTGGTTGCGGCACGCCGATGGTCACACGGGGCCCCCAGTAGGCGACGTTTGCGCCCGGTGCCGGGCCAGAGCTGATGTAAAATTCATAGCCAACAATATCCGCGAGCTGATTGATGTATTTGAGGTCGGTCCCTTTCTGCCGCGGAATCATCTCCATGGGATTTGGAAAATCGAGCATTACGCTCGGCACGACCAGAGGAATGATTCCGAACATCGCGTACTTCGCAATCAACAGCGCCACGCGCGCCTCCGCAGGCATCGCTGGAAACGGAAATCCGCTGAAATCCTGATAGTCCATTGCCGCTGTAAGGTCCTGGCCTTTGATCGTTACCGTGGAAAACCCAGTGTCACTGCCAGGGCTGATTTGATGGTCAGTCATGAGTCCATCAATCAGTACTTCCGGTGTGCCATTGACTGTGAGCATCAAGACCACCCGCACGAGCGGAATCGGTGTGCCGCCTGCGATCAGAAAAAGCGTTTGCAACACGGATTTGTTGCTGAGCGTGAAGACGAGCTCGAATACACTGGGTGATCGCGGCCCAGAGTTGACGGTCACGGTTACGCTCGTCAACGAATCAAGAATCGATTGGGGCACTGGCACCGCAATCACCGGTCCGATCATCACCGTCAGATGGATTCCTTTAAGCATTGGAAGAACCAGGAACTCCTGCTGGGAGAGTGATCAGGAGTTGAGTGCCGACCGCCTCCAGATCATCAGGGCGCATCGCGCGGTTGGCGTCGCACAATCGCCAAAATAATTCAGGGTCGCCGAGATATTGGGCGGCGATGATATCCAAGCGCTCACCGTGCACCACCGTGTGAATGAAGAGGGGTGAGAATCGTTCGGGTTGCGGCAGAAACCGGCGGCGGAGG
>Ga0126384_10001652_pt1 | contig 13276 bp, 11 predicted proteins | sample PanSoiMetPlot_36_FD_92543 | JGI IMG/M metagenome (GOLD analysis project Ga0126384, IMG submission 92543) | Tropical forest soil microbial communities from Panama - MetaG Plot_36 | ecosystem: Environmental > Terrestrial > Soil > Tropical forest > Bulk soil | place: Panama | collected 2016-02-17 | reverse complement strand
GCTCCTCCTAGACGAGACACTAGCGGGCCTGGGCGCCCAGGAAGTGGAGCGCATGCTCGAGCTGATCCGCCAGCTTAAAGCCGACAACATGACCATCGCCATCATCGAGCATACCATGCACGCCATGGTGCGCCTCGTGGACCGGTTCATCGTATTGGATCATGGAGCCGTGCTGGCGCAGGGCACCCCCGATGCCGTCACGCGCGAGCCGAGCGTCATTGAGGCATATCTCGGCAAGAAGTGGAGCGCTCGTGCTAACGCTTGACGACGTCCGCGCAAATTATGGGGGCCTCACGGCATTGGCGGGGGTGTCGATCAACATCGCCGACGGTGATTTCATCTCGATCGTCGGCCCGAACGGTGCGGGTAAGACGACGCTCTTTAAATGTATTTCGGGCATCGTCACGCCGAGTGCTGGCCGCATCATGTTCGGCGGCCGCGATCTCATGCAGGTGCGGCCCTGCGATCGGCCGCATCTTGGCATCGCCCACGTGCCCGAAGGACGGCAGGTGTTCCCCAATCTGACGGTGCTGGAAAACCTGGAGATGGGGGCCATGACCGTGACGGGGCGGGAGCAGTGGGCGCAGAACCTCGAGTACGTGCTGACGCTGTTCCCTGTGCTGGGTGACCGGCGCGAGCAACTCGCCGGCACGCTGTCGGGCGGGGAGCAGCAAATGTTGGCGATCGGACGCGGACTTGCGTCGGCGCCGCGCCTCCTGATGCTGGACGAGCCTTCGATGGGACTGGCGCCGACCGTTGCCGATCTGATTTTCGATCGGGTCGCCTCTATCCGGCGCGAGAAGAAGCTCACCATCTTGCTGGTGGAACAGCGCGCCGTGGAGGCGTTAGAGTATTGCAATCGCGGCTACGTTCTGGAGACCGGGCGGGTGGTGCTGTCGGGCACGCACGACGAGTTGCTCGCCGACGACCGCGTGCGCAAAGCCTATCTGGGAATGTGAGGAGGCGCGCTCGTAAGGGCGGGAGGAAGGGGTGAACGTCAGAAGGAGTTGTGAACATGTTTGATCGCAGAGACATACTCAAGGGCGGTGCGGCAACAGTTGCCGTGGCGGCGGTGGAGGGGATTGGTCCGACGGCCCACGCCCAGGACAAGGTGGTCAAGATCGGCATGATCGCACCACTGTCGGGGCCTTGGGCGCGGCAAGGCGAGCTCAAAAAGATGGGAGGCGATCTGGCCGTCAAGCACGTCAATGCGCAGGGCGGCATCAAGGCGCTCGGCGGCGCCAAGCTTCAACTGCTCACCTTCGATGCCGGTGACAGTGCAGAGAAGGCAAAAAATGCGGCCCAGCGCATGATCGCGCAGGAGCCCGATTTGGTCGCGGCCACGGGCGCGTGGCTCTCCTCCTTCACGCTTGCTGTGTCGGAAGTGACGGAGCGTGCCGAGCTGCCGCTGCTGACGCTGTCCTATTCGGACCAGATCACGTCACGCGGGTTCAAACACGTGTTCCAGACCTCGCCGACCGGCGGCACGCAAGCGACGGTGGCGACCCCCACGTTGGTCAATATGGCCGAAAAGGCGACCGGAAAGAAGCCGGCAACGGTGGCGATCGTCATGGACAACACGGCGGCACCCGTCAGTTTCGCCAAGCCCATGCGCGAGGGCGGGTTGGAGAAGCTGGGCTTGAAGCTGGTGGTGGATGAAATCTTCACGCCGCCATTGGCCGACGCAACCTCGATCATTCAGAAGGTGCGCTCGGCGCGGCCCGACATCCTGCTAATGTTGGCAACAAGTATTCCGGACGACAAGCTGCTGCTCGAAAAGCTGAACGAGTTTGGTCTGGGCAAGGGGCGGCTGCCGGTTATCGCGAACGGTGCCCATATCGGTGCGCCGGAGCTCCTGAAGACGGTTGGGAAGGAGCTGATGGAAGGCGTCATGTTCATTGTCGCCAACTGGCCGTCGAAGGGCCAGGAACTGATTGTCGAGGACTTCAAGAAGGAGACAGGCGAGCCGTGGATGACCCAGGATTCCTTGTGCACCTATGGCGACGTATGGATCATGAAGGAGGCTCTCGAGACTGCCGGCAAAGCTGACAGCCGAGCAGTATCGCAGGCCATCCGCAAGATCGATACGACCGACGGTCCGGCCAAATATTTCCCAGGCGGCCGCGTCAAGTTTCTGGATAACGGACGGCGCGACGGCGCAGTGTTCGTGATCGCGCAATGGCAAAACGGCGAGCCGATCACAGTCTATCCCCCGGCCTCGGCGCTGCGGGAGCCTGTCTGGCCGAAGCGGACTGGATAGCTCTGCCAAGGTTTAGGGCAAGGCTGCGATCCTCGCGGTCGCAGTCTTGGATGCTGCGGTGCAAATGCCAAACCCGGCCGGACCCTGAGGAGGGATCGCGCGGCAAGATCCCTAGACGGAAACTCTCCAACCCGGTGCTTCGGCGACGATCCGACGGCGTTATGCCGGCCGATTGCATGCGCTTCGCGGCCGCGACATTCGCGCCGGCCCCAGTATCACGATAGTACCGTGGCCACCTCAAGAATAGCAGACGGTAGCGTCGCAACGCGGTGAAGGCGTGCCATCAAGCTGTGCGGCTCACACCTCGATCTCGGCGAGGTCCTCTCCCACAATCACCCTGCCTGTGAAATCGCGCGCCACCTCGTCCGCTAGGATCTGGAGATACCGCTGATCCCGGCGCGGCCGATGATGCGTCAGTGCGAGCATCTTGGCGCCGGCGCGCGCGGCGATCTTGCCGACTGTGTCACCGGCGGCCAGCGTGTGTTGAACCACCCGGCGGAAATGGTCATTCTCGATCTCGGCGCTCGCCATGTAGCAGCAATGCACCAGAAGGTCGGCGCCGTGGGCAAGCTGTGCCAAACCCTCGCAGTCCACCGTGTCGCCACTGATGGCAACCACCTTTCCCTCCGCCTCGAAGCGATAGCCGTAGCACATCCAGCGCTGTAGGAACGCTGGCGGAAAGCCAAGCCCATCCCCATGCTGGACTCTGTGGGCGGTGGCCTTCCAACAACCACCCTCAATTAAGGCACCCGGCTCAATGTCCGTCGTCTCGATCGGCTTCCAGCCACCGAACGACGGTTCACCCATCGACCGCCATTGCCAGTCCTTGTCGTAGACTTGGGTGAGTAGGGCATCGACGATGCGCCGCGTCTCCGGTGGACCGAAGATACGCAGCGCCCCCTTGCGACCATGCATCCAGCTATTGAGCATCACGTCGTAAAGGTCGCCGATATGATCGAAGTGGTGGTGCGTCAGCAGCACTGGATTGACGCGGTCCAGCGGGATGCCAGCCTGGGCCATCCGCACGACAACGCTGCGGCCAGCGTCAAAGAGAACATTTTCGTTGCCGACGCGGATGAGAGTGGTGGTGGCTGCACGCCTTGGGTCGGGCCGTGGGCCGCCGGTCCCTAACAAGACGACCTTCATTTCTGCGTACTCCCGGCGCCAGAAAGCTGGCATCTTAGCTGCATCTAGTCGAGGTGTCCGAGCCCAGCATATTGCCGTTGCAGCAAGCCGCGGCAACGGTCAAACGTCAACCCGGACTCTCCTCCTGATTGGATGAAAGAAGGGGCTCATCTTGGGGACGGTTCCGCGGGTGTGAGCCCGGGATTGTTCCCCTCCTCGAGCCCCGACGGCGGCGCCACAATAAGCGATGTCCGCGCCTCGGCCAGAACCTGGCCATCAAAGCTCAGCAGCGCGACTTCGAACTCGGTACGCCCAGAAATACCCGCGGGGATATTCAGTCTTATGACGGGCAGTGCATACAAGGGAACGGCCCACACTCCCACGGCAATGGCCTGACCGTCACCAACGGACACGAATTGCGGAAGCCCACGCATCCGGATGAAACCGGTAATAGGGAGTGAGTCTCGTGGCCCCACATCAATTGTAAACAGGACTTGAGATGCCGGGGCTGCCGCGATAGCCGATGCAATCGCGATCCTAGGTTCGGCTCGCTGCGCGATGCGTACTGCCAGCTCGCCGTCGCTGCCCGCAGCCGTCGGCCTTGCAGATCCAAGCGCGATGGTGGCCATCAGGCCGAAGACGAGATAAGCCGCAAATAAGGTCCTCGCCGACGCCACTGCGCCGGCCGCGCAAATGCCTACCAACGTATTCTGGGCGCCCAATGAAATGGTCTCCCCTCACTGCGGCTGGTACGGCCGCCCGCCCTGAACGTCAAAGTCTCTGCATCTCTGGTTCATGGAGTCGCAATGCGAGCAACAAAGAAAGGTGAAAGGTAAGCAAGACACTGCAGGCTGGATAGTGTGTGCTGTATCGAGCACTCAGGGTCATGCGATCAAATCTTTGTGCCTCTTGGGGCAAAGTTGAATAAGACGGTTGGCTTGCAGCAGGAGTGACCGCCCGGCGTTCAGGGGTAGGCCGACAAACCAATATCGCGTTGACGAGTAGGCTTCGAGCGCTTTAGTCGGCGTTACTAAATCCAAGTCCGCTCAATGTTTTCTAACCTTTGCAGCCAGGCCTCCACCAGCGGGATTTCTCGTTTTAATTCGGCGATGCGAGCCGCATAATTGATCTGTGGCTCTCCTGTCACGACGTGTCGTGCAGAGGAGCGTAGGTGGCGGGCGCGAGCCTGACCACGAGTGTTCTGTTCCTGGAGGAACTCCATCAAACCCATGTAGATGAGGCTCAATTTGCGAAGCGCCAACTCTTGTCGATCCTTGAGATGTGTGCGAGCCGTCTCGACGAGATCACTCACGATCGGGTAAAAATCATCCCGGATGAGCCGAGCGAGAACCTCAACTTGTTCTTGCTGCCGTGACCGGGTCGCCCACCAACGCTTCCACCATGGTGCCCCAAGGTCCAGGGCGACCGCCTGGCTGAGCGCGCCGAGCGATGGAAGCTCTGCTAGTCGAGACCCGTTGATCGCTTCATACCTTTGGGTCCAACTCGGATTGTACTTGCTCAGCAGCTGCTGCAGTTGCGGCAACACGCGCGCCTCGAGGGCATCGATCTCTCCAGCTACCGCGCGGTATGAGTGGAGGTAGGATTCTTCGAGTTGGCGGCGCAGCTCAGAAGTCTCGCACGGCTTAATGGGTGCGCGGTGGCCAAGGGCCAGCGCCCGGCGCAACTTATCACATTCGGTGTCTGAGAAGGTGGTAATTGTTCCACGCAGGACCTCAAGCATCCTGGCGCAATGCGGCTCGATGATGCCATCGATTTTCACCCGGAGATCGCCAAGCAGCTCTTGCAGTCCCGCGTGTAGCTGCTCGTTCCTGGCAACTTCCACCTCGATCTCTCGCAGCTCTTCGCTCTCCTGGCGTCTCGAAGCACTTTCCCTCGCTTCCTTTTCAACGATTGCGATGGCTTGCTCGGTCGCGTTGTGGCCAACCCTTCCAAGTTGAATGAACGATCGACAGACGTGCCTGAGGGTGTGGGCAGTGCGGCTGCGAAGCGTTATGTCCACCAGCACGGCCGCCAACATCGAAAGGCCCGAGCACATCCATAAAACTTCGAGGGCGCGTTCGCCCGATCTACCGCCGGTAGGCTCGCTCAGGAATGCCGCATAGGCCTTGACATTCTCGGTCAGCATCCGCTCGGCATCGAGTTCAGAACCAGCCATCGCAGTCTCGGCCCAAAGGGCACTGCCGGCAACGACTGGGATCTCGGCCATCGGAAACTCACGCCGAAGCCCCGCACGAACATGTTCAATAATGGCCGGACAATCCCGCGCGACATCCGAAAGCTCGTCGATGCGATTGATGAATACTGCGATGCGGTCCTTCCGGAGGCCGCGAAGGATGCGCAAAAGCGCGACATCAGCGGAAGACAATGCCTGCCGTGCGGTAAGCATCACGATGTAAATGTCGGCTGCCTCCAGGGTGCGCCGAGTGATTTCGTCCCGGACGAGGAAAGGATCGTTGGTCCCAGGTGTATCAATGATTGAAGTCGGTAGGCCGAACTCACTACTGTCGAAATAAAGATCGGCTTTCTTCACGACATCGGAGTAGATGCCGGCATTTGACTTTTGCTCACCGGTACCATCGGGCAGCCCCGAGCAGACATATCTTTCCAGAATGTCTTTGGAGATCGTGGGAAAGGCATGCGTCTGCCCAAGGATGTCGCCTATTTTCGACCCGAGCCGCGCCTCCGATCGGCGCCGCATGGCGTGGACGTGCTGTTCGAGCTGTTCGACTTCGAAACCCGGAACCAGACGCTGCGTCAACTCACGAATGCGCCCTCCTCCATGGGTCAACTGCTCCCATTCGTCAGGAGCAAAAAACGTGAATTGGGAGGCGACCCCGGATGGCTGATCCAGGCAGCCAAAATGCAGGTGCGTGACTGCCGTCGTCCACGGATTGATATCCGTCGGAAGCAAGCCCGGTCTTCTAACGAAGGCATTGATAAAGCTGCTCTTCCCCGCCTTCACCTGCCCGATGAAAGCAATCCGACAGGTGAGGTGGTTTAGCTCAGCAAGATTTTCATCAAAAAACGACCGTCCCTGGAACGGGGCAGTGCACTGCAGTTCAGATCCGCATGAGATCAACTCGCGTCGGAGCACCTCGAGGCCGGAGTTGAGGTCATGCTGGGGGAAGCGCGCGCTACCCTGAACGGGCGCGGTGATAAGCGCAAAGGCCGAATTAGATGCGCGCTGCGCTGTTGCACCAGTCTTCAATGGATGTGACACGTCCTTCCTCTCGCCGCGACTTAGGCGTTTGTCAGTGCAAGGGTGCGGCTGTCTGAGATGCCGGCGACGTCCAACAATTCGCCTCAATCGTATCGCCTGATCAATTTGCCGTCAGGCTATCGCAATTCTCCATCATACTCATACGCAGCCGCCGTATGCTGTCCGAATTGGCACTTATGCGTGCTCGTCTTGCCTGACGTTCTTCCGTACTCGAAGGGCAGGAACGTGAGATTGACTAAATGCTAGGAGCATAGCTCCGAGTGGGGCGGAAATGAGGAGTTTGTTCGAGCGATCGAGAGCACGCCGACTCGCCGAGGTTAAGGCGATCCTGCACCGTCTCCAGGCGCTGTCGGCCGAAACTTCGGTTGATCTCCCAGCAGCTGACTGGGCGAAGAGGACTTACCCTGGTCGCGTCGCCGTGCGTCGGGCCCTTGCCGCTGGTATGGGTCTTATCGGAGGTCTGGCGGTTGGGGCCTACGTGTTCCATGGTTTCGGGGGACCCGCCAGCTTGTCCCTTGGTCAGCAGGCGACCGGATCCTCCGAGGGTTATACATTTCCGACAATCCCAGACCAGCCGCCAACCGACAAGTTGGAACAAAGCGCGCAATCGATCCTCGACAAAGCGTCACAAGATATGGCGGCAGGTCGTGTCAGAGCTGCACGCGAGGCGCTTATTCGTATCCAACATCAAGGTTCGGCGGATATGGCGTGGGCGCTTGCTCGTTCCTATGACCCCAATTTTCTTGCAGAGATTGCAGACCGCGATGCGGAGCCCGATGCGACGGAGGCGGTGCGCTGGTATCGAGTCTGGTACAGCCGTGCCGTGGCAGACGGGTTAGTTGCCGATAGCGTATCGCTTGAGCGCATCATTCGCTCGATGGTTGATGCGCCTCCTGTCATGAAATAGGGGGAATTTTGGCGGCCGTCGTTGTGGTAGCACTTGCTCGCGGCTTAAAGCTACTGCACCGCGTCCGGTGGAGCCGGAGCTTCCTGCATCGAACCCGGAGTTGACTTGTGCTGGTCGGACGTGCCGCCACCCGCTGCGTCGGCCGCTTCCGTCTGTGCTTGCCAAAAACGCACGAGATGACGCCCCACAATCCGTTCATACTCGCCGCTGTCACGAAGCTTGGCCAAAGAGCTATTGATATAATAGAGGATCGTCCTTGCATGCGGATGCGACTTGGAGATCACGACATGGAGGCTCGTGAGGGCAAGAGGTGGTTCAATCGATTGCACTCGGTCGGTCATGCCGAGCGCTTTCACGCTCGCTCGGGCGGGAAGCTCAGCCTCGACGACGCCGTCGACACTGCCGCTATCGAGCAACCGGAAGCACTCCTCGATCGTCGGCGCACGAATGAGCGTTACCTTTCCGTCTTTCAGCCAGTTGCGGCCATCCTGATCGAGTTCTTGGCTAGGACGGATCGCCGTTCGACATAGAGTTGAGCCGGAGAAGTCCTCGTTGCTGAGCGTCTTGATGCGCGAATTTTTGCGCACGAATACTTTGGTCGCGACCTCGGTGAGATCATCCGAGAATAAGAATTTCTGGCACCTGAACTGCGAGCTCGCATCGAGCAGCGTGCCGCGGTCACAATCGGGTCGCTCCCAAGGAAATCCCGCTTCGAAGGCGCCCGTCAGCAACAACGGGTTCAAGTGTGCGGTCCAATCATTGACCCATGATATGCTATAGTCGAAGCGTCCTTGCGTTTCCTCCTTGACCAGACGCATCGCCGCGCTGATCACCTGGGTGAGCATGCCGCCGCCTTCGAGGGAACGTCCCGTGTAGGGGGTGTAGGCGTCAGCGGTCAGGAACTCGACGCGGGGCACAAGGGACGAGGTGAAGAAAGCTGCCTCCGGTGCCGCCGCTGCTCGCGCCGGGGTCGTGGCGATAGGCGGCAAGGTCTGTTGCGGCTGCGATCCGCCGAGACAAGGCACTTTGAGCGCGGCGCCAGGAACCAAGGAAAACTCATTGCCTGCAAGGCGATCCTGATTGGCGTAGAGGATGATCGCCCATTGCGCGGGGTCGCCGTAGGCCCGCGTGGCGATCTGGGCAAGCGTGTCACCTTCTTTGAGGAGGTACTCCGAGCCGCACGTTTGGGCGGTCCCGGCGGCGATCTGCCAGCAGGTAGCGACCAAGGCTGCAGCCAGTGCCCCGATGACGCGCGCACTGCGGCTATGGCTCGCCACCCGGAGAAGGATACTCAAAACTTTCAAGCAAGCGACCGATCGTTCACACAGCGGCTTACCCATTGTCTCGGACCAACGTCACGATGCCCGGCCAATTATGGCAGAATTGGGTTGGACACTGATCGACGCCGGCTCATGTGCCGTGGGCCGCAATGCCGCGACACGCGCCCGCAATGCTGTGATTTGACGAGCGCTGCGTGAGGGGAGAGCCGCGCCTCGAGAACCGAACTAGATTTGCGGCCGGCATAACAGACCTAGCCTACAAAGGGCACAGACCCGGTTCTTACAATGAGGAGAGGGCGCGACTTGCGATGCGGTGAGTGAGGGCGAGCGCTACTTTAACGCGTCTCGCGGCAACGCTCTGCAACAACCGATCGAGAGCCCCTTCTAGCTCATCGGTGCCAGTTGCCACCCATGCAGCATGGCCGATCTCGTCCCGCTTACCCTGTAGTATGGCAAGTGCATTGATGCTCGAAACAAGCAAGATATCCCTGAATGCCCCAGCTTCCACTGTCAGACGGCGCAGGAGCCTGTCAGTGTCTTTTGCATCAGGCACAAGATCGCTATGAGTCACCACCAAAAGAGCGTTGCGGCGAAGCCGGGGCGGCAACATTTCCCATGCGCTCCGCTCGCTTTCTTTCCAAGCCTGTGTGCATACGGTGCACCACAGAAGAACGTCAGCGGTCCGTAGCATTAGATCATCCATTCCTCGGTCGAACCTCGGATCTGCGAGTCCCGGCAGATCCAGAATTTCAACCCCGTGCAGACGCTGCGAGGGTAACCCGACCTCCAGTCGAGCGATCGATGCGTCAAGAATTGCGCCGGCGTTTCGAACCTCTTTCCGTCGACCATCCGCGTCGACGACGAATACCCGTGGCCTGACCGAATAAGACAGGAGCGTTGGAATCTGGGTGTTCGCGACAACGGCGGTCGGCAGTCCGTCAATCCGGATGAGGAGGTTTGCGAGCGCGGATTTGCCCGAGTTGAACTCTCCAGCGACTGCAATGCGCAGAGGGCGCGCCAAGCTAGCCTCGATGCGGTCGAGGGCTCGAATGACCCCGGGAAGGCTGACGCCCGCTAAAGTCTGCAGCTTTAGTCGTGCGTGTCTCAGCTCTCCCGTTATCCGCCCCAAATCCGAGGCTTTGTGAATGGTCAGAAGTGCCCGATCGGATCGCACGCCTCTTAATGTTCCCACTTACGTTCGCTACATCTCCCAGTGTGCAACCTTCCCATGGCAGGAGCATTCGTGGAAGGACTATAAAAAAACTTGTCTAAAACAGCGAAGCCCATTTTTTGCGTGACCAAGCAGTATCTTGAAATCGGTCCTGGATCGCCCCACGCTAAGGGCTCGCCTTCATGCCTCATCCGGTTGATAACTTTGCCGCGGCCGTGATCTTCCCATCATGCGCGCCACCCTCCCCAACCTCATCGGTGAGTCCTTTCTCGGGCAAAATGAAGGTTCGACGTGGTCCGGATTGCGACCAAGGGCAACCCCTGTGGGCGACCCGAACGGTCTCAGCCGGCGTCTACAAGGGCGCGTTCGAATGGACGACAGTCGATCTCGGCACCGATCGACCACGCGCGTTTGGTTCGTGATCGTGCTCAATGCCGTGCTCGATCTCACTTGGTTGTTCGGTCTCAGAGAAGCGTGAATATTGAGAAAATGTTTAAGTTGGAAGACTGGCTGCGTTGCTGTTGCTGCGATAGCCACCTCGTTTGCGGCGGGCGCCTCTCGTCCAGCCGCTAGCTGCGGCGCCGCTACTGGCATATGCCTTGATCCACGAACGCAGGAGCAGCCATCTACGCGAGTGATGCGGCGTTGAGGCATGACCTAGGATCTGAGGCCACGATCACCCTGGCCGCACCTCTCCGCGCAAACGCCTGCCCTGGCGAGGGCCTTGCACTCGGCGTCGAACGCGCAGACCAGATCCGCACACGTGGCCGGTGTCGGCCAGATAAGAGCCACGCTGCCTGCGCCAGGTACTGCCGCTATCATTTCCCGCCCTCCCCAACCTCCGCCAGATGCAAGGTTTCAGTCGAAGGGCACACAGTGATGTTGAGCTCCTCGCAGCGCGCCCTTTGCTTTGTCCGTCCACTCCGATCGGCGTTATCGTTCGGGGTCGGTGGCAGCCGCCAGCGGACGTGCGGTCGGAAGAGGACAATCGGCTGGTGGTCCCCGATCAAGCGAGCGGCCTAGCTGAAAACTAAGTTATCTGTGGATGCATTCGCAAATAGCGTGTAGACAGCATCTGCGGGAACCGTCGTAACGCAATTCAAACGATGGGGGGCCCATGCGGCACACCGCGCACGCGTTAGCGCTTCTCGTTCTCTCACTCGCACCGGTGTCATTTTCTCAAGCCCAGGACCAGCCAAAGCGAGCGGTTCAGGTCGTTTCGGCTGAACCGCAGCTGCGCCGCGAAATCAACGGCAATACCATTGGTGTTCTCGGCGGCATAATGAACGGCACCTTCATGCGATTTGTCGACGATATGGCCAAAGTCATAGATGATGGGGACAACCTGCGCATTCTTCCGATCGTCGGCAAGGGCGGCGCGCAAAATCTCCGCGATCTTCTGTATTTGAAAGGCGTCGACCTGGCGATCATCAGTGCGCAATCTTTGAACGAATTCAAGAGTCAACCTGGCTTCGGCAACCTGGCGGAGCGGATTTGCTACGTTACGCTTCTGCATCCGGAAGAGTTGCACATCATCAGCGACAAGGTCCGTTCCATTCACGACCTGTCCGGCAAAGTCGTGGGCTTCGATGGGACCGGCTCGAAGCTTGCAGCCGAGAGCCTGTTTGTGCCATTCGGCATCAAGCCCAGCCAGATGGTGCCGCTGAATTTGATAGACGCTGCCGACAAAATGAAGAAGGGGGAAGTCGACGCGGTCGTGCGCATCGGCGGCAAGCCGATCAGCGGGGCCGACAAGATGCAGGCAGTGAACCCCAACTTGAAGTTGCTCGAGATTCGCTACTCCGATGCTCTGGTTGAGAATTTCCTGCCCACGTCTTTTACGAGGAACGATTATCCCGGATTGTTCGGAATTGAAGGCGAGCAGGACACAGTCGCGATCGGGGTAGTGCTCATTGCCTACAACTGGAGAGCTGCTCCCGAGCGGACGCGGCGCCTCGAGAAATTCACTAGAGCCTTTTTCACCAAGTTCCCGGACATTGTTGCCAGCAAGAGCAGTCATGCCAAATGGCAAGAGGTGAACTTGCGCGCGCAATTGCCGGGTTGGAAGCGATGCGCCGCGGCGCAGGCGTGGCTCGACTCAAACCGACCCGAGCAGAGGCCAATAGCAGCCGTCGATGCGGCGAGCGCCCGAGCGATGACGCCACGGGCGTCGCCCGGCGCCAAGGATGAGCAAGAGCGATTGTTTCAAGAATTTTTCAAGTGGTACGAGACGCAACGCAAATAGGACATACAGGGCGCCGTCGACGCACGGGGGTCCGTCGCAACTCGCAGCGCAGAAATTGCGCGACCGAGGAAGACGCGACACGGCAGTGGCGTTGATACCGATCCTACGGAGGCGGCGCGGTAGCAACGGTTCCAATGATGGAAAACAGGGCACGACGGTCTTCCGGCAACGGGCACGGCGTAGACCGACCCGAACTTCGTGCGAGCCGGCGCAAGCGCGCAGAGACAACGGCTTTGGTGCTTGCCGTGCTGAGTGCATTCGCAATCTCTGGTGGTACTCCGAGCGCCGAGGACAATCCGCCCCTCAGGCTTGCGCAGCATACCTCACCGCGCATCAGCGTTCCGAGCGTGGTAACCGCTGAGCCAGCTTCACAGGTGCCGTTGTCTATTCAGGTCGACTCCGTGGAACCCTTACCCACCCAAGCCTACGTGCTCATTCGCGGACTACCCGCGGGTGTTTCACTCATCGGTGGCCATGCAGTTGGTGCCGGATCTTGGGCAGTTCCGCTGTACGCGGTGCGCGCCCTACCACTTAACATCCCCGTCGGGAGTTCCGGTCGCTCGGCATTGCTTGTCAGCCTCGTCTCCGTTGAGGGCGTGCACCTGGCGGAGGCCAGCACCGTGCTGGATATTGGCGCGTCGGCAGTGATGTCGCTTCCGGCCGAGCAGAGACTTCCTGCCGAGAAGGTGGCTGAGCTGGGCGCGCAAAGCTTCGCTCCGCCGCAACCCGCAAGTCGGCCGAAGCAGGAATTGTCATCACCATCCCTGCCGCGTGCGCCGTCTGCAGAGGAACGCGCGCTTGCCGAGAGGCTCGTTGCCCAAGGAGAACGGCACTTCACGTTGGGCGATATTGCCAGCGCTCGGCTGCTTTTTCGCCGTGCGGCGAACTGGGGTTCTGCACCGGCAGCACTGCGGTTAGCGGCAACCTACGATCCAGCCGAACTCCTCCGCCTCCAGGTGCAGGGTGTCACTTCCGACCGTGGAGAGGCGCGCAAATGGTATGAGCGTGCTCGGGAATTGGGACCGCCTGAAGCTAAGGAACGTCTGT
>Ga0126384_10001651_pt1 | contig 13281 bp, 12 predicted proteins | sample PanSoiMetPlot_36_FD_92543 | JGI IMG/M metagenome (GOLD analysis project Ga0126384, IMG submission 92543) | Tropical forest soil microbial communities from Panama - MetaG Plot_36 | ecosystem: Environmental > Terrestrial > Soil > Tropical forest > Bulk soil | place: Panama | collected 2016-02-17 | reverse complement strand
AGCCCGATTGATCCGACGGTCGGCGTGATCCGCGTTGACGATCAATCAGGGAAGGCGCGCGCGATCATCGTCAATTACGCCTGCCATGCCGTCGTGCTTGGCCCCGACAACCGGATGATCTCGGCTGACTATCCTGGTCATCTTGCGCGCAGGATCGAGCGCGAGATGTCGGGCGCATTGTGCCTGTTCACGCAGGGCGGCGCGGGCGACATCAACCCTTATCTGGATAAACAACCCGTTGATCGAAATGGATTCGGCGAAGTGGAAAAAATGGGCGCCGCGCTAGCCAAGGAGGCGTTGAAAGTAGCGAGCAGATTGAAGCCGCCGCCCGATACGAACGCAACGCTCGGCGCAGTCGCGGAGGTCGTCGAATTCCGCGACCGCTGGGACGCGAAGAAAACCATTCGGGCCGGCTTGACCACACTGCTCGTCAACAAAAATATCGCAATCGCCACGATTCCCGGCGAGCCTTTCGTGGATCTGCAGATCGCGTTGCGCGACAAATCCGAAATCGCGAATACGTTCCTGTTCGGCTACACCTACAGCGCGGGCGGCGAATGGGCCGGCTACATTCCGACGATCCGCGCCGCGGCTGAAGGCGGGTACGGCGCCGGTTACAACACGCGGATCGAAGTCGGCGCCGGTGAAGCGATGGTTGACCGGGCGATCGTCAACATCTACGCGCTGCTCGGCAAACTCAAAGACGCGCCGAGTCGTTGATATTTGTGCGACTGATATATTTATCCTGCGTTTATCTTGCATGCGCTACTTTTCGCTAATCTTTAAAAAGTCGCCGAAGCCCTGCCGGCGTCAGGAATGTAAAAATGCGGATTCTGTTGGTCGAAGATGAGCCGAGCGCGGCGCGGATGCTGGCGAAGGGGCTTCGTGAGCAGACCTATGCGGTCGATGTCGCGCCGGACGGCGCCTCCGCGGTATATCAGGCGAGCGTCAATGATTACGATCTGGTCATTCTCGACGTCATGTTGCCGCTCAAGGACGGCTTCGAGGTTTGCCGCGAATTGCGCGCGGAAGGATTGACCATTCCGATCCTGATGTTGACGGCGCGCGACGCGGTCCAGGATCGTATCGCGGGGCTTGACTCCGGCGCCGACGATTATCTGACCAAACCCTTCGATTTCCACGAACTGCTTGCTCGTCTGCGGGCTTTGCTGCGGCGCGGCCCCGCGTTGCGGTCGGAGACCGTAGAGCTCGCCGATCTCAGCATTGACACGCGAGCGCGCCAGGTCAGGCGTGTGGGCCGCCAAATCGAGTTGACCGCGAAAGAGTACGCGCTTCTTGAATACCTGGCGCGACGAGCCGGCGAGGTCGTCAGCCGCGCCGAAATCGCCGAACATGTCTGGGAGGAAAACTTCGACCCGTTCTCCAATCTGATCGAGGTTTATGTGCAGCGGCTGCGGCGCAAGATAGATGAGGGCTATGCGCTGAAGTTGCTCCGCACGCGGCGCGGCGAAGGTTACGTGCTGACTTCCGCGACAGAAGATTCAGATGCTTGATTCGGTCAGAACACGATTGACTCTTTGGTATGTCGGCGTATTGGCGCTGGTGTTGATCGTCTTCAGCGCGGGCGTCTACCTGCTGCTCGCGCGCAATCTCTATCGCCGGATGGACGAGAGTCTGCGATCATCATCGGAATCAATCGCGATTTCACTCGTCCGCGAGCGGGCCGAAGGTGAGACAGTCGCCGAAGCCGCGCATAGCACGGTGGAAGAACTTCGCTTGCTCAACCAGGCGATGGCGATCTTCAACTTTGAAGGCCGGCTGATTACTGAAAAAAACACGCCCGGCAATGATCGCGCGCGCTTGCCTGCCTTGGATTCGATTCCCGCTGAAGGTCTTCGCCTCTACACCACGCCGGGAGGAGACGACGAGGGCCAGCGGGTGGCGGCGCGCCGCGTCAAGATCAGCGATGCGGACGAGCCTTACCTGATCGTGGTGAGTCAGCCGTTGAAGACCGTCACGGAAGAGCTGGAGAGGCTGAGGCGTGTCCTTCTGATCGCCGTGCCGCTGGCGCTCCTGCTCGCCGGATTGGGCGGTTTTTTCCTGGCGCGCAAGAGCCTGGCGCCTGTGGTGGCGATGTCGGAGCGGGCGCGGCAGATCAGCGCCGAAAACCTAGAGCGACGATTGCCCGTCGCCAATCCGCGTGACGAGTTGGGACAGCTCGCCGCCACATTCAACGAATTGCTGGCCCGCCTCGACGCGTCCTTCAATCTCCAGCGGCAGTTCATGGCCGACGCCTCACACGAGTTGCGGACGCCGCTTTCGGTGATGCGCACGACGACGCAAGTGACTCTGGAAAAACCGAGCCGCGATGAGAACGAATACCGCGACGCGCTGGCGATGATTAACGATCAGACGCGGCGGCTGGCGCGTATCGTGGAGGACATGTTCACGCTGGCCCGCGCCGACGCTGGCCGTCGTCCGCTGACGCAGGGCAGCTTCTACCTCGACGAGTTAATCGGCGACACGGCGCGCGCCGCGAGCGTGTTGGCCATGCGCAAGGGCGTGACGGTCGAGTCCGTAGAGACGGCGGAAGTTCAGTATTACGGCGATGAGCATTTGCTGCGGCAGATGCTGTTGAATTTGCTCGATAACGCGATCAGGCACACCCCGGCCGGCGGCCGTATTCACGTGAGCCTCGCGCAATTCAATTCGACCTGTGAAGTGGTTGTCGCGGACACCGGCGAGGGAATTTCTGTTGAAGCGCAACCGCATATCTTCGAGCGTTTCTACCGTGTGGATAGAGCGCGGTCGCGATCCGGCGTCAACGCCAACGGCGCCGGCGCTGATAATGGCGGTGGAGGAGCAGGGCTCGGTCTGTCCATCGCGCTTTGGATCGCTGAAGCGCACGGCGGGACGATTAAGCTTGTTCGCTCTGATCCGACGGGGACCGCCTTCGCCGTCGCGTTGCCGCTCAAACAGTCCTGATTAAATGGCGCCATTTTTCTTTTGCGCATTTTGCTTTGATCAGGTAAATTTGCGGCCACATAGCTTCCCGTTTCCACAAGATCCGTTCATTTATTAGAGGAGGTGTGTTCACCAATGAAACGCCGGGCCTTTCTAGGTCTGCTGTCCGCGACCACTGCAAGCGCTATCGCCCCCACTGCTTCCGCCAATGACACCTTACGAACCCGGACCGGCGGCTTCTCGCCGACTGTAACACCGTCGCCGGAGGAGGCCGTGCGCTTCATCGTTTTCGGCGATTCGGGCAAGGGGGACCGAGCCCAGCATGAGCTGGCCCGCGTGATGGCTGCTCATCACTGGAGTCATATGTACGATACAGCGTTGATGCTCGGCGACAACATCTACCCGGATGGCAATCCGGAGGATATACCGGCAAAGTTCGAGCGGCCATACACGGAACTGCTCAGACGCGGCGTCTCGTTCCAGGCCGTGCTGGGTAACCACGACGTCAAGAAAGGGCGGGAAGGACAGATCAATTACCGCAACTTCAATATGGGCGGGCGCGCATATTACTCGTTCACCAAGGGCGCCGGGCTGGTGGATTTCTTCGCGATCGACTCGAATTATTTCGACAATCTGCAACGGCGTTGGTTGGAAGTGGCGCTTCTGGGGTCGCAGGCGAAATGGAAGGTCGCCTTCTTTCATCACCCGATCTATTCATCGGCGGATAGACATGGATCGGACTTTGGGCTGCGCGCCGAGCTAGAGCCGTTGCTGGTCAAGTACGGTGTGAACGCGGCTTTCTCAGGCCACGACCATGTTTACGAACGCACCAAACCGCAGCGGGGCGTGCAGTATTTTATCTCCGGCGCGGGGAGCAGGCCGCGCCGCGGAGACCTGAAACGCAACACGCCTTATTTCGCCTCCGGCCATGACGAGAACAGCAGCTTTATGTCCATCGAGGTCACGCCGGAGCGGTTCAGTTTCAAGACGATTGACGTTACCGGGCAAACGATAGACAGCGGCGAACTGGCGCCGGGAGCCAATGCGCGCGCCGCTATATTCAACAGGTAATCTTGCGCGCGAAAGAACTGAAGAAGCGTGAAGATTCGGGTGACTGGCTTCGTGTATCCCGACAGCGAGCACGGCAAAACGTGCAAGATCAAACGCGGGTAGGTTGTGTGCGGAGTCAGTGGGACGCATGGCGCTTGGGAAACACATGAAAAAGCCAACCAACGCTATTTAGCATATCATTTATCTTCCATTCATCTGCCTTTTACTAAACTTCCAATACATGGCGCCGTTGCGCGGCGGCGCATCATTACCTTCTTGACCGGCTCCTTCGCGGCCGGCAAGACCAACAGTGAAACAACAATCAGAAAGAGTTACCGAATGATATGCGAATCTAAAATGAACACTTGCAGTGGACGCATCGCCATCACGCTATCGCTCGCCGCCTGTATGTTGTCGGCGGGAACGACTCTGGCGCAGGAAACGGAACGGCCGGCGCGGATGAAAGACCTTCCACAAGCGGTTCAGGCTACTGTGCGGGAACAGAGTAGGGGAGCGGTCGTGCGAGGCCTTTCGATAGAGACTGAAAAAGGCCAGACCTTTTACGAAGCGTCTCTAAAGGTCAGAGGCCGCACAAGGGACGTGCTGATTGACGCCGACGGCCATGTCGTCGAAATTGAAGAGCAGGTCACGCTGGCTTCGCTCCCGCCCGCGGCCAGGGCCACGATCGTGAGGCAGGCCGGCAAGGGCAGAATCCTGATGGTCGAGTCCGTTACGAAGAACAACGCCATCGTAGCTTATGAGGCGCACGTCAAGACCGTGGGCAAAATTACGGAAATCAAGGTTGGCCCCGACGGCGCGCCATTGCCTCCTGAGTAGCGCAGTGGGCCGAAGTCTGAGGCCGCCCGCCGCGTTTGGAGACAAAATCAGAAATGCCTCATCATCCTCGACGCCGGTGTCAAAATATCGCCCTTTTCCCTTCTCTCTTGGAGTGATGCTGTAAAGGTCCAGATAGAACGGTTTGCCGTCTGTCCCGTCCGGGCGGGACCAGGTTCCGATGAGAACATCGGTTTCCAGCCTCGACTTATAATTCCCACGAGGATCTGTTTCGGGGAATCGGCCTTTGAACATGCCTGTTATACTCCCGGCCTTGTCATACTCATAAAATACAAAGTTGCGCTCGTCGTCGACAGCTCCCCTTATTTCGATATCTTTCAGCCATTTGACATAGAAATATGTTCCCGTGACTTGTTTCCCCGTAAATTCGTCAAAGAGCGAAATTCCGTCCAGGATCAAAGTCATGCGGATCTGGATATCTCCTATCGCGCCACGATAGTTGTATAGCGACTCTATAGGTTGTGGCCTGATCACCTCCCCGGCGGAACCGAGAATGATGACAATGAAAAGAAAGAGAAGACAGAGTGGGATTCCAATAGACAGAGTTGATCTTTTCACGGCGTCTCGCTTTCGTGGGTCTAAAGTTGGTATGCCTATCGGGAGCACGGTGTGCTTTCTACTAATACCAGCGCTCCGAGCTTGCGCTCGGCGCGAGGAAAGAAGGGTTAGGGCACATCATTTCCGTGTGAGAGGCCATTGGGATCTTATGTCTTCGATAGTTCCGTTGAACACATTCACATCCATGTCTTTCTTCGTTCCAGGTATAGCCTTCTGGAAATGAATCTCGCTAGAAAACTGCCAAAGGGTGTACGTCGGCCAAAGTCCGGTTGGAAAATCCGTGACGTTACTCTTGAAGCGGGCGTACCAAAGCGGCGCGTTCGCGAACTCCGTCCCCTTGAACTTCAATGAGATAATCTTTGCGCTCGCGTGATTGGTGTACAGAACGGGATACCGTCCCGACTTCTCCTTTACTCGCTTGATGAACACGAGCGCTTCATCAGCATTCATGAGCGTCTTGGAAGTGACATCTTCCAGATCCAAGGCGATTAGTTCGTCATCCGCGGGCTTCACAGTGTCCAGGTAGAAGTCGGCCTGCTTCTCCGGATTTCCAACCACGCCCCAATGATACGATCCCCAGAGGTAGCCCCTCTCCTTCGCTTCGGCCTTACGTGACTGGTACGCCGGGTCGATTTCCGACGTCCCGATCGTGGATTTGTGAATGATTGCAACCACTCTAGGCTCGGTCTTCAGTTCGTCCCAGGCGATCGAATTCGCGTAATACGGGTCGATCAGCAGCGGGACCTTAGGGTCATTCCATGGTTGCTGAAATTCACTTGCAAACGACAAGAGCGGCAGCGATAGAATACTGATTGCGATTAGTTTTAGCATTTTTAGTGATCTCCTGAGCTCCCTAACGGCCTTCAGCGCATGGATGAAAGCGGCTATTTCATTTCTTCAGCTCTGCGTCCAGGTATTTTACCGCCGCATCGAGAACTTCGTCACGTCCTTCACGAATTCCTTTGGGCGTCGGCTCGATCCGTCCTATGTAGTGAGTTCCGTCTTGGTCGCGGGCGTGGCCGTTTAAGCCTGGCGCCTCAAGAGCCGACCTGCTCGGCCAGTTGCCAGCCATTCTTGTGCTCGATCAGGCTGACCAGTTGTTGGGTAGATAAAGAAGTCAGACCACGCCAGACTCCTAACCGACAGTGTTGTCGGGCTTAGCGTATGATTTTTCCTGGTCGATAGTAAAATTATAAAGATTGACTCGTATAAACCCGTATGCTAAAAGGCTGTCACCCCACACCTCCCTGCCGCATTCGCGGCTCTTTGAACATAATTTCAACTCCACAAAATAACTGTAGAGAGTATACCTGGTATTCCATATCGCGTTAGCAGGTGTTTGAATTTAGTTTCAAACTACGGAATTGCCGTCGAATAACTTCGCGTCGCGCCGGCGGCGCCTGAATTCAACTACCGCTGACGCTATGAAAGAAAAAAAACACGTTTACCAGGATTAATGCCCATGGCTAAACATAGGAGCCGCTAGCAGGGCCGAAGGGCTGGGCGGCTACTTTTGACATGGGACACAGGACAAGGAAGGGTAGAGTAAAAGTCGCATAACGGTGTTATTTAGTAAGGCTACAAGACCAATATGATCGAGTAGGCTAATAGTCGAAAGGGAATTTGGATAATAGTAAGCTTTATTCAGCCTTAGTGCGCCAAATATCCAACACAAGCCCTCCTTAGAATAGCAAAATTGTTAACTTCGCAACTAGCTTTTGCTAAAGCTCTTCATATTACGCCTCCGCTCAGGCGTAGTTAATGATGCTGCCTCGGCAGGAGGTTTCCTTTATGGTTAAGGAATTACGGGTAGCGGTGCGCTTAAAATCGCCTACCCGGGTTGCAAACTTCAACACCGCATCAGTCACAAACCTGAGCGGCCCAAGACTTACAGCCTCGCCGAGGCTGTAAGTCATTTAAAGTCGTTCGAACTGAAAATTGCTGAAATTTCAAATAGAAAGGAGGTGAAACTGATGAAACACTTGAATCTCGAGTTGGAGCAATTGGAGCAACGCATTGCCCCGGGCGGTATTCACTGTCACGGAGGCGGTCATAGCAACTCCAAGAGCAAGAGCAAGAGTAAATCAAACCACAGCAAGAGTAAATCGAAGAGCAAGAGCAAATCACAGAGCAAGAGCAAATAGCCCGGCGATTCTCAGTTTTGCATATTTGAAGGCCCCATGGCTCGTCACAACCATGAACCCTTTAAAGTATGAACAAACCTGAGAATATCTTGCAAGCGCCCATTTCTGCTGAAATTGGCGCTAAATTTCCGGCCATCGGGCGGGAGGAAATTCCTGAACGCCTGATGGCCTCTCTTTCCGTGAAAGGAGAGTTAGAGAAAGACTGCCTGCCTTCCTGAGCGGAAGAATTAGTGGGCGCCAAATTGGAGGAACGCTATCTTATGTCACTGCCAGTCTTAGAAACAGACCGCTGGAAGGCGTGGGATATTTTCCTTGAAGCGACACACGAAACCGGTTTCATGCAATCGTCGTGGTGGGCGGATTTTCGCGCCACGACCGGATTTGAATACTTCGGAGTGACGCTCAAGGATCAAGGCGCCCTCGTCGGGGGCGCGGTAGTGACTAAGTTGTCATTCGCATCTGATAGTTGTTTCTACTATATACAAGACGGTCCGGTGCTCCCTCATGAGGGGCCGGCCGCCAACCAGGTTTTCGAAACTATCCTCAACGCAATTGAGAAACGCCGCCAGACCGAAAAGGAGACAATCAGCCACCTTCGCATAGAGCCGCGGTGGCAGCGATTGCCGGGTTTCGTGCGCGGCTTCCAAACTCCCACCTTCTCGGATAACTTCATGGAGCCGAGGGACACCCTCTGCATTGACCTTCGCCCGGCGGAAGAGACCATCCTGGCGCAGATGAAGCCAAAGGGGAGATATAACATCCGCGTCGCCCAAAGGCACAATGTCTCGGTAGCTCAAGATACTTCTGAGCAGGGCCTGGCAGACTTCCTGAGGATATATAAAAGAACTGCTATCCGTCAGGGTATGGGGATAAAGCCGCTCAGTTACTTTCGTAGTTTGGTCTCGATGCTTCTGCCTCTCAAACAAGTCGAGCTATTCTTTGCCGAGCACCAGGGCAGAAGGCTCACCACCGCTCTGGTTATCTATTTTGGATCTAGAGCCACATACTTTTATGGTGGATCACTCGCTCTGCGCAGGCGCGTTATGGCCCCGTACCTTCTGCATTACGAGATCATGCGCAGAGCTAAGGCGATGGGCTATGAATGGTATGACCTCTGGGGAATCGCGCCGGCAAACGAGCCGGACCATCCGTGGCAGGACATCAGCGTATTCAAGCGCAAGTTCGGGGGCACGGAGCTTAACCTCGTGCCGACTCTTGATTATGTCTACGATCCCGCAGCTTACCGTCACTATGCGGCTACGGAGTGTGACTCCGACTCGGAGGCGGCCAACTTACTGATTGCTCAACCGGATCATTTATGACTCGTGACGCTGAGACGATAAATTATCCGAAATTGCGAAAAGACCTGATCTTTAGCCGTCAGCAAATGGCAGGCGAAACTATTGTTATCGTTAAAGACCAGGCCAGAGGAACCTACTTTCGTCTGCGCGAGGCGGAATGGTTCGTCACCGAACAATTCAATGGGGAGACATCGCTTGAAACTGTTCAAAAGAGAGTGGAAGAGAAATTCGGCGCAACGCTTCAGAAGGAAACCTTGCGCGGTTTCGTCCTGAATCTCAGTAAGAACGGCTTCCTTGAAACCGGGAGACGTGAGGAGAGGTCGTCTCGGAGCCGCGGCAAACAACGGATTCGAGGCAGTTTGTTGTATCTGCGCTTTCAGGCATTCGATCCGGATCGCCTCTTTACCCGACTGGCGCAAAAAGTACGGTTCTTTAACAAGCCGCATTTCGTCATTTTTTCCGCGGCTCTCATCCTCGCGGCAATGGGGATTACGATCACCCACTGGAGCGAAATCACCCAGGATGTTAATCGCCTTTATCAGGTTTCGGCGATCCCTCTGATTATGCTCACGGTGTTTCTGGTCATCATGGCCCACGAATTTGCCCACGGCCTGACCTGCAAGCAGTTCGGCGGCGAGGTCCACGAAGTAGGTTTTATGCTGATCTATTTCCAGCCGTCTTTTTATTGCAATGTGAGCGACGCCTGGCTTTTCCCGGAAAAATCGAGGCGGCTCTGGGTGGGATTCGCAGGGCCGTTCTTCGAATTGTTCCTCTGGGCCATCGCCACATTTCTCTGGTTGATCACGAATGCGGATACGTTGATCAATTTCATCTCTCTCATCGTCATGGCGAGTTCCGGCGTCAAAACGCTTCTCAATTTCAACCCCTTGATCAAACTCGATGGATATTATCTGTTGAGCGATTACCTGGAGATGCCGAATTTAAGAAGAAGGGCTTTCCGATATATCGGCGACGGCGTCAAAAGACTTTCCGGCATAGCCGTAGATGAGATCGGATCGCCCACGACCCGCGAACGACGGGTTTACCTCATCTATGGTTTGATCGCGACCGTGACTTCGTTCTCCTTCATGGCGCTTGTCATTGTCCAGGCCGGAAAAGCGCTGATCGAGAATAACCAGCCAATCCTCCTTGCGCTCTTGGTTGGGTTCATTGGCCTGAGGGTGCGCCGGCGCCTGCGGCGATTGTTTGGCAGGTCGGCAGACCCGGACGACGAAGAAGGGCTTGACTCACCCAATCCTCACGCATCAGCCGCTATTTCTGATGTTGCTTCGGAGGAGAATAAGATAGGCGAAAAGCGGTATCCGGCGGAGCCGGCTGAAAACAAAACTCACACCACGGAGGAGCCTGCCGAAAATAGGGCGCTCGCAAAGCGTCCTCCGGAGGAGCTTGCTGAGAAGAGCGAAAAACTCGTCAGGCGTTCATCGCAGGAACCTGATCGCCCTGGAAAAAGGAAAAGGCGTTCCTGGAAGCGACTAATCCGCCTGGCTGTGATTCTGGGAGCAATACCGGCCATCCTTTACTTCAGCAAGATGGAGCACGGGATTGCGGGGCAATTCTATGTCCTGCCCGAGCGAAGCGCGGACGTGCGAGCGGACATCGAAGGGATCATCGAAATGATCGCTGTCAATGAAGGCGATCGGGTTCGGGAAGGTGATCTGATCGCCCGCCTCTCTGATCGGGACTTGCGACCGGAACTGGCGAAAACAGTAGCGCACATCCAACAAATGTGGGCCAAGCTCAGGCTACTGGAGGCCGGTCCGACCGCGATGGAAATAGAAGTGGCGAAATCCGCAGTCGCCAGGGCTGAAGAAAGCCTCAAGTATGCGCGGAACAATGCAAGCAGAAATCAACAGTTATTCAATGAGCAGATTATTTCCCGAAAAGAATTCGAGACCACGCAGGAACTGGCTGCGTTAGCGGAGAATCAACTTATTGAGGCTAACAACAAGCTCAACGTCCTTTTGCAAGGAGCCCGCCCCGAAGAGATCGACGCGATGAAGTCAGAGATTGACGGGCTGGAAACTCAGCGACGTCACCTGGAGGATCAACTAGGTCGCCTCAATATATACAGCGCCACCAGCGGCGTCATCGCCACGCCAGCCCGTCAACTGAAGGAGTTGAGACGGCAGCTTGTGAAAAAAGGCGATCTGATCTCAAAAATCTATGATCTCGGAGCGATGACGGCCGAGATCATGATTTCGGAAAAAGATATTACGGATGTCAAAGTAGGCCAGAAAGTTTCGCTCAAAGCCCTCACCTACCCCGATCGGACTTTTGAAGGAACGGTGACGGCGATCGGCATCGCTGCCCAGGGAGGAGGACAGTCCTCATCCTCTTCAATTTCATCCGGCGCCGCCTCTCTCACCCATAGCGGGAGCGCGAGCAAGACAATTCTGGTCACTACTCAATTAGATAACAGTTCGCTTCTGCTCAAACCGGAAATGACCGGCCATGCCAAGATTTATTGCGGCCAAAAGCGGTTGATCGACCTGCTAAGGTGGCGGCTGGCCCGCGTAATTAAAGTCGAATTCTGGTCGTGGTGGTAAGTTCATGCCACCCCTCATCGTTAAACCATAAAATAAAAGGTTGGAATATGATCGGAAGACAACAAAAGCATGACGTCCAATCCGGATCGAGTTTGCCTGCCGAACTCAAACCAGCTCGGGCGGTTGAAACCGAAAGAAATGCCCAAACCGCACAAAGTGATGCCGATGAATCGTTGTACCTCATTGGACGCCCGACGCTAAGGCAATTCCGCCGCTTTGTCCGGTACCACGGCGTGAATCCGGACAGTGAGGGAGCCCTCACTGAGGAATGGAACACCGCCAGCGATTACATTCGCTCTCTTGAGAAAGAAGAGGCCGGCCTGGCCGATGATCCCGTAATTACCAAGCTGGGGCCGGAGTATGAACCATTACTGATCGAATTTCTAAAAGACCCCCTCATCCAGAACGGCTTCAATACGGTGCCTACCGAGGTTGCTCTGATTGAATTGGATCGCCTGGTCGTTCACCAAAAGCACATTGATATGACCTATGTCCGGCAACTTCAAAAGAGAATCAGCTCGGCGCCCGGTATGGAAGAAATTTTCCGCACCTGCCTGCCTTATGATCACCCGCAAGCGCCCGTAAAATGGTTGAAACAAGGCGATAAGTTCATCATTATGTCGCCTTCAAACGATCTTCGGTTTCTCGGCGCAATGCCGCTACGACCTGACAATATTGTGGATTACGCGCCGCCTGGCGATCTTGTCAGCGTCGTCGGATTAGCCTTGGGGTTCGGCTCCAACTTTCTGAACGCAGCCTATTTCAACAAACGTCTCATCCTCCAAAACGGGAGCCATCGGGCCTATGCTCTTCGCGAGATAGGCGTGACCCACGTTCCTTGCATCATCGAACATGTCTCCTCTACGGAAGAATTGGAGGTCGTGGTCTCCTCTGAAGTGCGCGACAATCCGGACCTCTATCTGAAACATCCGCGACCGCCGATGCTCAGAGACTATTTCAATCCCCGATTGCGCAAAGTGATGCTTGTGCACCGGCGCACGCGGCAGATCACGGTCAAATTTGATGTCGAAGAGAGCTTCGCCCCGGTGATGTGATCAATTGCCAGACAAAAACAGCATAAATCATAAACTGCGGGCTGGCGCCGCTCAGTGAGCTTCATTTCTTCAGCATTGAATCCAGATGTTTTACTGCCGCCTCGAGAACTTCGTCACGTCCTTCACGAATTCTTTTGGGCGTCGGTTCGACTTTGATGTGTGGTTGAATGCCGACGCGCTGCAATTGGCGGCCGCCGGCGTGACGCACATCGTGACCGGAGAAGCTGACATAAATCCCTCCGGGTAACACCAGGTTCGTGACATCGCCATTCGCCCCGTTGGTCGCGCTGCCGATGAAGGTGACACTCGTCGCCGCCTCAAAAAACAAGCAAGTATGCTCGGATTGGCTGATCGCATCTTCATTGATGAGCACCACGACTTTGCCTTTGTAGATCGCGCCTTTAGCGGGCGGTATCTTTTGCTCAAAGGAATAATCCGGAGCGCTACCTTCGAGGTCTTCATCATTGAAGTTTGTGGCGGCCTGAAATGGCCGGCGGAATTGCGCGACCGTGAAGTTTTACTTTTCACTTAAGCGAGGCCCAATTTCCCAGGCTGTGCCGTTCGGGTATCCCCGCATATCAAAAATCAATCCCGGCGCCGTCATCACGGCATCCATTGCTTTTTGGGCATCGGCCAGAGGCAACCGCGCCAGGTCAATGTAACCATAGCCGTTGGCCAATACCTGGTAAATCGGCGTTTTGCGCCGAGGGGGAGCTGCGACATTTCCTAGAGCTAGCGTCCGCGGCATTTCTACCTCACGTAGCTGGCCGTCAGCCCCTTCGATACGCAATTTCGCCTTGCTGTCTTTGGCGCCCCGCAAGGCGGT
>Ga0126384_10001650_pt1 | contig 13295 bp, 14 predicted proteins | sample PanSoiMetPlot_36_FD_92543 | JGI IMG/M metagenome (GOLD analysis project Ga0126384, IMG submission 92543) | Tropical forest soil microbial communities from Panama - MetaG Plot_36 | ecosystem: Environmental > Terrestrial > Soil > Tropical forest > Bulk soil | place: Panama | collected 2016-02-17 | reverse complement strand
GATCGCGAGCCGGGTATCACGATATATCTTGCGGGGGAAATCTCCCGAGCCGGCGAAGTGGCGATCCACATGCATAGCAAGAGAGCTGACGGGTTGAGCTTCGCTGTCTGTGACCTGATTGGAACGGTTCGTGATGGGCGGATCGACGCCAAGGGCAGCTTTCGCGACGGACGCGGAGCCACGTTGAACTGGAGCAAGAATTAGAGGGCCGTATTCTTTCCGAACTCGACAAACGAGAGGATTACCGCGCGGCCCAGCGGAAACCCCATTTTTTCCCCTATAAAAAACGACCACCTCCGGTCGTGGGCACGACACCCGTGGCGGATCCGGCAGCCCCGGCTCGCCGACGAAGGCCTCCCCGAACCCGGCGAATGAAGGGCAGGAGCGTGCAAGTTTTTCTCTTCCCGGGGAGGAGCCGCTAATGGGGAGGGTGGTCCGTTCCGGCCAGGAAATCCGCCAAATTGGCGCCGATTTCGATGCGTACCTTCCTACCAATCACACTCGCCGCAGGCGTTGCCCTCTCGCCCTGTTGCGCCCAGGCCGAGGGCAAATTGTCGCTGAGGTCTGTCAGCGTCGATCTACCGCCCGGCGACCGCATGTTCCCGGACGGACCGGGCGCGGACGCGATCAACAACAATTGCCTCGCTTGTCACTCCGCAGGCATGGTGCTCAACCAGCCGTCGTTGCCGAAGGCAGTATGGGAGGCGGAGGTCGAAAAAATGCGCGCAACCTACAAGGCTCCGATCGACGCCAAGGACGTCGACGCAATCCTCGCTTATCTAGTCAGCATCAAAGGCGCGAATTAGGCCGAACCCGACCAATTCCCTCCGATCGCCTCGATCGTCCAGGAGACTGATCTGTTGCTTATGCACTCGCTGACCAGAAGCCGCGCTGCGCCCTACGCGATCATGCTGGTGTTCGCCGGGGTAGTTGCCATGCCGCTCCCAGCGTATGCGCAGGGCGATGCAGCGGCCGGCGAAACGATCTTCGCCCATTGCGCCCCCTGCCACTCGAACAAGCCGGGTGAAAGCAAAATCGGTCCGTCATTGGCCGGCGTCTTCGGCCGCAAGAGCGGGACGGAGCCCGGCTATAACTATTCGTCGGCAATGAAGGGGCTGAACGTCACCTGGGACGAAAAGACCCTGAACGAATATCTCCAGGGCCCCGGCAAGTTCGTCCGGGGCACGAAGATGGTCTACTTCGTGCCGAACGAGAAAGACCGGCAGGACGTTATCGCCTATCTGAAGACGCTGCCGAAATAAATGCCGCAGCGGCGGGCCTCGGCGTGCGAAGTCGTGCTCGAAGGAGCCGATCGCAGCACGCCGGCAGAAGAGCCCATACCTGCGGGTCCGATCCCCTATGCCCCGGCGGGCCCCGGGAGAAGGCAGTTCAGCCGGAAGTCTCGATTGCACACCAGATGAATGGGCGTGATCTTTCGCGCAATCATGGATATCCGGTGCGCGCGATTGTCCCCGTTATGGCATGGCTTCCGTCAAGTGGCTGACCCGCATGCAGGCGGTGCGAGAGTATCCCACTCGCCAGGGCGACGAAGCGGGCGCGAGCAGTCCTGCTTTGGCGACATAGGCGCATTCGGTGGCAATGCGCCTGACGACATCCTCGGCGGTCAATATCGTTGTCATCTGCCGCCACCTTGACACGCAAGTTTGCCAGCGATGCAATTATGGGTGTTAAACGTTTCGCAACCGCAAGCGTGCGATTTTGCCCCTGTGATACCGGAGATCGACCATCCCTTTCAGCTCGGCAATCTGCTCCCATTCGACTCGGTGGGTATGGCGATCGCTTTTCCTCGCTTCTCACGGCGAAATGGCAGAATATGGTTGCATCCCATATGAGAAAACGAACGATCAGGCGAGGCAGAGGTGCCTTTCCGGGCCGGTGATGACCTCTACCCCTGCCATCCGTACCTGAACGACGATGGCGCAGGATTTCCCATCACCGGCGCAACGCGCCGACCCTTGATCACCGGCGCGCCCTCGCTGTGCCGCTCACGGCCTCCGGTGCGCCGGCGCGTGGAACCACACGCGCGGTCAGCGTGTTTAACTGGCGTCCGGTTTTCGACTTGGGAACAAGACATGAGGTCACTGCTTGCGTCGGGATGCGTCGCAGTCGTGCTGCTCTCGGCGGCGCCGTCCTATGCACAACTCGATGTCGGCAGCGGGCTGGTAGGCGCCGGGGTGGGCGCCGCGATCGGTGGGATTGCCGGCGGTGGCCGCGGCGCCGCAACGGGGGCGATCGTCGGCGGCTCGGTCGGCGCCGTGACCGGCGCGTTCAGCCCGCACCCGAGTTACGCCTATCCCTACCGCGGCTATGTCGCGCATGGCGGCTGCCGTTGGATACCGGCGCATTACAACCACTGGGGCGAATGGCGCCGGGGCCACTGCGCACGGTATTAGAGGGCTGCTTTAAACGCAGCGCCGTACGCTGCAACTGCCCAAAATCGGCGACCATCGTCACCACCGTTACGGCGTCCGGTGCAGAGGCGTGACAACTCCTTGCTCTGGCGCATCCTCGCGCACGCGGAAGACCCCTCAGCAGTCTCGACTGGTCCATGAAGAAGGCGACACCACCATGAAGAGGAGCCAGAGCGGCGCGAAGGAAACAAAAGACGGAGATTCTCCCTCTCGGCTGATCGATGCGAGAATCGCGGAGCTGGGGGATTGGCGCGGCGAGACGCTCGCGCGGGTCCGAAAGCTCATCAAGCAAGCCGACCCCGACGTGGTCGAGGAGGTGAAATGGAGAAAGCCGTCGAACGTGATGTTGGGGGTTCCGGTGTGGGAGCACGCCGGCATCCTCTGCACCGGCGAGACGTACAAGAATGCCGTGAAGTTGACCTTCGCCAAGGGCGCCGCGCTCGAAGACCCTACAGGCCTCTTCAACTCCAGCCTTGAAGGCAATGTGAGACGCGCCATCGATTTCCATGAAGGCGACAAGATCGATGAAAAGGCGTTGAAAGCGCTCATCCGCGCCGCCGTGGCACTGAACACGTCGAAGCAAGCTGCCACTCGCCCCGTCCGCTCTCAGAAGAGACCAAAGAGCGCTTAAGGGGCTCGGGTATCATCGCCATAAGGCCAGTCTTGGGTTTGCCGTCTCCGCAGGCCAATGATCAAATCGAAAGCGATGACACCGCCTGACCCGCGCGGCCGGCGGGTCCAAGCGGTCTGCCCTTCGAAGGTGAAAGAGCATCCGCGGAGAGCAGATTCGGCCCTGCTGCGATAGAGAACAGTCAAAAGCCCGGTCCGGCGAAGCCGGAGGCGCTCAATAAATTTCGGGAATCAATCGTGACGTGTGCTTGCAATAAACCTCGTATTCACCGTCGAACTGCGAGCGCAGCAACGCCTCCTCGGCGCGCATGCGCGCCGCCAGCGGCGGGATAATGAGTGCTGTCAGCGCCACCCCGACACCGGAGCGGAAGGCGAGAACCCAGCCGAGCGTGTTAAGGATCAGGCCGAGATAGCTCGGGTGTCGACCCGTAGACGCCGTCAGTCACCAGTGTGGGCCCGGGCCAGCATCTCGGGCGAGGCATCAAGGCCGGTTACCTCGCCCGTCGGCCCCACCTGCTGCTTGGCGCGAATAGCAAGGCTGCCGGTGCCGCAGCCGACATCCAGGACGCTTTCACCGGGCTGAAGGCGGGCGAAGTACAAAATCTTTTCGCGAAAGGCGTGTTCGCGCCCCCCTGTCAGCAGCCAGACCAAACGGAATGGTGACATAATGCCGTACCTCGTGATCTTATTGAAAAGACAGGTTTTCTTGTCGCGGATCGGGTGAGACTGCGCGACCATTGGCGAGCGCACGCCGGACTGACGGGCGATCGAGATCATCTTCGCGGATCACATAGGGCGCGCCGACGCAGACCTGTCGCGCGGACAGCACTCCGTCCCGGATCAAGCGAACAACCGTCATCCTGCTGACGCCTAGGCGGCTCGCGGCTTCGTGCAGGATCAGCTCACGCCGCTCGGCCCGTTCGCCCTCACGATAGACGGCGATTTGATGTGCGCCACGGAAGTTGCGGACGCAGTTGGGTCCAGCTCTGTCCTTTGGCCGAGCGTATGCCGAGCCGGTTGAGAACAGGGGCGATGCTGTGGTCCGGCAATATGCGAGCCTGTTCACAGACCAATTGCACGGTCTCGACATCGGTCTTCCAGTTGGCCCGTACGGTTTTTCGCCACTTCAAGCCGCGTATGGTGACGCCCCCTGATCCCCCGAATTGTCGTCGATCGGCCGCCAGCCTTGCGCCGGCCAGCGCACGATCTCGATAGGAAAGGTCGTCGGCGTCTCAACCGGACGGCCGTAACCCTTCAGCACTTCATCACTGGCGGCGACCAGTGGCGTCTCGTGCAGTCGCCGCACGCCGGTGCTGGGAATGTACGCAATTTCCTTCGGGTCGAAATCCATTTCAGGCCTGAGGTGTCACGGGGCGCGCATCGGCGATCAGCATCATTCGTCAAGTCCATGGTTGCCGCCGGCCGATGATTGCAAAGCGCAGCTTCCCGGAAATCCAATCGATTGCCGCAACGGCACCCAGGATCAATAGAACGATAAAGGCCACCTGGTCGAAATCAAAGGTCCGGATCTGCTCGGAAAGCTGCAATCCGATCCCCCCGGCTCCGACAATGCCGATGATCGTCGCCGAGCGCGTATTCGACTCGAAGAAATAAAAGACTTGGCCTGCAATAATCGGCAGGACCTGCGGCATCAGGCCAAAGCGCACGCCCATCAGGGCGGTGCCGCCGCTGGCGACGATGGACTCGCGTTCGCGCGCTCTTGTTGCCTCGATCGCCTCTGAAAACAGCTTTCCCAGCGCACCCGTGTCGGCAACCGCAATCGCCAGGATGCCGGCAAATGGACCGAGACCGACCACGCCGACGAACACTAGTGCCCAGATCAGCGTATCGATGCCACGAATGACGTCCAGCAGCCGGCGCACCAGAAAGCGCAGTAAGTTATTGGGCGACGTATTTTTGGCGGCGAGCAAGGCGAGCGGCATCGCCAGCACCGAAGCCACCAGCGTCCCGAGGAGGGCGATCGAAAGCGTCTCCGCCATCGCCTTCAGGAAGAGCTGCAGATGGCCGCCCGTCGAAGGCGGGAACATCAGGCCGATGAACTTCAATAGCGCGGCGAGACCGGGCTCGCTCTGCCCGAACGAAATGTCGAGCCACCAAATCGAGAATGCGAGCACGCCTGCAACCGCGACCGGGCCGCCGATCTCGGCGGCGCGCTGTTGCCACCGCTTCGTGATCAGCGTCCGGTATTGCGCCAGAACTGCGGCGGGATCGCTGCCAAGGATTGCGTGCCGGGTGTTCATCCCACACTCGCCGCCGGAGCCAGACGATGGCGGATACGTTCGGTTAGGAGGTCGATGATCGAGACTGTGGCAATGATCATGAGCAAGATGGCGCTGACATCCGTGTAATAGAATTTGCGGATCGCTACGAACAACTCCTGCCCGATGCCGCCGGCGCCGACAAACCCGACGATGGAGCTCGCCCGCACGTTGATCTCGAACCGCAGCAGCGTGTAGCTCGCCAGATTGGGCAGCACCTGGGGCAGCGCGGCGAAGCGCACCGCATCGACAAACCGGCCGCCAGCGCTGTGCACGCTCTCGACCGGGTTCATGTCAATGTTTTCGATGGCCTCGACATAAAGTTTACCGAGGGTGCCGAAACTGTGGATGCCGATCGCCAGCACGCCGGCAAGCGGTCCCAGACCAAAGGCGCTGACAAAGAGCAGCGCGAAGACCAAGTCCGGAACCGTGCGACAGAATTCGAACAGCCGTTTGATAAGCCAACGCACGACACCGTTGGGCGCCAGGTTTGCCGCGGCGAGCCAGGCCAAAATTGCCGCACCCGCCATTCCCGTGAACGTCGCGAGATAAGCGATCAGCACGGTATCGAACAGCAGTTTCAACCATCCGAAGAAGTTCCAATACCACTCGGTGATGTCGCCCGTCAGGTGATCGGCCCGCAAGGTCGGCATGATCCGACCGAAATAGCTGGTGAGGCCCGAGAGGTGCTGCAGAAGTTTGCCGGGCTCTACCTCGCCTGATCGGCCAGCAAGCACGACGAGCACCGCCAGACACGCGACCATGGCCAGCGACCGAAGTTGACGCCGTGCCACGTCGCGTCGGTAATGCGCCAGCAGCTGATCGAGACGCTGCTCGGGCAGCGCGGGAAGACCGGAGGCCATACCGCAGACTGGCGGCCGCTCTTTGCTTAGCTGCCCTTCTTCTTCCTCATCTCGTCGACGTATTGGATCATTTCTACAGTATCGGCGTAGTCCTTATGCGCGACCGGGACGAACTCCTTGTCCTTCCCGTCGGACAAGCGGTCGAATGCTGCCTTGTCCTTGGCCGGCGCCTCGGTGAATGCGACCACGATCGCCTTTTTGAGATCGGCCGGCAGATCCGAAAGATAGGCGTATGGCGACCCGGGCAGCAAATCGGATTTGAAGATGATCCGGAAATCCTCCTTTTTCGCCATGCCCTTGGTAACCATGCGGGTCAGGTTCGAGTCGTTGTCGGCATTCCACCAGTTGGCGGCGCAATCGACCGTCCCCTTATCGAGCGCGATGACGCCGTTCTCGTGACTACCGGTGATGATCGACTTGCCGAAGAAGCTGTCGACGTCGATCCCGGCCTTGTGCAGGTAAAAACGCGGAGCATTGTAGCCCGAGGTCGAATTAGGGTCGACAAAGCCGATCGTCTTGCCCTTGAGGTCCTTGATGTCCCTGTAGCGGCTGTCCGCTTTCACATAGATCACCGAATAGTAACCGATCGCCCCGTCATTATTGCGCGTCGTGACGAACGGTTCTGTCTTCACTCCGGTGAGATAGGCCTTCGAATAGGATGCGGGGCCGTAATAGGCGATCTGGATGTTGCCCGCGCGCTGACCTTCGATCACTGCCGCGTAATCGTTCGCGACGCGCAGCTTCACCGGCACGCCGAGTTGCTTGGACAAATAATCCATGAACATGGCGTAGCGATCGCCGACCCCCGATGCGTTCTCCGCCGGGACTACGGCAAACGTCAGCTCAGGATACTTGCTCTTCCAGTCTGCCGCGCTAGCGATGCCCGTTCCCCATACCAGGGCCGTCGCACCAACCAGAAAATAACGCCGATTGAGCATTACTGTCTCCCCATGCAGTTTAAAGCCAAATGCGGTGAACGACGATACTCGGTCGTGTGTCGACGATCTCACGTGGCGGCCTGCCCAACGGCCCCTTCCGGAGAACCGCCATTGGCGATGGCCACGTCAGATCGGCCGCCGGCGTCAGTGATGACGCCATAGACCTCGCGTGCCGCGGTATCCGTCAGGGCCGCCGCGATGTCATCGAAGACGATCGTGCCGGCGGCCATCCCCACCAGCCGGTCGCAATAAGTGCGCGCAATGTCGAGCGAATGCAGGTTGCAGATGACCGTGATCCCGAAATGTCTGTTGATGCGTTGCAGCGCGTCCATCACAACGCGGGTGTTGTGCGGGTCGAGCGAAGCTATCGGCTCGTCGGCGAGGACGATTTCGGGCTCCTGGACGAGCGCACGGGCAATAGCTACGCGCTGCTGTTGCCCGCCCGACAGGTGATCGGCTCGTTGCGCGGCAAGCTGAGCCATTCCGAACTGTTCGAGTGCAGCGAGAGCGACCGCTTTGTCTTGAATCGGCCACCAGCCCAACAAGCTGCGCGTGGGTGGCACGAGCGCAAGACGGCCTATCAGGACGTTGGTCAGGACGTCGAGCCGGCCGATCAAATTGAATTGCTGGAACACCATCGCTGCGCGTGCCCGCCACAGTCGCAGCGCTCGGCCGCGCAGCGCCGTTACATCAACCCCGTCAAACACAATCCGCCCAGCGCTCGGTTCGACCAATCGGTTGATCAGCCGCAGCAGCGTGGACTTGCCCGCACCCGACCTGCCGATAATGCCTACAAAACTGCCTTTTTCGATTTGCAACGACACATCGTCAACAGCAGTTTTGACCCCGAACTTCCGCGTGAGGCGATCAATCTGCAACATCAGATGGCCTGCTTCAGGCGTGTCTCCGGGGCCTCTGCGGGAGCAGATCGGTGGAGCAGCTGAGGCATCCCGCCAAGATCACGCGCCTGCCGGAATGACCGTCATTACAAGCGAACCGCGATGCATCCAGTCAAGTTACAGGTTTATGACAGAGCGTCTCGTTTAATATCCACCGGTGGCGATAGCGAGGCCATCTGCCGGTGCGTTCGCGAAGCGACCAAGCCACCGTACGAACTGCGCGGCCGGTCGAGGAGCTGAGGCTCAGACCTCGGGTTCGAGATCGACCGCATAAAGGCGCTTTCCTTCGACGTCGTGCAATGACATCGTCAACACGCGCGTGTCGCCATCGATGCGGCCTATCCCATAGAACTGAAAACCGTCGAACGGCGAGCGGTTCTGCTTCATCTCGGCCGGGATGCCGATGAATTTGGTCTCCGGGCCGAAAGTCAGATCCATTTCATTGGGACCAAAGGTGCCGGCGTTAATCGGGCCGGCGACAAACTCCCAGAACGGATCGAAATCGGTGAACTTTGCGCGATCGGGCAGATAGCGGATGGCGTGGGCGTAGTGGACGTCGGCGGTTACCCACACGATGTTCTTGATCCGATTGTTCTTGATGAATGACAAGAGGCTCGCGATTTCGAGCTCGCGGCCTGAGGGCGGCCCATTATCGGCATTGGCCCAGGCTTCGAAGGTGCCCTTTGGCACATCGGGATTGAGATCTGGGACGACGAGACTGATCGGCATATCGCTTGCGATCAGCTTCCATGTTGCAGTCGAATTCAACAGCGAGCGCTTGAGCCAGCCGAGCTGAGCAGCACCGAGAAAGGCCGCATCGTCACTCAACACCGCCTGGCGGTTGGGCGAGTTCGGGCCGCGATAAGAGCGCTCGTCGAGCATGAAGACATCGAGCGCGGGACCACAGGCGATGCGCCGATTAACCCGCTCGGCATCCTCGCCATTGAAGCGCATCGGATTGTACTCGAACATCGCGCGGCGGGCGTAGGCCGACAGCAGCGACGTGCTTTTTACTTTGTAGGTCTCGAGTCCGATGATCTGCCCCGGGTACCAATTGTTGCGCGTCTCGTGATCGTCCCATTGGATCAGCAGCGCCGTCTCGGCGGCGAACCGCCGCTTGTTTTCGTCGAGCAGGTTATAGGCGAAGGCGGCGCGGAATTCGTCGAGCGTCTCCGCCACCTTCGACTTGCCCTCGGTGGTCAGATTCTTCCAGATCTTGCCGTCATCCGTCTTGACCTCGCCTACGATTGGGCCATCGGCGTAGATCTGGTCGCCTGAATGAATGAAAAAATCGGGAGCATGGCGGCGCATCGCTTCATAGAGGCGATAGCCGCCCCATTCGGCGTTGATGCCCCACCCTTGCCCGGCTTCGTCTCCCGAATAGGCGAAGGTGATCGTGTGCTTGTCGTCTCCCGGGATGCGCACCCTCCCGGACGCCGGCGCGCTCAAACTCTTCAGGTCGCCGAGGTCTTGGAATGTCACGCGATAAAAGATCTGCGCACCGGGCGGCAATTGCCCCAGATCGACCCTGGCCGTGTAATCGGAAACCGCCAAAGCCGCAGGCCCGGCAACCCGTTGCGCCCCGCGAAAATCCTCCCGCGTCGAATATTCGACCAGCATGCGGGCCGGGCGGTCGGTCTTGCTCCAGATGATGGCGCGCCCGTCCGTCGGATCGCCGCTCATGACGCCATAAGGGATCAGGGGACGCTCCCGGTCCGAGGTAATAACCGCTGGTGCGGCCAAAGCGGCCGGCAGTCTGCGGCCGAGCGTGGTACCGCCAAGTGCGGTGCCGCCAATCAGCAGCCGGCGACGAGAGATCCACAAACGGTTAGTGTATGCCATCAGACCTCATCTTTAATGCCTGTCGTGGGTCTCACTCGTCGGGGATGCGACGAAGCTCAGCGATGTAGCCGGCAGGGAACCGGACCTGAAATCGCCAGATGGTGCGGTAGTCCGCATCGCTCCAGCCCGAGTGGAAGTGGGGCTCTTCCAGTTATTGGGGACATGTCCAATTGGCTTTGCCACGCCGCTATTGACTGCGGCCCACCGTCCGTCTTCCTCTCTTACGAGCCTTCCACCCATTCCTAGTCGCTGCAAAGCCGATTCCGTCCGCTCCGGTAGATAATCGATGGCTTTGGCAATTTGCCTCGTCGTCATTGCCTCGCCGGAGAACGACAATTCTCGTAGAATTAGTTCGGATATATCTCGACGCTGCCTTCGTCGACCAGCCTTGCCCGACCGCGAGTCGCAATTGCCGGCGGAAATTGCGTCGGCGAGGATCTCCATCGCGGCTTCGAACCCCTCCCGATGGGCTGCGATCAACTTGGCTTCCTCCGCTTTCCGTTCGCTAATGGCGATTGCGGCCAACCGGTCGGCTTCCAATTTTTCGAGGTAGTCGGCAGCTCGAGAACTAACGCTCGCCATCCCTGGCCTTTCCATCAACAGTTGCAGGTCACTCTCCGCAGTGAGTACCGTTGTCTGCGTCACGGCTCGCTCGCCTCGCGCTCTGCCCACAATGGATTGGGCACTGCGGTGCCGGTACACCGGTACGGCTGTTGCCTAGCACCCGCTTCGGGATCGTATCCCCCGGAAACAGGCGGATCAGTGCACCGAATCCAGCAGCGCGTAAGCTTGCTTGATCAAATCCTCCGCCGCCGCCTCGTTGATCGGACGGTCGTTGAATGCAGCATCTTCGAGCATCCCGATCATCTGCCCCGCGATGTCGTTGCGCTTGGCAGTAATTTCACTGATTTGCGACTCCAGCAGCGAATAGGTCGCGTCATCCCCACTGAGCGCTGTGGTGGAAATGCCGGTGAGTGTCAGGAGCCCGAGATCCCCGAGCGGCGCATTGATCGCCTTGTAGGCCGGAGCGAGGTCCGAAAGCACGTCCCGGTGGGCGCGTAGCGACGCGCCTGCCGCCTTGTTTGTCAGCGCTTCAAATAGGACGCGGCCGTCATGCGCGTAATCATCGGTTAATCCCGCCAGCCGAAGCATCGTCGGCCGGATGTCGGTGTGGTCGCTGAAGAAACTGCCGACTCGGCCCTGCGGGAGGACTCCGGGGCCGACAATGCCGAGCCAAGTCTTCGTTATGTCTTCCTGGAAGTCGCCGTGGTTCCAGGCGAAATCAGGGTTTTCGGAAAAACAGCTCGCGGCGTTGAACATTGGCGCGCAACCCGGCGTGATCGCTCCGGACGCGGTCAAAAAATAATCGGGATTCGCGAACAATATGAAGTTGGGTGTCCGGTTGGGGTCGGCAGTGATCATATGCAGCAAGGACTGTTCCGCATGATCGGCGAGCGCCTGGGTCACCCGATTGGTGCTGCCCTCTGGTCCCTCGACCGCATCAAAACCGAGCAACGCGCCAGCTTCCTGCTCGAGTTTTCGTGTCACTGACGCTGTCTGACCAGGATTGCCGTTGATGTAAAAAGTCGGTGCGGTATCGAAATGGACACCGAACGCAGTCGTATCGCCAAACTCGGTCGCGAATACCGGCGTCAGATCGGCCGTGATCTCACCCTTTTTCTCATAGGTGCACGGTGTGTTTATGCCGTCGCAATTTGCCGGCGAGGGCGGTCCGCCGGTAAAGTGGTCGTTCTCGTCGGCGGTGACGACGAAGAGCGTATTGCTTTCAGAGATGCCGTCCTTGGCGAGCCGGGCAAAAAACTGGCCAAAGGCCTTGTCATAAACTTGCAGCTGCTCGACATAGCCCGCTTCGCCTGGCCCAAAGGTCTTTTCGGGTGTCGCAAACGGAACACCCGAGAGAGCGGGGCCGCGGTTGTCGTGGGTGTCCGCAATATAGCCATAGACTATCGGCACGCCCGCCTCGAGCATCGTCGCAAGGTAACCCAATGTTTGCGACGCCGTCGGGCTGAACCCCGGAAACCCTGGGTTGGGTGGACTGGAGTTATCGGCGATAACATTGCCGTCGAGGTCCGCAACCGGCCCTTGCGGGGAGATCTGCGGCTGTACATTGACGTTGCCAAAGAGCGCGGTGAAGCCGGTATAACCACCAGGCTCGTCGTTCAGCGTGTCGGGAGCGCTGTTGGTTGTGGCACATAACGGGCTGCCCTTGGCGCAATGAATTGCAATGCCTTCGAAATCGGCGATCGCCTTCGACCGATTGGTGGCCGCCTCCTGGTGTTGAGGGGAAGTCGGTCCGAACACCGTATCGATGTCCGTCGTAACGTTCTCGAACTCGATATTGGCAACCGAGAATGCTCCGACGTCGCAGCCGGCACGGGTAAACGGAACCCAAGGTGCGGGAGCATTTTTGCCACGCTGGTCGAGCATCTGAGGCAGGCCGTCGTCCATCAAGTCGGTTCAGTAGGCGAACGCGCTCGGGAAGCTGGCAACGCCGCTCCGGTCAAAATAAGCCGATGTTGTTGCCGATCGGGAGTCCGAACCTGTCGCCATAGACGCCGGTCAAAGCGGTCAAAAGACCGACGGAGGTGTGGGAAATCAGCGACGTGTGGTGGTTCGTGAACATAGTGCCGTTATTCTCGAGGAAGTGCAGCAGATTGGGCATTTGCTCGAGATCGGAGGGCACGTTCGGTATGTCACGCCGGAGATGGACATTATCAAATTGTAAATAAACAATGTGTTCGATTCCGTTGGCGAGCCGGCACTTGTCATGACTTGCTTCCGCAGCCATGGGATGACTGAGGGCGGCAGCGAGCACTCCAGCAGTCGCGAAAAGTCCAACACGTCTCATTTACGGGTCCCCCAATTGCGTCGCTGAAAGACGGCGGTGCGGCTTAGCGGCGCCGAGACCCTACGCGGCGACTGTTACCGATGGAGGTCATCAACGTTGCAGAAAAGTGACATGCTTGCGCGGAGGGAAGTCCTCCCTTCGCACCACTCGTTCTGACTGGTCATGACGCACAGGGCTGGGTAAGTTTGCTTGAGGGCGCGTCGAAGGATAACCGGGAGGTTTGAATGACCCAGCCGCGCCAACCGCCGGCGCGTTCCGTGGTTGCATCCCTGGTGCTGATCGCCGTTGTAATCGGTTGCGGCGCCGCCGCCTTCGCCTACACGGCGGGATGCTTCTCGCCTCAGCGCCTCACGCCCGACAAGTTCGTCGAGGCGTTCATGTCTCCCGGTGGACCGCCGCTCGGCCATCGCCGGAACCACGCCAAGGGCATCTGCTTCACCGGCGTATTCGAAGCGAACGGCGCCGGGACGGCGCTTTCAGCGGCCAGCGTTCTCGCCGAGGGCCAGTATCCGGCGCTCGGGCGGTTCAATCTCGGCACGCCCG
>Ga0126384_10001649_pt1 | contig 13301 bp, 11 predicted proteins | sample PanSoiMetPlot_36_FD_92543 | JGI IMG/M metagenome (GOLD analysis project Ga0126384, IMG submission 92543) | Tropical forest soil microbial communities from Panama - MetaG Plot_36 | ecosystem: Environmental > Terrestrial > Soil > Tropical forest > Bulk soil | place: Panama | collected 2016-02-17 | reverse complement strand
TAAATCTGCCAAAGTAGTGCTAGGGCTCGACGATCGGGAAGAGCGCATGCTTGGAAACGTGACGCCGCTCGCCGTAAACGGCTCCAAAGATGAGCGGGTGGCGCGATTTTTGCGCCAGCACGGCGACGCCAGGGACTGTCTGCCAACCCGACCACTCCTCGCCAACCACTTCCGACAGGAAAGACGGAATCATGTAAAGACAGCACTTGGCTGAAGGTCGGCAAGCGCGCTCGACGTGAATGACCCTAAGAGACGCCCGGCCCGAAAGCTATTCTCTTCGGTGCGACTGTCGGGCGATCTTGCGCGCGCAATCGATGAACAGCCGAGCGGAGGGGCTGAGCGTCCGCCCTTTGAGCGTAATCGCAGCGATCGGACGGCGCGTGGTTGGTAGCGCGACGGGCAGAACCTTGAACTGCGGTGCGAGGAAGTTGAAGCGCACCACTGACCCCTGCACGATGGTGAGGAATCGACCGGTCGCAAGCAGCGCGTAGCGCACTGCCGCGACGGAGGTGAAGACGGTTGCGTGCGGGACCTTGAGGCCCTCGTTGCGAAACGCTTCGGCGACCACACCGCCATAGAGGCTCTCGGGGGGCGGAAGCGTCCAGGTCGCCTCCATGAGATCGGCGAGCTTCAGGCGGCGCCGCCGCCACCACGCCGCTGTCGCGCCGGCGACGACCACGAGCGGCTCATCGTACAGCAACTCGGCCGCGAGATGAGGATCAAGAGCGGGCGTGAAGATTGGCGCGACCACCAGATCCACCTTGCGCCCCTCGAGCGCCGAATAGGTAGTGGAAGCCTCGCCAGCCGAGAGGTGAAATATCAGCCGCGGATATTGTCGCGACAGCCTGTCGATGACCGCCGGAATAAAGCCCGACGCGATCGCGATCGTGCTGGCGATGCGCAGCTCGCCGCTGGCCGGGTCGGCCAGAGACCGGATCTGCTCGACAGCCTGCTTCAATTCGTCGAACACGACGACGCCCCGATCCAGCAGCGCGCGGGCGTAGATCGTCGGCTCGACGCCGCGCGGATTGCGGTCGAGCAGGCGCACGCCCAGCGCGTGCTCCAGATCCGAGATTGCTTTCGAGATGGCCGGCTGCGACACGGCGAGCGCGGCCGCGGCCTTGCCCATGCTGCCATTTTGCGCGATGGCGAGCAGCACCTGCAGGTCGCGCAGCTTGAGCCGATAGCCGAGTCGCCGTTCGTCCGCGGTGAGCGTCATGATTTCCCCCATGAATTTTAGTTATGGGGATGTGCCACAACGATATTAGTCCCTTATATGGATCGGCGCTACCGTTGCGATCCGTGAAGTCTTGGAATTCGTTTTCGCCGCGTCACAGGGAGCGACCCATGATCACCCGGCGGAATTTCGCATTTTCATTGGCGGCGCTGACGCTCGGATTGGACCCGATCAGGGCCGCGCGCGCGCAAAGCTACCCGGCGAGGCCCATCCGCATGGTTGTTCCATTCCCGGCGGGCGGCTCGACCGACGTCGCAGCACGATTGATCGCCGATCATCTGTCGCGCTCGCTCGGCCAGCGGGTCTATGTCGAGAACCGGTCGGGAGCGAACGGCACCATCGGCGTCGAGGTCGTCGCAAAAAGCGCGCCGGACGGATATACCCTCCTGGCGACCATCGACGTAGTCGCCAGCAATCAGTTCGTGTTCCACACCAATATCGATCCCGGCAAGGACTTGGTGCCGATCATCGAGGTGTCGCGCCAGCCGATCGTTGTCGCGGCGCATCCCTCGCTCGGCGTGAGCACGCTGGCCGAGTTGATCGCGCTGGCCCAGCGCCAACCCGGCCTGCGCTATGCCACCGGGAGCGGGTTCGGCTCGCCGCAGCACATGGTCATGCAATGGTTTGGCAGGATCGCCGGCGTCACCCTCGAGCAGGTGCCCTATCGCGGTGGCGCGCAAGCGATCAACGACCTGCTCGGCGGGCACGTCATGCTCGGTTCGCTCGGCTCGACGCCGCTGATCCCGCATCACAAGGCTGGGACCTTGCGCCTGCTGGCGCAAAGCACGGCGACCCGGTCTCCCAGCCTGCCCGATGTGCCGACCTTCGAGGAAGCCGGCATTGCGGGCCTCGTGCTGGACCAATGGGTCGGCATTTTCGCACCCGCCCATACACCGGCGGCGATCACGACGCAGCTCAATACCGAGATCGGTCATGCGCTTTCCGACTCGACTGTGCGCCAGCACCTGCTCGACGCCGCCCAGGAGCCGGTTGGTGGCAGTTCGGATGAATTCACACGGTTCGTCGGCAACGCGTCGGCGCAATTCGCAAGGCTCGTGAAGGAGCTGGACATCAAGTCGGAGTGATGATTGCCCTATTCGAAATATCTCCCTGACCGAATGGGCATGGCGAAGCTGACGCCGGGTGGCCCGTTCATCGCCGGCTCGCATGAGGAGCTCACGCTCACCTACACAGCCGGCGATTTCGGCATCGACGACACCGGCATGCTGAAAATATCGTGGCGGACCACCTCCGACATGAGCAAGCCGCAGTTCGATCAGCCGCAGGCCGCGAATTACACGACGGTCGAGGCGAGCAATGGTGCGCGCCTCGAAGTCTGGTTCGACCGGCTCAACATCCGCCCTTATGCCAACACGCTGCTCATCCGCGTCGGGCGCGGCTATCTGCGCACAGGCGACACGCTGACGGTGCGCTTCGGCGATCGCCGCCAGGGATCGCCCGGCTATCGGCTCCAGACCAATGTCGAGGCGCAGGTCGAGCTGAAGACCTCTGTGGATGCGTTCGCGACCTACGAGTTCTGCGAACTGCCAGTGCAACCCGCGTTCGATCTCGTGGCGGGCGCCGCGGCACGGTGGAAAGCGATCCTGCCGTCGCTTGCCATCATCGACGAGCCGTTCCGACTGGCAATCGTCGCCGAGGACATATGGGGCAATCCGACACCGAGCGCCAACGAAACGTTGACGCTCGCGGCGTCACATCCGATCGGCGGATTGCCGGCCAGCATTCGGCGCGAGATCGGCAGCCGCGCGACCGTGATCGACGATCTGACTGTCGCGCAGGAGGGCGACATCGAGCTCACAGTCCGCGTCAATGGCGAAGAGCTCGCGCGCGCCAATCCGATGCGCATTGTCGCAGCAGCGCCGTTGCGGCGCTACTGGGGCGATCTGCATGGGCAAAGCGGCGAAACGATCGGCATGGGTTCGGCGGAAGGCTACTTTCGCTACGCGCGCGATCTGGCTTTCATCGATATGGTCGGTCATCAGGGCAACGACTTCCAGATCACCAATGCGTTCTGGGACAAGCTCAACCAGCTCACCGCCGCATTCGACGCGCCTGGCAAATTCGTCTGCCTGCCGGGCTACGAGTGGTCGGGCAACACCGGCATGGGCGGAGACCGCAACGTCTTCTATCGCCACGAAGGCCGGCCGATCCACCGCTCGTCGCACATTCTGGTCGAGGGTCACACGTCGACTCCGGCGACCTGCACGGCCGAAGAGCTATTTCGTGCGCTCGAGGGTGAGGATGCCGTGGTCATCGCCCATGTCGGCGGGCGCTATGCCGACATCGCGCGCGCCCATGACGGACGGCTCGAGCGCGCCGTGGAGGTGCACTCCACTTGGGGTACGTTCGAGTGGATGCTGCACGATGCCTTCGCGCAGGGGTTTCGCGTCGGGGTCGTGTGTCACAGCGACGATCACAAGGGACGCCCCGGCGCCACCCGGCCTGGCGCATCGAGCTTCGGGGCGATCGGCGGATTGACATGCTATCTCATGCCGGAGCTCACGCGTGATGCGCTGTTCGCCGCGCTGCGGGGCCGGCGCCATTACGGAACGACCGGCGCCCGCATCTTCCTCGACGTGCAGGGCCATTTTGACGAGCCCGTTACGGTGTTCTCGGATGATCCGCAGCTTGGGTCCGCAGAGGAGTGCAGGCTTCGCGCGGCGCAGATGGGCAACATCGTGCGGCCCGGCGCCACCGTGATGCGCCTTGTGGCGGAAGTGCTTGGCACTGCGCCAATCGATCAGGTGGACGTGTTCTACGGGACACGCGTGGCGCAGACATTGCGGCCTTACGGGTCGGCCGATCTCGGCCGCAGGGTCCGCGTGCTGTGGCAGGGCGCCGAGTATCGCGGGCGCGGCCGCGAGACCGTATGGCAGGGCCGATTGCGTCTCGATGGCAACCGCATCGCGCGCTTTGCGCCGGTGAATTTTCTCAATCCCGAGCGGCCAGTTCGCGTGGTGGCGGCAGACAGCGAGCTTGCCTGGAGCTCGGTTACGACGGGCAATCTTGCAGGCATCGATCTGTGGCTTGAGGCGGCGGATCGCGGCACGCTCGGCATCGAGACGGATATCGTCTCGGCCAGCGTCGATCTCTCAGGACTAGCCGATCAGCGCGCGGTGTTCGATGGGGGCGGCCTCGGTCGCCAGCTCAGCATCTATCGCCTCCCCGATCAGGATTGGGCCCGGCAGATGACCATCGATCACGCGGTGCGTTTTTCCGGCGGCGCGGATCTGCCGGTTTATCTGCGCGCCACGCAGGCCGACGGTCATCAGGCCTGGTCGAGCCCGATCTACCTGATCTCATAAACTGGTCGGATTGCAAAAACGTGGAGAGTCGGCTGCTGGCGGATTTGGCTCAAAGGCCGCCAACGGAAGTTTGTGAAATTAGAATTTGAAATAATCGAATCCGGTTGCGGGCGCTCTTGAATCTATGTTGCGGTTCGAGATCGGCAGTCAGGTTCCGGTCTCAAGCCGCCGCAAGCTGCTGTCGTCAAAAGCGACGGTGGTGAGCGTTGCGGAAACGCCAGACATGATCCGGCAGGCGTGGCATTTGCGTCGCTTCGATATGGTCGCCGCCTTTCGCCTTCGCACGATAGAGGGCCTCGTCGGCTGCGATCATCAACCCGTTGAGGTCGTGACTCCACTCCGTCGACATCGTCACCCCTATGCTTACTGTCGGGCTATGCCGTCCATTCTTGACATCGAGCACGGTTGCGGCAAACCGAGCGCGGATCCTTTCGGCCACTTGCATCGCGTCAAAGAATGCTATGTCCGGAAGCAAGACGGCAAATTCCTCGCCACCGAGCCGGCCGACCAGGTCACCCGGGCGCACGTTTGAGGTAGCAATGCTGCAAAAGTCACAAAGGACCCGGTCGCCAACATGATGACCGAGGGTGTCGTTGATCTGCTTGAATCGATCGAGATCGAACGACAGTACTGCAACATCCTGGCGTTCGACAGTGGCTCGGCGTAGCAGCCGCTCCCCGTGTTCGACGAAGCCGCGCCGGTTGGCAACACCAGTAAGGGGGTCGATCTCTGAAGCGTGCTTGTGCCGCAATTCGATGCGCTCCCGCACCAGGTGCGTGAGCAGAAAGGCCGCACAGATGGCTGCAACCAGCATTTCGAAAGCAAGTAACGCCACTCCCGGCGCTGCAAGCTCATGCATGCTGGTCACGAACTGAAGTAGGTCTGGCTGAACGATTCGGCTAAGGTAGATTGCGGCATGTAGGACGAGGAAAGCAATAATCGGCCACCGCGACATCAGCTCCTTATCGCGAGCACGCCAGAACTCTAGGGCGCAAAGCAGCGAATAGCCGGCGATGATGGCGGATATCACCACGACGCGAGTTCGCGGCGATTCTTCCACCTGATAAGCAACAAGCCAGATGAGCGCGCCAGCCAAGATGACTGACACGAGCGTGCGACGATTGTCGAAGCTGCGCGCTCCGCTCCAGATGAGACCGTAGGCAACGGCAATAAGCGCGTAGGCAATGTCGATCGACCAGAAGTTGGATATGACACCCCGTCCGACGATCAGCGCCGTGCCGATCGAGCTAATGAAATAGCCAGCCGCGAACAAGACAAGTGCGGTTGTCTTGCGGCTCAGTAACCAGGCGTACAGAAGCAAGAGTCCACAGATGCCTTTGACAAGCGCGATCACGACAACGATTGTCAAAAGATCGACGGTCATGGGGCCAATTCCTGCGGGTCAGCCCAAACATCGGTGCTCGGCCCGCTGTGTTCAAACTTCAACGACGCAATAGCGTCAAGCCGTAAGGCAGAGTCGCGGAAAGACCGCAAGAGGGAATGCGCCCCGGGTCGTGCGCCTGCGCGCGTCCGAGTCGCGGCTCGGCAAGAGAGTGAACGCCATGCGCCAAAAAATTGGCCGGCAACAAGAATCAATTTGCTTCGATATTGAACGCCAACAATTTCAGGGCGCGCGCTTAAACCAAAGCGTCCGTGAAGAAACCTGACGGAGACCGCTATGGGTCATGTGTGGAGGACGCCTGATTGGCAGGAACTTTTTCGACGATGACGCAGCATTGGTCGGGTGCGGTCGCAAGGCGCGTTGATGGCTCGCGATCCAAAACTCGACGCAAGCGGGAGATGGCTCGTGGGGTGCAATTCGGCCGGCCTCCGAAGCTGAACATCATCGCACTCCGGCGGGCTGGCAGCCGGCGATACGCAAGCCGATATCGCCAGGACCTACGGTGTTGACCCGATGACCATTGGCAGGCTGATAGCCCCATAGCGGGCTTGCCGTGGGTGAACTCCATTTCGGCGACACCTTCGCGGTGTTCGTCTCCAAACTCATTCTGTGCTGGGTTCCCATGCGGGGCGCGCGATTTCGGGCCGCTCGAACTTTGCACGCGGAGCGGGCATCGCTATAATGTTGCAAGTTTTCGCGATCGTAGCGCTTGCGACCAAATTCTGACCGCGGGTCATACATTCTCAAATCGTTGAAAAATTGATTATGGACGCGCACCTCGTCGACCAAATTTGCGAATGCTCCTTTCGTGCCAGAGCTGTGGCCCCACGTTCTTGCCAACTCGCCAACATCGCTTCGGCACGAACCGGATGGTTGTTCATCGCGGAGGACGACGGATACCGACTTTCGGTCTCCAACGAAATTGTGCGGCCAGTCAACGAGCGCCTCGTCCGCGATGGAACTGTCGCACGATCACAACGATTCGCGAAATTGTGCGCAGCGCGCCATCCCGGCTTTCTACGCGAGGTGAACATCTATACCGATGACGAGCTGAGATCCGATCCTTTATCGCGGCCGAGCCTGCGAGATAGCTCACACGTTGCTGCCCAAGAATCGAGGGGGGCATCGTCGGTTTGATTCATCAGGGATTACGATGGGGTTACCCGCGCGCGCCGATCTTGTCCTGCGTTTTGGTCTCGAAATCGCTGGCATCGTGGCGCTCGTGCAATTGTTCTTCAGGCGGCCCACTGGTGCGGTTGACCATTCGCCCGCGCTTGACCGCCGGGCGCTCGCCGATTTCCTTCGTCCAGCGTGTCAGGTTTTTATATTCGTGCGTCTGCAGGAACGTGCGCGGGTCGTTGTAGGACGCGCCGTTCAACATGCCGTTGCCGTACCACGGCCAGATCGCCATATCGGCGATCGTATATTCGTCGCCGGCGATGAATTGATTGTCCGCAAGCTGCCGGTCGAGTACGTCGAGCTGGCGTTTCACTTCCATTGAAAAACGGTCGATGGCGTATTTGATCTTCACCGGAGCGTAGGCATAGAAATGCCCAAAGCCGCCGCCGAGATAGGGCGTTGAACCCATCTGCCAAAATAGCCAGTTCAGCGTCTCAGTGCGCTTGCTGCGATCCTTTGGTAGGAAGGCGCCAAATTTATCCGCTAGGTGGAGCAAGATCGCGCCAGATTCGAATACGCGTCGCGGCGTCTGCTCGCTATAGTCCATGAGCGCCGGGATTTTGGAATTCGGGTTCACCCCGACAAATCCACTACCAAACTGGTCGCCCTCACCGATCCGGATCAGCCAAGCGTCATATTCCGCTCCACTGTGACCCGCGGCCAGCAATTCCTCCAGCATGATCGTAACCTTGACGCCGTTAGGTGTCGCCAATGAATAGAGCTGAAGGGGATGCTTTCCGCGCGTCAACTCCTTCTCGTGCGTCGGGCCTGCGATAGGGCGATTGATGTTGCCATAGCGCCACTTGGGACTGTCATCCTTCTCCCAGGACCAGACTTCCGGTGGCGTATACACAGGTGTGTCAGTCATGTTGGGTTCCCGTTTGTCGTTCAATAGACTCGCCGAATGGATAGAGCGGCGATCGTGGCCTGTCCAATTATGGTTGTGGGCGTTGTCATGTTATGCGGCGTTGCCCAACCGACCATTCAAGGAACCCGCCCGCCGCTTCATCTCGCCCGCCTCGGGAAGGTGATTGTATCGGTTGATGTCGTTGTTGGGTCAAAAGCGTCGGGCGCCAAGGCGCATGCCTCGGCGCGAATTTCCGCAAGGCCTGTAACCGGACATCCGCGGCCGAACCGGCGTCTCCAACCGCGAGGATCAGAGTACCGAAGCGCAGCGCAGTGACGGAGCAGCCCGTAGTAGCGAGGACGGTCCTGTGGGCCAGAGCGAAGGGGCTCTGTTGTTCAGCCATGGCCATCGGCCAACCGCCAGCGGGAGGAGGCGATGGACAAGGCGAAGCCGTTCAACCATTGGCAGTTATGCCATGGCAACGGCCGAACATCGGGACCGTGTGACTCGAGAGGGTCATGCGCGGTTCTGCGAGCGCCCGGAGGTGAAATTCCTCCAGGCGACTCGACAGGAGCGTCACTGCACTCCGGCGCTGTCGGACGGGTCTGCGTCTGCATTTGCCCGGCAGCAGACATTCGCGAGCGAATTTTTGAACACCCGTGCAAAACGACTTTTGCAGCAAAATCTGTCAGGAGCGGACACCGACGCATGGTGGCTATCCACGCTATTGAGGGCGGGCTCGTTCACAGCTATTCCTGCGCGATGCTGGACTGGGAGGCACTCCGGGAGGCTTTGCAGACGGCGCTGCTGGAGGCGGTGTCGGCCGCGGCCGGCGGACCGTGGCACGCGGCCGCCCTGTACCAGGTGTATGCCGAGACCGACGGCATCATCACAGCACCCGGGCTGTTCCTGAACGATAACGGTGAGCACATGGACTCGCCGGGCAACTGGGGAAACGGCATCCACGACTGGGCGCCCGAGCGGTGGATCGAGGCACTGACCGCGGAGGCCTGCTCCGGCACCGTCTCGCACTGGGAGGATATCTTCGCCCGCTACCGAGATGTGCTCCCGCGGATCTGCGTCGCAACCGGTGCTCACCTCGGCATCCCCGTCTTCTACGTCGACTATGATTGCTACGAAATGATGCTGGCCCGCTGCCTGACCCCCTCCCAGCTGCGCTCGCTCTTCCCAAAGGTCATTGCCAGGCAGGCGGAACGCGCCCGTGTTTCGGCTCTGCCGCTCGGCGAGCAGATCGCCCACTACGTTTCGCGCCTCGGCTGCTACGATGGCCTCATCGGCTCGGAGGAGGCGCAGAGTGCTTTGCGCGGCTTCGGCTCCGCCGCCATCACCGCGCTGCTTGCTTTGCTGCGCCAGCGTGAGAACGCCTGGCTGGCCGCCAAGCTCCTCGCCGACATCGGCGTTCCTGACGACACCGTCATCTCGGCCCTTTCCGCCGCGCTCGCGACGTCCACCCCGGACAGTCCCGACCAGCTGTGGTCATGCACGGCCCTCGCCCAGCTCGACCGGCTGGACGTCGTCCTCGCCCGAGCATCCGACCTGTCGCCCGAGGCCCTGGCGAGCGCCGTGACGGCACGCTACACGGCATTCCGGGACCACGGGGCACACCCATTGTCTCTTGACTATCGGCCTTTGGAAGAATTTCTGTCTGCTAACGAATCAATTGTGCCCGCGGTCGCCGAAGAACTGAAACCTGGCACCAGCTATTGCGACATCTCCCCGGCCGAGGTCCCGGAGGCGTTGCGCGGCACCACCTCCACCCACGTCGTGGTGCGCAAGCACGCCGTCTGCGCGCTTGGTGAGCGCCGCCTTGGCGACGCGGTCGGGCGGGCGGTCATTCCGCAGCTGCGCGCCATCGCCGACACCGACCCCGACAGCGAGGTCCGCAGGCTGGCCGCCCTATCCCTGAGATGGTGGAAAGCCGAGCCCTGAAAGCACATTGGCCGCTTGCCCGGCCGGCACGTCTCCCTGCGCGATCTCGGCCTGGCTCTCGGCCTCGCGCCGGCGAACGCGAAGGACACCGTGCGACGCTGGGAGAAGGTCAGCACTACGATAGCGTCAGTTCGGACCGAACTGCGGGCTATGGTGGGAAGTGTCCATGGATTGATGTCGGCGAGGAGCAAGAGGATTGCAGCCGCAAGGCAGACCTACGCCGCACCTCTCAAGGGAGCAAAACGAGACCTGCTCATTCTAACTCCCTCGACGGCCAAGCACGGCCGGCTTGCAAAAGCCGCTCGTGCTCTTCTTTCTACCGTCAACTCACCAACGGGTCAGATGCTGGTTCTTCGTACGTTGTCGCTTTTCCACCATTCCCGATTTCAATCGCCGATGATGCGAACCCAGGAAACGATCCGGCTGTCGTTGGTCACTCGTGCTCTGTCCTCTCGTCCGCGACAGCAATCATCAGCGCGACCATCAAGCGCTTGATCTGGGCTGGTAGGCGTCCCCATACGGGCAGCAACTGACGCGCTACATCGTCCGCCTGGAACGCGGCGAACGCCGCGTCCATTTGGCGCGTCGCAGCGGTCGCTTTCGACTGAGACCCGGGCGCGCCTTCGAACAGCCAGCCCGGTGTGACCTGCAGCACGTCGCAGATCTGCATCAACCGCGATGAGCCGATCCGGTTCAAGCCTTTCTCATATTTTTGCACCTGCTGGTACGACACGCCGATCCGATTCGAGATTTCCGTCTGGCTGATGCCGAGCATGTTTCGGCGCAACCGAATCCTCGCTCCCACATGCTCGTCCACTGGTCGAGATCCCTTAGGTCCTGTCGTCGGCGGCATTGCTTCCCCCTCACTCCAGCCAGCGCCGTACCCACGCGGCCGGGAGTCGGCTCACGGACGCCTTGCGCGCGCCGGTTCCCGGCGCCTTCATCGAGTGCCTGCTGCGGCATTCAGGCGCCGCATCGAATGTGTTCGGCTGAGCACGAACCCAATATCGCCCACCGTCGGTGATGCCGGCGAGGTCTTGCAGCCGCGCCGATCGCGATGCCCTCGTCGTCCCACTGGACGACAAGCTCAATGTCGGCGTCGGCGATCTTGGTCAGGTCGATCATGGTCAATGGCCCCCTTCGACAGTGTCGACGGACCAATGAAAGGAGGGTTGTGAGCTACGTCACACCTGGTGGCCGTGCACCTCCAGGTGGTCACGGCGCGATCTTGTCGCCGAAGACAGTCGGCCGGCGTAGCCACAGCGTCACCCGCAGCGGGCTGAGCGGCGAAAAGGCGACGGTCACGATCTCCGACAGGGCGATGTGTTCTTCGTGGCCCCTGTTGCGGGCGATCAGTGCATCGCCCGCGTCCCAGACCCCGTCGACCTATAACCGAGAAATATGGTGATCGTCATGAGGGCTATCATGAGCAAAGCTGGGAGCGGCGGATTCTCGCCGCTCGCCGACGAGCTTGAGCAGACCGCTCGTACTCACCTCGCGTGAGACGGCGCGGCTATCACCGCATCGTCGTATGTCAGAGGCGACGAAAGCGATCGCCAAGGCGCTCCGCGGCATCTGACCGGCGCTGGTCGGAGGGATCGACGCCATCGCGACCGAGTGCGATGGAGGATATGCGGCGCGCCGCAGGCGCTCACCCAAACTCGCCCGACGATTGAACGTGTCCCGGTCTTGACCGTTCCTTGCCGTCGACAGTAGACGATCATGACTGCAATATTGGACTCAGGGTCGTGACGATCGCGAGAGTGGGGCCAGGCTTCGAGGTTTGGGGGACCGTTGCGGAGTCCTACGCGCTTACCTTTAGCAATCTCGGGTACCTCCTCCGCATCTCATGGGCGTGGGTCGCATTGATGATCCCGCTGTCGCTAGGATGCTACGCATCCATCTTCTGGTTTGAATTGCACGATTCGCTCTTCATCGATGTATTGAGTACCCTTCTTCTCCAGCCGTTTCTGGCTTCCATTGCTGTCGCTTGGCACAGGCGACTGTTGGTAAACGAGGTATGGTCAGGGCGCGTCTATCTGCGACTTGATGGACTCGTTGCCAGCTACATTGGCCTGGTTTTGATCATTAACGAAGGTCCGAGCATTGCTTTCAATGCAGTGGTGCGGTCGTTTGATATCGGGCGGGACGGCATGCTGATCCTCGTGCTGGCGATAGGTCTACCAGCACTCGTCCTCAGCGCGAAAATCTGGCTGGCCCTTCCCGCACGGGCTCTGGGGAATTCAGACACCGTTTGGCAGGCCTGGAGGGGGAGCCGAGGGAACGTCTGGCGGCTGATCGCGGGCTTCACGCTATGCGGTCTCCCGATGCCGGTGCTGGACGTGATGGTCTGGCCAGCCTCGAGCGAGGCAAGTCAACCTCTCACCTATGCAGGATGGCAAACTCTCTACATCGGCATAGCATTCCTCTTTGGGATGCCAATCGTTAGCTTTCTTTCCCTTGCCTACCGGCGCTTAATCCAGGACCGCAATCCGGCCGATCTTTTGCGCTCAACATGACTATCTGCTGAGCGAACCCCTCGGAGCCGCCTGCGCTCATCTCGCTCGAGACGGGTCGCGTCTAGCACCGTATCGTCGTCGGACCGGAAGCGATGCGAGCGACCGCCAGGGCGCTCCGCGGCATCTGACACCAATCTGCGGTTCGTAAAAACCGGTGCTTTTTACGGCATCGACGCACGCGCTCCGACGACCATGAAGTCAAAGCCGCGGATCAACGAGATCAAAACGCATGCCAAGGTCTCCTGGATTCGCAAAACCCGAAGCCTAGCTTCGAAAGCGACGCATTGCGAGTGGCGTCCCGGTTGATAAGGGTTGGTCTCGTGTTCGACCCAACGCTTCTCTTCGTCGGTGCCGTGTTCGCACTCGCAGGTTTTGTGAAGGGCGTGATCGGCCTCGGCCTTCCAACGATTGCCATGGGCCTGCTTGGCGCCCTGATGACACCCAATCAGGCGGCAGTAATCCTGGTCGTTCCGGCCTTGCTGACAAATGTTTGGCAGATGTGGGATGGGCCGGCTTTGAAAGTCCTGCTGCGACGGTTATGGCCGATGTTGGTGTGCGCCTTGTTGGGCACATTGCCCGCGGCCGGCATTCTGACTAAGGGAAGTGTGGGTCTCACAACGGCACTTCTCGGCGTGATCTTGATGATCTATGCCCTGATAGGCTTGGTTGGCGTTCATTTTAACGTGTCGCGTCGCGCCGAACCCCTGCTTGGTCCATTGGTCGGACTCACAACAGGGCTTATCAACGGCGCGACGGGGATTTTTGTCGTCCCGGGCGTCCCTTACGTGCAGGCGCTCAACCTCGAAAAGGACGAGTTGGTGCAGGCGTTGGCGATTTCTGC
>Ga0126384_10001647_pt1 | contig 13312 bp, 8 predicted proteins | sample PanSoiMetPlot_36_FD_92543 | JGI IMG/M metagenome (GOLD analysis project Ga0126384, IMG submission 92543) | Tropical forest soil microbial communities from Panama - MetaG Plot_36 | ecosystem: Environmental > Terrestrial > Soil > Tropical forest > Bulk soil | place: Panama | collected 2016-02-17 | reverse complement strand
CCCGGCAAGAACGCGATCGCCCACGGCACCGCCAGGTTCGGCACCAGCACGGACGGCTCGCCGGCGCGCCCGGCAGCCGGCACGGTAGCGCCCGGGGCCGGCGCGCCGCCGCCCCGTGCCGGCGCGGAGGGGCCCGGCTCCGGGCCTGCGCCCGTGGCGCAGGCGCCACAGGCCAAGCCCGCACTCACCGCCATCACGGCGAGGGAGGGTGCTCGCATCGCCCTGCCGCCGGTGCGAGCCCCGGTGGCGCCGGCCCCGGCCGCGCCCTTGCCGGCGGGGCGCGATGGCGGGACGCTGCTGCGTGCGTGCAGCTCGATGGCGATCGGGGATGCGGTGAACATGGAGGAGTAGGTGCCCACGGCGATGCCGATGAGCAGTGCGACGGCGAAGTCTGTGAGCGAGTCGCCGCCGAGCACCGCAAGCGCGCTCAAGATGAACACCGCGCCGAGGCCGGTATTCACCGTGCGCGGCACCGTCTGCAGCACGGCCCGGTTGACCACCCGCGCGAACGGGACCTTGCGCGCGGCGGCGGCCCACATTTCCCGCACCCGGTCGAAGACCACCACGGTGTCGTTGACCGAGTACCCGATGACGGTGAGCAGCGCGGCCAGGAACACCCCGTCGACCGGTTTGCCGAGCCAGGCGAAGACCCCGACGAGGATGATCACGTCGTGCGCCATCGCGATGACCGCGGCGGCGCCGAAGGTCCAGCGAAACCGGATCGAGAGGTACAGCAGCTGGACGGCCAGGGCCACGCCCAGCGCGATCAGGGCCTTGCGCCGCAGCTCGTCGCCGAGGCTGGGGCCGATGAGCTCGTCCCGGATCTTCGTGGTCTGGCCCCCCAGCCCGGCGACGGCCTCGCGGATCCTGGTTTCCTGGTCGTTGGACAACTTCGAGGTCCGGACGGTGAGGTCGTCGGTCCCGGACGACTGCACGACGGCCCGGGGGAAACCGGCACCGGCGATGGCCGCCCGGGCCCGTTCTGGGTCCATTGGGGTGCTGGTCGAGTACTCCATCAGCCGCCCGCCGGTGAACTCCACACCGAAGTTGAGCCCGCGGGTCACGATGCCGGCGAGGGCGAGCACGACGGCGATCGCGGAGACGGCCAGCCAGCGGCGCCCGTGCCGCATCAGGTCCGGGTTCCGCGCGGTAAGCCAGCCGCGGACCCGGCCGAGATTCGCTATCCCGCTGACCTGCGGACGGCGCCGTACCGCCCGCCGGTTCACCACCCACTCCGCCAGCACCCGGGTGACGACCAGGGCGCTGATCAAGGAGGCGAGCACGCCGAGGGACAGCGTGACACCGAACCCGCGGACCGGCCCGGACGCGAGGAAGAAAAGCAGCCCGGCGGCGAGCAGGGTGGTGACGTTGGAGTCGGCGATCGCGCTGAGCGCGTTGCGGAAGCCGGCCGTCAGCGCGGCGCGCAGACTCCTGCCGCCGCGGGCGGCGTACTCCTCCCGCGCGCGCTCGAACACCAGGACGTTGGCGTCCACGGCCATGCCGATGGCGAGCACGAATCCGGCGAGGCCGGGCAGGGTCAAGGTGGCGCCGAGCGCGACCAGGGCCGCGTAGGAGATGAGCCCGTAACCGGCCAGCGCCACGGCGGCGATCCCGCCAAGCAGCCGGTACACCACGAGGATGAACAGCCCGGTCAGAATCACGCCGATCACCGCGGCCATGGCGCTGGCGTGAATCGCGGCCTGCCCGAGCGTCGGGCCGACGGTGCGCTGCTCGATGATCTCCACCGGCACCGGCAGGGCACCACCGCGGATGAGCAGCGCGAGGTCACGCGCCTCATCCGCGGTGAACCGGCCGGTGATCTGGGTGGACCCGCCGGCGATGCCCACGTTGCAGGCGACCTGCGGATCGACCTGGGGCGAGGAGATGATCTCTTTGTCCAGCACGATCGCCACCCGCCGGGCGGGGTCACCGGCCGGTGCGCAGGCCGCCTTGCCGGTCACCTGCGCCCAGGCCCGCCCGCCTGAACCGCGGAAGTCTACGGTGAGGTACCAGGTGCCAAGGCCCTCCGGGTCGGTTTGGGCCGCTGCGCCTGTCACCCCGCGCCGGTCAGCGCGGCCGGGCCAAGACGCAGCGGCTGGCCCGCTTCGTCCGCCAGCACCCGCTCCCCCCTGGGATTTGCCTGGCCTCCCGCGGCGGGCAGTGGCGGCCTGGCGGTACCCAGAACCGGGTGGAAGGTGAGCTGCGCCGTCCGGCCCAGGACCGCCGCCGCCTGCCTGGGGTCCTGCACGCCCGGCAGCTCCACGATGATCCGGCGTTCGCCGGACTGGGCGATGGCCGGTTCGGACACCCCAAGCGCATCAACACGCCGGCGCAGCACCTCCAGGGTCTGCCCGGTGGACTCGCGGTCCGCCTTCGCGGTGACGGAGTCGCGGGTTTCGAGCACGATCTGGGTGCCGCCGCGCAGGTCGAGGCCTAGGCGAGGTGGCTTGGTCACGACGTAGAAGACCGACAGCGCCAAGACAGCGAGAGCCAGCATCGCCCGCACCACCCTGTCGCTCACACGTCACCTCCAGGCGGCGCACGGTGCGGGACGCCGTCATGCCAAGCACACCTCGACCGGGCGCACGGCGCGTGGAGAGGCAGTGGTAGCCGTGTGAAAGTGAGAAACCCTGCTCCATACCGCGCACACACGGCCTGCATTCAGGCTGCTTGAGGCTGGGATTTCCTAGAGGACCAAGAAACGGCCGCCTGTGCGACGGGCGGCGCTGTACACGGGGCAGCCGGGCAGATGGTGGAGGTCGTGCCGATAATCCAGCCACCTAGCCTGGCATGCGCCGGAAGGCGTCGACAGTGATAGCCGGAAACTTCGACCAGGCCCGCCAGTTGGTCCTGATCTTCGGCGGGCCAGGCCCCGAGCACGAGGTGGGCCTGGCGAGTGCGCTGTCAGTGCGCGAACACCTGACCCGTCGCGGCTGGACGCTCCTTGAGGCGGGCGTGACGAAGGACGGCAGGTGGCTGGTCGGCGCTGGTGCGCTTCAGATGCTGCTCGGCGCGGCCGATCCCATGAGGCTTCCCGCGGGCCTGGACAAGGCCGCCGCGGGACTTGCCATGGGCGTGGACTCGACTGCGGTGCGCGGCTTCGCCGGGCCACCCCCGTCAGAGATCTTTACCGGCCATCGCATGGCTTTTCTGGCTTGTCACGGGAGATGGGGGCAAGACGGCAGTGCACACCGGCTGCTGGACGCCTACGGATTGAGCACCGTCGGATGTGACGGTGCCGCGACCGCGCTCTGCTTCAACAAGCCAGACACCAAAGAGGTTCTCAGCGATGCCGGGCTTCCGGTCGCTCGCGGCGTGACGGTGACGGCGCAGGAGTTTGCCGCCGGCCCCGAGGCTGCCAAGGACCGCGTGCGGAGGGAGCTGGGCGGCGGAGCCTGGTTCGTGAAGCCGGCTCGCTCGGGCTCCAGCATCGGCATCGCCCGGGTGGACTACCCCCACCAATTCGACCAGGCGGTGGGCGGCGCGCTCCGTTGGGATAGCGTGGCCCTGGTCGAAGAATATGTACCGCATCGAGAGTTCGTCGTGGGCGTCTTGGGAAATGACCGGCTCGTCCTTTCTCCGCCCGGCGAGTGCATTCCGGTCGGTCACCTCTACACCTACGAGGAGAAGTACCGGATTGGCAACCCACGCTTCACCTGCCCGGCCGAGCTGGATGAGCCAACGGTGAAGCATCTCAACAGGCTTTCTGCGCGCGTCTACCGGGCACTTGGCTGCGCGGTCATGGCCAGGATGGACTTCTTCCTCGACGCCAGGGACGGGCGGCTGCTGATCAACGAGGTCAACTCGACTCCCGGCCTGACACAGACGAGCGTTTTCCCGAAGGTGATGGCGGCTGCCGGCTATCCCTACCCCGACCTTCTGGAAGAGCTGTGCCGGCTGGCCGCCAGTAATGAAGCAGAGGCGGCGCGGCGGCAGCCGCTTCCAGTATCGGGCCATCGCGACCGGGGAAGGTTGGGCGATGGGTGAGGCTGAAAGCCGCCATCCAGCGGTGGAGGCAGCGGCGACAGCGCAAGCGCGTCGAGTTGCTGGGACGGGCGAACATCGCCCGGGCGAACTTGCGCGACTATAAGACATTCACCGGCCATGAGCCCGGCCCGCCTGGAGGCGCTTTTTAGGCTAGTGCGGCCCGGCCCATACGCGGCCCGCTGAGCGGCCACGTATGTCATCGCGGTCACCTCATTGAGGCAGGTGGCCTGGCCATCAGGCCGTGTCTTCTGTGCAGGCCGCCGATGCGGAGCGGGATGTCCGGGCGATGGAGGATGGGTGGATATCTTGCCGCACCCCCGGGCTAACCCCGGTTCACGAGCAGGTCGACGGCGAGCCGGGCGAGGATGGCGCACCCGGCTGCCGCCTATGCCCAGCCCGGGGTACTCGTCACCGGCCACCGCGGCGGCGCCGGCGAGTAGCGCAGCGGCGGGCGAGCAGGCGATAGCAGATCGCCGCGAGACCGGCTCCGAAGATTAGCCACGGAGCCAGCACCAGCAGGTCGGCCGCGGTCACCTCCGCCTCCAGCACGTGTTGCCCTATCTGCCAGACCAAGGGCAGCGCACCGGGACGCACAGTGCGTGTAGCCGATGTGATAGCTACATGAAGGGCTTCCAGCCAGGCCGCCGCGGCGCGGCTCCTGACTGTGCGGAGATCATGGATCGCGGCTGCCAGCAAGCGGCCGATCGGGTGACTGGCCCGCCGCAGCGCTCACCATAGCCGCCTCCCCATCTCCCGGCCTGGTCATCGTCGACCTCGGCCTGCCCGGATCCCGCCCTGGCCGCGGTTGCCCTGCCTGCTGCTGAGCTGACCGCGGCGTTCGCGGCGGCCGACGTCACGTACCGGCTATCTCCACCCAGCCGCCACAGGTAAGGCATCCGGGCTCCAACCTGGCTGGCTTCTCTGGGACCACCGGCCGCTGGTGAAGCGGCCGGAGCAGATGCGCCGCGGTGGTGAAGGAGGGCACATGGGCACGGTGATCGCCACCCGCAGCGAGATGCGCACGCGCCGTTCACGCGCAGTCACGGTGCGGCGGCGCGGCCGGCAGCGCTTCCGATCGCCGCCAGCGACCCGCAGGGGTGAACACAACCCCGCCAGCCGCACCATGACGCAGCTGGATAGGGGTCAAAGCCAGGAGGACGGCATGCCAGCAGCACCTGTCAAAACGTGCCCGCTCTGCGGGCTCCGCTTCTCCAACCTCCCCCTCCTCGAGCTGCATCGACCGCCAGACCGAGCCCGGCCTGGCGGTCCACGTGATTTGCGACAACCTGCGCAGCAAAGCGCTGGCGATAACCCGCCGTGATCCGCGACCGTCGCCGAACAGCCGGCGCGTTGGCGCGGCGCCGATCGGGGGAGGCGCCGGTCAGCGCGCCAGGCGGATGACCGGTGATCCCGAGGGAGGCCCGCCCGGGGTCCGCCTGGCTGATCCATGCCCGGCCCCCGATCGCCGCGTGCGCTAAGCGCGGCCCGCTGCCGCCTGCCGGGCTGGCTCCATGCGGTGTTCACGGCGATTTCACACTGCCCGCGCGGTACCGCGTTCTGCTTGCCTCAGTGCCTGGTTGCCGTCCTCTTTCCGGCGCTTGACGCGCCCGTCCCGGTGCTGGCGGGCGGGAAGGCGTTGGCCGCCCCCGGCGTGGCCACGGCCGTCCGCGCAGGCCCGCGGACCGCCTGGTCGCGCTCGCAGCCGCGGACGGGGGATTGGGCTGATCCGGAGAACAACATCACACCGCTCCAGGAATCCCCCGGAGGTGATGCCGGTGAGCACGATCACGCCGCCCGCGCAGGCCCCGGTCCCCACGGCGCGCGGCTACCGCAAAGGGCGCGCTGCTCGCGGGCTGGCTCTCCTCGACTGATCACAAGGTGATCGGCCACCTGTACCTGATCACCTCGTTCTTTCTTGTTCATGGCCGCCGGGCTGATGGCCATGATCATGCGTGCCCAGCTGCTCGGCCCGGACAACCACCTGGTGTCCGACCAGCAGTACAACGAGCTGTTCACCATGCACAGCACGATCATGCTGCTGCTGTTCGCCACCCCGCTGTTCGTCGGGTTCGCCAACGAGATCATGCCGCTGCAGATCGGCGCGCCGGACGTGGCGTTCCTGCGGCTCAACCTGCTCAGCTACTACATGTTCGCCTTCGGCGGCCTGATCCTGCTGGCCAGCTTCCTCACCCCGGGCGGCGCTGCCGCGTTCGGCTGGTACGCGTACGCGCCGCTGACCAGCCCGGTGCACCCGCCGGGGATCGCCGGCGACATGTGGATCATGGGCTTGGTGCTCTCCGGATTCGGCACGATCCTGAGCGGCGTCAACTTCGTTACCACGATCATCTGCATGCGGGCGCCGGGCATGACCATGTTCCGGATGCCGGTCTTCACCTGGAACATCCTGCTGACCTCGATGCTCGTGCTGATGGCCTTCCCGGTGCTGGCCGCGGCGCTGCTGGTGCTGGAGATCGACCGCAAGCTCGGCTCGCAGGTGTTCAGCGCGGCCAGCGGCGGCGCGCTCTTGTGGCAGCACCTGTTCTGGTTCTTCGGCCATCCCGAGGTGTACATCGTGGCGATCCCGTTCTTCGGCATCGCCACCGAGATCCTGCCGGTGTTCAGCCGCAAGCCACTGTTCGGGTACAAGGGCATGGTCGCCGCCACGATCGGCATCGCCGGGCTGTCGATGACCGTATGGGCGCACCACATGTTCACCACCGGCGCGATGCTGCTGCCGTTCTTCTCGCTCATGACATTCTTGATCGCGGTACCGACCGGGGTGAAGTTCTTCAACTGGATCGGCACGATGTGGCGCGGCCAGCTCACCTTCGAGGCGCCGATGCTTTCACCATCGGCTTCCTTGTCACGTTCCTGCTCGGCGGGCTCACCGGTGTCATCCTCGCCTCCCCGCCGCTGGACTTCGCCGTGAGCGACACCTACTTCGTGGTTGCGCACTTCCACTACGTGCTGTTCGGCACGGTGGTGTTCTGCATGTTCGGCGGCTTTTACTTCTGGTGGCCGAAGTTCACCGGCAAGAAGCTCAACGAGAAGCTCGCGGCGTGGCACTTCTGGACCTTGTTCACCGGCTTCCAGGTGACATTCCTGGTGCAGCACTGGGCCGGGGTCGGGGGAATGCCGCGGCGGCTCGCGAACTACCCGCTCCTGCCCGACAGCGTGACCACGCTGAACCAGATCTCTACCGCCGGCTCCTTCCTCCTCGGCGCGTCCACCCTGTTCTTCCTCTGGAACATCTACATCACATCCCGGCACGGGGAGAAGGTCACCGCCGACGAACCGTGGGGGTACGCCAACTCCCTGGAGTGGCGACGTCCTGCCCGCCGCCGCGGCACAACTTCACGTCGATACCGCGGATCAGGTCCGAGCGGCCCGCGTTCGACCTGCACTACCCGCACATCAAATCCGGCCGGCCCCCCGATGCCGTTTCACCCGGCCCGGCTGCCCCACGAGGTGAGTAGGCGCCTGCCGCTAACCCCGGCGCAGCCTCGCTGCGTGCGTAATCTGCGGCTCCCATCCGGCAGGTTGAAAGTCTCTGGCCTGGACCGCCGGCCTGCGGCTAGCAGGCTGGTCAGAGTCACGGTGGTGATCACCGCGGCGATGATGGCCAGCGAGAGGCCGGTGCCGATATGCGGCACGGGCACCGGGCCGATCTGGTGCACGCCGGACTCCAGCAGCGCCTCGGTGATGAGCTTCACCCCGATGAACCCGAGGATGGCGGAAAGGCCAGCGGAAAGATGCGGCACGCGGCCGAGCAGCCCGCCGATCAGGAAGTAGAGGTGGCGGAGGCCAAGCAGGGCGAACACGTTCGCGGTGAAGACCAGGTACGGATCACGGGTTAGCCCGAAGATCGCGGGGATCGAGTCGAACGCGAACGCCAGGTCGGTGACGGCGATGGCGATGATGAGCACGAGAAGGGGGGTGGCATATCTGCGGCCGCTGATGCGGGTCGTCAGGCGGGCACCGTCGCCGGCTGGCGCCACCGGCAGGATCCGGCGGGCCGCGCGCAGGAGCGCGGTGTCCCTGGTCGCCTCACCTTCGGGGCGGCGGCCGAAGGCCATCTTGGCGGCCGTGTAAAGGAGGAACGCCCCGAACAGATAAAGGATCCAGCCGAAACGGTTCAGCGCCGCGGCACCGAGCGCGATAAAGATCCCGCGCAGCACAAGGGCAAGGGCAACCCCCAGCAGCAGCACCCGGCTGTGGAGTTCCCGTGGCACGGCGGAGCGGCCGATCAGAATCACGAAGACGAACAGGTTGTCCACGGAGAGGCTGTACTCGGTGATCCAGCCCGCGAAAAACTGGCCAGCGGCACCCGGGGGGGCGGTCCAGGCCAGGGCGGTGCCGAACAGCACGGCCAAAGCGACGACGGAAATGGTCCCCAGCGCTGCCTCGGGCAGCCGCACTGCCCGCGCCCGGCGGCCGCCGAGGATCAAGTCCGCGGCCACCAGCAAGATCAGGCCCGCGACCGTGACGCCCCAGGCCCAGAGCGGGACCTGGACAGGATCCATGGCTTGGCCGGCGCCGCGGGTCAGCGCGCCCGCCCGCCGCGGTATAGCGCGCCAACGGGGCTGGCCCGGGCGATGTGCGCGGGGGTGAGCACGCCAGCAAGCGCGCCATCGTCGCCGAGGACCAGCGCGTAACCCACGGTATGCAGCGCCGCCGGGATGGCGGGCCGCACGGCCATGCGTGCCAGCAGGCCAGACAGCGGCTCATCCGGCGTCGTCGTCACGACGTGCGCGATCGGGGTGGCAACCTCGGACAGGCGCGCCGTTTCACGGCGCCCGGCCGGGAGGGCGGCAAGCTGGCTCAGCGTGAGTACCCCGGCTAGCCCGCCGTCGAAGTCGCGGAGCGGGAACGCGGTCGCGGCGCTGCCAGCCAGGCCCGCCCGCACCGCGCCGGGGCCCTCGCCATCAAGGAACGCCCGGACCGTCTGCCATGAGTGGATAGCCGCGACCGGTGACGGGGGCAGGATGTCCCGCACGCGCAGGCCGGCCAGCGCGGCGGTCAACAGCACCTGGCGCGCCTCAGCCCCGGAGGCGGCGATCATCAGGAAGCCGACCAGCCCCATTCCAAGGCCGCCGATGTAGCCGAGCGCCAGCGCCACCAGCCCGGCGGCGGCCAGGGCGGCTCCGGTGACCCGCCCGGCCCGGGCCGCGGCGAGCCCCGCGCGGACTGGGTCGCCCGTACGCGCCCAGGCAAGGGCCCCGATGATCCGCCCGCCATCCAGCCCAGCTCCCGGCAGGAGGCTTACCACGCCCAGAACCGCATTGATCCAGCCGGCGACCGCGAACACCAGCACGGTCAACTGCCCCGCGCCCAGCGCTGACAGCCCGGCAGCGGCGGCCACGCTGATCCCCGCCGCAGCCAGGCTGACAGCGGGTCCCGCGGCGGCGGCGCGCCACTGCGCACGCGGGGTCGGCAGCTGGTACCTGCTATGCACGGTGCCGCCGAAGAACCCGACCGAGATCTCACCGGAGCCGGCGCCCTGGCGGCGAGCCGCTGCCGCATGTGCCAGTTCGTGCCCGATCATGCTGGCCAGCAAGACGACGACCACCCCGGCGGTAGCAGCAGCGTAGGCGCTGGCCGGCCACCCGGGAACCGCAGCACCCAGGCTCAGCGCGCTGACTACCACGGCAAGCATCGCCAGAAGGTAGGCGCCCCCCGTAAGCTTGATGCTGAAACCAGCGATGCGCACGCCGCCTCTCCGGCGCCCCGGGGCAGGGCCCCGCCCGGCCGGAGCGGTGCCCGGCATGCGCGTCATGGTCATCGGTCCAGCGTCCTTCACCGCGATAGAACCCGCCGCTGGTGCAGTTCAGATGGGCCGCCCGTGGAGCCCGGATGAAGACACCATCACCACACCCAAGATCACCGGGGGTCGCTGTCCTGGATCGTGAGGCAACAGGCCGGACCCGTGGCCGATGGCGGGCCGCTGCCGCGCGGACGCCCGGGAACATCTCGTAGCGGCCGGTGCCGCCTAGCGAACGTGCGAAGTCCGCCAGGGCGGGCCAGGCGGCCCATGCGGCACGGCGCGCTTACTTCCATCCATGGTCGCCAACGCGTGATCAGGACCGCGGCCCCGGATCTGTCTCCACGCGGCTTCCATGGCGGATGCACGCCTGCGTCACACTCCCCGGGTACCAAGGAGAAGCCAGGGACGCGATCTGCGGGCGGGGGTGGGTGCATGACGGAGCCCAGGGTGGTGGTGGCGCACCGGGAGCACCTGTGGTGGCTGCTCGCCGAGGCGGCGCAGCTCGAGCACATGATCATGTGTCAGTACCTGTATGCGGAGTTCAGCCTCAAGAGCGGCAGCGCCGATGATTTGACCGCCGGGCAGGCCGAGACGATCCGGCGGTGGCGCAAGACGCTCCGCGAGATCGCGGTGGAGGAGATGCTGCACCTGGCGCTGGTGTCGAACCTGATGACGGCGATCGGCGCGGCCCCAGTGTTTGGCCGGCCCAATTTCCCGCAACGGTCGGGATATTTCCCGGCAGGGGTGCAGCTGGACCTGCTGCCGTTCGGCGACCGAGCGCTGCGGCATTTCCTGTTCCTGGAGCGCCCGGAGGGCATAGACCTGCAGGACGCGCAGGGCTTCGTTTCAGTGGCGCCGGCGCGTGAGCCGGTACAGCGGGCTGAGGCGCTGCCGCGCGGCCAGGAGTTCGCCACGATCGGGCACTTGTACCGGGGCATCGCCGAGGGGCTGCGCGGCCTGACCGCCAGCTGCGGCGAGCGGGCGGTGTTCGTCGGCTCCCCGCGCGCCCAGGCCACCCCGGAGCGGCTAGGCTGGCCGCAGCTGATCGCGGTCACCGATCTCGCCTCGGCGCTGGCGGCGGTGGAGGAGATCATCGAACAAGGGGAGGGGTGCGCGGGCGACTGGCGCACCGCGCACTACGGCCGGTTCCTGACCATGTGGCGGGACTACCACGACCTGCGGCAGCGGGACCCCGCGTTCGAGCCCGCCCGCCCCGTCCTGCCCGGCTACACCCGCCAACCGTTCGGCATCGCCGCCCCGCAGCCGGTCATCACCGACCCGGTCACCTTTGAGGTGGCCGGGCTCGCCGCGATCGCCTACGAACTGGTGCTGCAGCTGCTGAACCGGTTCTTCACCCACACCGACGAGACCGAACAGCAGCTGTCGGCCCTCATCGGCGCAGCGATCGACATGATGGCCGGGGTGCTTCGCCCGCTGGCGACCGCGCTCACCACCTTGCCGGCCGGGCCGCCGTACGATGGCCGCACCGCGGGGTTCAGCTTCGAGGTGTCCTACGTGCTGGGCAACACCGTTCCCTGGCGCGAACCCGCCTGGGCACTGCTACACGAACGAGCAACGTTCCTGGTGCAACGGTGCGCCGACGCCACCGGCACCCGCGGCATCCCGCAGGCCGTACACCAAGCCCACCAGCGCGCGGCCACGATCACCGCCGCCATTGCCGCCCACGTGCCCGCCGGCCTCCTCCCATCGGGGGCCGCGCTGGCCGCCGGCGCCCGAGAGTAAGGAGACGCATATGCCCACGCCAGAGCAGAACAAAGAAACAGTCAGCACCTTCGCCCGGGAGGTGTTCGGCAATAAGAACCTCGACCATGCCGACGCCTGGCTGGCCGACGATTTCGCCGAGCACCAGGTCTTCCCGGGAACCACCCCCGACAAGCAGGGGGCCATCGACTCCTACCGCATCTTCTTCGCCGCCTCCCCCGACATGACCGCCGAGGTCCACGACATGGTCGCCGACGGCGACAAGGTCGCCATCCGGGCCACCTACCGGGGGACCGACAAAGGCGGCTTCATCCCCGGCGTGCCCGCCACCGGCAAGACTTTCGCGATGGACGCCATCTACCTGGTACGGGTCAACGAGCAGGGCCAGATCGCCGAACACTGGGGCGTGGTCGACACCATCGGCACCATGGGCCAGCTCGGCCTGCTGCCATCCCCCGACCAGGCGCTGCCCGCCTAGCTGCTTCTTATCCCGGGAAGCCGCAGGGGCACTGCGACCAGATGGCTGGTGTTCGGACGGGCACGAAGCGTCAATAGCTGCGGAAACGGAGACCACGATGCTCACTCAGGTGGCCGACGCAAGAACCGTCGAGGAAGCGACCGCGGTGGCGGGGACCCAAGACGATCTGCAGGACGGCGCGCCGCTTGAGCTGAGCCACCGGATCTCACCGGCTGGCGAGGCCATCGTGGACATCGGCGGCGAACTGGATATCACCACCGCCGAACCAGCGGCCAGGTACGTCAGCCAGGTTATCGACCGCCACCGCAGGCCGGTGATCGTGGACCTAACCACGCTGGGTTTCTGCGATGCCAGCGGCCTGAGCAGCCTGCTACGCATGGCCGGCGACGCCCAGCAGGCAGGCTGCCCGTTCCGGCTCGCTTCGCCTAGCCCGTCACTGGTCAAGATCATGCGAATCACCGGCCTGGACCACCGATTCCTGGCCCCCGGCAGCCGCCCGCCCGATTCCTGAGAACACCCGCGTCCCGAGCGCAAACCCGCAGCTCGAGCGACGGCGAGCGGCCATTTGACCCAGCCAGCCAGGCAGAGAGGTGGCTTACCCTATGGACCTGGCTGGACACCCACTCACACAGTGACACCTGGCGCATCCGTTAGCCAACGGCATCAAGCTCACCGGCCACTACGCCAACCGGGCCACGACAGCTCCACCACTCCGGCGGTACCAGCAGGCGAGCAGCCAGCCAGCCAGACTATACGGCCGGACAGCCGGCAGGGGCACTTGCCCGGCTATCCCAGCCGTGCCAGCCCGGTTCGGGGACTCGCTGCCGGTTCGTGGGTTGCGCCAGCAGAACCTCGACAGCGTCGCCTTCAACATGACGCGGTTCGGGGGCGCCGCCCCGCCCGGCCAGATCAGGACGATCTGGGCGTGATCAGCTGTCCGACAGGTCCATCGTCGACCGCGAATAATCGGCGATACGCGCGAAGTCGGGCCCGGAATCGGATCACAGTTTGTAACGAGCGCTGATCTGCGGCAATGCGCACGTATCCGCCGATATGCGCTACCGTCGGCTGGGGCCAATCACCACGCAGGCGGTCCATAATTGGCATTCTGTGCGTGAATCGGGGCCGCGCTGAATCCAAGATCCCCCCGTTCCAGGACAATGTCCGGCCGGACTTTGGATATACGCCGGCTTGCGTGAACGGAGAATCTGGGAGTGATGTTGGACGCGGCCGAACCCAAGGCATTGGGAGCAGGACTGCTGTTACGCTCGCTCGTGACTCAGTGCAGTAAGGCCGGGGGATGCCATGGGCGCGCGATCGGATGGCTCGGGGACTCCGTCGCAGCGGTACCTGACCGCTTT
>Ga0126384_10001646_pt1 | contig 13322 bp, 7 predicted proteins | sample PanSoiMetPlot_36_FD_92543 | JGI IMG/M metagenome (GOLD analysis project Ga0126384, IMG submission 92543) | Tropical forest soil microbial communities from Panama - MetaG Plot_36 | ecosystem: Environmental > Terrestrial > Soil > Tropical forest > Bulk soil | place: Panama | collected 2016-02-17 | reverse complement strand
TGCTGGCGTTGCAAACGCAACCGCTGTCCATCTGCTTGCTGGACTGCATGCGTCAAGTTATGGGCCGGAACCCTTCTTCCCTCGTCACTCCCGGGCCCGTACTGCCCCACCCCAAACGCCCGCTTCGACTCGGCAGCAAGCGCATCGGTATGCATACGAACGTGGCTAAAATCAGCGCCCAATCGAGGCTCGAAAAACCCGTGGGTTGCCGGATCTCGCCGCCGACTCGGTGCGACAGAAATATCGGAGACCCAACCTTCTCTGATATTGTTTCTATGTTCGGCTTTACGTTTCATCCTTGATGATTCTTCCTCACAGGTTGGGCACGACGTTGTACTCGCCTCGCAGGCCGCGCATGCTCGTTGAACTCTCGGCTCAGACATGCGGATCAGCTGATTCGCCAGCCGATCCGCTTCCTGCTCACGCCCATCCGCCCGGCGGGTTATTTGTCGCTTGGCCTGTATCAACCGTCCAACGGCCTGGTTGCCTATACACTGCTGCAGCCGTAAAAAGGGGTGAATCAACGCCGCCTGGTTCTCAGGCTCGTTCCGCCTATCACTCATCCGTGATCGACTGGCAACTTTCCGCGTTGATTTTCTTAGCGCGGTCGTTTTCGTCATGGGACAAAGTCTCTGATTATCTTATATTGTGTGTCTCCGCATTTTGCTAGCAGTAGCCAACTCGTACACCCAGCGGAGCCGGTTGCACCACCGACACCTTACGGCCTGTTCTCGCGAGGGTCGATCGGACGCCCCTTCGCACCGGCTCCCGCCGGCGGCTGCGGGAACCAGATTACCAACGAAATCCGAGATCAGCTTGCGCTGCACCAAGCGCTGCACGAACGCGTTGCCATGGGTGCGCTGCAAACCCAGCAGCGTCCCCAAGCGCCGAATCTGGCGAAATGGCAATTTTGAATCAGCGGTTGCAGTTGCGATCAATGTAGCCGGAGGAAGGCAGGTACGCCGCAGCATCACTCGCTGACGCTGGCCATCATCATAAAAAAGCCGCAACGATCTCATCGCGGAAATCAGTAAATATCGTCGTCAATCACCTACAACTGGCAAGCACCGGCCGCTCGGGAGGGATGATCGGAGTGGCGCGAACGGCTTTGAAAACGTTGCTCCAGCTTACAGCCCCGAGCGCCAGCCATCGGGCGCGATCATGTTATTCGGCGGCTATTTGATCTGCACACCCGTTGTTTGGCTCGGTAATTTGCTTTTATCGGTCAGGCTGCGCGCTTGCCACCAAAATACCGGACCCCACGATCAGAGTTCGTTGTGTTTAGTAAGATTCGCGTGCCTTTCTTATCCGTACACCGGCGCTTGCTGCGCCAGGGCCTGAAGATCCGACCGGAGCTACTGGTGTCACGGTTGCAATGGCGCTCTTCTTACTTTTGAATGCCCATCTTTTGTAGATGTCCTCCGGTATGTGACCGGTAGTAGAAACTGGATATGCGCTGGCAGGTGCGTGGATAGTCCAACCTCGTCCGCTGGTAAGGCGTCTAATACCATTCCATGTTGTTTGAGCTGCGCTGTGGTGCTCACGCGAGCTTTCGGGTTGCTGATAGAGCTGTTGCCAGTATATTTCAGCGGTCTTGAGTTTTGGACTGGTCTTCTGTGCAATCCTTATTTCCCCTAATAATTTGCTGAGTTCGCCACAACAGTCATCGCACGGGCTAAGGTCAAAGTTTTGTACTTGAATTGAGACCAAGTTCTTCATGACATCTTCTTCATTACGTAACCAATTAACGAACTGATCCTCAGCATGATCTGAGGGGTTCGCCGCACTAAGCGCGGTCACGTTCCATGTTACGATTCTTAGCTCAGTGTCAGTACTTGATGAAAGTACGGCGCCGCCTCTCGGCCGCCTGCCCGGATGTGTAGCTTCGATACCTCGAGACCCAACAGCAACATCCTTTTTGGAAAGCTCCAATTTAACGGCCGTCCGAACAGTTGCGCTCCTTGCCTCCGGCTCCGTCGCCGCTTCTTCTATCAACTCGCCGAGGGGCGCCCTCGAACCAACTTCAGCATAGACCGTTGACACCCCTTCTGGCGACTCAGGGCCTACTTCAAGGTTTGTTAAACCTTCCGGCCGGAGCTCTTTTTCAACCTGTTCTACAATTCTCTTGACGCCTTGTTTCGTGTGAACGCCGGGCAACTGACGTTCTAATTCGCTACGCGCACGTTCTCGAACATCAACCTCTTTTGTGAGTTTCTCTCTGTCGTCCGGGCCTGCCTCCATTTTCTCGGTCGGCGCCTCGGCACGCTGAATCTTGCCGTGCACGTACCACCGGCCGTTCTTCGCCACGGCTTCCAGCACCGGGAGACGGTAGCGAAGCCGCAGGCCGACCAGTTTAGCCTTGGCGAGTCGTCCCGGCACCTTATTGCCCTCGATACTGTTGATCGCCGCCACACCGGCCGCCATTCCTTTGGCCAGACGCTCCCTCTTGTTCTCCTCGGTTCCGCCGTAGAGCTTTTGCTTGCCCCACTCCTTGGCCTCGGTGGCCTTCCCTTTCACCCACTGCGCCCCCTTCATGACCAGAGGCTTGAATTTGTTCAGAACCCAATCGATGGCTTTAATAACCGGCTTTCGTATCCTTTCAATCAATCGCGTCACTTTTTCTTTCAGGCTGCCTAAGCCGAACAAGTTGACCAAGAAGTCAAGAGCGACAGTAATAAACTTGGTGAGAGCCCCGGTGATATGCTTGACGATACCCGGAACGTTGCCTTTGACCGCCATTTCGACGGAATCAACGAACGATTCGATGAGCGCCAGGATCTTGTTTCGCGCTTCCGCGATAAACTGCAGCAGCCGGATCACCTTCTCTGCAATGGCTATGAATCCTCCGCCGGGAACCAGCATTTTGCCGATTTCGAAAATTACCTTTTTGATGGCAGCATACAGGACAGTTTCCTTGATCGTATCGAGGCTTTCTTCCAGGATGCTCCCCAACGAATTTTTGATCTCGTCCCACAACCCGCCGAGACCTTCCTCTTTGATCGTGCCGAAAATTTCCAGCCCTCTTCCCAGCAAGACCTCGCCACGCCGAAAGGCATTGGCAATCGTCTTGTCGTAAACGACCTCCATGCGTTCCCAGATAGTTTCGGTGGTCAAATTGAGCAGTTGCGCGAACAAGCCGAAGATCCCCTTGGGACCCAAATCCTTCGGCATGGCGATGGCGACTCCGCCCGAGCCTCGCAGCCAGTCAAAGAATGCTGTGGCAAGAAATTCACCGATTCGGTCGACGAACGTGGAGAAGCCCTGACCGATTCCCTTCACTAAATTGTTGAAGAAGGCGCGCGGGCTCGACACGATATCGCCGACCAGATAGGCAAGCCGGCCCAATAGCTCTACAATTCTGGTCGCAAAATCTATAATCGCGCTGACGACGGCCTTGACTTTGTTCCAGGCCTTTTCGAACCAACTGGTGAGAACGTCTTTCTTGATCTCATCGAATTTCGACTTGAGCTTACCGACGCTCTGATTGTAGGCTCGCGCCATATCGTTGATGATTTCACGCTGGCGATCGTCGACGGATTCTTCCAATTGTTCGAACTTCCCGGTGACCGCGTCGAGAACATTTTGCGATTCCTCCTGCTCTTTCGGATCCAGTGATGCGAACGCTCTTTGAACTTTGTCCTTTCCTTCCTGAATCTGTTTCTTGGCCGCATTCAACGCCGCCACGACCGGCTTTGCGATCCTATCGGCGACTTGTCTGTTCACGTCGTCGATAAAGAAGCTTTTCATGTTCACGAACCACTTCTCCGCGTATCGGTCCTGTACTATTCTCAGTGCCTTGAAGTACAAAGGATCTACACCGAGATGATATCCGTCACTCCCGTTTTCACGCTTTTGTTTCTCGTATTCTTGCTTGATCTCGGCCTCTTGCTTGTCTTTCCAATCGCTGTAATCGAGAATTCCCGGAGTGTAGATGTACTCCAACTCCTGTTTAGCCTTATCGTTGAAATAGGTTTCAGCGTCGCTCACGATTTTTTCGAAAGTGTCTTCGACCGCTTCGACTTTCTTCAGTTCCGCTTTGACTTTTTCAGTCGTGTTGCCGTAGATCTCTTCGATTTCCTTGAAGACAGCCCGCTTCTTACTTTCGATATTGGCTTTGTGCGTCTTCTGCGTGCCTAGCACTTCATTGAACGTGTTCCCACGTAAGCCATGCTGGCTCTGCAATCCGGTGTCCACAACGGATCGGATATCGGTTTGTGATTGGCGAATTACTTGCTGCTCTTGTTCGCGGTATCTCGGATTTGCTCTTTTGATTTCTTCTTGCGCCTTGCGTTTTGCTGCGCCGGCTTCATCGAACGTCTGTTCGCCTGAGACCGGGTAAGCCAGGGAGCCCTCATCGATGTTGATGGTCTGTCCGTGGACGTTGTGATTCAGCAACGCATCATCCAGAGAGCGGCTCTTATCATCCAACGAAATTTCGTCATCCGTTTTCGCCTTTGGTGCCGCAGCTTGCGGGTTTTTGACGGGTTCACTGCTGCCGACAGGATCGGGTTTTAATTCACGAGTTTTCTCTTCCTGCGATACCTGGTAATCCGACGCATTCTTCTTCGATTCCGCGCGTAACGGATCGGAGCGAATCTTACTCTGATCGGCAATCTCACCTTTCGCGATCACCTTTGCCGCCGCCATGTTGGCCGCGGTGCCGACGGTGCCATGTTGTTCTTTGTCCTTCGGCAATGTTTCCGCCAGCTTCGTGGTCGTAGCTTTGAACTCGCTCATGAACTGTTCGACAGTCAGTTCATGAGGCTGCGTCTGATCGAGCTTATCCAGATGTTCGCTGTACGCATGTTGCTTGCTGATTTCGTCAGGCGATAGATTTGCCGCGAGTCGTGTTTCCCGCTGTTTTGTCTCCGGCGTTGTTAGCGGCTTCTTCTCGTGTGCCGATTTGTTGGTTAACTGCTTTACGACTTGCTGGAAGGCGGGGTCTTCTTCCGGAGCGGCAGGCGCTTTCTGACGAGTCGAAGACAGCCCGCCGGTCGTTGCTGGAGCTGCTTCGGCAGCGTGGTCTCTGAATTCGCTGTCGGCCGCCGTAGCACGAAACTGCGTCGGCTTCCCCTCCTGGCGAACAGACGCTTTGTCGCCGCCGGCGCCTTGTTTCGGAACCAGAACAAAATTACGCGACGGCGTTTGTCTGGTTGTAAAGCCGCCGGTGTCCGAAGATGAATGTTTCTCACCCGTTTTGCTCACGCCATAGGGTGCACGGGGGCGGGGTGATGAGAGGCGGTCATCGCGTAGCGTTGCTCCAGCGCCTCTATTCATCGATTGAGGACCAGCCGTTTGAGTCGTTGCCAGCGATTCCCGGTTTTGCTGAATGGCGCGATCGCCTTCCGCGGTATCGCTATCTGCCATCGGTTTAGTTACGGCTTTGAACGCAACGTTCCTCCCAATCGCGTGAGTGGTAAGCCGCTTCGATTGCACCAGCTCTGCTACGCTCCGGTTTCCTAGCATCTGCTGCAGTTGAAGCATAGGATGAATATCGGGTTGTAGTGAGGGAAGAGAATTCGCGCGAAACTGTCGCTGCGCCTTTCGCTGCTTCACATACCGAAGCGATACTCGCCGACGTTGTCGAGATAACGAGCTCATCGACTCTGGATCCTATCCTGGGTCGAACTCATCCGCATACAGCGGTAACGACCCGCTCCCGTCGACACCACTGCGGCCAGAACCGGCGCGAGGCAAGAAGCAAATCTAGCCGCGGTGCTTAGTGGCCGCATTCCAATTCTATCCGCTGACCGGGTCTCGCCTGGGCCGCTTTGAATTCGTCGATCGTCGTTCCTACGCAATCGGTGTGGCTCGTGCTGAAGGCGTTGATGGCACTACTGTACTGAGTCGTGGCCTTCCTCCAGGCGGCGAGCGCCGCGCGCAACTCGGCTACCGTCATGCCGATTTTTCCGTCGAATGCGGGCGGCGGGTTTCTTTCCAGAAACTCGACGAAATCCAACCCATGGCTACCTTCGTGAAAGCGCAGCGTCGTGCTTGCCGGAGTCACTTTCCCGCCCGCAATGTCCTCAGGCGTTGTGCCACGCCCGTAGGCTGAAGGACCGCCGGGATCGGCGCGCGGGCCGTACCGTGTGCGAATGTGAACGATAGGAGCACCCGGACCGGTTACGCGGGTAATTCGACCATCTCTGCCAAACCTGTATCCGATACTGCCCCAGCTTATGTTGATGCGAGTCTTGCCGCTCGAGCCCAAGCTGCGGTCTATTGCGTCGGGAAAGATCGTCACGTTGAAACCATTGGTCGCGAAGGTAACTTCCCCGGTACGGGCATTCTTCACCCGGCCTTCGGCGATGGGGGTGGAAATTCCAGTCTCCATTCTATGAGGGGTCTGCCACGCCCACATCGGGACACGGCCCCTATTCTCACGATAAAGGTCGGCTTGCGATCGCTTCAAATCGGTAGAAGCCCGTGTCATAAGTGCTCTTAGCGCCGCCATGTAGGCCGTCCTGAGAGCGGATATTAGCCCCGGATTTGCGCCGAGCTGATCGTTGATTATGTGCTCACGGTCAACCACCATCGCATACCAGTTGTTGATAACTTTCTCGAATCGGGCGGCATCGAGGGTTGCCAACGCGAAGAACTCAGCCGCGGACTTAAGGTAGTCGATCGTAGACAGCACGAACTCACGCACATCGCCGGCAGACGGTACGGGCTGTCTCTGGATGCGCACGGCCGCAAGCAGGTTCTCACCAGGCGAACGTGTCGACAGCAGACGCGCTACATGCCGGTTACCCAACAACCGCTGCAGCGGCAGCAACGAATCCGCAGCAGCGAGTTTACGGTAAAGCGTCGGCGTTCCCTGAACAGCAACAAGCTTGGCTTTCGGTGCAAGACGCTTCGCTTGAATCAGGTGCGTCACACACCGATTTCCTGCCGCACGCTGCAGTTGGAGCACGGGATGAAGTCGGCCTTGGAATGGTCCGACAGAAGCGGGTCGAGAGCGGCGCTGCGGAACCCGCGGCATGCTCTTCTCAGGCGATTTTAAGCGCAGCCGGGCAGGCATCTGATTTCCAATTGTCTTTCGAGCCACAGTAACATTCCCACAGTGAAAACAGAAATCGGTTCTGAGCCGGCGGGGTTCAGGCAGCAATACGTTGGTGACGTTCGCTCCCTTTCTGTGCTACCCGGAATATCGACTCACCCATCCGGATCTAATCGCCGACGTGTAACGTCACGGGTGCATCCTGTAAAGACTTGTCGTTAACGAATGTGCCATTTGTGGGGTGTTGATCAGTGATGGACAGAATGTCGTCGCTGCGGTGGATACACGCGTGCAATCTCGACACATAAGGGGATCGGCTTCAATAATCAGATCGCAGTCGCAAGCGCAACCGACACGAAACGCCTCCGTGTTGATAACGAAGCGCTGACCCATCGTCGAACCAGTCATGCTCACGAGCAATGGAGTAGGCTCACTGAGCAGCCTGTCATGAGCAATCAGGGCGGCGAGATAATATGCGTCCCGATTGCGAACTCGGCTCTTTATCACCATCAGTGATCCGTCGCGAAGAAAAACAATTGGAGCGAGTCTTGGGCGGAGGGTTGCAACTGAAATTCTCTTAACCTCCAGGCTGCCGGGTGGCGTTTTCCTTCGCGATTTTGTCTAACATCTCCGCTTCCGCGTTCACGGCGTTGTTGTGCGCGCGGATGGCGTCGGCGTAACCGACGGGATCAGTCGCCTGGTTCGGCAGTTCCTTGTAGGAGCCAAAATCAATTGGTCGCCAGCGTCCTTTATCGACGAGGCCTTGAACATCGCCTTGCGAATATCGACCTCTTTCGAGAATCTCGCGCCCAAAATCTCGAACGTCCTGTGCGGTCTGAGCGGTGACGCTCTCTCGCGCGGCGACGGACAGTTTCGTCGTGGGATCGACGAACTCGCCGGCGACCTTTTCCATAGCAAAAGCGAGCTTGTCTTCGCCGGCCTCAACCCGTCCGTAGAACCGCGGGCCTCTGCTAGTAGTGCTCGCCAGCTCTGCGCTCCTCATCTCATTCAGGAAGTATGCCTCTTCGGACTTTGGGAACACCTTGATTGCGACAGGCTCGGCAACGCCGGGCACGCGGCCTTCAAACACGCCGAAGCCCTGGCCGCGGCCCGCGAGCGATCCTTTATCGCCGGCGGACGAAAGCTGTTTGCTGAAATCGATGCCGCCAGTGCCCAGCATTTCTTCGGCCTTCGCCGCGCTGCCGGCCTGCTTGAGGAGCGTTTCAAGGGCTTCCGGATTGTTGGTTTTTCGTAACAGCCTCTCGAGCACGGCATCATCGTTCGCAAGCGCTCGAAGCCGGGCGAGGAGAGCGGGATCCGAAACGAGCGCTTCCAGGCGCGCCGTCCGCAAGGCTGAAGCTCCGGCGCCGACGGCCATGAGGGCCGTCATCATCGCTTGAACCAGCTTCACGATCCCCTCGGCCTTCAGGGCGTCCGCTTCAACGCGCGAAACCAGAGCCGTTCCTTTAAGAGGAGTGGCGCGGGCCGCTTGTTGTTGACGGCTAGCCTCCGCAATGTCCTGTCCGGCCATGAATGCCTGCGCGCCTGCAGCTACGCCCAAAGCGACGAATCTTCCAAGACCGCCGGCGAAGGTACCCACGATGAGAGCGACCGTCTCCACGCCCTTTAGCAGGCTGCGGACCGCCTCTTTGCCCTGTTTCCGCTCGCTGATGAGCTTTTTCGCTACCCATTGGTCGAATCCCGCAGCCCAGTTGTGACCGGCCGCGGCGCCAGCCCCCTGAAAGATCGCCTGATGAAGCACGCCGAGGTCGAGCAGGTTAAGCCGTCCATCGGCGATCATCGCTTGCACGTCCTTGATGTTGTTTTCGAGTGTAAGGAGTTGCTGTTTTACATTCTCGCCAAAGTGTTCGGATGTAACGCGAGAAAGGTGTAGCAGAGCAGATCCATCCTCGTCGGCCATCGCGGCTGCGTAGATTTCCGGGTAGTCATTGCCGAGGCCGGTGATCTCGTTTTCGGCCTCATCCCAAGCTTCCTTGACGGATTCGTGCTGGTGTGGCGGCGTGCTGAAGAGCGTCTCGCGGACCGGCGGCGGTTGGCCTGGGTTGAAATGCCACTCTGTGACGCCAAAGCCGAGATTTTGATTGGCGTACCCAACGACCATCTCCCGTTGCGCCTTCTGTTTCTGTCGCAGTTCCCACGCGTGCCAGGCGATTTTCTGGATGCTTTGACGGAGCTTGGTCTGTTCCGGTGGGCTGAGCGGTTGCTGTTCCTCTCCAAGGCCAAGTAGTTGTTTACGGTTCTGGACGAACTGAAGGTTCTCCTGGAGATTGTTGGTGGCGACCGAATTCAGTACTGCCTGGAAGTCGTCCCTCGCCTTGACGACGGGCGGAAGTAATAACAGTCTGGGGCAGAACTTGGTTGCCGATTCCCAGTCAGAAACGTTGCTTTCGACAACGTTCGGCAAGCGTTCCACCATTCCCGACCAGATGAGATGGACTTTCGAGGTCGCGTCTTGCGGCGCCACATATCCACCCGATATGCATATCCGCGAAAGCGATATGCGTTCGGCGTCGGTCGCGGGACCGAAATCACTAATCTCCGCTACATCGAGGTATTGCCCGCTTTTGAGCGCTCGGTCGATTTTTTCGCGGGTGCCGGACGAAGCGGGGGCAGGCGCAGCCGGTGCGGCAGGCGGAGGCGCAGCCGCCTGGCGCATCAAAGCCACATCGCCGGAACCGCGCCCATCCGCGATGTTAGGTGAACGGCGACCAACCTCGTTGATGCCGCCAGACTGTTGCACGACATGGGTTAAGTCGTGTGCGGTGAGGGCTAAATTGGAGGGACTGTGGCCAGCACCAAAATAAATGTCAGAAGCGTGGGTGAAAGCGTGGGCACCGACGTCCCGGTTCATCTGGACGGCATCGCTGCCCGTATGGACACGTACGTCACTGAAATCCGCGCCAAAACGCGGCTCCATGTAGGCCCGTACCGACTCCGGTAAGGGACTGCCGCGCCCTTTGCTCTGGCTGAGTCGGGCTTCGACCTCCTCTCCAGCGTCAAAGCTGCCCACCAGCGATTCAGCAGATTTGCTTTGGAGCGGTTTGTTTTCCTCGTCGTCTTTTTCTTTTTGTCGCTGCACGTTTGGGGTGATTAATAGCGCCAGCGGCTTGGTCTGTACTGCAATATTCTCCGGTCCACCCAACGAAGCAGCTTGTTCTGCATGGGCTGTGGCCACCCCATCGGGCGCCCTTCCGCTTTGCAAAGCCGTCACCTGTCGCGCAATGGGCTCTTCCTGTTCCAGTAGAGAGGAGTGTCCGTTATCACGGGAAGAGACCATCCGCTGCACGTAGGCATTGCCGTAGTGGCGTTGGCATCGAAGGAGGAAACCGGTCTGATGAGTCGCGGTGAGGCGTCTGAGAACACGGGCCAGATGTTGGGGCGGTGTCGTGGGGTCGTCACTGGCAGCAGCGCGGAACAGCGTGGCTTCGGCAAACGCACGCGATGCATCCACGCGCTCAGGCGGAGGACGCTCCTCCATCTTGTGCTGAACGCGAGTCGTCTCCGCAGCTTTCGTAGTTTGTGAATCACCCATGGACAGCCGGTATCCAAAAAGCGGACTTGACGCCGCAAGTGGTTACTCCATTGCTCCCTGAAGCTTGGTGATGTTCAGAACCCAAAAGATCGTACGATGAGCAAGTCGTCAACAAACCGAGCGGGCTTTCACCGAAAGCGCGGGCAACGCGATAGTACAATTGGCTTAGGGGAGATCACATCTCTTTTTTCTTTCTCTCTTCCTCAGCCAGTGGCTTAGGTTGACGCTGAAGACCCGAATGTTCGCTCTGATCTACTTGTTGCTCTTCATGTGTGAAATGCCCTCCTAACATCGTCCGCTTCGCGCTCTAGCGCATCGCTCGGCTGGCTGACCGTGAGCTTGCGATGAATCCCATCTCCGTTGTATTGAGCGCTTTACCCGGTTTTGTATTTGCTGGAATCAATGCACGAGCTCTGTTCCGAACTTCTTTTCGTTTTTCCAGCCATCGCGAATCGGGGAACTGTGGGTCTTTTACGTAAGCTTGTTTTTATCTTTATCCTCCTCCACCTGCCGCCGAATCTGGTCGTCGCGAAATTTGCCTTGTAACTTTTTTTCTTTATCTTCTTCGGGCATTTGCCGATTCAGCGACTGCGCGTGCGACGATCCGGCGCTACCCTGCTGCTCGCGATGCATTACCGCGTTGGCTGTTCGATCCGCTTCCTGCTCGTACTGATCTCCGGGCTCGCTCACCGTAAGCTTCATCTGTGGCCCGGAAGTAGGAGACGCACCGCAAATGCAGCCGCCTTGAGAACCATCGTCATCAGATTTCGTTTGGACTTTGTCCGGGTTCTGCTGTACGACGTGTGTCAATTCATGCGCCAACAGCGATCGTCCACTGGAACTACCCGGGTTGTATTCTCCCTGCCGGAAGTAAATGTCTTGTCCGGTGGTAAACGCCTTGGCGCTCAGCGAACGATTCAGGCCGTCAGCCCCCGCATCGGTATGAACCCGGACGCCGCCGAAGTCGGCGCCGAGCGCATGTCCCATCTGCGCCTGAATGCCGCTGTCTAACGAATGGCCGCCACCGCGGCTACTCTCGATGGCGCGTTCCACATCGGGCATCACATCCCCTTCACCCTCCGTGGCCCTGGCCAAGGTCACAACGCGCTGGACGTAACGGTTGCCGTATTGTCGTTGCAACTGAAGTAACGACCGGCCGGGGCGTTCGGAACTGCGTTGGACAGAAGCAGCTTGGCCGAGCGTTTTCTTCTTTTCCTCTTCAGTTAATTCCGTCGTTTGACGAGCCAAATGTGTCTTGAAACCAGACCCCACCTTGAAATCACGTTCATACATAACAGTACCTCCTACATCGAAACATCAAGCAGCCGGATGAAAACCAGTTCCTCATCCGGACACATGTTTGAGTCGAGGATCTGGAGTCCAACCCTAATTTTTTTCCAGCTTTCTCTCCGGCCCTCAATACTCCGGCTTTTTGCTCCAGCCCTTATATCCGCCCATGATTTTCGGCGGTAACCAGGTGAATGGGTCATACCATTTGTATGGGCGGGCTTCGTCTAGGTTCTTGTCGTAGCATTCGCACACGTATTGCTGATACGTGCATTCCGAGTACTCGCCCGTGTCAGGGTCTTGGACATATGTCGTCATGTCATCTTCCGGCCCTTGATAACACCGCCGCTTGCGCGGGTCTCGACACTCGGCGGCAGAGATCTTCGGGGCCGGTATCGTTGGGCACTGCGCTTTCCGCTGCACTGTTACGACGTCCAACTTGCTAGCTGTTTCATTTTTCTCGCGCTCCTGACGAAATAGACCCTGGCGGTCCACGCTAGGTGTAGATCGTTGCTCCCTATTTGCGACCTCCCTCGTCCTCCGAATAGTTTCCACTTTTTGGGCATCATAGTGCACGCGCACATTGCAAGGCCCGCCTGCAACGATGATCCCGTTTGCTGACGCACTGTACCATCCCGTGTGCGCCCGCCACCCTTTTTTCGCTGGATGGCCTCTTCTCCTTCCTCTCCGATAGATTGCCCGGCCAGTGACAGCATCCGCTGCACGTAGTGGTTTCCGGAGTCCCGCTGCATCTGTAGCAACGGACTCCGAGTCAGCGGTAAGCCTTGATGCGATTGATTTCCACTGTGTTGTGCTGACCATAGCACCTTCAGGATAAGAAAACGCCAAGGGTAGGGCTGCTCCAGATTGCCAGCCAACTGATGGCTTCAGGGGCTTTTCCCCAAGATTCCACGAGCGAGCTCTATTGATCATTTTCTCCTCTTGGGATCTTCCTTGGTACCCTCGCATGACCCACTCTCATCCAAACTCAAGCGGACAGGTATGAAGCACCTGACTGCTCCTTTGCATATTTATTTTACGCCCCGCATTGCTGACTTCGTAATTTGGTTTCCTCGAGATCGAAAGTCCTAGTCGGCTCGCGACAAATCAAATTCAGATTCAGAAACCACTTTTCCCATCTTCTGGTACTCACGTTTGGTTGCATGCAGCAAGTGGGTCATATCGACAATGTTGCGATTGTCAGCGGCGAGAAACGCGGAAGCCAAGGCTATGTTGCGGATATTGCCTCCGGTAAGTTCAAAACGGCGCGCCATGAAGTCGAGATTTAACTCTGAGCTCCTTGGTGTGTCTTGCGGCCAAATGCGTTCCCAGATTCGGCGCCGATCTTCTTCATTGGGGAACGGAAACTCGACTGTAAAGTGCAGGCGCCGTACGAAAGCTTCATCCATGTTTTTACGAAAGTTGGTCGCCAGGATGACCACGCCCTCATATTCTTCCATGCGTTGGAGTAGGTAGCCGATT
>Ga0126384_10001645_pt1 | contig 13322 bp, 17 predicted proteins | sample PanSoiMetPlot_36_FD_92543 | JGI IMG/M metagenome (GOLD analysis project Ga0126384, IMG submission 92543) | Tropical forest soil microbial communities from Panama - MetaG Plot_36 | ecosystem: Environmental > Terrestrial > Soil > Tropical forest > Bulk soil | place: Panama | collected 2016-02-17 | reverse complement strand
GAGTTGGTTTGGCGCCGTGAGGCCGGAACCTCGACCAACAACGAGAAATATACGTGGGTTGTCCGGCGTGTTGACCGACCCACCGGCGGTGACCACCATATCGAGCCCGTTTTGTACTCCCAGGAGCAACGCTGGGGCCGTGGTCATGCCCATTTCAGCGCTCCGAGCGGTGACCGCAGGAATGATGGCCGACGGATCGGTGTCCTTCAGGGTGACGTTCAATCCCAGCTTCTTAAAGAGTCCGGCATCATTGGCCACGAACATTGGGATCAATTCGGCGTTCGGGTGGTACAGCACACGTACAGTGGTTTTGCCACGCAACTTTGCGATCGGGGCGTTACTGATGGCGGCGCTGCCCACGGCCCGGGTGCTCCAGCGGCACAGGCAACCAGGCCTCTTCCTCAGCCGTCCGACACGTTGCCACTGGCCTAGGGCTTCTCTGACGAGAGGTCCTCGGCAGGCTCGAAGAAACCCCTGGGGAAATCGATGAGGTCGCAGGATGAGCTCTTCAGGCAGTGGTCGGCGATACCTGCCAGGGGCGCAAACCAGACGCCTGGAAAGCCGCCAATGAACCTGATCAATCTTTCGAGCATCAGGACGCGAGACGGCCGGCCGATTATTTGTGGATGCATGGTGAGCACAAAGCAGCCGTGCTGGTCATAGATCCCCTCGAATTCAGCCCGCCATATCTCAAGCACCTTCTCGGGGTTGGAGATCCCCTGCCCCAAGTACGGGATGGAGGCAAATGCAAAAAACGGCATGTCGTCCAGCATCCACTGCACCGGTAGCTCGATGAGCTCGCCAGGCCCTGCAGCAATTCGATACGGCCTGAAATGACCCATCAAACTGCTGTCATAGACGAAGTTGTGTTTGTGCAAAAGCGCCGGCGTGGAGGGTTTTATCTCCCACGCCGGGGACCGATAGCCAACGGGCCTCTGGCCTGTGACCTGAGTCAGGACCTCGATGCCCCGGATCACAACTTCCTCTTCCTCCTGGTCCGTCAGCAAATACGACCGCTCGTGATAGTACCCGTGGTGACCGACCTCGTGTCCAGACTTGACGAGATGTTCAATGAGTGTTGGATGCAGTCTGGCAGTGAAACCAGGGACAAAGAACGTGCTCTTTATTTCGTACTTCGCGAGAAGATCCAGGATTAAGGGCAGGCCGACGTCCAGCCCGTACATGGATTCGGATAACAACGACAGCCGCCGATGGGCATGCGTGCGGTCCATGATCAGGGGAGTGCATTCACCGTCCACATCGAATGTAAGGGCTATCGCGGATTGAATTTCGGCTGGCCAAGTGAAACTCAAAGTTCGCCTCCTTCACGAGGTCCCGACGCACCGATCAGGACCGTCTGACGCTTGAAGGTATTGCGGATCGATCCGATGCCATCGATAGCCACCTCGACGATGTCGCCGTTGGTAAGGAATTGATTTTCTGGCTCCCCCACCCCGCCAGGCGTGCCGGTGGCGATCAGATCGCCAGGCTGAAGTTCGATTATCCGTGAAAGGTCAGCGACGAGAAACGGCACATCGAAGACAAGGTCGCCCAAGGATGCACGCTGCCTCTCGCTGTCATTGACGCTGACTCGCAACTCGCGGGCTGGGAGATCATCCAACTCCTCTGTGGTCACTATGACCGGCCCGACCGGAGTGCTGGATTGAAACGACTTGCCTGCGAACCACTGGGGGCTGCGCCGCTGATAATCCCGCATCGTGACATCGTTGAGGACGGTGAAACCAGCCACGTAGTCCCAGCATTCCCAGCGGCCGATGTCACGGCCAGCACGCCCAATCACGACAGCCAGCTCACCTTCGTAATCGACGCGCTGACTCACCCGCGGCAGCGGAATGTCAGCGAACGGATCGGTCAGAGCGCGAGCAAGCTTGGAGAAGTACGTTGGATGCTCCGGCAGCTCGCGACCCATCTCCAGGATGTGCCTTCGGTAGTTGAGGCCGACGCACACTACTGCTCCTGGCTGCAAGACCGGTCGAAGCAGGTTCCTCTCGTCATAGTCGACAATGGCGTCCACTCGCCGGTCGGCAGCGCGAGCGGCTGCGAGGCCGCGGGGACCATCTCGCAGCAACGCTCCGACGTCAGGGTAGGGCTCGCGGGTTCGGGGTTGGAGGATGACCGCGCTGCCGTGCGACTTGACCACGATAGCCTGAGATCCTGTGCTGGTTGCAAGCGTCGCGAGCTTCACCAGACGGGGACTTAGGAATTCGAACCGGTGTTAACGGCCACCAATTCGCTGGCCACCAGCCAGCGTTGAAACATCGTCCGAGCCGCTCCGAGCAATCCCGCGCTATTCGAACGAAGCTCGGAGATTACACGCTCGAGCGCATACTCACCGAGAACCTTTGTGAGGGCATCGCGATATTCAGGAACCCGGCCCCATTCAATCGCCTGCTCGGGCGACACTTCGACGTGGAACTGGACTCCGTAGGCTCGCCGGCCCCAGCGGAAAGCTTGTGCGGGGTAAAGCTTCGACCCCGCGAGCAGGGCGGCCCCTTCCGGGAGATCGAACGTGTCGCCGTGCCACTGGAAAGTCAGCAGACGGCGCGGGACTGGACCGAAAACCGGATCCTCGCGAGAGGCATCGGTGAGCTCGACGTGCATGACTCCAACTTCAGGCACCGGACCGGGATAGACCCGTGCCCCGAGGCCTGCAGCGAGCAGCTGAGCACCGAGGCATGTACCCCAAAACGCCTTGCCGGCCCTGACCGCCTGGCCAATGAGGTGCTTTTCGGCGGCAAGCCAGGGCAGACTCTCCTCGTCGTTGGCGCTCATCGGTCCACCCATAGCGACGATTGCGTCAAACCCGTCCCAATCAGGGAGTGATTCACCCTGATCGAGCTCCACAAAGTGGAGTTCGGCAGAATTCTCGCGCAGGACTTCTTCGTATGCTCCAGGCGGCTCGCAGGAGATGTGCTGGAGGACCAGAACCTTCATTGCTTAAGCAGCGATCACACCAGATGCAACATCAGGGTTCGGCGGTTTCGTGAACAATGCCAGTGTGGTCTGGCAGAAGGGCCGCATGCAAGGTCCACATGCGGCTTTGCCCGGCAGGTCCACTCTGAGTTACCGTCAAGACCTCACGGAATGCTGTGCGTGAGCACAACTAGCTTGCTGGCGGCCTCGACCAGACTGACGAGATCGACGGCGCCGTAGCCGATGCCGACTCCGTTGACCGCCGAGCCGCCGAAATAGAAGTCCGCTGCGTGTGAAACCCTGATGCCAGCATTAAGCGCAGCCCGTGTCAATGCGGATGACTCCACCTGTGGATTCAGCCGCCAGAACGCATGGAGGCCGGCATCGATTCCCCCGACTGTGCCTGCATCCGGTGCCGACTCCAAGACTTGCTTCAGGGCGGCGCGCCTCTGGCCGTAGACGCGGCGCATCCGTCTTATGTGCACGTCATAGTCTCCGGCCGCGATGAAACCTGCAAGGGCCCGTTGCACCGGCCAGGATGTATGCCAATCGGAGAGTGCGCGAACCTGTCGAATCTCGTCGCGAATCCGCCGCGGAGCGATCAGGTAACCTATGCGCATAGCCGGACTGAGCGTCTTGGAGAAGGTCCCGACGTACGCCACCGAATGGTTGGCGTCGAGGGCCGACAATGCGGGCAGCGGTGGAGATCCATAACGGAACTCGCTGTCGTAATCGTCCTCGAGGATTATGCCATCGTTGGCGCCCGCCCACTCCAGGAGCCGAAGCCGTCGCGCAATCGGCAGCCGTCCCCCGAGAGGGAACTGGTGACTCGGAGTTACGTAGACAAGGGCCGGTGAAGCCTCGCGGGTCGGCAGTTGGTCGACCATGAGTCCGTCGGCGTCCACCGGTATGGGTAGCACTGCAGCTCCCCACCTGGCTAATACGGCGCGCGCCTTGGGGTACCCAGGATTCTCCATCGCGGCGGAGCGTCGCTGGCCGAGAGATGCCCGGGCGACCAAGTCAATGGCATGCAGGGAGCCGGAGGTGATCATGACGTCGTCGGCAGTACAGCGAACGCCGCGAGCTCGATGTAGATAGCCGGCAACCGCTGCCCTGAGCTCCGGGTCGCCGTCAGGTTCCGAGTATCGACTGGGCGGCGGTTGTTTTAAAGCTCCTCGCCACAGTCGTCGCCAAACCTTGTTCGACAGTGGCTCAACCGCACCGACATCGATACGGAGGTCTTGCAGTTCGGTGGCGGAGGGCACGAGCGCAGCTTGCACTTCCGGTTTCGGCCTATGTCGCGTCGCGGGCAGCATCGAGCCGAGGTCGGCACGGACATAGGTCCCGGACCCGGGCACCCCCTCCAGATAGCCTTCGGCGAAGAGCTCGTCGTAAGCGCTGACGACCAGATTGCGCGAGACGCCACATTCCCGGGCCAGAGCGCGCGAGGAGGGAAGACGGGAACCTGGGGGGATGCTGCCCTCGACGATTGCGCTTCGCAGTTGCTCGACCAATTGCTGGCCCAAGGGAAAGGAACGCGATCGATCAAGCCGAAGTATCGGCTCGGCACGCAGCCTCGAGAGGGGGCGAAGTGGTCTCCTTGCTTCGATCGTGACAGAGGATACAGGAGGACCACTTTCTTCGGGCACCCCTCTCTGAAAGTGGAGTGTTGCTCTGTGCTGCTAGTGGACCTTTTCCTCGCGCCTCCGCCGGCTCGATAATCCGGAGCCGGAGATCGGCTGTGTATTCAATGGTCCAACGTACGCTGTCGGAGGCTCTCGGAACAGCGGCCCTGCTGTTCCTCGGTGTCGGCTCGGTGGTCGCCACGTTGGTGTTGTCGGATCGCAAACCGCCAGCACTGGGTGGAGCCGACCTGATGACAATTTCCGTGACCTTTGGTCTGGCCATTGTGGCGATGGTGTATGCGATCGGGCGGGTTTCCGGCTGCCACATCAATCCGGCAGTGACCCTTGCATTGGCGGCCAGCAAGCGCTTCCGCTGGCACGATGTGCCCTTCTACGCGAGCGCGCAGCTAATCGGCGCAATCCTGGGAAGCGCGGCCGTTTGGGCGGTCTTCGGACAGCGCGCAGTCGATCTCGGTCTTGGCCAGACGAGTTTTGACGCCACCCAGACGTCCTTTCTGGCAGCTGCCTTCGGCGAGTTCCTGGGCACGTTCCTCCTGATCCTAGGCATCCTGGGAATTGTCGACTCGCGCGGACCGACACAACTCGGAGGACTCGTCATCGGACTTCTCGTCGCGGCGATCGACATCATGTTGATCCCCGCCACGGGCGGTGCCATCAATCCGGCGCGCGCCCTGGGCCCCGAGATCGTTTCAGCGATTGCCGGCGGCGCGACCCACTGGTCTCAATACGTGCCGGCGTATCTGGTTCCGGAACTGCTGGGCGGGGTCAGCGCGGCTTTTGTCTACGACCACCTCGCGTCCGAGCGAGAAGCCGGCTAACAGCGCCTTATGGCTGTCGGAACTTCGTTCGGTTACCGTCACCTAAGCAACGGCAACAATTCGGCGCCCAAAGCCTCGAGTTGCTCGTCGGCGTCGAAAACCGGATTCAAGATCAGGTTCGTAACGCCCATGTGGCGCAGCCGGACAAGCTGTTCTGCGCACTGCTCCGCGTTTCCGATGAGTGCTAGCGTGTCCACTAGGTGGCTGTTTCCATAGGCTTCCCCAAACCAATCGGCCATGGAGCGGCGCGCCTCCACGACACGATTGGTGACTGTGATGTAGACGCGCTTCGCAATCACGAAGCCTGACGGATCGCGGTCAAGATCGATCAGGTGCTGTTGAACTTCGTTGATCGCTTTGGCGTATTCCTCCGGTGAAGCAGAACCGGAGATGACCCATCCGTCTCCCCTTTCCACGGCACGGCGCAGGGCCCGGCCGCGCCTCGCACCGAACCAGAGTGGAGGGCGTGGATCCTGAATTGGCTTGAGGATTCGTATCTTTTGGAGCTGCCACCACTCTCCGGCGTAGGTCACCGACTCCCCGGACCAGAGCCGCTTAACCAGGTCAAGCGCATCTCCATACCTGCGCACTCGTCGCTCCACAGGCAACCCGTAGGCTGCGTAGAGTGCGGTGCTGCTGCCAAGACCGACCCCGAGGATCAATCGTCCACCCGACAGACGATCCAAGGTCGCGACTTGCGCCGCAAACTGGATCGGTATCCGCAATGGGATGAGAATCACAGCGACCCCGAGTCGTATGTGCTCGGTGTGCGCCGCGACATGGCTCAACAGCACCAACGGCTCAAAGATCGGAACAGTCGTCAGCTCTGATACCCAGATGCTGCCGAAGCCAAGTTCCTCCGCGCGCTTGCAATAAGCACCCATTGGTGCTTGCTCTAACTCTCCTTGTGGGCCAGCGATCACCTGATGTGGGAGCGCAATGCCGTGAGGCGAAATCGTGCGTCCAGCACTAGGCGGCACCCCAGTTGTTCTCCTTACCTCGAATCAGGCACATGGTGGTGAAAAGGGTGCGCGCGTGCGCATGGGCGCGTGGGCGTCTAAAACTTCCGGCAACCACTTCCCATACCCGTCTGGTCACGTCCTGGAGGCCGCTCGCATGCGAGGTTCCACAGCCCGCCAGATCTCGATGCTGAGCGCGATCACTCCTGACGAACTGGTCCCGCTCGACCATCCAATCCGCCGCATCCGGCCCATAGTTGAGCTCGCCCTGGCCAGCCTGAGCCGCACCTTCGATGCCATGTACGCCGAAGATGGGCGTCCCTCGTTCCCGCCCGAGCACCTGCTCAGGGGCTGCTTCTGATGGCGCTCTACTCGATTCGCAACGAGCGCCAGTTCTGCGAGCTGCCCGACCTGCTCTCCAGGGGGTTCTTGGGGGCCGCCCCCGACGCTGCAGCCCACCCCCTGGCGGCGGCGGCGCCGGGCGCAATCCCGAGGTCGACTTCCGCGGTCAGCGGCGTTCCGACGAGACCCCACTACTCGGCCACTGACCCCGATGCCCGGCTGGCACGGAAGGGCCCAGGCCGCGAGGCCAAGCTCAGTCTGGCCGGGCGCGTCCTCATGGAGAACCGCACCGGGCTGGTCGTGGACGTGGAGATGACCTCCCCGGCGGTAACGCTGAGCGGGAGGCGGCTCTCAAGATGCTGCGTCGCTACCGCAGCGGGCAGCGCCGGCTCACCGGTGGCCGCGACAAGGATTTCGATACCCGCGACTTCGTGACCGCCTGTCGGGAGCTCAACGTCACGCCGCACGTGGCCCAGAACCAGAGCCGGCGGCGGAGCGCCATCGACTGCCGCACCGTCAGCCATCTCGGCTACCTCGCCAGTCAGACGGTGCGCAAGCGGGTGGAGGAAATCTTCGGCTGGTGGAGGACGGTGGCGGGAAGCCGCAAGCTGCGCTACGTCGGGCTCAAACGCAACTAGCTCTTGGCGGAGCTGACTTGCGCGGCGTACAACCTGGTCCGGATGGCCAACATCTGCCCGGCGGCCGCTTGGGCAAGCGAAAAGGCGACCGCCAGACTGGTCGGACGCCTCCGAACAGGTCCCGATTGCGACATCGGATGCTGAACACTTGCTCACAAAGACCCTACTGAAGGCCTCACCGACGCCCACGGCCAAGCTCCCAACTGTTTCAGCTGCCGATCGGCCGCTCTTCAACATCCTGATAGCTAGATCAATGTCGTAGATACCAGTCGAGATGGACCAGGGTTCGCTGCCAGGCGAGGTGTGCTGCAACCGGCCGGTAGACCTCGGGCCGGTGGTCTTCGTGAAATGCGTGGCCAGCCCCGGGGTAGGTATAGATCTCGCCGTGCCGAACGATCCTTTTGAGCTCTTGGACGCTGTCGATCGACACCAGGTGGTCAGCTTCGCCGAAGTGGCCAAGCAAGGGACATCTGATCTCGGACCCTACGTTAATCGGCGAGACGGGTTTCGTCTCGTTGAGTTGTTGATATCGGATCACTCCGTAGAAGGCGACTGCCGACTTCAGACCGGGCACCTTGGCGGCGGCAAGCAGCGCGTAAGACCCACCTATGCAGAAGCCAAGAATCGATATGTGGTCGCCATCGATATTGTTCAGGCGGCGTAGGTATGCCATCGCCTGCTCGATGTCGCCCAACGTGCGCGGATCAGACAAATTCGCGACGGCCGCCATGATTTTTCCCCCGTCACTGAGGTCGGGGACGGCGCCCTCCCGCGTGTAGAAGTCCAGCACCAGACATGCGTAGCCCTTCTGGACCAGCAGCGCGGCTACTCGGCGAATGTACTCGTTGACGCCCGCGATCGCAGTCATGAGCACCACAGCAGGGACGGGTTCAGAGGCGTCAGGAGCGACGAGGAGTCCGCCGCCAGCGTCGGGGTCGCGTTGAAAGCGAACTCGGCCTTCCACCACGTGCACTAGGCGCTGCTGCCGTTGCGCTCAGCAGCAGCCGGACCGTCGGTCCGTGTGACACTCCATGAACGGCTCGTTCCCACCACCATGTGGCGGATGTTCTCGCCGCCCATTGGCTCCTCCCAGAAGAGCGTCCGCGACGCCGCGAGCATGGGCATGTCTTGGACGACATACATGATTGTGTCCTCGTCGCCTTCGGCGTAGTGAGCGTGATACGCCCAGGCAGGACATGAGAGGGTGTCGCCTTTCTCCCAGTGGTATTTGGTCCACGTTTCTCCCGTCTCGTGGACGGTCGTGTACCCGCGTCCCTGGAGGATGTGGTAAATCGCGAACGAACTGTGACGGTGGGGCTTGACCTCCTCACCTGGGTGAATCAGCTGCCAGCCGATGAAGACGAACGGCGTCGCGCCTACCAATTCGCCTGTGTCCTTGTTGACCGTTGTGCAAAAGCGCCGCTCGGCCTCTCGCAATGGCTCCTGGGCAAGCTCATCCAGAACCCGCCTCACATCCTTGTATTTCCAGAAAGCCGCCCTCGTGTCGCGCTTGCGAACGACCTTGAAATACTCATCAGAGGTGAGGATCGTGGCAGCCTCGTTTGTTCGGTCAGTTGAGGGAATCGACGGCAGCAGGGAGCGATACTCCTCCTCGGAGACGGACGTCTTTCGTTTGGGCGGAGCCATGGGGTTCTCTGCCATCTGCGACCTCCTGTGATTAAGGCTTGGCTTTTCCGACCACGCCCCCGCTCGGGGCGGGCGAGGAGGGCGAACCCTCCTCGCACCTCCACCGAGCATGGCTGCGGGGTTGAGGCCTATGTATTGATTTACGTATATTAAAACCTAAAATCGGATATGTCAACTCGAACCTACGGCTGGATTCCGCCTAAAATCAGCGCCGAGGTGAGCAGGGCTGAAGACAAGACGTGCCTCCGTACAGTTGCCCCAAGACCCCGTTCGACCTAGGGCACCGTTAGCGGTTAAGCAGTAACGCCGTGTCGCTGCGCCACGCTCTCCTGGCAGTGCTGACCGCCGAACCGATGACGGGCTATGACCTCGTCAAGTACTTCGATGGGACCGTCGCCTTTATTTGGTATGCACCGCACAGCCAGATCTACCCGGAGCTGCGCCGAATGGAGCGAGATGGCCTGGTCGAGGCTCGAGTCGTGCCCCGAGGGCAGCGGAGCGAAAAGCGCCTCTACAGCATCAGCCCGTCGGGACAACGTGAACTGGCTCGATGGATAAACGAGCTGCTCCCATTGCAGCCGGACCGCGATCCGCACCGCCTGAAGGCGGCCTACATCGAGTTCGCTGAGCCCGACTCGGCCAGGCGCCAGCTAACGGAGCACATACGCCACTACGAGCAATGGCTGAGGCGGTGGCAGCAGCTGCTGACCGACATCGACCAACGGCGTGTCGGGTTGCTCCAAAGACGCCTGCAGGCCAGCCCACCCGCCAAGCACGAAGCGATCGTCTCCTATAAACGCTTTGCCTTCGAAGGCGAGGTCGCGAAGGCTGAAGCTGAGATCGCGTGGGCGAAACGGGGCCTCTCGCTGATCGATTCACTTTCAGAGGACATCGAAAAACAAGACCGTCGCGTAGGCGCTAACTCGACTGACGGGAAGCGACCTCGTGTCAAGGGGTCGAGACGGGCCGCCTCGGGGCAGTGACCGGTCGATGAGCGGGGCGGGAACCCGCGACGGCTGATCCGAGTGACGTTTGTGAGCTCGGGCCGGAGCCCTTATCACATGGCCACCAATCGTCTGGAGCCGCCTCGGTCTTGATCGTGAGCTCGAGCAGAGCGCCGCCCTATCACACTCGGGCTTCGAGGACCCTCCTTGACGAATCCGCGCCCTCTCACGGAGCGGTCCTGCTTCGGCATATACCAGCTCGACAAGGTCTGCTCTTGCTTTTTGCCTTGCCCCCTCCGTCGCTGGCGTCGGGGTTGCTGCAGGCCGACCGGAGTCGGCCTGTGGACCTTGATGATGGCCCGGTAACGGCGGTGCAGCCGCTCCTGGGCTCGCCAGGAGAGGTCGACCAGCCAATGTGGTGCGGCCTGTCGTTGCAATGCCAAGCGACCTTGAAAGAGGGCGGGTAGCGGTAGGCCCAGGCGGCTTCAGTAAGCGCCCGACGGACATGGCGATTACCGGTCTTAGTGATGTGACCCTGGTAGCGCTCGCCTCCGCTCGAGTATTCAGCGGGGACCATCCCGGAGCGGCTGATGAGTCGTGCCGGGCGCGCAAAGCGCATCAGGTCGCCGAGTTCGGCCACCAGCGTCACCGCGTTGACCTTCGCAATCTCTTTGAGGATCTGGAGGGCGGCAATCAGGTAGGCCTTGGAGCTGGTCTGAGCCTGCTCATGGAGAGCCTCGTTATAGCGATCAATGCGGGGATGGAGCTCATCCAGGGTGCCTAGGTACTCACGCCAGACCACCTGCTGCGAGCTATAAGCGAGTTCGATCGAGCCCAACCAGGCCCGCCAGCGCTTGCTCCAGGCACGCATGCCCTCGGGGCGCCGGATGCCCTGGCGCAGCAGCATCTTCTTGATCCGGCGCCGGACGCGCATGCGGTCGACGATCGCGTCCTCGCGGCCGCGCACCAGGTCTCGCAGCGCCTCATGTTCGGGATCCGGCACCCAGATCGGGGGTCAGGTCTCCGCTGCGTAGACAGCGACAGAGTTTCACGGCGTGACGGCGATCGGTCTGGACACGATCGCCCCGGCTTGCCCGGTACCAGGGATGGCGCGACCACGATGCAGCTGATGCCCATCCGCTCGCACACCCGATAGATCTCGTAGCCGCAGGGGCCGGCCGCGTAGGCGCCGCCAGCTTATGTACCTAAATAGGTATAGTGTTACATATGCTGGATGATATCCCGAGCAGACCGAGCGGAATTCGTCTGGCACCTAGCAGCGCGCTTCAACCGGGTGAGTCCGCTCGCGTAGACGTCGACGGTAAGGTCATCGCATTGTTCAACGTCGACGGGCACTTCTACGCCATCGATGACGCTTGCCTGCACATGGCAGGACCACTGAGCGAGGGAATGGTTCTGGAAGGCACTGTTACTTGCCCGTGGCACGGCTGGTCCTACGAACTGGAGACCGGGAAACGGGTTGGGCAAACAGGCTCTCCCCTTCGTAAGTATCGAGTCGATGTGGTCGAGCATTGGATCACCTTTTACGAGGACTGAATCGTCTCTGGAGAGGTGAACTGTCGCTTTTGGTGAGCTCGCGGGCGCGGACCACGAATGCCGAAACGGCAGCATAAATTAGCGCGTAAACGACCACCGCCAGCACTGCCCCCCTCCGCTGAATTGATGGGCAGCCGCTCCGCTTTGGGGGAAGACCTTCCGGATAGGCTGGATCAGGCCACTCGCATTCTGACCCGGGAAAGAATCTCTCCACAGCCGGGACCCATGAGGCAATGCTGAGCACTTCGAAGAGCAGCCGTTTCACAACCGTGTAGTAGGCGACGCCGCAGCCGATAGCCGTGGCCGACTAACGCCCTAGAAAAGACAAGCGCCATTCCGGACAAGCGCCCAATGGTGAGGACTGGATCGGTCCCGAGCTGGGAGAAACGCACCACAGATGGAGATAGTCCGATACACGCTGGCAAAGATCGAGTGCGTGCATCGGCTGAAGGGCTAGCCGAGGGCGTGACAACCGTGCTTCGTCGCTTGCTCTGGGCCTTGCCGATCATGTCCGCACGGATGTCTGAACCGTCGACGTCGAAGGTCCTCTGGCACCATCTTCGGCCGGAGACGAGCCCTGGAGGCGATATGCGTGGCTGCCGCGGCTAGGACGCGCCTCTTTGGTCCGACCCCGCTCTGGAGCCTGGTCGCCGGCCCCTCGGGTGGAAATGCTCTCTAACACCAATTGCCCCCCCTCCAGCTCGCAGCTGAGCCCCTCACTGTTCACCCCCGACCGCGTTGCCGGCGCCCGGAGGCGCGCCTAAGCGCCCAAGGCGCCGAACCGTCCGCTCGCACGTCGACTACTCCCCGCTCTCCCGGACGGCGCTAGCTCTGGGAGAGCGCTGGCCGGCGCTTTCGGCGCCGGGTCGCGGCAACGCGGCGCTCCTGCTGCTTGCGCCATCCGTGGCGCGTTATGCCCTGTGGCTTGTAGATATTTAGCACAGCAACTACCAGCAACACCACGATCCCGCCGAGGTTGTGGACGGCGTGACCTGGGTCCTTCAGCATCCCGAGATCGGAATGCGACAACGTCGGTTTGGACGCTACCGCCGCCATAGCGCGAAGGGACATGGAATATTCAGTCAAGACGAAGACCGCAGCGAGCGTCAGCAAGAGTGAAAAGACGACCCACCAGTGGCGGAAGAGGCCCCAGGGCGTCCCGAGCGACATGACAAGCCCGGTCGCCAGGGCGAGGTAGGCCAGTGGCACGATGACGAACCAGTCGATGGAGTTCATGATGAGGATTGCCTCGCGGACCACCCGTTGATCGTCGCTTGAAAGGACGGCAACGACGAGCGGGACGTAAGCCACTGCTGCACCGGTCCAGCCAATGGAGGAGGTGAGGTGGACGGCGAGCGCCAACTTGCGGACACGTGGCGGCATCATCCGTGCTGTACCCCGATCGCGAACCGAAGGAGGACCATCGTGATCCGAACGAGGACAAAGGCAACCGCCAGGGCTGCGACGATGGCTCCAAACACCTTCACCCACTGCGGCGTGCCGGGGGAGGGCGTGATGTCCTGATCTTCGGAATTACTGCGATCTGCGGTTGGGCCAAGCTCCCGGTCAGTCTTCATCACCAGCATCTTATCGATACATACTGTCGAACGTCAAGCAAATTGTCGAAAACCGGTACGTGGTGTATTCTGTGAGTGTGCCGAAGCTTTGGACGGCAACCCTTGCGGCGCATCGCCAGGAGGTACGAGACGCAATCCTCGACACTGCCGCCGCGCTGGTACACGAGCGCGGCTTGAGAGCCATCACGATGTCGGAGATCGCGGAGAGGACCGGGATCGGCCGAGCGACGCTCTATCACTACTATCCCGATGTCGAAACG
>Ga0126384_10001644_pt1 | contig 13323 bp, 12 predicted proteins | sample PanSoiMetPlot_36_FD_92543 | JGI IMG/M metagenome (GOLD analysis project Ga0126384, IMG submission 92543) | Tropical forest soil microbial communities from Panama - MetaG Plot_36 | ecosystem: Environmental > Terrestrial > Soil > Tropical forest > Bulk soil | place: Panama | collected 2016-02-17 | reverse complement strand
AGGAGCTGGTGAAGAACGGAGGGGTGTCGAAGCAGCTTGTCGAAGACCAACGCGCCGACCTGCGGTCGGCGCTCGCCAAAGTGCAAGGGCTCGAAGCCGCGGTGGCGCAAAAGCGCGCTCCCATCGGGCGAGAGGGCGAGATCAAGGCGCAGCAACAACTGGTGGAATCCTTGCGCGCAGCGGTAGCCATGGCGCAGTGGCGAATTGATCAGCGCCATGTCAAGGCGCCGGCGGCCGGCGTCGTCGCCGACGTGCTCGCCCGCCCTGGCGAGACCATCCCGGCCGGCGGCCCGGTGGTGTCGTTGCTGCCCCCGGAAAATGTTTTCGTTCGCTTCTTCGTTCCCGAGCCGCGCCTTGCCGAGGTCCACATCGGCGACAAGGTCGCGCTCCTGTGCGATCGCTGCCCGGCCGCCTTCGCTGCCACCGTCTCCTTCATCTCGCCGCAAGCCGAATTCACGCCGCCGGTGATCTACAGCGAGGCGAGCCGTGCCAAGCTCGTCTACATGGTCGAGGCGCGGCCGCCCCGCGACCAGGCTGCGCTCATCAATCCCGGTCAGCCGACGGCGGTGCGGCCGCTTCCGGCGCCACCTATCGCGCGAAACAGCCCCGAGAGCGCGTTCCGATGAAATGGAACTCTCAGATGGTTGTTTGATTCCCTCGAACGGAATCCGCTCCAATGTCCGAATACGTCATCGACGTGCATGATCTCCGCAAGAGCTTCGGCGCCGTCAAGGTCGTCGACGGCCTCAGCCTGCAGGTCGCCAAAGGGGAGATCTGCGGCTTTCTCGGCGCCAACGGTAGCGGCAAGACCACCACGATTCGCATGCTGTGCGGTCTTCTGATCGCCGATAGCGGGCGTGGCACCTGTCTCGGATTCGATATCATCCGCCAGGCGTCATCGATACGCCGTCACGTCGGCTACATGACGCAGAAGTTCAGTCTCTATGACGACCTCACGGTGTTTGAGAACCTTGACCTGGTTGCGCGCGTCTACGAGATGCCGCACGCCCGCACGGCCGTGCAGGACATCATGGACCGCATGGAGCTGGCTGATCGCCGCAACCAGCTGGCGGCGCAGCTGTCCGGCGGCTGGAAGCAACGCCTCGCGCTCGCAGCCTGCATCCTGCACGAGCCGCAGCTCCTGCTACTCGACGAGCCGACCGCCGGCGTCGACGCCAAGGCGCGCCGCGAGTTCTGGGACCTCATCCACGACATGGCGGGCGACGGCCTCACGGTCCTGGTCTCCACCCACTACATGGACGAGGCCGAACGCTGCAACCGCATCGTATATCTTGCCCAAGGCCGGATCGTCGTCCAGGGGGGTGCCGATGCGGTCTCGCGGCAGTCGGGGCTGATCACCTACGAAGCGATGGGTCCAGATGTCGACGCCGCGGCGCGCAGCCTGCGACGCACGCCCGGCATCGAGGCTGCCGCCGTGTTTGGCCGTGCGCTGCACGTCGCCGGGATGGATCGCGTCGCACTCGAGGGCGCGATCCACCGGGCCGATTATGCGGCGCTGTCGTGGCGCGAGGTCGAGCCGCGCCTCGAAGACGTCTTTATCCACATGTTGAGCGTGCAGGGAGAACAGCCATGATCTCCCCCAAGCGGCTTTATGCGCTGCTGCGCAAGGAATGGATCCAGGTTACGCGCGATGCGATCACGCTGCGGGCCATCATCGCGCTGCCGATCATGCAGCTCTTCCTGTTTGGTTACGCCATCAACACCAATCCGCAGCACCTGCCGACAGGCTTATTGTCGGTCGCGCATTCGAAATACGAGCGCACCATCATTGCGGCGCTGCGCAACAGCGGCTACTACGACATCCGCATGCTGGCGAGCGAGGCCGAGGCCGAACGCGCGCTGGCACAGGGCGAATTGATGTTCGTCATCGCCGTCCCGCCGAACTTCGACCGTGCGGTCGACCGCGGCGACCGGCCTTCGGTGCTGATCGACGCCGATGCCACCGACCCCAGCGCCATCGGCAACGCGACGGCCGCGCTGGCGACGGTCAGCGCCGCACTCGACCGCGACCTCCCGCCCGTCATGCGGTCGACCCCGGCGGCGCCCGCATTCCAGTTCGTCGTCCACGCCCGCTACAATCCGGAGCAGCTGACGGTGCTCAATATCGTGCCGGGGCTCATCTGCATCGTGCTGATGATGTCGACCCTGTTCATGACGACGCTGTCAATCACCAAGGAGCGCGAGCGTGGAACCATGGAGAACCTGCTGGCAATGCCGGTGCGGCCGATCGAGGTGATGGTCGCCAAGATGGTGCCCTATGTATTCATCGGCTACATCCAGGTGGTGCTGATCCTGGTCGCATCGGCGGTGTTCTTTCAGCTCCCACTGCGCGGCTCGCTGGTCACTCTGCTGATGGCACTCGGTCTCTTCATCGCCTGCAATCTGGCGCTCGGCATCACCTTCTCGACGGTGTCGGCGAACCAGATGCAGGCCGTCCAGTTCGCCCAATTCATGCTGCTGCCGTCCTTTATGCTGTCCGGCTTCATGTTCCCGTTCCGTGGCATGCCAGCGTGGGCGCAATGGGTCGGCGAAGTTTTTCCCACCACCCACGCCATGCGGATCGTGCGCGGCGTGCTACTCAAGGGTAACCATACGGCCGACATCCTCCCCGAGCTGTGGCCGATCGCGGCGTTCATGGTGGCGGTGGTCGCTGTCGCGGTGTGGTGCTATCGCGAGACGCTGGAGTGATGTAAGGCGGGGTTCGCCGAAGCTTGTAGCCCGGATGGAGCGTAAGCGTAATCCGGGATAAGCTGTGCCAATGGTATACTATCGGCGAAATCTCGTCTCGGGTGGAACATACTTCCTCACTCTCGCGCTGACAAACCGGCGCTCATCGGCCCTGGTCGAAAACGTTGCCTCCTGCGGCAGGCCTTCCGGGTACCGCGCTCGGAAAGACCCTTTGAGATCGATGCAATCGTGATTCTTCCGGAGCATCCATAGCGCGCGACTCGCGCGGCGGAATATCAACTTTGGCAACGTCGATTCTGGGAACACACTGTTCGAGACGACGCCGTTTTCGAGCGGCACGTCGACTATATTCATTTTAATCCTGTAGAACATAGTCTGGTGTCGCGGGTCGCCAACTGGCCACATTCATCGTTCCACCGGTATGTTCAACGAGGAGTGTTGCCAAACGATTGGGCGGGGGTCGTTCAAAATGCAAATGGCAACTTCGGGGAACCCGATGGCTGACCCAACTTCGATCCCGAGCTTCATCTAGCGCCATCAGGTTGCGAGTCCGACCGGATTGCGCTTCGCTCCATCCGGGCTACAGGGGCCTACAAAACGATCGAAACCCGATCTAACATAGCCGACATGGCCTCGAGCGAACCAAATGGCGAAGCGAGAGCCGCGCCGCAACCGGCCGCTAGGCCGCGGCGCGAGGTTATGTATCGCCACACTGTCGCGGTGCGGCTGACCCACTGGATCAATGTATTGATCCTGGTGCTGCTGCTCATGAGCGGGCTTCGTCTCTTCAACTATCACCCGGCGCTCTATTGGGGAAACTACGGCTACCGCGGCGTGCCGGCGTTCGTCTCCATCGCGGCGCTGGAGGACATAGAGACCGACGAGCCGGTCGGCGTGACCACCATCATGGGCCACAACTTCATCACGACTGGTGTGCTGGGCGTCTCCTATGATGCCAACGGCGAGCCCATCGCCGCGGCTTTTCCGAATTGGCTCACCTTACCGGGCGGCCTCGCGGGGGCGCGCGATGTCCATTTCGCGGCGGCATGGCTCCTCGTGCTCAACGGTCTCGTCTATCTGCTGTTCAGCCTGTTCACCGGCCACTTCCGCCGCGATCTGCTGCCGGGCGCCGGCGAACTGCGCCCGCGCCACATGCTGACGGACATGTGGAACCACCTCCGTCTGCGCCGGGCGCGCGGCCAGGCGGCGCGGCGCTACAACGTGCTCCAGAAGCTCGCCTATGTGATCGTGATATTCATCCTGCTGCCCGTCATGGTGCTGACCGGACTCACCATGTCGCCGGCCGTAACGGCCGCACTGCCGTTCCTGTTCGACATGTTCGCAGGGCGGCAGTCGGCGCGAACGATCCACTTCCTGGTCGCCAATCTACTCGTGCTGTTCGTGTTCATCCACATCATCCAAGTCATCGTGACTGGCCTATTCAACAATATGCGCTCCATGATCACTGGACGCTATGCGATCCCGCCGGAGGATTAGAAATGAGCCCCATCACGCGCCGCTCGCTGATTGCCGGCAGTTCGGCCGCCGCCGCAGCGCTGGTCTCCGGCTGCGATCCTTTTTCACTTTCTGACGGGGAGGCGCTGCGGCCGATCCTGGACTTCGGCCAGTTCATTTCGCTCCACGTGCAGCGGGCGCTGCTGGCAGGACAGCCGCTGGCGCGCGAATTCACAGAGGCCGACATTTCGCCGGAATTCCCGCCCAACGGCACGGAGCGGCCGAACGGCATGGCGTATTTCCGGCACATGATGTCGAACTTCGCGGACTTCCGTCTGACCGTCGACGGCATGGTGAAAAAACCCTTGTCGCTTACGCTGGACGAGGTCAAGGCGATGCCGCCGCGCACCCAGATCACCATGCACAATTGCGATGAAGGCTGGTCGGCGATCGGCCAATGGACGGGCGTTCCGCTCGCGCATCTCCTGCAGACCGCCGAGTTGATGCCGCAAGCGCGCTACATCGTGTTCCATTGCATGGACGAGATGGTCCGTACGCCCGACAACTCCGGTTTCTATTACGAGAGCATCGATCTGTTCGACGCGATGCATCCGCAGACGATCCTCGCCTACGGGATGAATGGCAAGGCGCTGCCGGTCGCCCACGGCGCGCCGCTGCGGCTGCGGGTGGAGCGCCATGTCGGCTACAAGCATGCCAAATACGTCAACCGCATCGAGGCGGTCGACCGCCTCACCCACATCGCCCGCGGCAAGGGCGGCTTCTGGGAGGACCGCGGTTATCAGTGGTACGCGGGGCTGTGAAGCCGGGAGCGCGGACGTCTGGTATGACTGGCATCCTCTAAGAATGGCCCGGTCTGGCCGCAGCTCGGGTTGAGCGTCAGCAAACCCGAGGGCAGGGTCGCCGCGTGGATCGGCGGTCCGGGATTTCGCCGCGCTCAATCAGGCTGCAGGTTGCCTACGATCGCTCAGGGCTGGCGGGACGCCCGCGCTCCTGCTGGCAATCGATAAAGCGCTCCATACTTGCCGAGCAGATACCCCAGATAAGGCTCGATCGTCATGCGCTCACCCGTGGCGCGCGCAACCAGCTCGTTAGGCTCGAATTTGCGCCCGTGGCGATAGATGTGCGCAACCAGCCACTCATGCAGCCGGTCGAATTCGCCGTGCGCGATCTCGCTCGGAATCTCGGGATGTGCATTGACGGCCGCTGCATAGAATTGGGCACTGAGAATATTGCCGATGGTGTAACCCTGAAAGCTGCCGCCGACGCCGCCGGAAAACCAGTGCACATCCTGCAGGCAGCCGTCGCGATCGTCCTCCGGCGCTATGCCGAGGTCGGCCGCCATCCGGGCGCGCCATGCCTCGGGCAGGTCCTTCACGGCGAGGCGGCCTTCGAGCAGATCCCGTTCCAGGTCGAACCGCATCATCACGTGGAGATTGTAGGTCACCTCGTCGGCATCGGTGCGGATCAAGGAGCGCTGCACCTTGTTGATGGCGCGATAAAACGCCTCCAACGAGATGTCTCCGAAGGGATCCGGAAAAGCGGCCCGCAGCTGCGGATAGAAGTGCTGCCAAAATCCGTGCCCGCGTGCCACCACGTTTTCCCACAGCCGCGACTGGCTTTCATGCACGCCGGCCGAAGTCCCGGAGCCTAGCGGTGTGCCGACGAGCGCAGCGGCGACGCCCTGCTCGTACATGGCGTGGCCGGCTTCGTGAATAGTCGAGAACAGCGCCTGGCCGATGTCGGCCTCGTCGACCCGGGTGGTGATGCGCACATCGCCGGCGCAGAACTTGGTGCAGAACGGATGAAGGGTCTTGTCGATCCGGCCGCGTTCGAAATCGTATCCCAGCCGCTTGGCCACCGCGACGTTGAATTCGAGTTGCTTGGTCTCGGCAAAAGCGCCCCGCAGGTCGTTGTCGTCTGCTGCGGGCTGATCGCATATGATGTGAACGATAGGTACCAGCTCGCGCCGCAGCGCCGCGAACAGCTCCTGCACGGACGCGGTCGTCATGCCGGCATCGTAGTCGTCGATCATCGGATCGGTGACGCACAGATAGGGGGCGAAATAGCCGGCGTATTCGCGGCTCAGCTCGATATTCTTTTCGAGAAATGGTCGCATCGCCGCGAAGTCGTTCGCTGGCCGCGCCTTGGTCCAGGCCATGTAGGAGGCAGAGTTGTGCGCGGCTGCCCGCTCCACATACTCGCTCGGGACTCGGATCGCTTTGTCGAAGTCGCGCCGCGCCACCCGGATGACGCTCGCATCGTCGGAATCATAGGGTAGTTTCTCGCTATGGGGCACAAGAGCGTCAAGCAATCTGCCCAGCGCCGGATCGATCGATTTTTCGTGCGCCAGCTTGCTCAGCATCGCTGTCTGGCGTCCTCGCGCCGCCGCGCCACCGGGCGGCATGTAGGTGGCCTGATCCCAACTCAGCACCGCGCCGGCGAAATTGAGATCGCTGATCTCCAAGAGCCGGCGCTTGAGTTCAGCGAGCTTAGCTTCAGCTGTCTGACGGCCGCGCGACCGCCCGGCAGATTTCCCGGCCGGTTTCTTGGCGGCATTGATGGCACGGCCCGTAATCTTCACGTTACGTCGTTTCGAACCGGCGGACTTGGTCTTTGCCGTCTTGACCCTCCGGCCCCGGCCTCGCGGGCTCTTGCCTTGCAATATTTTGCCGTTAGGAGTTCTGATCGCCGCGGTCATGGCCATGTGCGTCGTTTCGGCCCCCTGAGGTTCAATCTACACCAAATCCAGGAGCTTCACGATGGGGGTGACGCAGCTGATGGCGTCGACGAAGGCAGCATGTGCAGTTCAAGGTTGTGGCCACGATGTTCGACGGCTCAACCGATTGCCAGCACTGCCGAGGAAAGGGCGTGGAGTTTTCCGTACTCGGTACCACAGAGGGAGCTGGTAGTGCCGTGATGGGCGTGATGTGGCGCTGGAGCCGCCGCCCGTCTCTTTCTCCGCGCCATCAGCGCGGTGCCTTACTGCGATCCAATTGAACCGCCGAATTTACCGAAATAGGATGGCGACGGAGGCACGCCATGTTCATTAAGAATTTCTGGTACGTCGCCGCCTACGACCACGAGGTTGCGCGCGAGCCGTTCGGGCGGATGATTCTCGGTGAGCCGATCGTGTTCTTCCGCAAGGAGGACGGCACGCCCGCCGCGCTCGAGGACCGTTGCGTCCACCGCCACCTGCCGCTGTCCATGGGCAAGCTCGTCGGCGACCATCTGCAATGCCATTACCACGGCCTGCGCTACGACTGCACCGGCCAATGCGTGGGGATCCCGGGCCAGAACACCATTCCGCCGTCCGCGCAGATCAAGGCCTATCCGGTGGTCGAGCGCTACCACTGGCTGTGGGTATGGATGGGTGATCCGGCGCTTGCCGATCCCGACCACATCACGGATTTCCACTGGCTCGATGACCCCAATTGGGGCGCCAAGGGCTGCTATCTCCACGTCAAAGCGAACTGGCAGCTCATCATCGACAATCTGCTCGATCTCACCCATCTGGCCTTCGTACACGAATCCACCATCGGCAACGCGGCGCTGGTCGAGAACGCCGCCGTCAAGGTGACACGCGCACCGAATAACGTGGTGGTGACACGTTGGATCATCGACGCCCCGGCGCCGCCCACTTTCGTCAAGGCCGGCGGCTTCACAACGCCGGTCGACCGCTGGCAGGTCATCGATTTCGTGCCGCCGGCGTTCCTGCGGCTCGATGTCGGTTGCACGCCGACCGGAACCGGCGCACCGCAAGGCAGACGCGTCGGCGGCATAAATATGCGTAACCTCAACGCCATTACACCGGAGACCGAGACCACGAGCCACTACTTCTGGGGCCAGGCGCACGACTGGGACGTCGGCAACAAGGCCCTGACCGACATGCTCGTCGGGCAGATTACGACGGCGTTTCTGGAGGATGTCGCGGTGTTCGAGGCGCAGCAGCGCAACATGACGATCCTGCCCGACGCCCCGCAGATCGAGATCAATGCCGATGCTGGCCTGATCCAGGCACGCCGCATTCTCGAGCGCATCCACAAGGAAGAGCTTGCAGCCGCAGCTCCCATGGCGGCAGCGGAATGATGCTAATGGCCATCTTGCGGTCGTGACCGTCCGCACTCATTTGTGGGAACATGCTGCCCGGAGAATCGCAAATGGCAAATGAACATGCCGCCACGACAGCCCAGACGTCCGACCGGTCGGTGCTCGACCACATTCGGGAACTAGTGGCGGAAGAGCAACGCCTCTATGAGGATCGCGCGCCGACGGATGCCGATCAGGAGCGGCTGCAGAAAATCAAAGTCGAGCTCGATCAGTATTGGGATCTGCTGCGCCAGCGCCGCGCCCTTGAGGAATTCGGTCGCGATCCCGGCGATGCACACCTTCGGCCAGCCCAGATCGTCGAGAAATACGAGGGATAGAGCGCGCCGCGACGAGATTTGTCCGGGAGCTGGCACGCCCGCATGTCGGTGCTGCTGATCCCAAACGACTACTTCTTCTTTCGATTGAAATACCGGGTGTCCGGCGGCGGTTGATCCTTGCGGGTCGGCATCAGCAGCCCGTCGGGGCTTAAGAAATAGGGATCGTTACCGATCTTGACCATGGCGTTGTCCCCCGCGCACGCCTCCTCCAGCCAGACCGGTCGCGGGTTAGCATTGCGTTTATAGGTCCGGTTCTTCGTCCACGGCTGCGTCAATGCGTGATCGTAGGACGTAATGTCGTCGTGCAGCAGGTTCTTGTCGGCCTTGTCGAGATAAATCCGCTCTTTGATGATGGCCTGATTGTCCTCGTGGAACGGAATGCCCTGGGCGTCATAGGTATGCGGCGCTCGGATGTACCGGGTCTCGACCTCAAGCACGTCATATTTGCCGTCGCCGTCCTCATCGAGCCATTTGCCGATGGAGTAGCCGGCGAACACCGGCAGCGTGGTCTCCGGATCGGGCCAATCGCGTCCATCGGTGTAGATGCGCCGGTAGGAATCGTTCACGTGGCTGATGAGGATGTAAGTCGTCCCAGGGGTTACGATCACTTCCATCGGGTCGTAGGCATTCATCATCATCGGCATGCCTTGGGGCAAGCAGTACCACGAAGGCACATTGCCAGGTCCGCCATTCGCCATGTCGGCGAGGTTCGCCTCGTAGACTTTCTGGTATTCGGGAGTAAGCGGTGCCTTTTCCTGGCCGACCGTCCATCGCGGCGCAAAGTTGCGCTCCCACTGCCCGCGCAGATCCGGATACTTGTCGAGGTTTCTGGACTCCTCGGCAGCGGCGCCCGCGAACGGGATGCACAATGCTGCCAGAAGGGGAGCGACATAGAAGATGAATGTGCTGGCTGACTTGCGCGGCATGACGCTGCTCCCTTCGCCTAGATGGGTGGCGGGTCGGCAGTATTCGCTACATTCGAGCAACGGCGCAGGCTGGGTTGAGCGCGTGCGAAACCCGTTGGTACGCATTGAATGGGCTGAACTCTCGCGACACCCATTGGAGGCCGCCCGGCGTAGGCTGGCCCACGATGGGTTTCGCGTCGCTCAACCCATCCCACTAAGCCTTACTGTGTCTTCGAAACGATCGGCTTATCGTCGATGAACTTGATCTTGTTCACGTTCCAGGAGCCGCCGGGCGCGCCGCTGCGCAGCGGCTCGATCGTCAGGCGCAACTGATCGCCGGGCTTGAGCGACTTGCTGTTCCAGCCGTCGCGGGCAAGGGCGCTCGGGCTGCCGCCTTCGAGGTTCCACGCCTCGGTGTTCCCATCCTTGTCCTTGATGTCGAGGACGATGAAGGAGTGTGGGCTGGTATATTTGAACTCTTTGACAACGCCGGTGACATCCTGCGGGTGTTCCTGGTCGAACATCGCGAAGGAGTGATGGGCGATCGCCGCGCCGCTGAAGGCGACAACAGCAGCACCCGCAAACACGGCCGCGAGACAGGTCTTCATGCATTTCCCCCGTTCGGTATGGCAATGATACTCGGACACTTTGGCATATCGCACGCGACGACAGCTCGAAAAACAAAATACACCACTTGGCACCAATCGAGAAGGGGTCGCGCCGGAAGCCTATCCAAATCCGGAGCCACGAATTCCCGCCGCAGCGATTGCGGTGCCCGATTACGCGACCGGAGACGGTCACTCCATCCGCGCTACATCGCGATGACAATCTTCCCGAAATGCCGGTTGGCATTCATGACATCCAACGCTTCCGCAACTTGCGCGAGCGGAAAAACCTTGTAGATCGGCAAGTGGAGCTTGCCGGCCTCCACGGCCGGCCACAGATCGGCGTGCATCAGCCGGTTGATCTCGCGGATCTCCTCAAGCGTTCGCGTGCGGAAGGTGACGCCGATGTAGTCGATACGTTTTGCGGCATGGAGGTCGAAGTCGAATTCACCCTTCATGCCGCCGAGCCGTCCGACATTGACGATGCGGCCCAGGATCGCCGCGGCCGCGAGATTCTGGTTGGCGACCGAGGCCGACACCAGATCGATGATCAGGTCGACGCCCTTGTTGCCGGTCGCTTTCTTTACCTCGTCGGGCCAGTCCGGGGCCGAGGAATCAAGCGCGAGATCGCAGCCGAATTCCTTGAGCCGGGCGCGCCGCTCGGCATTCGTCGAAGTACCGATGACCAGCGAGGCGCCCATCATCTTTGCAATCTGCATGCCCATGAGACCGACGCCGGCGCTGGCGCCTTGCATCAGCACGGCTTCGCCGCGCTTGAGGCGTCCGGCGGTGACGATCGCGTTGTGCATGGTGCCGAGCGCGACCGGGAAGCACGCCGCCTGCTCGTAGGTCATGTTGTTGGCCGGGATGGCATGGACGCGCGCAAAGTCGGTCACGGCATATTCGGCGATGCCTCCCGGCGCCGTCGCCATGACGCGGTCGCCCGGCTTCAGGCCGGCGACTTCGCTGCCGACCGCCTCGATCTCGCCGGCACATTCGAGCCCGATGCGGGCGCCAACGCCACCGACCGCGCCATGCCGATGGCCCGAAGCCACAATGAGATCAGCACGGTTGAGCGTGGAGGCCCGCACCAGGATCAGCACCTCGTTGGGTTTGGGCACAGGCTTTTCCAGATCGCGAACTTCGACCCCGGCGTCGCCCAGAACAGCGGCTTTCATGTCCATTTCTCCAAAACCTGACGTGGCGAGCGCGAGAACGCGTTGCGCTCAGTCAAAGTGCGCGCAGACCGCAGGCGTGGAGCCCAACACCTCTCGGCGATGCGAATCAAAGCGGCCGGGCAGCGATATGCGCCGCCCGGCCGTTTGGTCGAAGACAGGCGTTAGGGCTGCAGGGAGGAGAGATAGGCCGCTGCGTTCAGGATATCCTCCTCATTGAGCTTGCTGACGACAGGCGCCATCAGCGGTGTCCAGGTGCCGGTCCGATTGCCGTGCTGCATGTCGTAGAGCTGGCGCCCGAGATAGCTCGGGGAGCGGCCCGCGAGCGTCGGCACCGGGCCTAGCCCTTTGAGATCGACGCCGTGGCAAACCGTGCAGGCGGTGACCTTGCCGCCGCCGGTCGTGACCAGGGTCTCGCCCTTCTTGACGCTGCCCGGCGGCACGTAGGCGACGAAGCCAGACCGCGGATTGCGCCGCACCTCGGTGTCCTCGACGTTGGCAGGAGTCTCGACGATGCGTTCGCCGATCGGCTCCATACCGGCCTCCGCGCCCGTGAGCGGCAGGAATATCCCGCCGGCCGGCCTGGTCTTCGGCACGGTCTCGCTCTCCACAACCTTGATCCAGGGCGTCGCGGGAATCGACGAGAAGTACTTGGCGGCGACCTTGATCTCGTCGTCGGTCATCGACCGCGCAAATCCCGCCATCAGCCCCGTGTTGCCCTTTCGCGGATCTGAGGTCTTCCTGGCGCCGTTTTTGAAATCCGTCAGCTGCTGAATGATGTATTCGTAGGTAAGACCGGTGACGTTGGCGTTTTCGGGACGGCCCTTGCCGTTCGGGTAGTGGCACAGGCCGCAGGCAAAGATTTGCGGGTTAGCCGATTCGCGGCCATGGGCCACGATGTCCGGCATGGTCGGATGGTCTTCCGGGTACCAGTCGGCCGGGCCATACCGGTTGGCGATCTGGGCGCGGGTGAACGTCGCTTTGGACCCCGGCAGGGTATGCTGCACGGTGTTGTCGGGCGGGACCGGGGCTGCGGGCGCGGCGGGTGGCGGCATCGGGTTCGGCGGCGGCCCAGCGAAGCCGTAGGCCCACGGCGGCGGTACATCGGCAGCCCGGGCCGCCGTGGCAATGCCGACCACTGTCGCGAACGTCAAAGCGGTTGCGGCTAACAGCAACTTTTTCATCGTTTCCCCCTTCCTCTTATTTTGCATGGAGTCCGGTCTCGTCCGGATCCGTTTGCGAAAGACGTAAAGTACCAGTTTGGCGCCTCGTTTGGAAGGCGCCGCGGGGCCGTTGTCGCATTATGCACTCATTCCTGGATCGGGATCACATCGACGGCAGTCGTCAGGCGCTGCCGGCCGGATGCCAGCATCACCCCGTCGATCGGCGCCACGTCGGCATAATCGCGCCCGATCGCGAGCACCACGTGGTCCTCGCTGGCGATCAACGCATTGGTGGGGTCGAGCCCCCGCCAACCGGCGGCGCCGCACCACACCAAGACCCAGGCGTGCATGGCGTCCGCGCCCGCGAGGCGCGCCGCGCCGGGCGGCGGCACGGTGCGCAGAAATCCGCTGACATAGCCGGCTGGCAGGCCGAGGCCGCGCAGGCCTGCGATCATGATGTGGGCGAAGTCCTGGCAGACACCGCGGCGCAGCGCGAACGCCGCAGACGGCATTGTCGTTACCGTAGTGGCGCCCGGCTCATAAGCGAAATCGTTCTTGATCCGCTGCATCAGTTCCACGGCACCGACGAACATTGGGCGACCCGGCGGGAAGCTCGCGCGCGCATAGTCGCGGATTGCCGGATCGAGCGACACCTGTCGGCTCTGATGGATGAAATGAACCGGGGAGCCCGGGCTGATGTCCTCGGTCGCATCGGTATCGGCGCGCACGCTCTCCCAGGGCGGCGACGTGTCAGGGTTCGTCAGCGGGGCCGCCGCAACGCGCACGCGCGCCGAGAGCTTTACCGTCAGGGTCTCATGGGGCTCGTCCAGTTCGACGACGGTCGTCCGGTTGTGGAAAAAGTCGCT
>Ga0126384_10001642_pt1 | contig 13329 bp, 13 predicted proteins | sample PanSoiMetPlot_36_FD_92543 | JGI IMG/M metagenome (GOLD analysis project Ga0126384, IMG submission 92543) | Tropical forest soil microbial communities from Panama - MetaG Plot_36 | ecosystem: Environmental > Terrestrial > Soil > Tropical forest > Bulk soil | place: Panama | collected 2016-02-17 | reverse complement strand
TGACCAAGAGCCGCATGGCGTCCAGGAAGGCCCCCGTCTCGGGGCCGCCCTCTTCCACGTGGTGCCCGAGGCCCTCGAGCTCGCTCGCGGCTCGGCGCACAAGGGCCTGGATCTCGGGATCAACGCCGGAGCCTGCTGTGGCCTGAAAGCCTATTCGAAGACGCGGCGGCGCCGGCGCCTCCAGGTAAGAGCCCTCGGGTTCCGCCCAGTAAGGATCGCCGGGCAGGTGACCAGCCAGGGCGTCCAGCGTGGCCGCCGCGTCGGACACCGTCCGCGTGAGGACTCCTTGCGTTGACAACCCGGCCCAGCCCTCTCCAACAAGCGGCCCGGGTGAGATTCGGCCCCTTGAAGGTTTTAGGCCGACCAGCCCGCAGCAGGACGCGGGGATGCGCACCGAGCCCCCGCCGTCGGTTCCGTGGCTCCAGGCGCAGAGGCCGGCCGCGAGGGCCGCCGCCGCACCGCCGCTCGAACCCCCTGGCGTGTAATCGCGGTTCCATGGGTTGCGGGCAGCGCCGTGGAGGCCGAATTCGGTCACGGGCCGCGAGCCGAACTCAGGCGTGGTGGTCCGGCCCAGAATCGGGCAGCCGGCTGTTTTCATGCGCGTCACGACGAAGGAGTCCACCTGCGCGATGTTTTTCTCGAAGGCTCGGGAGCCGAAAGTCAGCGGATATCCGGCCATGGCGGAAAGGTCCTTCACCGTGGTCGGCGCACCGGACAGCAAGCCGTGCCCAGGCTCCTCGGCCTGCCGCCGCGCAAGGTCGGGAGTCGTGAGCCAGAAGGCGTTCAGGAGTGGGTTGAGTCGCTCGATCCGGTGCAGGTAAAGATCCACCAGCTCCCTTGCGGTCACCTCGCGGCGGCGCACCGCTGCCGACTGCTCAAGCGCGGACGCGAATGCGTCCATCACCCACCTCCCCGATCAGCACGGCCGGATAACGGGCGCCGGCCATGGCCGCTTCGAAGGCCGGCACCCGATCTGGCGGAAGGGCGACGAGCATGCCGCCGCTGGTCTGGGCATCGCAGAGAAGAAGCTGGTCGGCTTCAGCGAGGCCGCCCCAGTCGACAGACTCCCTCAGGGCGGCGTGGTTGCGACGAGTCCCGCCGGGAAAGAGGTCAGCCTCAACCAGCTCGCGGACGCCTTCGAGCACGGGTACGTCTTTGAGCCGGATCTCGGCTCCAACTCGCAGGTTGGCCAGATGACCGAGCAGCCCGTAGCCTGTGACGTCAGTGGCTGCGACCGCGCCTGCCGCCACCATCGCCTCAGCGGCCTGCCGGTTCAGGTGGGTCATGACCGCGATCGCCCGTTGCTGGAGGTCCGGCGGGCAGAGGCCGTGTTTGATGGCGGTGGCGACCAGCCCGCTGCAGAGGGGCTTGGTCAGGTACAGGAGATCTCCCGGAAACGCGCCCGCGTGCGTGACTATTCGGTCGGGGTGTACCTCGCCGGTGATCGCATACCCGAACTTGGGCTCCTCGTCGTCGATGCTGTGACCCCCAACCACCGGGACTCCCGCCTCAGCCAGCTTGGTGGCACCACCGGCGACGATCCGATCCAGGAGCCCCGTCTGCAGCTTGTCACGTGGAAAGGCCACCAGTCCCAGGGCGAACAAGGGCCTGGCACCCATTGCGTACACATCGCTGAGGCTGTTGGCCGCCGCGATCGCTCCGAATGCCTCGGGATCATCGACGATGGGCGTGAAGAAGTCGACGGTTGAGACCAGAGCCCGGTCCTCGGACACGCGAAAGACCGCGGCGTCATCGCCCGTCGTCGCGCCCACAAGCACGCGCGGGTCGTCAACCGCGGGAAGGGCCCCGAGTACCTGCCCAAGCTCCACCGGGCTGAGCTTGCAGGCTCAACCGGCGCCGTGGCTGTACTGCGTGAGCCTCAACTCTGTCCTCATTCGATGGAAGGGTAGCGCGGAGCGGAACTGCACTTGCTGGCTGGCCGTCAACATCGAATTCGCCCCAATGTGTACCGATCAAGGGGGTTATTCCGTTTCGACTTGTTGGAAGTGGCAACGAACCTGACTTCCTACTCACCGGTAACGACCTCTTGTGGCGTCCACGCCAACCGCCTGTTGGAGCACGCGGCCTGGATCAACGGCAAGCTCGATCAGCTCGACCTCGACGCCCGTGCCCGGCTGGAACAGATGCTCGAGATCGACCCGCACGAGGCGATCGCCTGCCTCGAGGGCCAGGCCCGCGCCGCCGCCCGCGACATCATTACCAGCGATGAGGCGATGACGATCTACCAGGCCCTGACGCCCGAGGGTTGGGAGCCAGGCACCAGGCTCGAGGTCAAGATGACGATCGTCAGCATCATGGATCAGCTGCTCGCGCCCCTCTCGGGGCCCATCACCAGAGTCGCGCCGGCGGACTGCTTGCTCTAGAGGTCCGGCCGAGAACCGGCCATTCTGAACATGCCGCAGCGAGAGCGCAAGCCGCGGATCGAGCGCCGGCACGTCCAAGAACGACGCATGCGTACAGTCGCGCTGCGCCCGATCCGCGGCAGACCCGCATTCGTACGATCCCGTCCGCGCTGCGCGCTCGCTCAAGCGCGGTAGCGATGCAGCACCTGGAACAGCGCCTCTGTGCCGAAGTCGAGCGCTGCGACCGGAACCCGCTCGTCCGCGGCGTGCACCGTCTCCTGGCCGAAGCCGCGTGGCAGCCGCAGCGGTAAATAGCCATACCCATCGATTCCAAGCTGAGCGAAGTGGCGCTGGTCGGTGGCGCCCGTCATCAGCAGCGGCACCGTCACGGCCTCGGGCTCCAGCTGCTGGATGACCTCACACAGCAGCTCGTAGAACCGGCCCCTCTCGGCGGCCTGCAGTCGCGGTCCCACGCCGAGGATCTCGATCTCCGGCGCCTGTCCGACCACCTGCCTAACCTCGGCCACGAACTCCTCAGGCTCGAAGCCTGGCAGCATGCGGCCGTCAAGGTCGACAGTCGCCTCGGATGGGATCACGTTGATCTTCTCCCCTGCGCGCACGATCGTGGCGTTGATTGTGTGGTGGAGGATCGGGTCGAAGCGACTGGACTCCTCGCCCATGGTGTCCAGGACGGCGTCGGTCCGAGTGACGTCCAGCAGCGCTCGGAGCCGCGACCGAGCGGGCTCAGAAGCAGCCTCCGAGATCCCCTGCACGTACTCTGCCGCCACCGGCGTGACGTGAACTGGAAGCCGGCTGCGGTCGAGCGCCCGCAGCATCTCGCCTAGCCTCGCCATGGTGCCACCGCGATGGCTCCGCGAGGCGTGACCGCCAGGGCCGCGCAGCGTGATCCGCAGACGGCAGGCCCGCTTCTCGGCGACCATGATCGGGTAGAACCGGCGGCCCCCGATGTGCTGAGTGCTGGCGCCGCCTTCACCGATGCCGTGGCGAATGCCCTCGAAGAGCTCGGCGTGCCCCTGCACCAGGTACTGGGCGCCGAGCATGCCGCCCGCCTCCTCGTCGGCCAGGCAGCAGAACACCACGTCACCAGCGGGTGGAAGGTCCCGGTCGAGGCAGCGCAGCAGCGCTGTGGCCATCATCGCGACTCCACCTTTCATGTCGAGCGCTCCCCGGCCCCAGACCCAGCCATCGACGACGTCGCCGCCAAACGGAGGGCGCGTCCAGTGCTGGCCGGCGGTTGTGACCACGTCCACGTGGCCCTGCATCAGCAAAGGCGGCGCCAGGCCCCGGCCAGGTACACGTACAACCAGGTTCGGGCGCTCGGCCGAGGCGCCGAGCATCCGGCAGGCGACGCCGCGGGCCTGGAACAAGCGCATCAGGTAGTCCAGACACGGGCCCTCGCCACCCGGTGGGTTGGTGGTGTCGAACCTGATGAGAGCGCCCAGCGTGGCGGCAGGTGTCGGGGTGGTTGTCTCCCCCATGGCGGATCAGCTTATCGAGGAGAGAAGATCGCACGGTTATGACTGTCATGTACGACGCGATCGTGATCGGCGCAGGCCAGGCCGGCGGCCCCCTCTCGACCGCCCTGGGCCGAGCCGGCAAGAAGACAGCCGTGGTGGAGTCTGATGAGGTCGGCGGAACCTGCGTCAACTGCGGCTGCACACCGACCAAGACCATGATCGCCAGCGCCCGGGTCGCCTACCTGGCGCGTCGGGCGCCAGACTACGGTGTTCGCACCGGCCCGGTCGACGTGGACCTCACAGTCGTGCGCCAGCGGAAACGCGACATCGTGCAGAGCTTCCGCCAGGGAAGCCAATCGCGCATCGAGTCGACAGAAGGCGTCGACCTCATCTTCGGCGAGGCTCGCTTCGTGGGCGACAGGCGCCTCGAAGTGTCATTGCGTGACGGCGGGCGGCAGGTGCTGTCAGCGGACATCGTCGTGATCAACGCCGGGCTTCGCCCCGCACCAGCCCCCTTCCCCCTCGACGGGGTACAGGTGCTCGACTCGACGTCAGTCATGGAGCTGGCCCAGGTGCCAGAGCGCCTGCTGGTGCTCGGAGGAAGCTACGTCGGCCTGGAGTTCGCCCAGATGTTCAGTCGCTTCGGCAGCCAGGTGACGATCATCGAGCTCGGCCCCCGGCTGGTGCCCAGAGAAGACCCCGACGTCTCGGATGCTGTGGCTGAGATCATGCGGGAGGACGGCGTCGAGGTTCTGCTGGAGACCCGTGCGCAGGCAGCGCGCTCCGTCGACGGACGAATCGAGCTGCGGGTGGCCGCCGCCGGCGGGGACCGAGTGCTCACGGGGACTGAGCTGCTCCTGGCGGCTGGTCGGGTGCCCAACACCGATCGTCTGCAGCTGCCGGCCGCCGGCATAGCCACGGACGAGCACGGCTACGTCGTCGTCAACGACCGTCTGGAGTCGAGCGCGCCGGGCGTGTATGCGGTCGGCGATGTGACCGGCGAGCCGGCTTTCACGCACATCTCCTACGACGACTACCGAATCCTGCAGGCCAACCTGCTCGAAGGGGGCAGCCTCAGCCGCGCCGGCCGGCTGGTGCCTTACACCGTTTTCATCGACCCCCAGCTGGGCCGGGTGGGCATGAGCGAGCAGGAGGCACGACGGGCCGGCCTGAGAGTCCGGGTTGCGCGCATGCCCATGGATGGGGTTGCCCGGGCGCTGGAGGTGGCAGAACCTCGCGGCTTCATGAAGGCGGTCGTGGACGCCGAAAGCGACCAGATCCTGGGATGCGCCGTGCTGGGCCTGGAAGGTGGGGAGCTGATGTCGATGATGGAGATCGCGATGATGGGGAAGCTGCCATACACCGTGCTGCGCGACGGGGTGTTTGCCCACCCGCTGCTCGCGGAATCGCTCAACAACCTTTTCGGCAACTTCGACGACTGACGACAGACCACAGGGTCAAGTGACCGAAGTCTGCTCCAGCCTCCGCTCGGCTGCGCGCCAGAGCGCCGGCCATCGTGCCAGATCCGGATCCGCCGCGGCGAGCGCTTCGGCTTCCTGTCTGACCTCGGAGAGCAGCTCGGGATTCTGCAGGGACTCCATCGCCTGGTCGGAGATCCCGTGCTGGCGCGGTCCGAGGAGCTCGCCCATCCCGCGAAGGTTCATGTCCTCCTGTGCCAGCCGGAAGCCGTCGCTGGTTTCAGCCACGAGCCGGAGCCGTGCCAGGCTCTTGTTCGAGGGATCGTCGGCCAGCAGGAGGCAGTGGGAACGATGTGCGGCGCGGCCGACGCGGCCACGGAGCTGGTGAAGCTGGGCCAGGCCGAAGCGGTCAGCGCCTTCGACGAGCATCACCGTGGCGTTGGGAACGTCGATGCCGACCTCCACGACGGAGGTGGCGACCAGAACCTCGCTTTCTCGCCCCCTGAACGCACGCATGACTGCGTCCTTGTCCTTCATCTTCCCGTGGACCAGGGCGAGGCGCAGGTCCGGGAAGACCTTGGTGCGGAGGCGCTCGAACTCGGCCGTCGCGGCCTTGGCCATCAGCTTCTCAGACTCTTCGATCAGCGGGCAGATCACGAAGGCCTGTCGGCCGCCGCGGACCTCGCGCCTGACGAGGTCGTACGCCTGCTGCCTGTCTTCGGGAGCCACCACGTCTGTCCGCACCGGCGTCCGGCCGGGCGGCATCTCGTCAATGACCGAGAACGTCATCTCGCCGTACAGCGCCAGCGCGAGCGACCGCGGTATGGGCGTAGCCGTCATCGCCATGAAGTGCGGCCGGCCGGTGGCTGACTTCTGCCGCAACAGCTCTCGCTGGCGCGTGCCGAAGCGGTGCTGCTCGTCGACCACGGCCAGACCGAGGCTGGCGAGCTGCACCTCCCCCTCGATCAGCGCATGCGTGCCCACCAGCAGCGCACAAAGGCCGGATGCTGCTGACATCCGGACGCGCCGCCGCTCGGGCGCCGGCAGGTCGCTGATCAGAAGCTCGACACTCAGGCCAGGAAAGCTCGGCTCGAGGTAAGCGCGGAACTTGTCCAGGTGCTGTCGAGCCAGGATTTCAGTCGGCGCCATGACCACGGTCTGCAGGCCGCTGGCGTGCGCCATCGCAGCCGCGGCGGCGGCCACGGCCGTCTTGCCCGAGCCCACGTCTCCGTTCAGCAGGCGGTTCATGGGGACGTCCTGCCGCATGTCCTTGTAGGCGTCCCACATGGCCCGCTTCTGGGCCCGCGTGAGCTCGAAGCCGAGACCCGCCTTGAAGGTGTCGATCACGTCCTGCTGGTAAGGGATGGGCGTGGCGCGCTCTACGGCGATGCGCCGGCGGGCCATCAGGAACGCGGCCTGGAACTCCATAAGCTCGGCGAATGCCATGCGTTCCCTCGCCCGACGCCAGTCCTCGGCAGTCGCGGGTTGGTGGCCCAGCCTCACCGCTTCGGCGAGCGGCAGCAGGTGGTGGCTCCGGCGGACGTGCTCTGGGATCTCGTCATCGAGCTCGCCGGCCAGTGGCATGGCCACGTCAACCCACATGGCGACCTTCCGCGAGGTCAACTTCCCGGTCAGGTGGTACTTGGGCATCAGCCCTCCGACCCAGCCGGGCCCGTGCTGGTCCGTTATCACCTCGGTGTGGGGGTTCTGCATTTCCAGGCCGCCGTAGCGTGACGCGCGGACCTTGCCGGCAAGGGCGATTCGGTCGCCCGGCCTCAGCTGGTGGGCTCGGTAGGGCTGGTGGAACCAGACCACCTTCATGGTCGAGCCCCGGTCGTCGGCGACTACCGCTTCGGTCAAGCTGATGTCCTGTATGCGCGACCGTTTTGCTTGAATGCCTACGACGGTGACCAGCGCCGTGGCGTGAGCGGCGAGGGGCAGCTCCGCGATCGGCACGGGGGCGCCGTACGACTCCCAGTCGTAGGGGAGCTCGAGCAAGAGATCCCGAACCGTGTGAAGCCGCAGCTTGCGAAGCCCCTTCACGTCTGCGGCTGTGATCCGCGGCAGCCGGGTGACGGGTGAGTCAAGGCTCAGCGGAACCCTCGGCAGCGCGGTGCGCCCCCTGGATGACTGGCGCCCGATCACGGCGTCCCCCGAAGTGCGGCGCTCAGAACCCATGCCGATCTATTCTCGGCTGGGGCGCCAGCGATCAAAGACGAAGGAGCGCATTCTTACGACCGCGGCGTTCCCGGTCTTCAGAGCATGCGCATCTCGGACCTTAGTGGACTTCCGGTCCTCAGCGGCCAAAGACCTGTCCGCCGTTCACGTGCAGCACCTCGCCGGTCACGAAAGAAGCGTCGGGCGACGCCAGGTAGCGGACGGCAGCGGCGATGTCGGCCGGTTCTCCAGACCGGCCGGCCGGGGTTTCCGCGATGATCCGCCGCCGTCGCTCCTCTGCGATCCGCGGGCCGAAGAACTCTGTCCCGAGCACCAGGCCCGGGGCGATGGCGTTGACGGTGATGCCTTCGGGGCCGAGCTCCCGAGCCAGCGAGTAGGTCAGTCCGACCAGCCCGGCCTTGGCCGCGCTGTACATGTCACCGCCGCCACGAAAGGCGGCGATTGAACTGATGTTCACGATGCGCCCGCCTGGCCGGCGCAGCAGCGGCCGAAAAGCGTGCACCATGAGGTAGGCACCCACGAGGTTGGTCGCGAGCATGGCCTGCGCGTAGCCGGCGGCCTCGGCGGTAGTCGCCCCTGGTGACATCGCCGCACTTGGGGTACCGCCACCTGCGTTGTTCACCAGGACGTCCAGCGCGTCCGACACGCGGCGGGTGAACCAGACCGCGAAAGCGTCGACCTGGACCGGGTCGCTGACGTCGCACTGCCGCCACCAAACCCGATCCGACTCCCCCCGCCCGATCTCGTTCGCGGCCCTCGATAGGACGTCGGAGCGCCTACCGGTGAGCACTACGACGTCGCCGTTGGCGACGAATGCGGCCGCGGTGGACCTTCCTATACCGGTGCCCGCGCCTGTGATGACAACCGCACGACCAGTCAAGCCATTCATTCTCCTTACCTTGATCTTCAAGGCATAATAGCTTGAATATGAAGGTATCTGCAAGGACCGGGCCGGCCAGGAGGCTGGACTCGGTGGACGCGGAGCTGGACGCCTGGCTGGCGGAGCTGCCCGGCGTCGATCCCCAGACGGAGGCTGCCAGGATGCGCCTCCTCCGCCTCGGACGGCAGCTTGAGCGGGCGCTGGCCAGGACGGCCGAGAAGCACGGAATGACCCTGGGGGACTGGGAGGCTCTGTCGGTGCTGCGGCGCTCGGCGCCTCCCTATAAGCTCCCGCCCACCGTTCTCGCACAGGCCCTCGCCATCACGACGGGCACGATGAGTGTGCGGCTCGACCGGCTGCTCAAGGCGGGCCTGATCGAGCAGGTGAACGACGAGTCGGACGGACGCTCGCGGCCGGTGCGTTTGACGCCGCTCGGCCACAGGCGTTGGCAGGAGGCGACCGCAGCCCGTACCGAGCTGGAGTGGAGACTGATCGGGGAGGCGCTGGGGAGCTCGCGCCTGGAACAGCTCAACCGGCTGCTGCGGCGCGTGATGCTGGGCTTCGAGCTGGGCCTCGGCCCTCCGCCGCGGCGACCCGACTCGGGCGACTGAGGCCCTCATTGGGAGCTGTTTGCGGGTGGAACACGTACCCGAACCCGCGGCAGGACGGCTGCACACGCTCTCTGACTCGCCACTGGCAGGATCGACCGGTACGGTTGTTATCTTCTTCGGCGTGAGCCTGACCGAGCTGCCGGCCGATCTCCCCGTGCCCGTCGACGACGGCGCCGCCGATCACCTCCCCGGCCTGCGAATGCCAGCGCTGCGGCTGGCATCTACCGCCGGTCGCCTGGTCGACCTTGGCGCCCTCGGTGCCGGACGCACCGTTGTCTACTGCTACCCGATGACTGGTCGGCCCGACCGGCCCGTTCCGGCAGCCTGGGATGCCATCCCAGGGGCGCGCGGCTGCACACCCGAATCGTGCGGCTTTCGCGACCACGCCCGGAACCTGGAAAACCTTGGCGCCACGATCTTCGGAGTCAGTGCACAGGCGACCGAGGATCAGCGCGAGGCCGCGGAACGTCTGCGACTGCCCTTCGAGCTGCTCAGTGATCGGCAGCTGGAGGTGGCCTCCGCGCTGCGCCTGCCGACGTTTCAGGTCACCGCTGACCTGGCCCGCCTCCTCCGACTGCAGACGAAGCCCGCTTCGGGCGATGAGGGTGAGGGAGATGTGCCGGTAACCCTCCTCAGGAGGCTGACCATGGTGGTGCGCGAAGGCCTGATCGAGCGCGTCTTCTACCCGATCTTTCCACCCGATCGTCACGCCGAGGAGGTTTTGCGGTGGCTGGGTTCCGTGGCCGGCTGAAGCGTCACATGTCCAGCGCCGGGTAGTAGTTCTCCGCGCCGATCTCCCGCACGTCCGAAAGCCAGTCTCCCTCGAACAGATCGGTCGGTGCCTGGTAGCGGTGAGCCAGGGCCCACGCCTGGCGCTTGTAGGTCCAGTTGTCAGGCTGCAGGCGGCGAGCAGCCCTGAAGTGCGGCACCGCGTCCGCCTCACGACCGCCTCGCCACAGGTGCTGTGCCAGCTCGAAGTGGGCCGCGGCAAAGCTTCGATCCTGCCCACGATCGCCGGAGCGCCGCACCACATCCTCGGGCGTCAGCGCGAAGCGAGAGCGCTCGCCGTTCTCGACCCAGTCACGAAGGGCCGAAACGTATTTCTCGGGCTCGATCCTGATCTTGCGCGCCTCACGGAGGACATCGGCGTAGTAGGGGTCCAGGTCCTTGGGCAGTGGGCGGTCCCTGACGAAACCCGGGCGAGCGGGAAAGGCGGGCTCGGCGGGGCGCACGATCACCCCCTCCTCGTCGATCCACACGCCCATCGGCACGTTCACGATCCCGAAAAGCTCGTCCACGAGGTGCGCCTGGTCGATCAGCGAGGGGTGGCTCGGGTTGGCTGCCTCGATCCAGCGACCGGCCGTCTCCACTCCCTTGAGGTCGAGGGCCACCGTGACCACCTCCAGACCCTTCGAGACGAGCTCCTCGCGCAGGCCCTGCCACACGGGCAGGTCGTAACGGCAGCCTCACCAGGAAGCCCACGCCAACAGCAGGACTTTGCGTCCGTGCTGCGATCGAAGCTCGAACGTGCGGCCCTGCCAGTCGGGCAGCCTGAGGTCCGGCGCTTCGGTGGACTGCAGGGCCCGGCCAAGCCACTCCGGCCCCAGGCACCACAGCCCGGCTTGCTCGTCGTGAAGAAGCGGCATGTTGAGCCGCTCGGAAACGAGCGGTGCGTCGAGCCACTCCCCCGCCGGCACGGGCATAGGCACACAGGCGTCACCTTTGCAGGCGCCTTCCGGCTTGAAGGTCCAGCCGGTCCGTCGCGTGAACGCCTCTCGCGAGACGCGCGGCTCCGTCAGGATCATTCTCCTCCCTCCTGTTGTCGGGTGGCTTCGACCAGGGCCCGCCGAGCCGGGTCGACGATGTGAGCACGCATGCGGCGGCTTTCCGCCAGCTCCACCCCCCGGCGCAGGTGCGCGATTCCATCGGGGCGCCGGCCGGCCGCCAGCTCGCACCGTCCCAGGGCGATCAGTGCCGTGGCGCCGCCGTGCCAGCCGATGCGCAGGCTGTGCTCCAGCGAGGCGGTGAGGTGCTCGATCGCCTGGTCGAAGTCTCCGTGATGCCAGGCGACAGCGCCCATGTGCCGGCGTGACTCGAACAGCAACCAGCAGTCGCCGGCCGCCTCTGCCAGGCCCCTCGCCTCGGCGAAGCATCGCTCCGCCTGGTCCCAGTCGCCGGTGAAGAGCTGATGAACCAGCCCCACGCGAAAGACGGACTCGCCGATCTCGGCGTGGTGGCCGAGCCCGCGGCGAATGGCCACGGCCTGCTCGACCAGGCCAAGCTCCTCAGCCACGTCCCCTGGGGCGGCCTTCGGGAAGCCGTGGCCGTCCCACGGCTCCAGGTTGCGCCAGTGGCGCAACGTCCCGAGCTGGTCGAGAGCGGCGGCCAGGCAGCGCCTGTCCTCCGCTGCCTCGGCCAGCACTCGCGCCCGCGCCAGCGGCGCCTCAGCGCTGCCGAAGTCGCCGGTGACAAATGCGGCTTCGTCGAGCCGAGCACGTCCCAATGTCAGCTCGCGATAGCGCCTCGGCAGCCCGTCCACGACCAGCGTGTAGGAGTGGCCGAGCAGGTCCTCGACAAGCTCGTGGGCCAGATCGGCGTCGAGCCGGACCGAGTTCCAGTGGCGTTTGCTCATGTGATAGGCGGCGGTTATCGCGGCATTTTCGGCCCGCAGGTGCTCAGCGAAGCGCGGCTCGCACTTCAGGCTGACGTGGGCGGGGTCGGGACCCGATGGGCAGGTCGCGAACATCCTGCCCCAGACCTTGAATACGCGCACGTCGGGGCCGAACGGCAGCTCTTCGGTGACGCCGGGGCGGGAACGGCACCAGTCGAGCGCGGCACGTCCGTCCATCACCGCTACTGTAAGTTCTGGGCAAAGCTTGGCTGAGACGCTATACAGTCCCGATTCCGTGACCTGGCGAATCAACCAGGAGCCTGCCTTGCTCCTCGGAGGCGGGCGGGCTTTGCTCATGCAGGTGGCCAACCCAGGCGTGGCGGCCGGTGTGGCCGAGCACAGCGACTTCCGCAGCCGGCCGTTGCACCGGCTCGTGCGGACGCTCGAACTGACCCTGGCACTCACATTTGGCGCCCGTGAGGATGCCTACGCGGCGGCCCGGCAGATCAACGCGGTACACCAGCGAATTCGCGGCGCCGGCTATGCTGCGACGGACCCTCGGCTCCTGCTCTGGGTGCACTCCACCCTCATCGACAGCGCACTCGTGACCTACGAGGCCTTCGTCGGTCCACTCTCGGCCGTCGAGCGCGAGACCTACTACCAGGAGGCGAAGCTGCTTGGTGGCCTACTCGGACTGGCCAATGCCGCTTATCCGCCCAGCCTCGCTGATTTCGAGGCGTATCTGACCTCTGTTCTGGCCGGAGACGACCTGGTGGTCGATGCGCGGGCACGAGAGCTCGCCGCGGGCGTCCTCCGTCCGCCTCTGCGCCGGGTGCCTACGGTTGCCTACTGGCCCCTGGAGGCCGTGACCGCAGGGCTGCTGCCCTGGCGGCTGCGGGCCGCATACGGCCTGCGCTGGAGGCGTGCGGAGCAGTTTGTGTTCGCGGCAGCACAGCGCAGCGTGCCGCGGATCGTCGGTTTACTGCCTCGGCACTTGCGGGTGGTGGCGCCGGCACGGAGGGCGGTGACGGCACGAGGTACCCTGGGGAGCCGCGGCGAATAGGCGACGCTTTCGGGAGGAGATGACATGGCGGTTGAGAGCAAGGCGGACGCGACCTGGCAGGGCGACCTCATGGGTGGAAGCGGCACAGTGCGTGTTGCGAGCGGCGCCTTCGGCGAGCAGGCGCTCACGTGGCGGGCTCGGGCGGAGTCGCGGGAGTCGGGAACCAGCCCTGAGGAGCTGATCGCCGCAGCGCATGCCGGCTGCTTCGCGATGGCGCTGTCATTCGGGCTGAGTCAGTCCGGCCACGCGCCGGAGCGGCTGGACACCGCCGCTCGAGTGGCTTTCCAGGCCGGCGATGGGATCACAGCAATCCACCTGACCGTCCGAGGGCGCGTGCCTGGCCTGGACGAAAAAGCATTCCGTGAGGCCGCCGAGGCAGCGAAGGCGGGCTGTCCGGTGTCGAAGGCGCTGGCCGGCGTGCCGACCATCACGCTGGACGCGGCACTGGCGAGCTGACCTCAGCCCAGATTGTGCTAACTGCCGGGCGAGCTCAATCTCCCGGCCGCCGGTCAGCTCAATGTCTCACGACTTGGCGCACTTGCGCTACGGCTGCGGACCAGTTCCGTCTCTAGGGGCCTGTAGCCGAACGGCATGTTCACGATCGGGTCATCTATGAAACGTCTCGCAGTGTCAACCCCTCCCTGGACGCTCGGCGGAGATCCGCCTCGCACAGGCAATCCTGGGTCACGCACCGACTTCGACGGGAACCGTTTATGCCGTCGTCAGC
>Ga0126384_10001641_pt1 | contig 13335 bp, 11 predicted proteins | sample PanSoiMetPlot_36_FD_92543 | JGI IMG/M metagenome (GOLD analysis project Ga0126384, IMG submission 92543) | Tropical forest soil microbial communities from Panama - MetaG Plot_36 | ecosystem: Environmental > Terrestrial > Soil > Tropical forest > Bulk soil | place: Panama | collected 2016-02-17 | reverse complement strand
CGCCGATGATCAGCTCGCGTTGGCCGCGCCCGATGGGAACCATCGCGTCGATTGCTTTGAGACCTGTTTGCAAAGGCTCCTTCACCGGTTGCCGATCTATCACGCCGGGAGCGATACGCTCGATCGGATTGTAAGTGTCGGTGACGATTGGTCCGCGATCATCGATTGGATTTCCCAGGGCGTCGACAACGCGGCCGATCAATGCATTGCCAACCGGCACCTGCATGATGCGGCCCGTTCGTTTGACGAGATCCCCCTCTTTGATTGTCTGAAAGTCGCCAAACAACACGGCGCCGACCTTGTCTTCTTCAAGGTTCAACGCGAGTCCGCGAACCTCGTTTGGAAGATCCAACAACTCGCCCGCCATGACCTTCTCAAGCCCGTGGATTTCGGCGATGCCATCACCGACCTTGATAACAGTGCCAACTTCCATAACCGTGACTCCGGTCTCGAAGTTCACGATTTGCTTGCGGATAATTTCGTTTATTTCGTTAGCCTTAATCGGTTCCATATCTCAATCCCTAGCTCCCTGCCAGTTTCGATTCCATCTCACGAAGCTGATTCCGAATAGATCCGTCATACACTGTCGAGCCAATACGCGCCACCATGCCACCAATCAACTCTTCATTGGTTGAGACGACCAACCGTACTTTGCGACCGCTGATGTGAGTAAGCTTATTACGTAGAGCTTCTATTGCCTTTTCCTCCACCGGACGCGCGGTTGTCACTTCAGCTGCGACTACTCCTGAGCGTTCATCGAGCACCAGACCAAACCACTTGTTGATCTCATTAAGCTCGGTGAGTCGCTGATTCAGTAGCAACACCTGCAGAAAATTAGCGGTGGTGGGACGAACTCGTGTGCGGCGAATTAGCTCGTGAAGGACTTTCTGCTTTTGGTCATAGGCCACGGTCGGATTGCTCAGCACCTCTTTCAAGAGTGGACTAGAGTCAAACATCTGGTCCCATTGCAGCAACTCCTCATGAACCGCGGTAGCTTCGCCCTGCTCAATAGTGACGTCGGCAAGCGCCAGCGCGTAACGCCGAGCGATAGTCTGTAAGCTCAAGTTCAGGACCTCCCCAATTGCTCGACACTAAGATTGATTAGTTTGGCATCATCTTCTGAACGGATGTCGCGGCGGATTATCTCTTCGGCGAGTTGAACGCTTTGCTGTGCGGCGAAACGTCGCAACTCGTGCTTTGCAATCTTGGCGGCACCGCCAATATCGCGCTGTGCCTGCTCTCGCAATTTAAAGTTGTCCTGCTCTGTCTGCTGGGCGATTCGCTCGCGCTCGGCCTGAGCTTCGGCCTTCGACTGTTCCTGGATCGCCGCTACTTCCTGATCGAGTCGATCCAGGCGCGCCTGTACCTCAGCTAGCCGCGCCAACGCTTGATCGCGTTCCTGTTGAGCTTGAATCAAAGCTTGCTGGATTGCGACCTTGCGTTGTTGAAAGGCTTTGCCCAACCGCGGCTTTAACAAGTAAATCATTACGCCCGCAAATATGAATAGATTAATGAATTTCCAAAGCTCGAGACCTGGATAATTCCACCAGGACGCTTCAGCTTCGCCTTCAGCGAGGACAAAGAGCAGTAAAGTTGTTCCAGTAAAAAGCATGACGACGGTTAACGGTTCCCCGAAAAATTTGAGTCTCGTACCGGTCGACGAAGAATCTGCGACCCAATCACAAGTGCGCTCTCCAAAGCTTGCTCGCGAAGCGCCTCTTGGGCCTCCTTTGCCTGCCGTTCGATTTCAGCCTTTTCCCGTAGAACCTCATCGCGAATTTCTTGACGTATCTCCGATAGCGCAGCTTCGCGAATCTTAATCGCCTGAGCTCGTTCGGAATCGATCATTTGGTATGCCGAGGTACGCGCAGCTCGGAGACCTTGTTCGTATCGCGCCAGCCTCTTCTCCATATCTGCAGTTAGTTTTTGGGCCTCGGCAGTCCGCCCTTTGGTTTCTGCCTCGCGATCTGACAACACTTTGTTGATGGGCTTGAAGAGCGTGCGGTTCAACAGCCAGATCATAACGATCACGAGAAACAGATGGAACAAAATGGTTCCATCCGGCACAAGTTGGATTGAGTTTTCTGCAAACGCCAGGATTATCATTCGACAGAAGGTTCCACAGGCTTTGGGGGAGCACTATGATAGGGTTTCGAGCTGATCAAAAGCTCGCGAGTCTAGCATGCGCTGGATTCGACCGTCAAACGCGCTAACTTTTCGCTTTTAAGTCAGAGGTGGGGCTGGACGTGGGGCAAAAATCTTTTCGTTCACTGTACTTTATATAACAGTCTCCTTGTACTTTGTATAACGTCTGCGTGGCCTTATTTAAAATTGACTAACTCCGGTTGCCATCTCAGCCATCAGCAGACGGTAGAACCGATCAAGGTCGCGCTCGTCGTAATACTCGATTTCGATCTTTCCTCCCGGTCTTGAACTGCTCGGAAGAATACTGACGCGGGTTCCCAGTTTGCGACGCAATTTCGCTTCGGCCGCCTTAAGATTTGGGTCGATAGCAGAGCCGCGGGGGTTGGCGGAAGACGTCTTCACTTCCGATACCATTTGCTGAATTAGGCGTTCAGTCTCGCGAACCGACATACCCCTGTCTATGATGCGCCGCGCTACCTTCCTTTGAGCGGTCAAGTCATCTACGCCGAGCAACGTGCGCGCATGCCCTGCCGACAGACGGCCTTCCTGAACCAGCTGTTGCAGATCGTCCGGTAAGCGCAACAGGCGAATGTAGTTCGTGATGTAAGAACGATCCCGGCCAACCCGTTGGGCCAGAGACTCCTGCGTTAGACCAACAGTTTCAAGTAGCTTTTTGTAGGCTCGGGCTTCCTCGATTGCGTTGAGATCTTCTCGCTGAATGTTTTCGATGAGAGCGAGTTCGAGAACTTTATCGCTGGGGATCTCACGAATGATTGCAGGTATCTCGCTGAGACCCGCGACCTGCGCCGCTCTCCAACGGCGTTCGCCTGCGACCAATTCATAGCGAGCACCATTCGGTCGCACCAATACAGGCTGGACGATGCCGTTTTCGCGAATCGACATTGCCAGTTCCTGCAGGGCTCGGTCATCGAAATAGCTTCGCGGCTGTACCGGGCTCGGATCGATCAGCTCGACCCGAATTGTCGAAGTTTCTTCGGAGACGGCAGGCCGATCAGCTGACAGCAGCGCGCTCAGCCCCCTGCCCAGAGCCTTTCGTGTCATGTGCGAGTATCTCCTTTGCTAATTGGAAATAGGCTTCCGCGCCTTTGGAATGAATGTCATAGAGAATAATGGGCTTGCCGTAACTTGGCGCCTCTGCCAAGCGGACATTACGAGGTATTACCGTCTGAAAGACCTGCTGTCCATAAAAATCTCGTAAGTCGCTCGCGACCGCGGCTGAGAGCTTGGTGCGCTCGTCGTACATCGTTAACAGCAGACCCTCAATTGTCAGGCTTGGATTGTGGTGGCGCCGGATCCGTGCGAGCGTGTCAAACAACTCCGTGACGCCCTCCAGCGCATAGTATTCGCATTGAATGGGAACCACGAGAGATTTTGCCGCGGTGAGGGCGTTTAGTGTAAGGAGTCCCAACGACGGCGGACAGTCGATAACTATGAATTCGTAATTGTCCTCGACCGGTTGCAACGACTGTTTCAAGCGGAAGGCTCGCTGATCGACCTCTACCAACTCCACTTCAGCTCCCGTCAACTCCTTATTGGCGGGAACAACATGTAGTAAGGAAATTTCGGTTGTAAGGATCAGGGAGGTAAGCGGCTCGCCCAGGACAAGAGAGCTGTAGATACTTTTTCGAAAGCTTCCGCGCTGAATACCAACCCCAGAGGTCGCATTTCCCTGTGGATCGGCGTCGACCAGAAGGACAGGAATATTGGCGCTGGCAATGACGGCGGCGAGATTTACCGCGGTAGTTGTCTTGCCAACACCGCCTTTCTGGTTGGCAACTGCAATGATTTTAGCCATGAACGAGAGACACGCTCGCGTGATTCTGGAGCCACCAAACTAGCATAGACACCAGTTTTCCGCTATGTTTTTTGCCTACTCGGATTGGGTTGGCGAATGGGACACGTGAAACGTCAGGCGACCTTGACCGCCTTTGAGGTCAATTCTACGAGGATCAGGGAAAGTGCCGCCGGCGTCAGGCCTGGAATTTTACGAGCCTGGCCGAAGGTCAAGGGACGAGTTCGTTGTAGCCTCTCAGCCATCTCACGGGACAGGCCCGCGAGTTTCGAAAACTCCAGGTCGACCGGAATCCGTAGCGCATCGTGGTGGTTAAGCCGTTCGATGGCGTTCCGCTGAGTGGCTATATAACCGGCGTAAAGCGAATCAGCCAAGGCTGATTCCAAATCGCGGGGGCTGACGTCTCCAGTCTCATGCATTACGAGCTTGTGAATCAGCTCGACACCCACGCCTGGGCGCTGCGCCAATTGCCCGAGGCTAACTCCATCTCCCAAGTCGCTATCGACGAGCACCTGGACCGCAGCATAGCGAGGATCCGAACGTCGGATTCGAGTCTTGTCCAGGAGGAAACGACATTTGGCAATCCGATCTCTCCGGGCATTGAACCGCTCCCAGTCGGTGTTGCCAATCAACCCGAGCTCGCGACCGTAGGGCTCAAGCCGGCTGTCGGCGTTGTCGTGACGCAATGCCAGTCTGTACTCAGCGCGGGAAGTGAAGATCCGGTAAGGCTCGTCAACCCCCTGCGTGATGAGGTCGTCGATTAAGACGCCAGTGTACGATTCATCTCGTCTTAGCCGAAAACTTTCGCCCTTCTGGACAAAGCGCGCCGCGTTGATGCCTGCCATTAAGCCCTGGCAAGCGGCTTCTTCATAACCGGTCGTCCCGTTAATCTGTCCCGCATGAAATAGTCCCGATATCTTATGCGTTTGAAGATCCGGCCCCAATTCCCTTGGATCAACGAAGTCGTATTCAATCGCATACCCCGGACGAATTATGCGGGCCTCTTCGAGCCCAGGTATCATCCGAACCAATTCCAACTGAAGCTCTGCGGGCAAGGACGTTGAAAAGCCGTTTAGATAAACCTCATTGGTATCGTGCCCCTCGGGCTCAAGAAAAAGCTGGTGCCGATCTTTATCTGCAAACTTGACGACTTTGTCTTCAATTGACGGGCAATACCTTGGTCCAACACCTTTGATCTTTCCTGAGTACAGGGGCGATTCATGAAGATTGTCGCGAATCGCCTGATGAAGATCGCTGCTTGTGTAACCGATGTAGCAGTTCAACTGCTTTTGCTCGATCCGGTCGGTCGAAAATGAGAAGGCCACTGGATCCTCGTCTGGGGGCTGTGGTTCGAACGCATTCCAGTCAATCGTCCGGCCGTCAAGCCGTGGCGGTGTTCCAGTCTTGAGCCTTCCGACTGGAAAACCAAGTCTCTTCAAAGATTCGGCCAGTTCGATGGATGCTGGCTCTCCCGCTCGCCCTGCGGTGTAAGTTCGGCGTCCGGTGTGTACCAGCCCATTAAGAAAGGTACCAGTCGCAACCACCACAGCCTTCGCCGCCATCTTTCGCGTGTCCTGCATTTCAACGCCAACGATCGCTTGGTTCTTGACAATCAAGTCGATGACCATTCCCTGGCGGAGATGAAGATTCGGGGTATTCTCGAGCGTTCGTCGCATCTCCTTCCGATATAAGGCGCGGTCCGCTTGCGCCCTTGGTGATTGCACTGCAGGGCCTCGCGAACGGTTCAGCAACCGAAACTGTATGCCGGTCCGATCAATTATTCGGCCCATCAAGCCACCGAGCGCGTCAACCTCACGAACCAGATGGCCCTTCGCGATACCGCCCACGGCGGGATTGCAAGACATTTGTCCAATCAAGTCCAAATTGATAGTAACGAGAGCCGTTTGCGCACCCATGCGTGCAGCTGCAGCCGCAGCTTCGCATCCAGCGTGGCCGGCGCCGATTACCACAACATCAAAGGACTCGTCGAAAATCATTCCTCTTACTTACCAATACAAAAGGTCGAAAAGATCCTTGAGAGTACATCTTCCGTCGTTGTTTCGCCAGTGATCTCCCCGAGAAAGCGCAGACCGTTGTGTAGGCCAACGAGGATCAACTCTTCACTGGCGCCACTCTCGACTTCAACGAACGAAGCTTCTAACTCACTCTGGGCACGGCGCAAGAGGTCATGGTGGCGCGCATCGGTTATCAACAATCCGCTTTGGACGTCGCTCAATGAGACAAACGGTTCGAGCATCGCCTCTCGCAACTCATCCAAACCTGAGCCATCCTTTGCTGAGATGTTTACAACTTTGGAACTCCCATTGAACTCGATCTCCAAGCCATGTCGAAAGCCTGGCAGATCTGACTTATTCACAGCGATGACGCGTTTCTGTTCGGCTGTAAGGCGAAGGAACTCCAGATCGTCATTCGACAGATCAACGGCGCCGTCAACCACAACTAAAAGGAGATCCGCATCCACCATCGCGCGCCTTGTTCGCTCAATACCGATGCCCTCAACGCGGTCCGTAGACTCTCGAACGCCGGCAGTATCAGTCAGTAGAACCGGAACCCCTTTAATATTTACAACTTCACTCAAGGTATCTCGCGTGGTGCCGGGAATTTCGGTTACGATGGCTCGATCGGCTTTCAGTAAGCTATTGAAAAGACTTGACTTACCCGTGTTAGGTCGCCCTGCGAGCGTGACCTTGAACCCGTCCCGCAAGAGGTGGCCGGCGCCAAAACTATCGGCCATCAAGGCAATCTCTTTTATCAAACGGACGATCGTCGACTTGACTCTGGCAGTCTCGATCTCAGGAAGATCGTCCTCAACAAATTCCAGAGCCGACTCGAGCAAAACGATAACGCTGACGAGACTTTCTTTCAGCGGCTTTAGCCTCGCCGAAAGCTCACCACCCAATTGACGCACTGCCTGTTGAGCAGCAGCCTCCGTCTGTGCGTTTATGAGATCACGTATGGCCTCGGCCTGACTAAGATTCATCTTTCCCGAGCCGAGCGCCCGCAAAGAGAATTCGCCTGGACCAGCCAATCGCGCGCCCAGTCCAAGCAGCCAATCGACTACTTGCCGCAGTACGACTGGTGATCCGTGACAACTGATCTCGACAACATCTTCGCCGGTAAATGAATTCGGTGAAGCGAAGAAAGTAACCAAGGCATTGTCGATTAGGTCATGCGTTTTGGGATTTCTGATTTTCTTGAGAACGGCGTGCGCGGGAGTTGGCGAGTAGTCGTCATCGCACAGAATAGTGCGCGTGAAAGCGAAGGCGTCGTTACCACTGATGCGAATGACACCAATAGCACTCCGACCCGGTGGAGTGGCTAACGCTACGATCGTATCCATTGCTATCGCAGCCGCAATTACAGCCGCATATGGGATTCAAACAATTCACCGATGGAGGCTATTTCTTAAGGCTAACTTTCAATTTGCGAGCCTGGCCCTCACCCACTGATTCGGTGGCGAGATCTGCCTCATCGCCAAGCGTGAGGTGGATAATGCGGCGTTCGTTAGCGGTCATCGGTCCAAAGGTAAAAGGAGCTCCCGTTGATCGAACGCGCTCGGCAGCATGTTTCGCCATTGCCCGCAACTCCGCTTCGCGTGTAGCGCGAAAACTCTGCGCGTCGCAAATGACGCGTTGTCCCCTGGGCAGCTCACGTATGGACGCCTGATTCACGAGATGTTGCAGCGCCTCGAGAAGCTCACCACTCTGACTGATCAGCAGGTCAGCATCATCGCCATCAATATTCAGGCGGCAATCACCATCTGCGGCCTCAACCGAAACCTCGAGCGATAGTCCTGCGCTCTCGATGATTGAGCGGAGAAACTCAGCCGGCCGTTCACAGTTAGCGTCCATGGTCATTCTTATTAAGCGGCTGCGGCGATCAGTTGAATCATCTCTGCAAAACGTCCTGCTTTGTCTTGATCGGTTTAGCCTTCGGCTTCACTTCTTCCACCGCGGCAGCGTCCTCTGGAGTTTGCGTCCACTTATTGATCAGAAATTGCTGGATGAAGCCTACAATATTTCCGACAAGCCAGTAAACCAGCAACCCTGCAGGCGCAGACCAAAGGATATACAGCATGAACATCGGCATGCCAACCGCCATCATTTTCCGCTGTAGCGGATCGGTCGAAGGCGCCGGTGTGATCAGCTGAAGGACCACCATTGTTCCAGCCATCAGGATCGGTAAGATGTGAATGAAGTATGGTTCTGGCGCCGAGAGATCGGGAAGCCACAGAAAACTTGCCTGACGAAAATCGAGCGAAATAGTAATTGCTCGATAGAGAGCAAATAGAAACGGCATCTGAATCAGCAGCGGCAGACAGCCGCCCAAAGGATTGCCTTCCTTCATCAGTCGAAGTTGCTCCATCTGCAACTCCTTCAGACGAGGATCGGTTTGCTTCATTCCTTTGATCTTCTCCTGAAGCTCTTTCATCTTCGGCGCAAGCTTTTGCGCCTTCTTCATTGCTTTTGAAGAACGCCATTTCAGTGGGAAGAAAGCTGAGTAGATAATGATCGTGAATAGGATGATGGCGACACCGTAACTGCCGGTGACTTCGTACAGCTTCTTGATGCACCACAACAGCTTTTCTGCAATCGGACGAGAAATCCACCCTCCAAAGCCGTAATTGATCATGCCGTCCAGATCGAGCGGGCGTCCCACCTCCGCGCCGATCTCTGCACTGGCGCGTTGCAGGACGTAATGGTCCTTTGGTCCAAGATAAATTGCAGACTTCGATCCGTCGGCTGGCACAGGCACGTGGGCCCTAACGAGGACGCGCTTTTCAGGCTTGTTGTCGTGTTTTATTTCGTAGGCAGCGCTGAAGTATTCGAGACCCTGAACGCGCTTGCTGGGGATAACCACCATCGCGAAATAAGTGTCGCCGATCCCTGCCCAGTCAACATCGCCTGAGAACACGAGGTGATCGCCCTTCTTCTCGTTGATCTCCTGCGGTGGATGCCTCTCAATTCTGTCATTCACCGATGCGACGGCTTCGGGCGCTACCGAATAGAAGCTATAACTCTTGATGCCCTGATCACCAGTACTCGGACCGGCTTTAATCTTCACCTGGGGTAACCACTGATCACCGCGCCGCACTTTTACTTCGATATCGGTGGAATAAGTGTCAGCTTTGAAAGTAATTGCCTTCGTTACTTCAACATTATTGGCGACATCACGCAAAACGAAGTTGACACGCTTCTGCTCGTTGGGTGCGATGTTGATCTCGACATCGCCACCGGAATCCTGATAGCCATCGACGGTGTAATTCGTACCCGCTATCAAACCATCGAGAGAAACGTCGCCAGTAACGAGATCGAACGGAGCTTCGCGTGGCTGATGCTTCAGCCCTTCCTGGGAGATCAACTCGAGTCGCAGCTTGTTGTGCTTGTCACCACCGGCAGAAGAGAGTTCCTTGCCGTTGTCTTTGTTGGCTTTCAGTATCCAGCTCGTCGCAACAGCACCCTGCGTATCAAATTTCGCGTCGTACAAGGGCGTTTTGATAACCACATTTCGTTGCCGGACCGTCTGAGCTGGCGACGAACTGCTTGGTTGTGCTGGTGATGGCGCGGTCGTCACAGCTTGACCGGCTGTTGGAGACGGTGACGCAGAAGTATTGGAGACGTTTGACCGGTTTTGGTTGGTATTTTGGGTTGGCTTAATCGGAAAGAGATAATACCAACCAATTAAGATAACGGTCGAAATTAAAAGCGCGAGTACTAAACGTGTCTGCTGCATTAATTTTGAATAACTTCAAAAAACAATCGATATGATGCTGATTCTACTTAACGGGATCATATCCGCCTGGATGAAAAGGGTGACAGCGCAATAACCTGCGCACAGCGAGCGAGCTTCCACGCAAGGCGCCATGTCTTTCGATAGCCTGAGCGGCATATTCTGAGCAGGACGGAACAAACCTGCATGAAGGAGGCAGCAGTGGCGAGACGGCTACTTTGTAGAATCTCAGAAATGCTATTAAGACTCTTTTCACGCTTCTATAAGTGCCAGCTAAGTTTCGTCCGCAGCAACCCGTCTCATGATGCGGTCAAACTCTTCTAATGGCGAGTCGACCTTCACCGTCACGAGATCCCGTTTACCGTTCAAGACCCAATCGTATTTCTTCTTCAAATGCGTCAGCGAATCCGCTCTAAGACGAAAGGTCTCCCGTAACAAGCGCTTCGCGCGATTGCGATCTACAGCCCTGATTGCAGTCTTTCGTGAAACCGTGATGCCCAGTCGATGCTCGGGCTGATCGTTTGGCAAGACAAAAGCGGTAATCAGGGAAGCGTCGTATCGCCTACCATTCTGGTACACGTTTTTAAATTCGCTGCTACGACGCAGGGAGACTTTCACGGACTATTAGTAATGAGAGGGCGTGAGCCGCTTACGCCCTTTGGCACGGCGGCGCTGCAAAACCAATCGGCCGTTCTTCGTCGCCATGCGGGCGCGAAAGCCGTGCGTCTTAGCGCGGCGCCGGTTATTAGGCTGGAAGGTTCTCTTGGACATTGATCACGATTCTCCCTTCAAACGAAACGATAAGACTAACCGTGGGGCTCAGTTGTGTCAAGAAACGCCAACGATTTCCTCACGTAATATAAGAGCAGCGGACCCAGTTTCCCTCCCGAAAGAAATTTATCCTGCGTACGTGGAACTGAATACGAAATCTGCCCTCAAGAAGGATCGCGTCGAGCGGCTGCTGTCGATGTGACTTGGAAGGCATTGGGCTAATAGGCTGACGTTCCAAAACAGTACTTCCAATCTCTTTGCTGGTTCGCTTCACACTTCGAAAGCCTGATCAAAAAGCGGCGTTGTGTTTTATGCTCGACTTCGCTTGATAAGATGATTAGCTGTGTGTTAGTCTCCGGCTCGTCAGCTTTGGGTCTACCTCTAAACCATTGATAGTTCTATGGTTGAAGCTTTACTTTAAGAGCCGGGACATTTCCACAGACCTGTGAATAAAGTTGTGGAAATTGTTCACTGGCTATTTTTCAGCGGAAGATCAAGCGTTTTATCCGGCCCCGGCCGAGAAGCTGCCTTAGTATCATATCCGGACATATTCGCAATCTATCTATTGTTAGGGATGCTGTCTAAATGAATCATGTTATTGAAAGGGATGTCTGGCGGGAAATCCTTCGTTCAATCAAATCAAAACTCAGTCAGGAGAGCTTCGACACCTGGTTTCAGCCCCTCGCATTTGAAGGCCTTGATCAATCTCGACGGATGATTCGGCTGCGCGCTCCGAATTCCATCATCAAGAACTGGGTCAATACCAATTACTCGTCACTAGTAGACGAGTCGTTGACGGAAGTTCGGTTGGATGGCTATTTGATTGGCTGGTCAACAGAAGACAATGGAGGCCATCCGACTAAGCCTGGCGCGGAGAAAATCTTGGCGATGGCTGACGAGCCAAAAAATGAGGCACCAAAGGTAAACCAAGCGCCGCCGTACAGCGAGCCTGCGGTTACTCCCACAGCACCGGCGATGCGGCGCGGGCCTCAGCCACCACCGCTAAACCCGAAGTATACTTACGAGAGCTTTGTAGTTGGTTCCTGTAATCAATTTGCTCATGCGGCTTCATCAGCAGTCGCAGACGCCCCCGGCAAGACTTACAACCCTCTATTCATCTACGGCGGAGTTGGTCTGGGCAAAACGCATCTTATGCATGCCTGCGGCCACGCCATCAGGCAACGCAACAATCACCTGCAACTCTGCTATATCTCTTCAGAGAAGTTCATGAACGAGCTGATCAATGCGATCCGATACGATCGCACACAGGGGTTCAGAGAGCGCTACCGATCAGTAGACGTGTTGCTGATCGATGATGTGCAATTCATGGCCGGCAAAGAGCGGACCCAGGAAGAGTTCTTTCATACGTTCAACTCGCTTTACGACCAGCAAAAGCAAATAGTCATTAGCTCTGATTGTCCGCCCCGAGAGATTCCCACACTCGAGGAACGGCTGCATTCACGTTTTGAATGGGGGTTGATCGCGGACATCGAGCCTCCGGATCTGGAAACCAAGGTCGCCATCCTGAAGCGCAAGGCAGAAGCGATGAGTGTCACCTTGCCGGATGACGTCGCGCTTACGATCGCGAGCCGAGTGAAAAACAATATTCGCGAACTGGAAGGCTCGCTGGTTCGCATCGTAGCGTTTGCATCGCTGCGCGGTGTTCCCATTACCAAGACGCTGGCGCAGGAATCTCTGCGCAATACCGTGGCCGAGCCTGAGCCGGATGTCATAACTATTCAGAAAATTCAAAAAGCCGTAGCCGCTAGTTATCGACTCCGGGTTGAAGAGTTGATATCAAAGAGCAACACGAGACGCCTGTCATTGCCGCGGCAAGTCGCGATGTACTTGTGCAAGCGGTTGACAAAGCATAGTTATCCGGAAATTGGTCGAGCCTTTGGCGGCAAGCATCACACCACCGTTATTCATTCCTTCACCAAGATCGAGATGCTGCTCGAGCGCGACAGCGAGATCAAGCGTCTGATAAACGAAATCACCGAAAGTTTGCAGAGGTAGTGGCATTCTGCTTTTTCTTTGCGCCTTTGCCACCTTTGCGGCTTTGCGTGAATGATTTCTACGTTGGGATCTAACCCAGTGTCGCCAATGACGCTAAACCGCAAAGAGTTTTCCACTTTTCCACAAACAATCCTATGTTGAGGACCTGTGGACAAAGAATGCGCTTGTCACTTGGGAAGAGAATTAACAGTTGGTATAGTACGTCACCCAACATTAATTGCCGGTTGTGGAGCGTGGCGGACTTTCCCGTCAGTCATTTAGCGGGATATCCACAGATTAACAGGCCACTACTACTGCTACTAGAAAGATCTATAAGTTCTTAAAGATCAGTTTTAGATCAAAAGGCGCGCAATCTTAACCTCGATTGGTTACTGAAGGAGAAACCGATGCAGTTCGTCGTCAATAAAACAAACCTGCAAAAAGAGCTTGGCTTTGTTCAGGGAGTTGTCGAACGCAAGAACACAATTCCCGTTCTCTCGAATATTCTGATCGAGTCCGTTGGCGAGACTACTATTCGCGTCACCGGCACCGATCTGGATGTAACCATTCGTTGTGACATGGATGCTGAAGAGATCACAACTCCAGGCGCCATGTGTGTCCAGGCCCGCAAGCTCTTTGAGATCGCCAGGCTTCTGCCCGATGGTCCCATTAGTTTTACGAAGGAAGATAATGACTGGGTAACAGTAAAGTCCGGCCGCTCGCGCTTCAAGATGGTTGGGGTGGCTCGCGACGCGTTTCCTGAAGTGCCAAGCTTCAAGTCGGCTCCCACCAAGGTTGCGGCAGACGTGCTGAAGTCTTTCATCGATCGCACGATCTTCGCGATCACTCAGGAAGAATCT
>Ga0126384_10001639_pt1 | contig 13346 bp, 11 predicted proteins | sample PanSoiMetPlot_36_FD_92543 | JGI IMG/M metagenome (GOLD analysis project Ga0126384, IMG submission 92543) | Tropical forest soil microbial communities from Panama - MetaG Plot_36 | ecosystem: Environmental > Terrestrial > Soil > Tropical forest > Bulk soil | place: Panama | collected 2016-02-17 | reverse complement strand
GTCATGACGATCCTGATGTCCGGGGTAAACATGTACGCCATGGCGGTGGTGATGCAGGTTGTCCTCGGTTGGGACATTAACTTCAGCATCTGGGTCTCGTCTTTGACCGTCGGGGTCTATGTGGCTGCCGGCGGCTTGTTCTCCGCGATCTTCAATGAAGTTCTGCAGTTCTTCCTCATCTGGTTCGGCGCACTGCTCATCCCCATCCTGGGATTGATTGAAACCGGCGGGTGGCAAGGAATGGTTGCCCGAATTCATCAGAATTTCCCTGGCCAGGATTTCACCCATATGTGGGCTCCCATGCGCTCATTCGCGGATAATCCAATGGGCATTCATTGGACCGGCATCGTGTTTGGCCTAGGGGCGGTACAAGCCATGGGGTACTGGACGACCGATTTTCTGGTCGTCCAGCGCGTACTGTCGGCTAAGGATGTGCGTTCCGCAAAGTTGGCGCCGATCATCGGATCGTTTTTCAAGATGGCTGTGCCGCTGATCGTGATCCTACCGGGCCTGCTCGGTCGCGCTGTCCTTCCCATGCATCTGATGCCGGGCAGTGAGGCGGGACCGGGACAATTCAAGTATGACGACGTGCTGCCCCTGATGCTAGCCCGCTATTGCGGACCGGGGCTCTTGGGTCTCGGCATTACGGCGCTGGTAGCCGGATTCATGGCGGGAATGGCGGGCAATGTGAGCGCGTTCGCAACGGTTTGGACTTATGACATCTATCGGCCTTACTTGCGCAAGGCTGCCCCCGATCAACACTACGTCTCGATGGGACGCTGGTGCACGATCATCGGTTTGATTGTGAGTATCGGGACTGCTTATCTGGTGATGAGGTTCGCCAGCATGATGGATTACGTGCAGGCTCTGTTCGGTTTCTTCATCGCTCCTTTGTTCGGAACGGTCTTGCTGGGAATGCTGTGGAAGCGGACCACCCGCGCTGCGGGATTCTGGGGACTACTAGCAGGAGTGCTCTCATCAGTGACGATGTTTACCCTGATGAAGTTGGACCACCGCTGGGTGGCCGTGTTCGCGCTCTCTCCCATGGCCAAAGGGCTTGCTCAAGCTATGTATCAAGCTTTGTGGTCCTGTGTCATCTGTGTGGTTATGACTGTACTGGTAACGTTAGTGACCAAACCTCGGCCGGACGAAGAATTAGGAGGGCTGGTTTATGCACTGACGGATGTGGCGCAAGAGGAACACACGACGGGGTGGCACCGGCCAGCGTTCTGGGGATTCGTAGCCCTCGCCCTGTTTGTGGTTTTGCAGATCATTTTCTGGTGAGTCTATGAGCGACAAACACCACATCATCCCGGTCTGGTTCTTCGTAGGTTTTCTGCTTCTGATCTACGGATGCATCATTTTTGTAAGCGGCCTGGCGGAATGGTCGCATCCGCCGAATACGGTGCTGGCTGAGTTACATGCTCCGGTGTGGTGGGGGGCGCTCTTGATCGTGCTGGGCAGCGTTTATTCCACGCTCTTCCGCCCGGAGAAGAACTGAAAGGCAGTAGCCAGGGGTTGCACGCCCGTGCTGGCCCAGGGTTCAGTGATTTATGGCAGCGAAGAAAATGACGTTTGGCCTGATCGTAGGCAACCGCGGGTTCTTCCCCGATCACTTGGCCAAGAGCGGCCGCGAGGAGATGCTTCGGGCGCTTGCGGCCGCAGGCATGGATGTCGTCGCGCTCACTCCAGAAGACAGCAAGTACGGTGCGGTTGAAACTCGGGCGGAATCGCACCGCTGCGCCGACCTGTTCAAGCGCAATCGCGACCACATTGATGGCGTCATTGTTACCTTGCCGAATTTCGGCGAAGAACGCGCCATTGCCGACACGCTTCGGTTGGCTGACTTGCGTGTTCCCGTGCTGATCCAGGCCACCCCCGATGATCCCGGCAAAATGACGATCGCTTCTCGGCGCGACAGCTTCTGCGGCAAGATGTCCGCCTGTAACAACCTGAGGCAGTACGGCATTCCATACTCCATCACTAGCTTGCACACTGAAGGCCCCGAATCCCGCGAGTTTGCCAAGGACCTTGAATGGTTTGCGGCGGTGTGCCGCGTCGTGAATGGCTTTCGAAATCTCAGAGTGGGAGCAATTGGAGCGCGACCCACGGCCTTTAACACGGTCCGCTACAGCGAGAAAATCCTTGAATCGCAAGGCATCTCGATCGAGACCCTAGATCTTTCCGAGGTTCTTGGTCGCATTGAGCGCATGAGAGATAACGATGAGGTTGCTCAATCGAAGCTGGCCGCAATCCGCAAATACGTTGATGCCAGCAGCGTTCCCGAAGCAGCGTTGATGAAAATGGCCAAGCTAGGCGCCGTCGTCGACCAATGGATGGCCGCCACGGAAGTGGCCATCAGCGCTGTCCAGTGCTGGACTTCGATCGAAGAGAATCTCGGTGTCGTGCCCTGCACGGTCATGAGTATGATGAGCGACAGCCTGCTCTCCAGTGCCTGTGAGGTGGACATCTGCGGCGTTCTTGGCATGCACGCCTTACGCCTGGCTTCGCAAACCCCCTCGGCGTTACTCGATTGGAACAACAATTACGGATCCGATCCTAACAAGGCAGTATGCTTTCACTGTTCCAACCTTCCGAAACACTTTTTTCGTTCCGTTAAGATGGATTTCCAGGAAATCATTGCTGGCACCGTCGGAAAGGAAAACACCTTTGGTACCTGCGTCGGTCTGATCAAGCCAGAGAAAATGAGCTTCGCCCGTTTTTCCACCGACGATACGGCTGGCCGCATGCGCGGCTACGTCGGGGAGGGCAGGTTTACTGAAGATCCGCTCAACACCTTTGGCGGCGCTGGAGTTGTCGAAATTCCTAATATGCAAAAGCTGCTGCATTTCATTTGTGAGAATGGTTTCGAGCATCACGTTGCCGCCAATCTCTCCACCGTTGCATCCGCTGTCTACGAGGCCAGCACTCGCTATCTCGGCTGGGATATGTACTGGCATGAACCCTCTTAACGGAGACTGCCGACTATGGCCATTGTGGCGGGGGTTGATTTCGGTACTCTGAACGTCCGTGTGTCAATGGTCGATAGCGAACGCGGTCTATTGGCGTCCGCTGTCGTGGACTATCCGCTGCACCGCAAGCGCGAGGATCCCGAATACGCCACCCAGTCTCACGCGGACCACATGCAGGCACTCGCGGCTGCGACCCGTGAAGCCACTCAGAAAGCTGGCATCTCCGGTGATGACGTCAAGGCTATCGCACTCGACACCACAGGTTCCTCTATCATTCCCGTAGGCAAGAACCTGCAGCCTCTTGGTGAGTACTACCTTTGGTGTGATCATCGGGCGAAGGGCGAAGCGGCGGAAATCACCGAAGCTGCTCACCGAGATGGGTTGGAGGCAATCAAGTGGTGTGGCGGCGTGTACTCGTCTGAGTGGGGATTCTCGAAACTTCTCCATTGGCTGAGGCACAATCCGGACAAGCGCTCCGAACTTCTCTCCGTATTCGAGCACTGCGATATGGTGGCCGCTACCTTGTGCGGCATCACGGATCCGAAAAAGGTGAAGCGCAGTATCTGTGCCATGGGCCACAAATGGCTCTGGAGCCGCAACTGGGGCGGCTTGCCTCCTGAGCAGTTCCTCACCAAGGTTGATCCTCTGCTATCCGGCATACGCGAGAAATTGGACGGCAGTTTTGCCACCTCGGATCAGATTGCGGGAACACTGTCGCAATACTGGGCCGAACAACTTGGACTGGAACCAGGCATTCCGATTCCCGTGGGTGCTTTCGATGCCCACTGGGATGCTATCGGCGCCGGTTGCCGCACAGACGACATGGTCAACGTGATCGGCACATCCACCTGCATCATCGGCATTACGCCCTCGCCAAATTTGGTCCCCGGCGTTTGCGGCGTGGTGCAGGGAAGTGTTCACCCTCAGCGGACAGGTATTGAGGCGGGGCTCTCGGCTGTCGGTGATATTTTCAATGCGATCGCGGCGCGTGCCGAAAGCAACGTGCAAACGTTGAGCCAAGGTTTGGAAAACTATCGTGCGGGGCAGACCGGACTGCTGCGCATGACCTGGGACAACGGCGATCGCACCGTATTGGTTAACCCAAACCTGCGCGGCATTACTGTTGGTTGGAATCTGCAAAGCACAGCACAAGATGAATTGTTCGCCGCGATGGAAGGCACCGCATTCCACACGCGCGTAATCCTGGATCGCATGGCGGAACACGGTGTTCAGACCAAGCGCGTGATAAATGGTGGCGGTATTCCGCAAAAGAATGACGTTCTCAACCAGGTTTACGCGAATGTCCTTGGCCGGCCTGTTCTGGTTCCCAGCAAGAGTGTCGTTAGCCTAGGTTCGGCTATCTTCGCGTTTCTCGCAGCCGGTACTTTCAAGACTGTAGAAGAAGCCCAGGACAAAGTCTGTCCACCCTACAAAATCTTCGAGCCGAACCAATCAGAACAGACGATCTACAACAAGCTATATCCTCTCTATCGCAAGTTGTACTTTGCCTTCGGCGAACCAGGAAAAAGCGCATTCGGCGACCTGCTGCCAACCTTGATCCGCACCGCCGAACGAGTGAACGAAGCAAACTGAATTGTCATCCTGCGCGTAGCAACGGATCCGCAGTTTCTGTCTTCCGCATCTGGACCGCTGGGTTCCAAGGTCGCAGGCCGCATGTGTAGTCGGTTCACCGTTCACCATCTACTGTGCACCAGAGGGCGAACATGGGCGTCGTAGATATCTTGCACTGCCGCCATTATCTCTGGAGTTAATGCAGGGATCTCTGAGGCACGACAGTTGTCAGCCACTTGTTCAGCATTCTTCCCGCCAGGGATCGCGCAACTGACCGCGTCGAACATCAGGATCCATCGCAAGGCGAACTGACTCATTGAGACCCCTGGCGGCAACAGCGAGCGAAGCTGCTCAACCGCTGCTACGCCCGTTGGATAAATCGACTCCGGAGAAAGTTTCTCCCACGTCAAAGGCTTCGCCATAGCGACTGAAGTTGCGACGATCATCAGGCGCAAAGGTGCAATCGTATCGCAGCTTTCCAGTAAGAAGTCCGCTACCGAGCGGGACACGGGCCAGGAGCCCTACCTGCTTCTGTTTTGCGAGCGGAAAGAAAACCTCGGCAGGACGCTGGCGGAAGCAGTTGAAGAATAATTTGCACGCTTTGCACGTTTGGATATTTCAGAGAGTTAAGCGCTTCGTCGATCTTCTCCACACTGACGCCGTAGTAACGAACCTTCCCCGCCTTTACAAAGTCATCGAGCATCCCGAAAACTTCGGGACGAGAATAGAGTTCTGTGGGCGGGCAGTGCAGTTGCAGCAAATCGAGGCTGTCCGTCTCCAGATTTCGGAGGCTATCCTCGATACATTTATTAAGGTTCCGTCGCTTGTAGCCATCCAACGGTTTGTCTGGGGAGTCGTCGCCCTGCTTTGGTGGCTACGATGATCTCGTTTTTGCGACTTCTCTTGAGTCGCGCAATCAGCCGCTCACTCCGACCGTCACCATAGACGTCAGCCGTATCAATGAAGTTCACGCCGCAATCAACAGCCTTGTTTAGCGCAGCCAGAGCGTCTTGCTCGGAAACTTCGCCCCAAGAACCTCCAATGGCCCAGGCGCCGAAGCTGACTTCTGAAACGTTCCAGCCGGTACGGCCGAGGGGCGATATTTCACGTGCTACGACCTTTGAAAGAGGATGCGTTCAATTCCGCCGATTATCAGTAGGCGGCTGCTCCATGAGCAGTATGTTCCAGTTGCACTACTGTGCAGCAACCTCTCCCTGTCTGGTTTGCTGCGTGATCCATGCTTCCGCCTGCTGATCCAATACATCGAGCGGCGACGGCCCGCCCCCAAGCACTGCATCGTGGAAAGCACGAAGCTCGAATTTAGTACCGAGCTTCTGATGCGCCTTTTCACGTAGCTTCAGAATTTCCAATTGTCCCAGCTTATAGGCGAGCGCCTGTCCCGGCCATGCGATATAGCGATCGATTTCGGTTTGAACGTTTGGCTCATCCATCGCGGTGTAACGATGAAAGAAATCCACCATCTGCTGGCGTGACCAGTGTTTGGAATGCACACCTGTATCCACTACCAGACGAACTGCACGCCACATCTCGTTTTCCAGCCTTCCGTAGTCACTGTAGGGATCCTGGTAAAAGCCCAGTTCCTTTCCCAGACGCTCGCTGTAAAGCGCCCATCCTTCCACGAAGGCGGTATAGTCACCATAGCGGCGGAACATGGGAATGTCCGGCAACTCGTGCGCGATGGAAATTTGCAAGTGGTGCCCCGGCACACCCTCGTGGTAAGCGATCGCCTCTACGTTCAGCAATAGCCGGTGTTCAGGATCCCACTCGTTCACATTGATGCGACCCGGTCGTGATCCATCGAGTGCCCCCTCACGGTAGTCTGCCGGTACCGCGTTTTTCGCGCGGACAGCTTGCATCGGAATCACCTCTAACTTCGCCTTTGGCAACCGACCAAACAGCGTCGGCAGCTTAGTCTCCATCTGCCGTGTGTAAGTCGTATAAAGGCCCAGTAGCTGTTCGCCCGACGTCGCATAGAACTGCCGATCATCATTAATGTGCTCATTCAGGCTTGCCAGATCTTTGAAGCCCAGCTTGTGAGCGATGGCCAGCATCTCCGACTCAATTTCGGATACCTGATCGAGTCCCATCTGATGAATCTTGTCTGGAGTGAGATCCGTGGTGGTCATTCGACGAATGTCATAGCGATAACGTGCTTCTCCATCCGGAAGCGACCAGACTCCAGGATCGGTGCGTCCGTGAGGCGCATACTCGCGAGCGACAAAGTCCCCGAACCGGCGATACGCAGGCAGCACGTTGTTGTTAATCGCGCCTAGCACGAGTTCCCGTAATTGCTTCTGCTGAAGCGCAGCAATCCCATCAGGGAACTGCTTCAATGGACCGGCAAACGGACTCTCCTCCGCTTTAAGATTCGCAATCTCCTGCGCTTGCACTGCCACCTTTTCCAGCAGGTATCGTGGAGGCATGAGCCTGTCCCGCATACCTTGCCGCATGTTAGCCGTGAGTTGGTCGAACATCCGTGGCACCTGGTGAAGGCGCGCCACATACTTTTCGTAGTCGGACGCAGCTGTGAAAGGCGTAAGTGTGACCAGTTCCGGCAGCTCAAGATGTGCCCCATTCATCTGGTTCACCGGCATCTCCCAAGGTTTGAACTGCGCGCCCTCAACTTCCTGGCGCAACTTGCGAATCATTAGCGTCCGGCTAAGCGCGTCCTGCTGCGAAAATCCGCTGGGATTGATGGCTTCGAAACGAGCCAGGAACTTCCGCCGCTGCTCGATCTCGGATTGAATCTCCTCTGCGGAGTAATCAGTAAGGCGGTCATTATATCGATTGTCACCGATCGAGGTCGCCATCTCCGGACTGGTCTGCAGCTCAAATTCCCATTCTTCATTCAGAAGAGACTGCAACTGCCGGCGGCGGCTGTCGGGGTTGGGCAGATCAGTCGACTTCGAATTCTCCTGCGCCATCCAAGGCCTGATGAAAACGAAGCTGGCCATTAATGCGCTCAAAACCACAACAGCGCGGCGAAGTCGTGGTCTCATGTTTGAAAGGCCTCCACAGATATATCCACACGGTCGGAACGGTGGGATAGGCGGATATTGTATAAAAATCTCAGGCCGGTGCTCGCTTGCAAAAATTCCTTTCGCTATGGGTTAACTGTAACGTCTTTTCTTCGGGGTTTTCCTGCTGTCAGACACTCTGTGACTCTTTACGATGATCACAAAGGAGAGCAGCCGCGGGTCGTCCTTCAGGTCGAGCGTCAGGCAATAGCGACGTGTCATTCCACCTCGCTCGACGCTACTTTGAATACGGCGGAAGCGTTGCCCGCACCGGCGGGCCGGTAACCTCGCAGGCCGAAGTAGAGCACATAAGCATGGCAGATCAAAGGCACTATAAAAGAAGCTTGAATATTCGAAACATCAGAAATCCTGCCCATGATTGCCGGACACACCGCGCCTCCGATAATCGACATGACCAGCAACGATGATCCCAGCTTTGTGTAATCCCCAAGATTTTTCAGGCTCAGAGCAAAGATCGTGGGAAACATAATAGAGTGGAAGAAACCGATCAATACGACTGCCCACACGCTGGCTTGACCGGAGACGAATAACGCGACGACGACACATACCAGTGCGCTGCCCGCGAACAGACTCAGCAATCTAGGGGCAGGCACATACTTCATAATCGTGGATCCGACCAGCCGTCCCAGCATGAACCCAACCAAATGCATCTGCAAATAGTGAGCCGCCGCCTTCTCATGAGTGCCCGGTAGGGTGTGTTCCGAAAACCGAATGATGAAGCTGGCCACTCCCACTTGCGCCCCGACGTAGAAAAATTGTGCAACTACGCCCTTCAACAAATGCGGATATCCCCAGACACCACTGAGCTTGGCATTGCCCGCGCGCGATCCTTCCTCGCTGCCCGGGTTTATCTCCGGCAACTTGGTTAGATAAATCAACAACGCGACGAACAGGAAGATTCCCGCAATCACTAGGTAAGGCTTCTTCACCATGCCGGCTTCAAAGGCTCGGTACCGCAGCAATTCATCTGGACTCATGGCAGCCATCTCTGCCTGGGTGTTCTCGATGCCCGACAAAATAAAGTGCGCCCCAAGTAAGGCGATCATCACTGCCCCGACCGAATTGAAGAACTGCGCAAGGTTGAGGCGCCGCTCCGAACTTTCGGCCGGACCGAGAACGGTGACGTAAGGATTCGCTGCGACCTCCAGAAACGATTGCCCACATGCCATGGTGAAGAGCGCAAAAAGGAAGAAAGCATAAACCCCGATGGATGCCGCAGGAATAAAGAGGAACGCCCCGGTTGCGCAGGTCAGCAATCCGATGAGGATGCCCTTCTTATAGCCGAGCCTCTGCATCAGCCATCCTGCCGGCAGGGCTGCCAGAAAGTAACCTCCAAAGAATGCGGTCTGGATCAGCGAAGATCGGAAGTCGCTCAGTCCGAACGTCTTCTTTAAATGCTGGATAAGGATGTCATTGATATTGACGCCGATGGCCCACAGGAAGAACAGGCTCGTGACCAGCGCCAACGGGGCCACGAACCGTTTCTCGGTAATGGACGTCGATGAACTCATTTATCACTCAGCTCAATGCGCGATCAAGGTGAACGTATCCACCATCTACAAACAGGTGTTGCCCCGTGATGTGTCCTGCAGCCTTCGAAGATAACAAGAAGACTGCCGTGGCAGCGATCTCTTCCGGTGTCGTCATCCGCTTTTCAAGAGGAATCCTCGCGACGATGTTCTTCAATTTCGCCTCGGGATTCGGAAACGAACTCAGCCACTGCTGATAAAGCGGCGTCATGACTTCGGCGGGTACAATGGCGTTGACGCGAATTCCATACTCGAGTAGTTCGACTGCCCATTCCCGCGTGAGCGCCAGGATCGCGCCTTTTGCTGACGCATACCCGGAAGTTCCACCCTGACCGGTGACCGCCGTCTTGGAAGCGATGTTGAGAATCGCTCCCTTCGATCTCTTTAAATGTGGCAGCGCATAGTGCGCCATATTGAAATAGTGAAATAAATTGCACTGCAGCGATCCCACGTACTCGTCTGGACTGCCCTTTTCTAAGCTTACCCGATCGTTCACCCCTGCGTTGTTTACCAACGCATCCAAACTTGTCCACTCATTGAGTACCCCCTCAACGACTCTCGAGCACGATTCGGCGGACGTGAGGTCTGCGTGGACGAATCCGCACCTGCGCCCGCCTGAGCGGAGTTGCGCGACCAGTTTGTTCCCGGCGTCCAAATCGCGGTCGACAATCACAGGATTTCCGCCTTCGTGCAAGACCGCGAGGACGATGGCCGCTCCAATTCCCTTGGCACCGCCAGTAATGAGCACGACCTTATCCCGAAGTTCCAGATCCATGCTTAAGGCCTGAGTCCTATCATCCTGAAACTGCCCTTTTACTTTCAAAAACGAGATGCCATGCTGAGCGCCTGACAGAACAGAAGGTGAATTACGCAGTCAGCGCGCTCGAACCACTCCCTGGCAATCCGTAAACTTCAATAGCATTTGTACCAAGAATCCTGTCCTGCCGGTCTTGTAAAAGTGCGCTGACGTAGCTCAATACCAAGTCCGTGACTTGCCGATAACTTCCCCCTAACAAACAAACCGGCCAATCTGAGCCAAACATCAATCGTTTACACCCGAACGCTTCAAAAACCAGATCCAGATAGGGCTTAAAGTCGCCAGGTCGCCAGGCGTCCCATCGCGCCTTGGTTACCAGACCCGAAATCTTGCAATAGGCATCGGATTTCGTGCCACTTTCTCGATGAGCTTAGCCCATGGCCCGAATTCGCCGCCGCGGATCGATGGTTTCGCTATGTGGTCGACTACAAACCGGTGCGTGGGAAAACGCGCTACCAACTCTATGGCAGCAGGCAGTTGTTGTTGGATAAATCAGAATGTCGTAGGTGAAGCCAAAATCGGCCAGTTGTGAGACTCCGCGAACGAAATCTGTTCTCAGCCAGAAGCTGTCGTCCGGTTCCGACTGGGCAATACGGCGAAAGCCGCGTAGCTTCGGAAATTGCGAGAAGTATCTTAGTCGCTCTGAAACAGTCGAATTGCACAGATCGATCCACCCCACGACGCCCTTAATCGGTGTATGGCGTGTCGCTAGGTTCAGCAGAAACAGCGTCTCCTCTTCCGACTGATCGGCTTGCACAGCAATGCAACCGTCAATCTCATTCGACCTCAACTCAGGCAGCAAATCCTCCGGCAGGAAATCTCTCTTCAACACCGACATTTCATCTGTGATCCACATATGTCTTTGCGGGTTGAATCGCCAGAAGTGTTGGTGAGAATCAATGCGCATGAATCAATGTCCGGCTAATTCTGCACTCCTGCTCCGCCAAGCAAGCCAATGTCGTCGGCCAAAAATGCTAGTTTTTCCTCGGCGCACTCTGCGAACTCTTCTCATACTCCGCGTTAAATTGACATCTCCTGGCAGCGGCAGATGCCAAAAACAAGGCAACTCACTCAGCAACTTCTATCCGTGGAGATTAAAGAAACCGCCATCAATCGGATAGTCCACCCCAGTGATGAACTTCGCCTCATCACAGCAAAGAAAAAGGGCCAGCGCAGCCACTTCATCCGGCTCTGCCATCCGCCCAATAGGTTGGTTTTTCGATAACTTCTCGAACATCTCTTTCTCTCGGCCGGGATAGTTCTTCGCCAAGTAGCCGTCCACGAAGGGCGTGTGTACGCGCGCAGGCGAAATGCAGTTGCAGCGAATGTTATTTGCCAGGTAGTCGCGAGCCACGGAATAGGTCATCGAAACCACGGCGCCTTTGCTCATCGAATACGCGAAACGGTCGGCGAGTCCCGCTGAGCCCGCAATCGAAGCCATGTTGAGAATCACACCTCCGCCGTTGTCTTTCATGTGTCCAATACAGGCATACATGCAGTTGTAAATGCCTTTCACGTTCACGCGGAAGATTCTCTCAAGCTCACGTTCGTCGACATCCTCCAACTTCCCTACATGGGAAATTCCGGCATTGTTCACGAGGATGTGCACTTGCCCTTGAAGGAACATGTCTTCAAAAACCGTATTCACGTTCACTTGATTGGCAACATCACAAACATGCGCGGTTGCGTTGCCGCCATTGTCGTGGATCTCCTGGGCGACCCGCTCGTTTGCGTTGCGATCCAAATCGAGAATTTGGACGGCAGCTCCGCTCGCGGCAAACCTGCGCGCGATAGCCGCGCCAATTCCACTGCCTGCGCCGGTTACCACCGCAACTTTTCCATTCAGCCGAAAACCACCAGAAGGTGCGCTCAGAGCGAGACCCCTCGTTTCCATGGAATGAAGTCGTCCTGCGACAACAGCTCTGCCTTGGTGCGAGTCTCGCCACTGGCAATCTCGATGACGCGCTCCAGAATCTCCTCGCCCATCTGCTCGGTGGTTTTTCCCCCTGCGATAATGGCCCCCGTGTCGATGTCGATAATGTCCGGCATTTTCGCCGCGAGAGCAGAGTTGGTGGCGATCTTCACGACTGGTGCGATTGGATTTCCTGTAGGCGTGCCCAACCCAGTGGTAAACAGCACGATATTCCCCCCGGCACCGACCTGCGCCGTAACGGCTTCCACATCGTTTCCCGGGGTGCATTGCAAATTCAGTCCTGGTTCAGTCGAATATTCCGGATAATCGAGAACGGCAGTGACGGGAGAGCTTCCCCCTTTTCTTGCCGCCCCCGCCGATTTCATTGCGTCGGTAATCAACCCGTCACGAATGTTGCCAGGAGATGGATTCATGTCGAACCCCGACCGCACGGCCTTCGCCCGCGCCGCGTAGTCTCCCATGAGCCTGATGAACCGTTCGCCCGTTTCCTTGTTTACACACCGATTAATCAGTTCCTGTTCCACGCCACAAAGCTCTGGGAATTCGGAAAGAATCGTTCTGCCACCCAGCTCCGCAATTAAATCTGAGGTGTGACCAATCGCCGGATTCGCCGAGATGCCCGAAAACCCGTCCGAGCCTCCACACTTTAAACCTATGCAAAGAGTGGCAAGGCTGGCTGGTTCCCGCTTCAGTTGATTCGCGCCGATTAACCCCTCGAACGTCGCTTTTACCGCCTGCGACAACATCTTGAACTCCGACCCGCTCTGTTGTTGCTCAAAAACGAACAATGGCTTTTGGAAAGATGGATCTCGTCGCCGAATCTGTTGTCGAAGAATGTCCACCTGCGCATTCTGACAACCCAGGCTCAAGACGGTTGCGCCCGCCACATTGGGATGATGAATATACCCCGCCAGCAGTCCGCAGAGATTGTTGGCGTCCTCGCGGGTGCCTCCACATCCGCCTTCGTGCATTAGAAACTTGATCCCGTCCAGGTTGGTGAAAAGCTTCATACGCGACGAACGTCCACCATCGCTTCCGGGTGAGTAGCTCTCGATATCCAGTCTTCGGCCTTCACGATAAAGCTGAGATAATTCCGCGACTTGTTGCCGGTAAGCGGAGGGTGCGACGAACCCGAGTTCTTCCTCGAAAGCCTGCTTGAGGGTCAGGATGTTTCGATTTTCGCAGAACACCAGCGGTACGACGAGCCAGTAATTCCGCGTTCCGACCTGGCCGTCCTCGCGATGGTATCCAGCAAAGGTCCGCTCCCGCCAATGCGACACGTCCGGTCCTGTCCAGCGATATTCCAAGGACGCATCCCGGTATGCGGCGGCATCGTGCCTCGTGTTCAGGGTGGTGAGAACTTCTCCCTGGCGAATCGGTTGGGTTGCCTTGCCGACCAAGACGCCATACATTACGATGTTCCCGACAGCAGGGAGGTCTTGAATCGCAAACTTGTGCTTGGCG
>Ga0126384_10001637_pt1 | contig 13350 bp, 13 predicted proteins | sample PanSoiMetPlot_36_FD_92543 | JGI IMG/M metagenome (GOLD analysis project Ga0126384, IMG submission 92543) | Tropical forest soil microbial communities from Panama - MetaG Plot_36 | ecosystem: Environmental > Terrestrial > Soil > Tropical forest > Bulk soil | place: Panama | collected 2016-02-17 | reverse complement strand
CTCTCATCCGGCGGCCATCCAAACCCGTTCTTTGAGCTCATTTCGATCGAACGCCACGAATCCGCCATCCAGGCGGATGGTCCGCTTCCGATAGCGGGCGAGCAAGCTCGCGTCGTGTGTCGCCACCACCACCGTGGTGCCCCGGACGTTGACGCCGCAGAGCAGATCCATGATCTCCACCGTGAGCTCGGGATCGAGATTCCCCGTTGGCTCGTCGGCCAGCAAGATCGTTGGCTCGTTCACCAGCGCCCGGGCGATCACCACCCGCTGTTGCTCGCCGCCCGAGAGCCGCTGCGGAAGACAGTCCGCCTTGTGCGCCAGGCCGACGCGCTTGAGCATCTTTCTCACCCGCTCCTCGCACTCGACCTTGGAGACGCCCAATACGTGAAGCGTAAAGGCGACGTTCTCTGCGACCGTGCGATGGGTGAGGAGCTTGAAATCCTGGAACACCACTCCGATGTTGCGCCGAAGAAATGGAATGGCCGAGCTTTTGATGCGACTGAGGTTGCGGCCCTCGACCAAAACCTGCCCGTCGGTCGGCCGCTCGGCGCAAAAGATCAACTTCAGCAGCGTCGTCTTGCCTGCTCCGGAAGGTCCAGTGACGAAGACAAATTCGCCTTTCTCGATTTGCAGGGTCACATCGCTCAAGCACGGCGGCGCATTCGCGTAGGCCTTGTAGACGTGGAACATCTGAATCATCGGCAATACCCATTCTGCCCGAAAAACGAGCTTGATAAAGGAGTCGGGCGGCCTCCACGCCAGGCCTGCGCCGACTGCACAGCGACAAGTACTTACATTCGACCGCGGTCTGCCATTGGACGAGAGGATCGGCGTTCGGTAGAAGAACGCAGTTTCCAGCGGGGGACAGGATTCAAAACGGATGCAGGTGCCGAACGACTCGCCAGACTCACCAAGCACGTCTTCATCCACGCAAGAAAACCGCCGCTGGAAGGTTCTCATCGTCGACGACGACCGGGCGGTGGTGCAGCTGGTGCAGGCCGCTTTGGCTGCGCACGGCTATCAGTTCTTCGACGCGGCGGACGGAAGCGCGGCGCTCACCGCGATCCGCGACCATCGGCCGGATTTGGTAATCATGGATGTCGAAATGCCTGGGCTGGGCGGCGTGGAGGTGTGTCGGATCGTCAAAGCCAACCAACGCGAAACCGGATTCGGGTTCATCCCGGTCATCTTGATGACCGCGCGGCAAGCGGTGGGGAAGATCGAGGGGCTTGAGCTGGGAGCGGATGACTTCTTGGTCAAGCCGTTCGACGCGGCGGAGCTTTCCGCTCGGGTGAAGTCGATGCTGCGGCTCAAGGCGCTGCAGGACACCCTGGTTCAAAGAAACCGGGAGCTGGAGGAAAAGCAGAAGGAGCTGCTCGCCCTCTCGCGCACGGATCCATTGACCGGCCTTTTCAACCGAAGGTATTTCGAAGAGCGGTTGGCGGTGGAGTTCGCGCGAGCAGACCGCTACCACGCTCCGCTCTCTTGCCTGATGCTCGACATCGACCACTTCAAGGCGATCAACGACTCCTACGGCCACGCGGTCGGCGATCGGGTGCTGCGCGAGATCGCAAAAATGGCCAGCCAGCTGTTGCGGGACGTGGATCTGCTCGCGCGGTACGGAGGCGAAGAGCTGGTCGCCCTCTTGCCGGAGACCGGTCCGCGCCAAGCGCTTCGAGTGGGAGAGCGGATTCGGCAGGCGATCGCCGCCCTGCAGCTGGAGCACCGCTCCGCCTTGGGTCAAAGCAGCGCCATCCGCTGCACGGTATCGATTGGCGTCGCCTCCTTCCCCATCCCGGCGATCGAGAGCCACGAGGGCTTGCTTCGAGCGGCGGACGCGTCTCTCTACGCCGCCAAGTGGGCTGGAAAGAACAGCGTTCGCCAGTTTGAAGGCTGAAGAAAGTCCGCTGGACTGCGCGGCGTTTTGAAGTACATACCGTCCGTGCGACTGGCCCTGACGATCTCGGCGCTGACTGCGCTCGCCGCGTGCGACAAGTCGCGCGCGGACAGCCCGGCGGAGGTGTACACGTCCTTCAGCAAAGCCGTTCAGCGCGCGGACTGGAAGGTGGCCTATTCTGCCCTCTCGCCGGAGACGCAGCAAAGGTTGGCCGCGAGGGCGAAGGAGATCGCCGCCGCCTCGGGCGGGGCGATCAAGGACGATCCCGCATCGTTGGCGTTTTCGAGCGCGCCGCGACCTGAGCCCCTGACCGAGGTCAAGGTCCTTCGCCAGGATGGCGACCGCGCTGTCCTGGGCGCCACCGCCGCCGGTCACACCCAGCAGGTATCCATGGTCCGCAAGAACAACGCGTGGAAAATTGATCTGACGGAGAAATTAAACGGCAGCGAGGGCGCAGCCGCCAAGCCTTGAACTGGAATCGAACCGTGAACGAGAAGAAGCCCCGCCGCAGTCCTCAAATCGAAGTGGTCCGTCGGCCGGCCGTATCGCCGGGGCCAAAACCGCCGCAGTCAGCTCCGCCCGCGGCGATGGGAAAGCCGCCCGCTGGACGGCCGCCGCGGAGATCCGGGCCGCCCCGGCCGCCTCCCACCGCGGAGCAGATCAACGCGCTCGCCAAGCGAGAGCACGTGCCGGCGCGGATCGCCCGGGGCGAGCTCGAAGGAAAGATGAAGTGCCGAATTTGGAGAAAGCTGCACGCCGAAGAGGCCAAAAGATTCGACCAGGTCTACGACTTGATGCAGCGGCACCCTTCGCTCGGATTCGAGGACGCGTTCGGAGTGCTGCAGAGCGGGCTTTCTCCCGATGAGTTCCTCGAGCGCAAGGCCAAAGCGCAGAAGAAGGTGGCGGTGAAGCAGGCGCGCAGCGCGATCCCGGGCGAGGCGATTGACGCGCTGCTCAAGTCGCTTATCGAGCAGGAGGCGGAGCTCGCGGTGGTGCTCGCGGAGCAGACCCTGCGCGACGTGTTGCAATCCGTTGAGCGCGTCGCCTTCACCTTCAAGCGCAGCGGCCGTTTCGAGAAACTTCAGGTCGTCCTCCTCGCGCAGCAGGAGGTCTGGGAGAAGATGTTTCCCGCGCTCGAGCGCGATCCGAAGCTGGCGCAGGATCCGGCGCCGATCATCCGGCAACCCGAACGGCGAGCAGTGTCCGATCCCCGACCGTTTGCCGATCACCTGGGCCACCCTGTCGAGCTGGTCCTGCGCAACGGCGTGAAGCTGAGCCAGCCCCTGCGAGTCGTCGGCCCGTTCGATCTCATCTTGGGACACGACAATGCCGAGCTGCTGGTGCCGCTCCACGCGATCGTCCGCTGGCGCGCCGAGGGCCATTCAGCCTGATTAAATCTCCCAGTCGAGCGAGTCGGGCACCTCCAGGCCGAGCCTGGCCGGCGGCGGAAATGCGAGGCCGCACTGGCGAACGGCCGGCTTGAGGTCGGTGATGAAATCCTGCATCACCGCGCCGGAGTCTCGCTTCTTCAGCCCTACCTCGATCGCGTAGCGGTTGCCCTCGTTCTGCGGGCGGCCGAAGGAAAGCAATCCCAGCTTGAGCCAGCGCTCGAACAGCGGCTGCTTGCAGTCGTCATACCGTCCGGTCTGGCACTGCTCAACGACGATTCGCTCCCCGAGCCCCTGGTGTCCGCGCTCTTCGTCGATGATTTTGCCGATCACCTCGCGGTACGGCGGATAGGAGCAGCGCTCGTATTCCTGCAGCTGCCAGAAGCCTCCTCGGTCGTAGAGGAACTGCGCCATCGCCAGCTCGAACCAGGACTGGGCGAACGGAATCGGCTTTTGCGCCAGTCGCTCGGCCACCCACGGGTCCACCGACTCACCGGTGAACTTCTCGTACATCCGCGCCACGGCAAGGTAGTGCTCTGTTTCCTCGCCGATGTGCCAGACGAGAAATTTGAGCCATTTGCTCGAATCCACGAATTGCAGGCCGTGTCCGAACATCCTCGCCGCGGCCAGCTCTCGATAGGCCTGACTCTTCATCATCTGCTCGAGCGTCTCCCGGTAACGCTGCGGCATCTCATCGCGCGTCTGGAAGACCGGTATCGAGCTCGCCATGTGACCGCACCTCGTTCGAGGCGCTTCACACTGCCAGACTTGGGCAGCGACCTCCAAGCTTGCCGAGCAATCTGTTGCTTTTCCGGGGCCTAGGGTACATGAACCAGGGCTGCGTCGGTGAATTGCGCGGAGGAAATGCATGGGTAAGTGGATCGCCATAATCGCGCTCGGGATTCTCGTGGTGATCGGATTCTCGTGCGCCGGCTCGTACAACAGCCTCGTCACCTTGGACCAGGCGGTTCAGTCGCAGTGGGGGCAGGTGGAAAACGCCTACCAGCGCCGGCTCGATCTGGTGCCCAACCTGGTGGAGACGGTGAAGGGGGCGGCCGCCTTCGAAAAAGATACCTTCACCGCGGTGACCGAAGCCCGGGCCAAGGCAGGACAGGTGATGGTGGACCCGAGCAAGGTGCCCAACGACCCGGGCGCGTTCCAGCAGTTCCAGAGCTCGCAGGACCAGCTCTCCTCGGCTCTGTCGCGCCTGTTGGTGGTGGTTGAGAAGTACCCGGACCTGAAAGCGACCCAGAACTTTCGCGACCTCCAAGCTCAGCTCGAAGGAACGGAGAACCGGATCGCGGTGGAGCGCAAGCGCTACAACGAGGCGGCGCAGGCCTTCAACACGAAGCGGGACTCTTTCCCAACCGTTCTCGTCGCCAGTTTCTTCGGCAGCCGGTTCAATGAAAAATCGTATTTCAAGGCGCAGGCCGGAGCGGAGACCGCGCCCAAGGTGAAGTTCTAAAGCGTGGAGCGACTCGCCGTACGCTGGGCATGCGTCGCGTGCCTGCTCGTTGGGTTGTCGTCGTTTGCCGCCTCGGTGCGGGTTCCTCCCGCGCCGACTCAATTCGTCACCGACAAGGCGAATTTCATTTCGCAAGCGACTCGCCTCGCCGAAGAGCAAAAGCTCGAGAGCTACGAAAAGCAGACGGGGCACCAGCTGCTGGTCTGGATCGACCGAACGACGGGCGATACTCCCATCGAGGACTGGGCGAACGCGGCCTTCCAGGCGTGGCGCATCGGGCGAAAGGGAATCGACGACGGCCTGGCGCTCTTCGTTTTCGCCGATGATCGAAAACTCCGTATCGAGGTGGGCTACGGCCTCGAAGGCGTAATTCCAGATGCGACAGCATCCAGGGTCATCCGCGAGGTCATCGTTCCCCGGATTCGCGCCGGAGACAACGATGGCGCCATCGTCGCGGGCATGGATAGGTTGATTTCTATCATCGGCGGGGGCAACGAAGCGCCTGCTGCGCCCGATTATCGCCGGGCCCCAGCTCCGAAAGAGCCCAGCCCTCTACAGATCGCTTGCTGCGTATTTATCGCGCTGGCACTGCTCATCTTGTTCATCACGCACCCAACCTTGGCAACGTTCCTGTTCTCGACGATGTTCTCCGGTCGAGGCGGCGGTGGAGGCTGGGGCGACGGCGGGGGAGGAGGTGGCGGCGGCTTCTCCGGGGGCGGGGGCAGCTCCGGGGGCGGAGGCGCGTCAGGCTCCTGGTAGGGCGAAGCGAAATGTTCTGGAGAACTAGAAAACTCGTGAGATCGATCGACTCTCGGCGCATCGAGGACGCAATCAGAGCGGCCGAGCACCGCACTTCCGGAGAGATCCGCGTCTCGATCGCGCCGCTCTTCTGGGGCGACATCCGGCGCCAGGCGGAGAAAACGTTCGAACGCCTGGGAATGACCGCGACGCAGCGCCGCAACGGCGTTTTGTTCTTCATCGTTCCGTCGCGGCGCCGCTTCGTGGTCCTGGGCGACGAGGGAATTCATCGCCACGTCGGCGACGAGTTCTGGAGCAGCATCGCTTCGGCGATGTCCGACCACTTTCGGCGCGGAGATTTTACGGAGGGCATCGTCCGCGGGATTGGGAAGGTCGGGGAGAAACTGGCCAACCACTTCCCCTATGAGGGGGACAAGGACGTAAACGAGCTTCCGGACGAGGTCGACTTCGGGCCGCGCCCGCCCAAGCGGCGATAGCGAGGAGCACGCCCAGGGGCCTGTCGGACCACGAGGCTAATTTCATCCTCCGTGGGCACCGCCGCCGAGCTTTTCCAGCACCACGCCTTCGTGGACCTTGAGACCACGGGGCTCGATCCGAGCTGCGATCGCGTGATCGAAGTCGGCGCCCTCTTCGTCCACGAGGGCAGGGTCGTCGGGCGCATCTCCAAGTTGTTCGCGTCCTCAGCGCCGCTGTCGGTTTCCATCCGGCGGTTGACCGGAATCGACGACGTTGACCTCGTCGGTCAGCCTCCGTTTGAAGCGTTCCTCCCCGAGCTGCGAAGCGCGCTGTCCGGTTGGACCGTGGTGGCCCACAACGCGAGCTTCGAACAAGGTTTTCTTGCCGAGCTGCTGGCGGAGATCGCCGCCCCGGTTCTCGATTCGTGCGAGCTGCTCCACTACCTCTATCCAGAGCTGCAGAGTTACTCGTTGGAATCGATGATTCGCTGGACCGGGATCGGCGATCGCGCCGCGCACCGAGCGCTCAAGGACTGCGAGGATACGTGGGCGATGCTCTGCCGCTCCCTCGATCGCTGCATCGAGGACGGCCGAGCCGAAGACGTGGCCGAAGTCCTCAACTGCCTGGCGACGAACGGCGCTCAGGACCCGCAGCAGACCGCGCCGCCGATCGTCCATCTACTCGACAAGCTGGCTCAGCATTGTCGCCGCACAGAGTCGACGCTCGATGGGGCCGCGCCGGACGGCCAGGAGCGCCTCTGGAATGAGGAGGTCGAGCAAGGACCGCAGAGCGAGATGGAGGTTTGGATGGCGCGTGCGCTGGCGAGCCGCGGCGTCTCGGCGATAGAGCCGAGTCGCGAGGCAGCGCGGCCCGAAGCGTGCGCTGCTGCATCCGCCGCGTTCGCCAGGAAGAATGGATGCTCGGTCACCGTCGCCGCCAGCAGCCAGGGTCGGTTGGCGCGATTGCTCGAAGCGGAGTCGCGGCGCCCCTTGGACTCTGCGAGCACTCGAGGTTCGCGCGAGCTCGCGTTCTTGGCCCAGCAGCAACAATACTTGTGTCGCCGCCGCGCGCTCGAGGCATCCCAGACGGACGAGCGCATGAGCTACGAGGAACGCGCTCCGCGCGCATACCTGCGGGCATTCCTTCGGCGAAGCCCGACGGGCGAATCGAGCCAGCTCAGCTATTGGTTCAGGGGTCGATATCCACTCCTCGAGCGACTGGCGTTCGCTGCGCGGTCCGAACGGGCAACCACGTTGGCCACGCGCTGCCCGCACTACGGTCAGTGTTTCTTTCACTCCGCCTTGGCCCGCTCGAAGCGAGCAGAGGTTTTGGTGATGCAGCAGGCGGTCGTCGCTGAATCGCCGCCTGACTATCCCCGATCGCAGCACCTGGTGATCGACGAAGCGCATCAGCTGGAGAGTGCGATCTCGCTGGCCATGGCGTGCGAGGTGACAGACGTCGCGCTCGGTCGCTTGGGCGATCGCATGCTCGGCGTTAATGAACGCGGTGGTCTGTTGTCCGCTCTTGGAGGCGAGCTGGGTGCGTGCGTAGGCCAAAACGCGGCCGCTGAAAGGGTTCGCGAAGGCGTGCTCAAAACTCGGGTGCTCTCCCTCGACTCAGAGCGCATGGGCGGCGCCGTTCGCGCGCTCTTTCCGCCCGAGACTGCCCCTCATCGCCGAGAGGTCTTGCTGACCGAGGTGAGAGGCGGCGCCCAGTGGACCGCCGTGGAGGCGGCGCTGTTGGAGCTGAAGATGCATTTGGCCGACCTCGCCGGCTGGCTTTCAGCGCAGCTGGGGGCTTTGCCGCGGCTCCCCACGAGCAATCCAGGACTCGAGCGAGACATTTTCGGCGCCGTCTGCGAAGTGGGGCGGCTGCTTCAAGACGCGAGCGAATTCGCATCTCCAGGCGAGGCCGATCGGTGCCTCTTTGCTTCCATCGACGGGCGCTCGAGCGCATGGAGGCTGCGATCTGAGCCGCTGGACGTCAAAGAACGATTCGCCGGCCTGGCGCACGAGCGAAATGTGGTGCTGATCTCCTCCGCTCTTTCCGTCGGCGGCTCGAGCTCGTGGATCTTGAATCGCCTGGGGGTGACCGTCGAGCACCAGCGCGTCGGAGATGGCCAACCTGAGTCGGCTGACCGGTGCCAGAGCCAACCTCTGCTGATCCTCGTCAGCGACGCTCCGCGGCCGTTCGACGAGGAGTTCTTGGATTGGGCGGCGCCGCGCATCTGCCGGATCGCTGCATTTCTCGGCGGTCGAGTGATGGGACTCTTTTCGTCCTATCTTCGCCTGCTGCAGATCGAGGGTCGCCTACGACCGCACCTGGAGCGGTCCGGAATCGAGGCTGTGCGGGCCTCGCAGGTGCGTCGGAACGGCGCTCGAAATGCAGACTACGCCTCCGGGCGAGTGCTGCTCGGTGGCCGGAGCCTTTGGCACCGAAGCGAAGCAGAGACCGGCGTCGGCTTCGTTTTCATCGACAAGCTTCCGGTCGAGCCGCTCTCGCGAGCGGTAAGCTGCGCCCGCGAAGCGATGGCCGCGCAGAAGGAAGCCTACGGTGGGTTGCGCTCGATGCCGTACCGATTGCCGCGCGCACTGGTTCTACTGCGCCACTGGCTTTCGACGTGCACTGCTGCTGCCGCCGGTCCTAGGGTGGTCATGGTCGCTCACCCGGGGGCAGCGCACCATTGCGATGCAGTGGTCGCGGCACTCGACGGATATCGACCGGAAGTGCTGCCCTGGGCGGCCGCCCGCGTCCGGATCTACGAGGCGCTGCGAAGCATCGCTGCGCGCCCGCAGAGCTCGCCGCTCGCCAGGGCGGTCAACCACTGAAAGCTCGGTCCGCTGGTTTGTCGATCACCGACTGGGTTGCACATTGGTGATCCGGTCGATCAGCTTCCGGTCGTCCGGCAAAAGCCCGACCTGCGGCAGCCGCGTCGTCAGGGTGCGCCAGTTGGCATCAAGGGCGAAGACGCGCCGAAACAGCGGCAAGGATTCCTCGACTCGCTTCATGTTCACCAGCGCGACGGCGTGCCAGTAGATCATCTCGGCGCTGTCGGGCACCATGGCCTCGGCCGCAGCGTACTCGCGCAGCCCGGCCTCGGCATCCTTGTGCTCCACCGCCACATCCCCGGCATTCATGTGATTGTACGCGCGCTGCAGCTTCACCAGCCGACGCAGCTCCTGCAGCGGCTCGGGACTGTCGTCCACCCGCACGTCGAAGACGCGATCATCCCAAGAGCGGCCGGTTGGTTTTCCGGAGACGACGATCAGCGCCGAGGATTGCCGACCGCGAATGTCGCCGCCGACCGCCTGCGCCGCGTCCAGCGCCGCCAACATCCTGTCGGCGAGATCGCCTTTGGACTGCTCGAAGGCCTTGGCCATCGCCGGCCAAACTTTGTCGTTGAGCATCAGGTTGGCCTGAACCGAGTAGTTGGCTCCCATGTGGTGGCCGGCGGCGGGGATGTCCTTGGCGCCGGTGTGAGCGGCAACGCGCCCCTGCGCGTCGACCATCGCCACCTGCCGGACATCGCGCCCGGCGTCGGCGGCGAGCAGGCCCTTGAGCGCATCCGGTGCACTGCGCCCGGCGCGCATCAAATCCAGCCCGAGCTTTCCGTATGAGGGATCGACGAACGACTGAGTCGCGACCGCACCGACGCCCGCCTCGGCCCACGGGACGACCGAGCCCACCGAAAACCAGTGGGACTGGACGGCGACGCCCAATTCCCCGGTCGCCGGATCGCGGGCGACGATCGAGTACGTGTGCACGGGCCGGCTCGGCGCTTCGCTGCGCATGCGCCGTTCGTCCGCCCCGGCGGCGTCGAGGGCGGCCAAAAAACCGAGCAACAGCGCTGTGCGCGAACCGGCTCGAAGCGCGCAACAAAAAATCATGAGACCCTCCCAGGGGGTGCGGCACCCGGCGCCGGTCCAGGCTCGCGCCGGTCAGGCGATGATGCCTGTGCTCAGCGCGGTGCTCAAGCCGCCTTCGCTGCCGACCGAGTCGACGTTGGCGCCCACGGCGCGCAGGCAGGTGAGCAAAACGTCGCTGGTGTTGTCCGAGGTCATCGAACGGTGATGGATGCCCGGATACTTGAAGAAGCCGCCGGCGCGACCGACGACGAGAATCGGATAGTCGGTGATCGAGTGCACCAAGCCCTCGCAGACGTCGCTGCTGAACAGGATGCAGCTGTTGTCCAGCAAATTGCCGCTGCCCTCTTGCGATGCCTTCAGCTTCTCGAGCAGATAGGCGAACCGGTTCATCACGTAAACAACTGCGGCATGGACGTCATTTTGTCTCTGCGCGTCGTGGGTCAGCGAGTGTTCGCCGTCGGTTTGTCCAATGGCTGAGTAGACCGTGCTGCCGACACTGCCGCTGAACTGATAGCTGGCGACTCGCGTCAGGTCGCACGCCCAGGCGAGCGCCAAAAGATCGGACATCACGCGCGAGACCGACTCCAGCTGTTCGATTCCGCCGATGTCGTGATTGTCCTCGGTCGGCGGGTCGGGCAGGACGCAGGAAGAGGTCAGCACCGGGGGCAGCGCCAGGATTCGGGAGCGAACCTCGTTGATGCTCTCCAGGTGCGCGTCGAGGCGCGCGCGATCCGACGCGCCGAGCTTTGCCTGAAGCCTTCGGGTATCTTCCTTCACCGCATCCAGCACGCTCGCCCGCAGACGGTCGCGCGGGTCGGTAGGATCGTGCGCCGTGAAAGATGCGAACAGGCGCGAGAAAAGAGCAGCGGGATTGAACTCTTGCGGCAGCGGGGAATCGGGTCCCCGGTGAGAGATGAATTGAAGCGTCGGCCCCTCGCCGCGGGTCAGTCGCTTCGACACGGCGATTTGAATCGACGGGAAGGTCGTGGTGGTGCCGATCGCGTCGGCGGCGATTTGATCCACGGACGGCCCGCCGAACTTCGAGTTGTATGGCGCGCCTCCCGGCGGCAGGGCGATGAATGGATACCCCGAGAGGATTCCCGCCGCCCCGGTGTGATGGCCGCGAAGGTTCGGAATCTTGATCTTGTAGCCGGAGACAACGTTCACGTAGCTCTTCACGTTGACCAACGGCGCCAGCTCCTCGGTGAGCGACCAGCTCGGCCCGGTCGCCGCGGGTCGCCAGCGGCTCAAGATGACTCCGTTGCCGAAGAAGAAGGTCGCGAACCGCTTCGGCACCGGTGCGCCGTCCGCGTAGGCAGTTCCATGAGAGTTGAGCATTGCGTCCAGCGTGGGCAGGGCGACCGCAGCACCGAGCCCCTTGAGCAAGGTCCTCCGATTGAGCGGGAATCGCTTCATTGGGAGCTCGCTGCCTGAGCAGCGCCGAAGCGAAACGCCTCGCTCGCCGCCGTCTCCACCAGCGCGTTCTTGAAGCTGAATCCGGACGCGGCAAAGCTGGCGTGAACCTGGTTCAGAGGAGCGGATTCGCCGAGCGTATCCACGTGGCCGGTGGCGGCTCGAAAGAGATTGCGAGTGAGGCACTCGGTCAGCTGCGGCTGCGCTGCGAGCAAAGCGCCGAGCTCTCGAGCGCCGGTGAAGGAGCCGAGGTCGTCCAGGGCGCTCGATGCGTCGATCGGCTGACCGGAATCGGTGGTCCGGAACTGACCGATCGCGTCGAAGTTCTCAAGCCCAAGCCCGATATCGTCCATCAGCACGTGGCACGAAGCGCAGGAGGGATTCTGCCGGTGCGCCAACAGCTTTTGGCGGGTGGTCATCCCTTCGGTGTTGGGAAGGTTGGTATCGACGTTTGGCGGAGGCGGCGGAATGTTCTGGCAGAGCAGCTTCTCGCGGACGAACTTCCCGCGCAGGGTCGGAGAGCTGGTGGTCGGATGCGCCATCAGCGCGAGGAATGCGGCCTGCCCCAGGAAGCCGCCCCGCAGACTGTCCGCGGGCAGAGTCACCCGCGCGAACCCATCGCACATCGGGGGCACAGCCACGCCGTAGAGCGCCGCCAGATCTTGGTTCACAAAAGTGTAGTCGGCGTCAAAGAAGCGGCGGAAGTCGCCATCTTGATCCCAAACCAGGCTGTCGAGCAGATGCTGGGTCTCATCCCGCATCGCCGAGGCCAAGGCGGGGCCGAACGACGGAAAGGCGACCGGGTCCTTGGACATCTGGGAAAGGTCGCGAAGCTGGAAGAGCTCATCGAAGAAGTGCGCCATCGCCTCGCGGCTCCCCGGCTGATTGACGAGCGTCTCCGCCCAAAGGCGGATTCCTTCCGCGCTCTCCAATTCTCCGCGCTCGGCCGCCGACATCAGCTCTTCGCTCGGCGTCGACCCGGTGAGGAAGAACGAAAGCCGAGTCGCCAATTCGTTTCCAGTCAGCCTCAGCCGCCCCGGGCTCGTCGGATCGGCTTCTCCGATTTCGATTTGGTAGAGAAAGTTCGGAGACTGCAGCAGGCCGGCGATCACGAACGCCGCGCCCTTGTAGAAATCCCCGTATGCGGCCGCGGCGCCGTTGCCGACGGACGCCCAGCTGTTTTGCTCGTCCGCGGAGAGCGGGCGCCGCCAGGCGCGCCGGCCGAATTGCGCCACGAATGCATTCATGCATTGCGGATCCGAGCTGGATTGAGGGACGCACCCTAAGATGGAATCTCGCGCTCCCGCATCGTTCATGGCGATCTCGGCGGCTTGCTGACCGGAGCTCTCGTACTTGTCGACGGAAGTCGCGGAGAGCGACAGCTGCGCAGCGCCGATCGCGTCCCACCCGTTCACGGTGGTGTCCGGCGGCGGAGTCACTACCTCTGCCGCCGCCGGCCCAAGGAGATCTCGCACCGCATTTCGATACTGCCAGCTGAGCAGGGCGCGAATGTTGAGCGTGGCTGCCTCGAACGGCCGTTGGAGAATCGGATCCTCCGGAGAAGTCGGAGGAGCTGTGGTGAACTGCGTCGCTGTGCTCTTCCCAAAGCAGCTCAACAGGCTTGCCGCAGCTACGGCTGCGAGCCCGCAGCGACATAAACGGCTGAGAAGCGGACGCTTCAAAGTTCGATCAACCCCGAGAGACCAGAAACACCCACACTCCGCCGACGTTAAAGCAGCCGGGCAGGCGCAATTCAAGACGGAAGCGGAGGCCAGCGAGCAGCCTCAAACCCAAGCCCCGGGTCTATGAGGACTCGGGCTAACTTGCAGGCCTCAAGTCGGCGGCTCGTACCTCTGGGACACCCGACCCAGTCGCTCATCAATCCGGTTGGTCAGGTGGTACCAGCGCTGCACCCCGTTCTCCAGGCGGAAGTAGTGCACCACGTACGCAGACCAGCGCGAAGAGAAGCGCCGCCAGCGCGAACGCCGGCCAGATCGGATCAACCGCGATGAACCCGATGATCAGGAGCAAGTAGGTGGATACGAACAGCGTCACGATCAGGTGGATCAAACGCTCGTGCTGCATGTAACGGAGCTGACGCTCATG
>Ga0126384_10001636_pt1 | contig 13350 bp, 15 predicted proteins | sample PanSoiMetPlot_36_FD_92543 | JGI IMG/M metagenome (GOLD analysis project Ga0126384, IMG submission 92543) | Tropical forest soil microbial communities from Panama - MetaG Plot_36 | ecosystem: Environmental > Terrestrial > Soil > Tropical forest > Bulk soil | place: Panama | collected 2016-02-17 | reverse complement strand
GTTTTGAAGTGGCGGCGCAGAAGCTGGGATTAGAGCAGGGAATTTACCGATACCTGAAATATCCGAGCAAAGAGATCACGCTCTACATTCCCGTTGGAATGGACAACGGAACGCTGGAAGTCTTTACGGGGTATCGCGTGTTGCATTCGACCGTGCGCGGGCCCGGCAAAGGCGGAATTCGATTTGCGCCGGATGTTTCGATTGACGAAGTGCGGGCACTAGCGACATGGATGACGTGGAAGTGCGCGGTGGTGGACATTCCGTTTGGAGGGGCGAAGGGCGGAATTATTTGCGATCCGCGGAAGATGTCGCGAGGAGAATTGGAACGCTTGACGCGGCGGTATACGGCGGAGTTGACGGACTGGCTTGGGCCGGAGCGCGACATTCCCGCGCCGGATGTGGGCACGGGCGAACAGACGATGGCGTGGGTGATGGATACGTACTCCATGCACCACCGGCAGGCGACGACAGCGGTGGTGACGGGCAAGCCGATTGAACTGGGTGGATCGCGCGGACGACGCGAAGCAACCGGCCGCGGCGTGATGATTTGCTGCGACAAGGCTCTTGCAAAGCTTGGAATGAAAAAAGAGGTCGCGCGCGTTGTGATTCAGGGCTTCGGCAACGTGGGCTCGATGGCTGCCGACCTGATGCAAAAAGCGGGCTACAAAATCATTGGCCTCGCGGACATCGGCGGCGGACTCTACAACGAAAACGGCTTCGACGTGCCGAAGGTCATTGATTGGGTCTACGGCCAGAAGAAGCCGTTGCAGGAGTATCCCGGCGGCGGAACGAAGATGAGTTCGAAGGACGTGCTTTTCCAGAAATGCGACGTGCTGATTCCTGCGGCGATTGAGAATCAAATCACCGAGAAAAATGCGGCGCAGGTGCAGGCCAAAGTTATGTGCGAAGGCGCGAATGGACCGACCACATGGCAAGCGGACGCGATCATCGATGCGAAGGGAGTGTTCACGGTTCCCGACATTCTCGGCAACGCGGGCGGAGTGACCGTCAGCTACTTTGAATGGGTGCAGGACCGGCAAGGATTCTTCTGGCGCGAGAGTGAAGTGAATGAGCGTTTGCTGGACGTGATGGAAAGCGCGTTCGACGCAGTGGTGAAATATGCCGAAGTGCACAAGGTCAACAACCGGATTGCCGCCTACATGGTGGCCATTGACCGCGTAGCAAATGCCTTGAAAATGAGGGGCATTTACGCGTAGTCTTCTCAACTGATCTGGCGTCACCCGCAGGTAACGCACGAGCTGCTGCCCCGCCGTGCGTCGGGTGAAAAATGACTTGCAAACGGTCTTGTGCGGTAGATAATGCCGCGCGAGAAAGGAGTGCGCTCCGTGAACCCGGACCCGGTCTCGGCTGGTCACGCAAAGACGGAAGAGCAGCACCGACGCGAAATCTGCACGACGGGCCGCTGGATGTACCAACGAGAGTACATCGTGGCGTGCGAAGGGAATGTGTCCGTGCGGCTGGACGACGGGCGCATTTTGACAACGCCAACTTGTATGAACAAAGGCTGCCTCTCGCCGGAGGATCTGGTCATTACGGATCTTGATGGGCACAGCTGCGTCGGCAATCGGAAAGTGTCGTCCGAAATACTAATGCACCTGTTGTTTTATCGCATGCGTCCGGATGTAAATGCTGTTTGCCATGCGCATCCCGTAACGGCGACGGGCTTCGCGAGCGCTGGGCGTTCGCTCGACCAGGCGCTGCTCCCGGAAGTCATTATCGGACTCGGGCAAGTGCCGCTGGTGCGGTATGCGACGCCAGGCACGCCGGATTTGAGCCAGGCGCTAGAACCATACGTCGAAAGCTATGACGCGCTGCTACTTGCGAATCACGGCGTGGTTACGTGCGGCCAGGATCTGCTGACAGCGTTCTATCGCCTTGAGACTGTGGAGCACTTCGCGAAAATTTTATTGGCTGCAGAAAATGCGGGCACTCCCAAGCTTCTTTCGAGCCGGGAGGTAGCCAAGCTGATGGCAGCGCGGGCGCGCTACGCGGTTGTTCCGCCTCCCGGCGCCGCGGTAGAGTTGCCCGTCACCAGCGACAGCGACGAAGCAGTTGGCGAAGAAATTACATTGAAGCGTGACGAGCTGGACCGGCTGATTGAAGAAGCGCTGCGCCAGGATCGCGGGCGGCGCTAGTTCTTTCCAAGAAATGTTAGTTTGCGCCTCTGGCGGATTCTTCGGCATCGAACAAAATGCTGGGAGGCACCGCCATGTCTGAAGAATTTAAAGCGCGCATTGACTATGCAAAGTTTGGCCATGAGCCTTTGCGTTCGATGTACGCCATCGAGCGCTACTTGCATGATTCCGGGATCGACCTGAAGTTATTGCACATGCTGAAATTGCGGGCATCGCAGATCAACGGCTGCGCGTATTGCATAGACATGCATTGGAAGGACGCGATCACTGCAGGCGAAACGACGCAACGTCTCTACGGCCTGGACGCGTGGCGGGAATCGCCGTATTACACAGAGAAAGAGCGCGCGGCGCTCGAGTGGACTGAGGCAGTTACACTGGTCTCGGAGACGCACGTTCCTGATGAAATCTACGGACGAGTCCGCACCGAGTTTTCCGAGAAGGAAATCGTGGACCTTACGATTGCAACCGGAATGATCAACATGTGGAATCGCATTGCCATTTCTTTCCGGGCCGTGCCGGGCCTGTATCAACCGAAGCAGTCCGCTGCCGGCGCAGACTGAAACTCGCCAAAAAACACCAGCTTGGCCGTCAAGGTTTCCGCTTGTACAATTCCCACGCAACGCGATTGCAGGGGAGATGTTATGGGCGAAACGCAACTGTTTTTTGACGCAATTCGCTGCGGCGATTTAGGTGCCGTGTGCGCGCTGCTCGATCAGGATCCTTCTTTGCTCGGAGCGAAGAACCAGCAATTGCAAAGCCCGGTTCTCTTTTCGATTTATAACCGCCAAAAAGAAATCTCTGATTTTCTTCGCTCGCGTGGCGCGCAGCTTGAATTGCATGAAGCCGCCGCAGCCGGCGATATGGCGCGGGTTAAAGAATTTGTGGAGCAGGACACTTCGCTTGCGAAGAGCTACTCGCCTGATGGATTTCCGATTCTGGCTTTAGCCGCTGTCTTTGGGCACCTGGAAGTGGCCAAGCATTTGAAACAAAAAGGCGGCGATGTAAATGCCGCTGCGACCAATGGAAGCGGATACAACGCGTTAACAGGCGCCGTGGCCAGCGGCCATGCAGAAATTGTGAAATGGCTGCTTGAAAACGGCGCGGAGCCGAATTACCGCTACTCGAACGGATATTCACCCTTGCTTGCGGCAGCAGCGAACGGTCATCTGGAAATCGTCAAAACACTTCTCGCCCACGGCTCGGAGCTTCACGCGAAATCTGACGACGGAAAGAACGCGCTTGCATATGCGGAAGAGCGCGGGCACAAAGAAGTGACGGCCTTTTTAGCACAGCAGGGATTGACTCGCTAGAGCCGCGCACGTAGTTTGTTTGTGGTCTCGGCCAAAGATGTCCTTCCCTGTCTACCTCCCGTTCGGATCGCTGAAACTCCATCCACATTTGGTTTTCGAAACGCTGGCCTATGCCGCCGGATTTCTTGTTTATCTCGTAATGCGCAGGCGTGGCGGCGATGCGCTTGAGGACGGCGATCGTTGGTGGGTGATAGCTGCAGCAGCGATGGGTGCTGTGGTCGGCTGCAAAGTCTTGTACTGGTTTGAGGACCCTGCGGCGACTTTGGCGCACTGGAGAAATCCCGAATACCTGATGGGTGGCAAGACGATTGTGGGCGCCCTCATCGGCGGTTTGTTTGCGGTGGAGCTTGTCAAACACTACATGGGAATCAAGCGCCGCACAGGCGACCTATTTGCGGTGCCGCTTTGCATCGGCATTGCTGTTGGCCGCGTCGGATGCTTTTTGACTGGCCTCGATGACCATACTGCTGGAGTCCCCACGGCTTTGCTTTGGGGTGTGAATTTTGGCGACGGGATACCTCGGCATCCTACCCAACTTTACGAAGTGCTGTTTGCGCTGGCATTTGGAGTGTTTCTCTGGAGGCGGGGGAAGGGTCCGCACGCGGAAGGCGACCTCTTCAAACAGTTCATGTCCGGGTATTTCTCTTTTCGATTGTTGTGCGATTTTTTGAAGCCCGATGATGCGCGCGTTTTTCTCAACATGACGGCGATCCAGTGGGCGTGCATCTTGATGCTGGTCTATTATGCGTCCGACATCTGGAGCTGGACCATCTCCAATCCCGGACCAAAGAACGAACCAACCTTGCTGGAAACTGCAGGTCGAGGTTGAATGCAAGAACAACCACGAAAACGCCGCAACTTTGTGGCTCCCCTTATCACGATGCTTTCCTCCATTGTGCTTGGATACGGAAGCTGCTACGGATTTCTTTCCACCTTGAGCTTCCACGGCGCTGGAAGATACGAAGCGCTCAATATTCTCTTCTTCGTAGCGTTTTGGCTGTGCGTCCTCGTTTTTCTGGCAACGCTCGTTTGGATCATAGTTCGGGCGCTTCGGAATGCCCAATCTGGACAAGAGAGTAAGGAGCGCCGAAATCCGGCGAATTGAATGAACAATAAAACTCCCGAGACAAACCCGCGCAACGATGGACTGCTCGCCGCCGGCATTCTTCTCGCCGCTTCTAGCGTCGCCTACCTGTTGTTCATTCCGCTCCTGAGGCGAATCGTGCCGAATCGCGTTTTTTCATCGGCTTTGGCAATTCCGCTGCAAGGGTTGATGCTGGGGGTTCTGCTCACTGCAATCGCTTTGATCAAGCGCGGCAGCAGGGCGGTTCTGCCCGCATTGATTACCTTGATTTGCGCCGTGTTCCTGACCGGAGGCGCGGGATTTGGATACGCAGCGACGTGCAATTTCAATGGTCATCCCAGCCCAGCGAATGGCGTGTTTTTGTATGCCACGATTGCGGGCGGAGTGATTGTTCTGATTGCGGCGATTTGGCTCGTGGCGGCGATCGTAGTCGGTCTGGTTCGTGGCGACGACGGTCAGGACGGGCGGAAAAATAGGCGGGATTTCGGAGAACAGAAATGACCGATCGCGTACGACCGTACTTGTTTTATGACGTGGCGCTGACGATTTGTTCAAAGTGTTTTCGGAAGCTCGAAGGCAAGATCGTCTTTCAAGACGAAAAAGTGTTTTTGCTGAAGCGCTGCCCCGAACATGGCGCCGAACGCGTTCTTGTCGCAGACGATGTGGATTATTACCGCCGTTGCCGTGAGCTCTTCCTCAAAACGCCGGAAATGCCTATGGTGTACAACACGCCTGTGAAATGGGGCTGCCCGTACGATTGCGGGTTGTGCACGGACCATGAGCAACATTCGTGCTTGTCGCTTGTTGAGGTTACAGACTCTTGCAATTTGCGCTGTCCCGTTTGCTACGCGGGCAGCGGACCGGAACGCATCGAACACCGCCCGCTGGCGCTGATTGAGAAAATGCTGGACGCCGTCGTGCGGAATGAAGGCCGCCCGGACGTGGTGCAAATCTCAGGGGGAGAGCCGACACTTCATCCAGACTTTTTCAGGATTATCGCGATGGCGAAGGCGCGGCCGGTTCGGCACCTTATGGTAAACACCAACGGCCTGAGAATCGCCCAGGATGAAGATTTCACAAAGCGCCTTGCGGAGATTGAAGACTTCGAAGTTTATCTGCAATTCGATTCGTTCGAACGCGAAGCGCTGCTCGATTTGCGCGGGGGCGATTTGCGAAGCGTGCGGGAAAAGGCTCTGGAGCGCCTGAATCGCCACGGCATATCCACGACCCTAGTCATGACGCTGCGCAAGGGGCTAAACGACGGAGAGATTGGCAAAACGATTGACTATGCGATGCAACAACCGTGCGTGCGCGGAGTCACGTTGCAGCCGATACAGGACGCAGGCCGTCTGGAGAAATTCGATCCCGCGGCCGACCGCCTCACCCTTACCGAAGTTCGGCGAAAAATTCTGGAGCAAACGAAGATTTTCCGGCCGGAGGATGTGATTCCTGTGCCGTGTCATCCCGATTCGCTGGCGATGGCTTATGCGTTAAAACTCGAAGGACAGGTCGTGCCGCTGACACGATTCGTCGAGCCGGACGTACTGATCAATGCTGCGCGCAACACGATTGTGTACGAAGAAGAACAGGGCGTTCGGGACTGCCTGTTCAAGCTTTTTGCCACGAATCATTCGCCGCAATCCGGCGCAAACTCTTTGCGGGAGCTGCTTTGTTGCCTGCCTCGGATTGCCGCGCCGTCCGAGCTTAGCTACAAAAATATTTTCCGTGTCCTGATTGTGCAATTTCTCGACGCGCATGCGTTCGATGTGCGCAGCGTCAAGAAAACTTGCATTCACATCGTTCATCCTGACGGGCGCCTCATTCCTTTCGACACTTACAATATGTTCTACCGTGATGATCTGGAACGGACGCGGCTTGCGGCATTGAGAGCCAGCATTGCGCCGCCGAGAGAATTCGTTTCGATTGAGTAGTGTGAAACGCAAAAGGATCAACAAACAACTTGGCATGGCGTTTGCTCATTTCCGGGCGTTTGCCGGCAACTCAATGTTGTTTCTGGTTGTTCTTGCCGACACTTGGAGCAGCCAGACGACACTTCGGATGCGCGGATGTTCGTTGTGAAGCACGGACGCCAAAAGACAGTCACAATCACTTGCTGGGCCGCGCTCCTATTGCTGAGCCTCGCCTGTGGCATACCCGCTACCAGATATCCGGGGCCGGTTCCATTGCCTACTGGTCCGGATGACGATGCCGGATCGCCTTTAAGCAATCCGGACCGTCAATTTCCGGTTCGGCCGGGCAGCGTTAATTCTGTGGCTTTTGATCCCACAGGCCGCTGGATGGCCACCGCCGGAGAAGACAAAATCATCACGATCTGGGATTTTTCGGAAATGCGCCCAAAGCTTCACCTGCGCGGTCACGCGGAGGCAGTAACAAGCATTGTGTTTTCGCCTGATGGGAAAATCCTGGCTTCAGGATCCAGGGACAAAACCATCAGGCTTTGGGATGCAACCACGGGCCGAGCTTTCGAAACGCTAGCCGGACCGAACGGCGAGGTGAGTAGCGTTGCCATTTCGCCCGATGGACTTTTAATCGCAAGCGGCAGCGCCGACTACACGGTCACACTCTGGAACATGCAATCGAGTAGTTTCTGGAGGACGCTGCGCGGTCATTCTGGCGCAGTGGATGCGGTTGCGTTCAGCCCAGACGGAAAGACTTTGGCAAGCGCAAGTGAGGATAGAACTGTTCGTCTCTGGGACGTACAAACAGGCGGGCTTTTTCAAACGCTCGCGGGCCATGCCGAGCCTGTCTTTGCAGCGGAGTTTTCACCGGATGGAGGGCTGCTGGCGTCAGGCAGCGGAAACTTCGCAGCGCTTGCCCATCGCGGCGCTCTGAAATTGTGGAACGCCGAGACGGGCCGCGAGAGTTCTGCGCCTCCATTTCGGTTCGGCATATCCGCGTTGGCGTTTCGTCCGGATGGTAAGGCTCTTGCACTTGGATACTTCGGCAGGGACCACCATTGGGATATCGACATCCTGGATCTTCAGAGCGGCAGACTCTTGCGCCACTATGTTGCGCACCGGCGGCGCATAACTCAGCTTGCCTATTCGCCCGACGGCGCGTGGCTTGTTTCTGTCTCGTCCGACAAATTCATCCGTTGCTGGCATTAAGGTCAGGGCTATTTGAAGGTGCGTTGACGGAATCGTAAGAAAACAGCAATACTGCCGCATGAAGCGCCCTTGGCCAGTTCTCGTTTTTGGATGTTTGTTCATTCTCGCGGGCACAGTTGGTCTTGTCTTTCACCTTAGAGAGCGGCCGCTGGAGCGCGATTATCTTTTGATTGCTGGAATTCGCGTATTGGCAATCGTCGGTGGCATTTTTCTCTTGCTTGGTCACAACTGGTCTCGCTGGCTTATGCTCGCTTGGCTTGCATTTCATGTAATTGTCAGCGCGTTCCACTCCTTGGGGGAGGTTGCCGCGCATGTTGCTTTTCTACTTTTGTACGCGTACTTTCTGTTTCGCCCACCGGCGTCCAGATACTTCCAGCCCGTAATACATTGATCAAATCTTACAATCAAATTGACTGTCAAAAAGCAGCCGCAGTATAGTCGGGCCACTCTCCCGCGGCCCAAATCTTTTCTAGGAGTACCCACCATGGCGAGGAGGCAGTTTTTGGCGATGTTATCCGGATTGCCCTTTCTTTCTTTTGCTTCGAAATCGCAGGAATCAAAAAAAAAGCCACTCAAGATAATGATGAAGAGTGCGTGGGGCTCGGACGATCCCACGCGGGCGTCATTTCCGTTCTTGCATGGACTTGTGCTTGCGGAAGCAGGCCACGAAGTGCAGATCTTTCTGACAGGCGAAGCAACCTATTTGATGCGCAAGGCCACTGCAGACGCCATCTTCCCCGTCGGATGGCCGTCACTGCGGGAGACGCGTGAGAAAATTCTCGCGAAGCACATTCCGGTTTTTTCTTGAGGGGCGTGTTCCCGGGCCCGTGGGGTCACGGAGAGCGACTTGAGGACTTGGGGAGCCAATGACGGCAGCCCGGCGAGTTTTGCTTCGCTTGTCGAATGGGCCGACCGCATCATTGTTGAATGACGGGGCTGTCCGCAGCGTAGTTGCGGGCCGCGGCCTCGCGAGCGACTGACACGGCCCGTTATGGGTAACTGGCACGAACCATTGGGCGAACGAGCTGGTCGAACCGCATCATCGTTGAGTGAGAGGCGCAGCCAAAACGTGCAAAATTGTAGGCGTCTTGTAATACCAAAAACAGGATTTGCGGGGTTTAACCGTGAAATTTGATATTTCTGTTCAGCGCAATATCATTGGGAACGACATAGACATACAGATTGCAACCGAGGGAGATGAAATCATTGCCGCAGTGGACTACATTCTAGACGGGTTCAGTTTGGGCACGGACGATTTCAATGACACGCCTTTGAATTCTCTTCGCCGGACGTTTTCACGTGCTGGAGACGCGGGACCAGGAAAACAGCATCGGCTGATCGTCAAAGTGCACGGCAAGCCTGGGAACCCGGATAAAAATGGCTCCCGAGTCTGGACCGATTTGAACTGAGCTGACGGGCTGAAGAGAAACGCGCTCACGTGGGTCCTTCCAAAATAATGCGGGCAATCCAAAAGGAGCCAGCTTAATCGACGAAATCGAGAGTTAGCCCTTCGTGCCTGTAAAGTAGACCGACGAACTGGCCGAAGTTGGGAGAGGTCACGTTGTTGTAAACTGCATTGAAATTTCCGTGGTTCGTAACGTTGAGAGAATACACTCCGAGCCGAAAGTGATGTATTTTGCTGCCGCGTCCCTTCAGAAACGGTATCCGGAATGTCCGATACGCCTTGAAATTCAGTGAGAAAAAGTCAGGAAAACGATGTCCGTTTGGCAGGCCCACGTATTCTTGTGCAACATCCACCGCCGAATACGGAAATCCCGAGTGAATGTCCACCAGAGGGCTAATTGTCATTTGCCATGGCGCGGAGAATATGCCCCACGCAATCACGCGGTGCGGAATGTCGGAAGGAGAGATTCCGTAAACGTCGGGCCGTATCACCGGTGCGTCGAAGGGGATCATGACACTCGAGAGACTGTTTTCGTCGCCTCGGGCCCGGCTCCATATGTAAGACGCCCTTACTTCGTCGCGCTGGCGCAAACGGAAATGCAGCGACGTTTCGAGTTCGTGATATCGCGAAGATCCAGTGTTTGTCAGAGCGGTAAAGGACGAGTCGGTTGGCAGCGTGGCAGTGAAGGGCTGCACGGCGAAGAGATAGCTCGTATGACTGTTCAAATAGCCAAACTCCACCTCCGTGGTCTTGCCTACTTTCCGCAACATCCCCAGATTCCAGGTCACGTTGCGCGGAGTGGTATCGGGCACTGAAGACGGCAATGGAGATACCAGCGGATTCAAGCTGGCAGTGTAAGCATTCGTATAAAAAACTGCCGGTCCTGTCGGCAAACCTGTGGAATCGAACTCGGAAATGGTGCGATTGGGATTTGTGGACCAAGTAGCGGCGAGCAGAGGCAAAACTCCATAAAACAGCCCCGCTCCGGCGCGAATCACTGTCTTTTCGTCCTTGCCCGGTGAATACGCAAGCCCTAACCGGGGAGCTAATGCCGCCGGCCATCCCGAAGTTTCAGTACTGAGCCGCAAGCCGAGATCAACGCTCAACTGCGGCAAGGGCAGCCAATGGTCTTGCACAAATCCTGCGACAATAGTGTCCGAAGCAATCTGCGCCGGCGCACTGCTGAAATCGATGGTTTCCGCGAGAGAACTGTCCGCTCTCAAAAGCCGAATCGAACGCGAACTCGTGGTTCCAAAGTAGCTCCGCCAGTCAACGTCCGCTCCCACGCGGATTTCATGCTTACCGAGCCATTGTTTTTTTGAAAACTCGTAGTTGCTCAAGAATTGCAGTTCCTTGGCTCGTCGCGACCAGGCGTCGAAGTAGCTCCCGCCCCAGCCTTGCGGCGTGATGAGCATCTCCGCGGTACCCTGCCCCTGCGCGTTACTGTCGAACCTGGTGTATTGCGCGATGGTCGAAAGAACGCCCCCGGAATCGAACAAGTACCGGTCGGATACTGCCACTGCCACACCGCTTTGATTCAGGTTGTTCGAAGCGGGCTGTGGAACCAGCGCGCTGATATCGATATGGTCCGTCCGCAGCGGAAACGCGTTGAGCGTGATATTCAGCAAATGGTTCTTGGAAAGAATCGCCTCCAGCGTCGTAAAGGAGTTGAACCCTTGGCGCTTGCTGATATCGTTCGGCCAAGCCAGTCCTTCCACCGTTGTCTTCTTCATTTCGTACAGAAAGGATTCCGAAAGAAGCAATTTGTGAGCGATCAGAGGAGCGTCGAATGATATCGCCGGTGTGGCCCCGCCAATCCCTGCCGTGTGGCCATTCTTTCCCAGGACCGTAATTCCAAGCTTCGTGACATTGAAATCCCAGCCGTCGTTGGGGGCCTTGGTTTGAATCGTGGTCAACCCCCCGGAAAAACTTCCCAGGCTGGCGTCATAAGGAGTCTTGTATACAGCGAAAGACTCGACGGTGTCGGTCGGTACCGTAATCCCGAAGCTTCCGGTTACAGGATCCGTGTTGCGTGTGGAGTTGATGATCAAAAGACTCTGGTTCTCGTCGGATCCTTTGAACACCAGCTTGCTATCCAGTGTCTGAACTACTCCTGGTGTGACCGGGATAATCTCTTTGACCTTCTCTTGCGCGGTCGGTATGGTGACCAGCTGTGAATTTGTCACTAGCGCGACTGGCGCTGACGAGGTCTCCGTCGAGACCGCGGCCTCAGTTGCATTCACCACTACTTTTTCCGAAATCGTTGCGACTTCAAGAAGGAAATCTCGCGTGATGAGCTCTCTCAGCTTAAGCAGGACTTGCCCTTCCCGCTTCTTGAAACCGTCCGCTTCTACGGTGATGCTGTACTCTCCCGGCTCCAACCGGTGGAATTCGTAGTGGCCGTTTTCATCGGTTTTTGCCTGCGTGGCAGTCCCCGCATTGGACCTGGCAACGAGTTTCACGTTCGCTCCAGCCACTGCGGAACCATCGGGAGCTGTAACGCTTCCGGCCAAGTCCGATTTGCTCCCGCTGGTGACAGCCGCTTGCGCCGACACGATCGGAGGCGTGAACCAAAGTAGAAGGAGCGCAAGCAATCCCATCCGATGGGATTCGGAAACACGTCTGGCTCCAGATTTGACGATTCTTGACATGAAAACGGGGCTCTATCCCGAACTTCAAGAATAACCTAACCCCGAAGTGCGGGAAGTTTCTCGGTTGGAATCGATTCCTTCCTATAACCCTGTCCCGAAGGGCCATGTTCAAGCAACACGGTCCAGGGAAACGAAAGAATTGCAACTCAATCGATGCGTTGACGGGATAGTTAGGGAGAGAGCTAAACTGCCCTCCGTGCGTCAAGGTAACTTCGGCGATCACGGAGATGAGTCACCCGGTGACCCACGCACCTGTTCTAGCCAGAAACTCCAGACCCACCGCGAAGGTACCGTCTGGGAGAGTCCGACAGTAGACGACCCTTGCGCGTGCCAGAAGTTCACCCAACGAAGATTTGACAAGCACGCGAGTGTCTTGCTTCCAAGGACTTACCGTTCGGACGCGCGCACCGTTGTCGCTGACGTTTTCCGTCGATGCGCACGATGCGACCACTGGCTTTGCCCCGTTGGAGAGTAGAACCACAAATTTCTTGGGACTCCGTTTTTCTCTACGGCCTTTGTCCATGGGCCCTTTTTCCGAGGGCTGGGCCACTACAAGCGGCAAATCAGGGGCTGGTTGGCGTGAACTCCTCGACTTCCAAGGGGTTACGAAGTCTGACCGGGGAAATTCACTCCCGTCACTGTACTCAAAGTAGTCGATAGCCAGTGTCTTGCCGTGGCTTGGACTCACAATCAGGTGAAAACCTTCATTTGCCGTAGGGTGAATCACGGATGGCTACGGCATTCATGTTGCAAGAGACCTCGAAAAGATTGACGAGCGCCTATAACGGGACCACCCCCCAGTCCGCGCGCGTCAAGGGGAAAGCGCGTCATTTGCTCATTTCGAATTGGAAGGGACTTATTTCGAAGACCACGGCAACGGCATGTTTGAAGACGAGGATGGATGGCAGCCCCGAAATAGCGCACAGGACACGACCCCATTTGGGGTTGCTGGCTCGCCTGTTCTTGTTTCAGACTCGTCACACAATCGCCGGAAAAATGAGGGATGTGATATGAGTTCACCTCTAAATTCGTTTTCGCGACCCGAGGAGTGGCCAGGATCTGGTTGCTTGCCCAAGGTTTCGAAGCTTGGCCTACTGACAGAGTCGATTGCCAAGGAGCCCAGCGAATCCCTGTGTTGCGTCATTATCAACGCCAGTACCTGTGCGCGCATGTTGGCGGCGGATCCCCCGAATGTCGAGGTAGCACGTGAGACCGCGCCTCGGACGATTTCCTGTAGCAACCGAGCAGCGGAGGCGATCTCACATCTCCGCGCTCTTTTAACGAAACAACAAACGTAATCGTGACAGGCGCTCCTTCCAGGAATAGGTCTTCGATGGCGGCGGCAGAAGACACGCCTTGCCAGTTAACCCCCGGACGAGGGACAACTCGAAAGTAGTGCCCGATTGGTTCACCAGGGGCTGGCCCGGCTTTTGACGGAGATAGGCTCACCCGTCCGCCGGTTCCAGTTCACTTTCCTTCGCCCACACGCAAGTATCATCACCCGCAGGCCGAATCCAGTACATGACCTCGCAGGACGGGTTCAGGCGGATGACTTCGTCGTCCGGTTCGCGGATGTCTTCGATCGTACAGACCTCCCGCTTGCCGGTCCTTCTCAC
>Ga0126384_10001635_pt1 | contig 13350 bp, 12 predicted proteins | sample PanSoiMetPlot_36_FD_92543 | JGI IMG/M metagenome (GOLD analysis project Ga0126384, IMG submission 92543) | Tropical forest soil microbial communities from Panama - MetaG Plot_36 | ecosystem: Environmental > Terrestrial > Soil > Tropical forest > Bulk soil | place: Panama | collected 2016-02-17 | reverse complement strand
GTCGCCAGACCGATCGCGTCGTACCGCTCGAACTCGGCGAACCCGGCCATGTGCGCCTCCTCCGGCTCGTGAGGCTTACCGCTCGTCGCCCACGCGCGTCGTCAACGCTCCAGAGCGTAAGAATCGCCGGGCTGTCCGGCTACGACTCCGCGGAGGCGCGCACCGTCGACGTGCCCCGGCGCATCGCCGTCTTCACCGCGGCGGAGGTGATCCAGGTCGGGCGCGCCCGCGGCTACGAGGTGGAGCCGATCTACAGCATCACCGCCCAGCGCTTCGTGGACGCCACCCAGGGCAAGGGCCTGGCCGAGGTCGATCGCACAGTGCCTCCAGGATCAACGATCGGGGCGGGGGCCGCTATCTCCCTATCCTCCTCGATGGCGCTCCCGTGAGAACCTGGGAGCCCCGAAAGCAGTTCACCGTCCACCGAACCGGGGCAACTCCAGGCGAGAACGTCGGGTCATTCTGGCGCAACCGCAGCTCGTGTGGCGAGTGACGAATAATTTTCTCAATCCAAACCTGTGCCATGGCCTAACCTCCGGGCGAACCCAGTCGATTTATTGCTGCAAAGGAGCGCCGCTGTCGGTGAAGCTGAACATGCTCATGTCGCCATGTTATCCCCAACGTAACCTCGATTCCGCTCGTCCCGCCCGAATGTCCTCGCACCTCGCTCGCCTTCGCACGACTGGAGACAACCCTGTACTTCAGAGCGAGAACTCGGCCGATGCACCAATACGCAGCATCTGGCCTCGGGTTTCTTCGAAAAGGAAAGCGCTCTTCCCGGGCACAATTTGCGCGGCGCCTATTGGGGCTCGTGGTTTTTGCTCAGGCGGGTCACGTGCCGCCGTCGCAGGCTGGCCGAGTGGCCGCGTCGTCGGGCCCGCCCACTCCCTCGTCATCGCTGTGAAGGCAGTATCGATCTCCTGGGGATTCCGCGCGTCCGGGGTTTGAAGACGCACCCGCAAGATCCGAGCCGCAGCCTCCGCCTCGCGCAAGTAGTCCGCGCCCGCCGGATTGGTCGGCTGCCGAAGGAGGGCCACCCGAGAGATCGTAGGAACTACCTCTTTGAAAACTTCTAACTGCTTCCCGACCAGGTCGCGGGGCCATAAAAGAGGTGCCCGTGACGTTTCCCTCGGGGCGCGCGAGGCTGGGGACAATTCCGCTCCCGACGGGATCCATAACCATCGACATGACGATCGGGATCGTCCTGATCGCCGATTGCACGCCTTGGTCGCTTCACCACCCTGCACCACGATGACGTCCAGCTTCAGACGGATCAGGTCGTCGGCTGCCAGAGCAGGGCAGCGATCATACTGCCCCTCGGCCCAGCGGGACTCGATGGCCGTCCACGTAGCCCAGGTCGCGCAGGCTTTGGCGGAAGAGCTCGAAGCGGCGCTGTCTTAACGGGTCAGTGACAGAACCCGGATTGGGATAACCTACCTGGGGCACCTTCCCCGCCTGCTGCCCCTGGACGCTAAGCGGCGCGGCGAGCGTGCCTCCGGCAAGTGCGCTGATGAATTCCTGCCGATGCATGAGCCCGATCCACCGCATGCGCACCTCGGTTGGGAGTGTAGGCAACATTAGCACGTGGGCACGCAGCGGTGGCCTCCCAGGTAGCCCGCCGGTTCCCTGACGGAATCTGCCAGACTCGGACACCGCCCCCCAGGAGCCCTCAGGAGCCGATGCCACAGCGGATTGAGCGGCGAGGTGCCGTAGGGTGGGTTAGCGGCGAAGCCGCGTAACCCGCCAGCGGAGTCGCCATTTGAAGCTGCGTCGGTGGGGTTATGGCGCTGCGCGCCTAACCCACCCTACAAACCTACGTCCGCTTCGCCAGCCTCCGGCTCTTGTCGAGCGCCGCGAAGCTGCGCGCCGGCACCGCCATAGGAGTGCCTATCCGGCCGCAGCTCGATCCATGCCCTTCGCTTCGACGACCGCCGCCGTCTCCGCACTCGCGAGAAACTGCAATATCGCCCTTGCGCTTCCTTGGGATTTGTCGCAAGGGCGGCCGAGAAAACGAATGTTCGTCCGAATTCCGGCGGACTCGATACCGGGGACGATCCTGATCTCGTTCGAGAGCTGAACGGCGATATCGGCTTCCCCGTTCGCGACGAACAGCGCGTTGCGCTGGCCGCGCGTGTGCTTCAGCTTGGGAGCTGTGGCATCGGCTTCGGGAGCGGCCAGTGTCTGAGTCTGGCAGATTACGTCAGGTGATGGAACCCGAGGATGGAACGACCGCCGCCGGAGGGTGCTAGAGTTGCCTACGCTCCGGGAGCATGGCGTATGCTAGCGCACTTGCTCCCGCTTCGCTATGCCCGCCTGTTTGGGGACGTCCTCGCAGTGGCCCGCGCGCTGCTCTTCAGCTAGGATGGACGCGACGTCCAGGTTCGAGGTCGGAGATCAGCATTGTCGCTGGCACATTTCATCGAACGACACCACTCTCTTCATCGGACCGCGCTGGCGCTGTGGAAGCATTTCCCACCCCGGCTGGCCGGCTTCCTGCGAGGGATTCTCACCACGCGGTGGGCGGTCGGGGCCGTCGCGGTGATCATCGACGAGGATGCCACTCCTCCGGAAGTGCTGCTGGTCGAGCACAGCTATCGAACGAAGGGCGCGTGGGGGCTTCCCGGGGGCTCGCTCGAATCGGGTCTGGGCAACCCGTTGCAGCCTTCGACGGAGGAGTCACCCGACGACGTCATCGAGTCCGCCCTGCGGCGCGAGATCTTCGAGGAGCTGGGGATCGAGATCGACATCGTCCGATTGAGCAAGATCGATGCGGTCCCCTACGTGCCGGAGGAGCCGGGGCCCTACCGGCTCGACTTCTATTACCGGTGTCTTCCCAAACAGGGATTCGGCGCGTTGCGCGAGGGCCTCGACCGCGGGACCATCAAGGCGCATTCGCCGGAAGTGCGGCAGATCCTGCTGGTCCCGGTCAACCGCTTGAAGGAATACGACCTCTACTCGTCCGACGCCCGGATTCTGGCCCCCCTGTTTCGCTGACGATCCCGGCTCGCCGTAGCTCCCCGCCGCCGGGCGTGCGCTGTGACATCGGCTTCGGGGGCGGCCAGTGTCTGAGTGTCGCAGATTGCGTCAGGGGGCCCGGCGGCCACTCGCGGGGTGCCCGCCGCCGGGCGCGTGCTAATGCTGCCTATTCTCTGCAGGCCCGTGGACGAGGCGAAGGTGGCGTCCAGGGTGATCAATCGGGCCAGCCTCGCCGGCCTGAAGCTGTGCGCGCGTCATACGCTCAATGGCGTATAGACCGCTTGACCTTCGATCAGGTAAACGGCGGCGCCACACCGCACTCGGTGGAGCAGCACCGAAGTGTAAGCACATATGTAGGAGCTGCACATGAGTTCGGCTGGTCGTGGATCCCAGTGCGAAGTACGTGGGCGGCTCCTTTGGCATCCGGCGCCACGATTGAGATCCCCGCTAGCATGAATGGCAGCGCGATGAGCAAAGCCTGAGGCGAGGATGAGTTCAAATACCTCAGTATCCGTCGATCCCTTACGGCTCAACGATCCCTTCGTCCGTCGGGTGGCCCAGTTTTGTGTCCTGCTCTTCCTTCTGACCTTGATGTCACCTGCCGCGTTTGCTGTGTATCTTTATCTTGGCACTCGGGCGTTTCATGGTGTCCCCGAGCCCTGGGTTGACGTGCCTCTTGGCCTTTTCCATAACCTCTCATCTTTCCCGACTCAACTCCTCCAACTCCTGCTAGCTGCGCTTCCGATCCTGCTCGCCCAAGTCTGCTACCGCACCGCCAGTCCTTCCCGCCTAAATCTCATTGGCAGAGTCTCTTTTCTCATCGTCCTCACGGGTGTCCTAGTTGCTCTTCTTGGTCTTCTTCTCATCAATCCTCAGGATCGGAATGCTCAAGACAACATTTCAGGAGGGCAATCGACCCTGACAGCGCTCAGGAGTGGTTGCGAACAAGTCGCACGTTCAGCCGTCATGTATGCCTTAATGTTTTTTGGTCTACGGCCGCGTGGAGCTGGAGGTGCCTCATGATCATCCTTCTTCTCCTAGTGTCCATTCTCTGTGCCGGCATTATGGCTTCGCCCGGTCTCGCCGGCGAGATTGTCATCAATGTCACGTTCCAACCCAAACCTGATCCGTCTTTCGCCGCGGACGTCCTCGTGACGGCCAAAGAGCCGCGCTCCCTCATTGTGAGCCACGCAACCGACACCTGTCCTATCGTTTCGTGAAGGATGACGACGTCTTTGCGGTTCTCACACTTGGCCTCCGCACCCCGCCTCAGTCCTACAGCGCCGACGCTCTCTCGCTTCGCCTCCCATTCTTCTTCGCAGGCAAGACGTTCGACGTAACCATTGCGGGGACTCGCGGCGACTCTGGAGCTGATGAAGTACGAAGCCTCTACGCAACCGTCATTCCAGGGATGCATCCTCGTGATCTATTCGTTTTCTTTCAGCGAGCACGTTTCGTGGCTGGAGAACGGATGGCGCGGGTCGGAAACAACTTCGCCCAAGTAAGCGCCTACGACTTGCAGGCAGTATTCAAGCTACTGGAGACCGCACGTGAGCTCGCCTACCAACGATATTTCCAGCCGGATGCCGCGGTCAATCAAGCCGCCGAATGGTTCCGGAGGGCTCTAGCCGTAGCTCCCCCGTGGCTCTCAAAGGAGTGGGTGGCGCAATCCCTGCCCAGCAGCTTCTCAAGCAGCTAAATGAACTGGATGGGGTTTTCTTCGGGGATCTTTATCAGAACATCAAGCCGTTGCTCAGCGCTAGTCCAGAGATACAAGAGCGCGGATGTAGGCTCCTCCGGAACTACAAGAATATTCTGACGTCGATGCCAGCACAGGATGCCAGTGCCGTGCTGGTTGCGGCCAAACTTGACCAAGCATTGATCGAGGCTGCTCTGGCTCAATGTCTTGCACGTTCGATAGCCAACGGCTCTTCCGAAAGCGTCACGGCTGTGACGATAACTACGCACATTCACGCCCTTGAGACTGCACGAGCTGCGACCGAGACCTCTCGAAAGCTCGTTGGTTCGGCCGCGAAAGTTCTTCGGACAATGTCACCCTGAGGCTGTGACTTCGGCTCCTGCGGCGTTCCGCGTCTGTGACATCGGCTCCTGCGGCGTTCCGCGTCTGTGACATCGGCTCCTGCGGCGTTCCGCGTCTGTGACATCGGCTCCTGCCACGTTCCGTGTCCGAGTCTGGCAGGTTACGTCAGGGGGCCACCCGAGAGGTGACCGCCGCCGCAGCGTGCTGATGTTGCCCTCGCTCGACGCCCACGGTCGAGTGAGATGCCAACAGTAAGCACATGTCGTGGAAGTGCGTAGGCTTGGTGCATTGGCGAGCGCCTCGTCTGCCGAGGCAGCAGTTGCGGTGGCCTGCGCAGCCTGCTGAGCATCAGACGAATCTTGACGATCAGACTGCATAAATCGTCTGGACAGCCGACTCCGCCAACCCCATAGTGGCGCCCTCCCGACCAATAGACTAATCGGTCTCCGACGAGGCGAGAATGACCATTCTCGATCGCTTGCACGCTCCTCGTCCCCATGGCTTGAGCGCCATGTCGCTGGTCCTTCTGATCATCGCGCTTACCGCGCTTGCGCATGCGAGCCCCGCCGATCCGACCTGGATAGCCGGCATCTATGATGGGGCTGATTTCGACGACGTGATCTCGCTCGTCATCGATACTCCTGTCTCCATCGATAACGCTTGCTCCAAACTGGAGATCCCTCGGCCGTCGTCTGTAGAAGTGCTCTCATGGGGAGCCCCGATTCGGGCGGGTTCAGTCCAACTGCGACCACTTCGTGGCCCGCCCAGAGTTTTTGTGTTCCCCTGGCATTGGTTACGACGTTCTAATCGTTCCCCAAGAAGTCCCTCCTCGCTGATCCACGATTGTCTCCCCACGCCACTGGATCGCTCCGGAGAAGACGGCGACACGCCTTGCAGGAGAATTGGCCCCAGATCTCGTGGCTCCGGCTCAATTCTTTCATCTGGTCTCTTACTCAGAACCCATACCCTCCATGGCCACTCTCCCTCCTCAAGGAGGCGTTGCGCTGGCGGATTGCCATGCCTGGCTAACCCTCACACCGCTCGCGTCGCTGTTGCATGTGAGGGTGCTCTTAGGCCCGATCGCAGCAAGTTCCTCGAGCGGCAATACCGAAACTGCATTCGTGATGAGCATGGCTCTCCGGAGGATGACGGGAACGCCCGCGGGCGGATTTGACGAAGACGATGTGAATAGTCGGGCCTTCACGAAACGGAGGTGCTCGGTGGGAACTCGGACGACCAAACATCACACGCGCCGCAGTTCATGGAGGAGCCCTATGGTGCGCCCGCTCCCGAGCCTGCTGGTATCCGCGGCCCTGATTCTTAGCCTGCTCACCCCTGGCCACGCTGCTCCCATCACCATAGTGCCGGACACGGTGTTTAACTTCCGAGACTCGCGGACTGTGAACGACGTTGGCCTAATTCCTGGGGAACGAGACGGCTTCGGTGCCAACATCAATCCTGCCACGAGCTCTACTATCACGGCCACCCAGGGGGGAGTCACCGTCGTTCAGGTGTGCTCTCCTACGACTGTTAATCCTAACGATTGCGGTACCGCCGTTGCCTTTAGTGCCTCGCGCCTCGGCTCGTGGAGTCTCACGCTCCAAAACGGATCCAACACAGCAGTCATTACTACCCCGACTCTCATCGGCGCTGAGACGGCCGTCCCATTTCCCGAGAACGTGACGATCACTAGGAGCGATCATCCGACGATCAGTTTCACGATTCCCGTGGGATTCACGCCGGACGCGCTGCGCGTCAATATCTTCGACAAGAACGTCACCCTGCCTGACGGCATGAAGGACATCATCTTCTCGCAAGCGGTGTCGCCCAGCGCCACGAGCTTTACGATTCCCTCGACCGTCACGCTTACCCCCGGCCACCCCTATGCAATTGGCTTCCAGCTCATCGACTTGCGTCCTGGTTTCAGCGAAACAGACTTCGTAAACGCCAATCGCAATGCGATGATCCTGCGCCGGTCCAGTTCGTTCTTCGACTTCCAGATCCTGGGGGGTGGGGCTCCGCCGATAGTTGAGTTGCCCACGGTGGGCCTTGATCCGGACCCGAACGGCGTGTTCGGCGCCCCGTACCAGTTCCATTTCAGCATCACCGATCCCCGCCAAGTCCGGTTCATCGATCCCGCGCTCGCCGTCGGGTACGACTACGCGATCGGAGCGGGAGACCCGAACTTCGCCTCGGTGATCTTTCCGAATGTGGGCGACGGGCTCTACGAGCTGATCTTCGGCGGCACCACGCACACGGTGGCGGCGGGGGCGGAGTTCTTCTTCCCCGCGGGCGGCGTGAGCCAGTTCAGCGTGCGGGGCATCGAGGCCTCGGCCGGGCTCGATCCCAACGACGTCACGGCCTTCATCACGGGGTTGACCTGGGTGGGGCTCGGGGAGTTCACGGGGACGATGACCCCAGTCATCCAGTCCGTGTCGCCGAGCCCGGTGCCCCTCCCGAGTGGCCTGCTGCTGCTCTGCGTCGGCCTCGTCGCTATCGGCTGGACGAGGCACCGGTCCTGACTGTGCCATCGGGCTCCTGGGGAGGGCGGCGGCTGAGTCTGAGAGGTAGGCTCCCGGCGCCACGGCCGCGTTGCCACACGAGGCGCACACGCACGCTAGCGCCCGGCCAAGGGGAGATGGGACCCGACCCAGGGGGGCCCCGGCAACCGGAATGGGCTAGTGCCGGATTGAGTGCCGGATTGGCGTAACGGTCGTGGACACGCCATCGCACTCACGAGCGTTCGTCAAACGCTAATTGTCCGTTGCATCGCCCTCCTTGGCAACCAGTGACACTCGGTGACAGACCGAGGGGCCCACTTCTAAGTCGAGGGTCGGGGGTTCGATTCCTCCCGGGCGCGCCATTCTTCGGTTCCCGCTCCCGTGCGAGAAGCGGCTCGCGTGCGACGCTCTTCATCACTACGCACCCGTTGTCCTTCGCCCCCTTGTCGCAGCGGACTCTAAGAACGCAACGGTGAGCGTCGATACGGATTCGTTCCGATAGTCGAACGATTCCCGCGTGCATGGTGATCGAGCTGCAACGTATCGAGGCCTCCGATCGTTAACTCTTCAATGCGCGAACCGCAGCGATAGCAAAGAAGAATTTCGATTTCCGAGCACCTCCAGGCTCCGAATCCCGTCTAAAGAAATGCAAAGGACCCGAAGCGTGAAGTGGCCCCGAAAGGAGAGTGTGATGAGGAAAGTGGCAGCGGCAGTGTTCAGCGTGGTGATCGCAGTATCGCAGCTTCCCGCCCTGGCCGCGGTGATCGACGACCAGACCGTGCCAGCTGCGCGGGAGAACCAGGACGTCCAGGCCTCGCGGGGGAACCAGGACGTGCAGGCGCCGCGGGGGAACCAGGATTATCAGGGCCCCCGAGGGAACCAGGACTACCAGGGCCCCCGAGGGAACCAGGATTTCCAGGGGCCGCGTGGCCACGAGGACGTGCAGTCTCCGCGCGGTTATCAGGCTCCTCGGTAACGCAGAGCGCGGGCGCACGAGCCGTCGGCGCGGCGGCGTGCCCGACGCTTCCGGAGCCGTGAGACCGCACTCCCGGAACGTCGGAACGCCGCCGCGCTTGCTCGTCTTCCTGAGCCGATGAAGATTTACGTGTGGGCGGTGGTCTTTCTCACTCTACTCGCCATCGCGAGCGCGGCTGGAGCCCTCGCCTCGCACCGCATGCATCACGACTGCCGGGTTCGCATCGATACCGCCATCGACGAGGTCGGCTCGCCCATGGAATGCGTGTGCCTGGGCGGCGTGGTCGCGTCGTGCTACGAGGCGCCGCGCTAGGAGCGGGGTCGGTTATTTCAGCGCGTAAGGATTGATGGGCGTGCCCACGGCCCGGGTGACGGGCAAGGGCGATGCCACGAGCAGGAAGGCGTAGCGACCGTCGGCCGCGCAGTCGGCGGCCAGCTCCTGGAGAAAGAAAATCTCGCCCAGGGTGAGGCCCATGTTCGGGATCGCCACCACGTGAAAGGGATTCCGGAAGCCTTGAATCTCCGCCGGGCGCACCTCCACCGCGTAGTTGTCGCAGCCGATGGCGGCGATCTGCTTCGCGTGCAGCCACGGCGCCGTGTGCACGGACATCCCTGGGGAGGGATCGAGGTCGTAGTGCCGCCAGTCGTTCTTGTCGAGATAGCGTGACATGTGGCCGGTGCGCACGAGGAGGATGTCGCCGGCCAGCACCTCGACCCGGGCGGCCGCCGCCGTCGCCTCCAGATCGGCCACGGTGATGGCGTAGCCCGGCTCGAGAGCCTTCACGCCCTTGTGGCGGGCCACGTCCAGCAGGATGCCGCGGCCCACGAGCTTGCTCTTGGTCTTGTCGATGCTGTTCTTGGCCGCGCCGCTGCTCGTGACGAGGGTGGCGTCGTACCCGTTGTACATCTTCCCCTCGTAGAAGATGTGGGCGAGGCTGTCCCACTGCGTGACGCACTGGAGCGGCATGACGATCCAGTCGCCGGACCTGCCGTAGCCCTCCATCTCCTTCACCTCGGCGGGCGTTCTGGGCGCGTCGCCGCCGTCGCGGAACATAGTGTGGATGGGATTGAAGCGCGCCCGCGTGCCGCTCTGCGGACCGTTCCGATCGAGGGGAATGCCGAGGGCGAAGACCTTCCCGGTGGTGGCGCCGGCACGCCGCCGCGATACGCTCGGGCGTGATGTAGTTCAGCGTTCCCAGCTCGTCGTCGGGACCCCACCGGCCCCAGTTCCGCACCTGGAGCGCGATCTACCGGAGCGTCTCCTCGCTCACTTGAGGAGATCCAGGAGGTATTGCCCGTAGGCGTTGGGCAGGCTGTGGGCCAGCGCCTCGAGCTGATCCGCGGTGATGAAGCCCTTGTGGTAGGCGACCTCCTCGATGCACGCGACCTTGAGGCCCTGGCGCAGCTCGATGGTCTCGATGAAGGTGGAGGCCTGGAGGAGCGACTCGTGGGTACCCGTGTCGAGCCAGGCGAAGCCGCGCGAGAACGGCTCCACATGGAGCTGGCCGCGGCTCAGATACTCGCGATTCACGTCGGTGATCTCGAGCTCGCCGCGCGCGGAGGGCTTGAGCACCGCCGCGATCTCGACCACCTGGTTGTCGTAGAAGTAGAGCCCGGTCACCGCGAAATGCGAGCGCGGCTTGGCGGGTTTTTCCTCGAGGGAGATGGCGCGGCCTTCCGCGTCGAGCTCCACCACGCCGTAGCGCTCGGGCGACTTCACGGCGTAGGCAAAGACGGTGGCGCCCTCGCGCCGGCTCGCCGCCCGGTTCAGCATGCCCTGAAAGCCCTGCCCGTAGAAGAGGTTGTCGCCGAGGACGAGGGCTACGTGATCCGTGCCCACGAACTGACGTCCGATGATGAAAGCCTGAGCCAGGCCTTCGGGCTTGGGCTGCACAGCATAGCGGATGGAGACGCCGATCCGGCTCCCGTCGCCGAGGAGGCGTTCGAAGCTTCCGATGTCTTCCGGCGTGGAGATGAGCAGGATGTCGCGGATGCCCGCGAGCATGAGCGCGGAGAGCGGATAGTAGACCATCGGCTTGTCGTAGATCGGCAAGAGCTGCTTGCTCACCGCGCGCGTGATGGGATAGAGGCGCGTGCCGGAGCCGCCGGCGAGAATGATCCCCTTCTGGCAGTGCATGGTCGTCATGTCCCCTGCAGAGTAGCAAAAACCCCTGCCCGCGCGCGAATCCGCTACCGCTTCTTCATGACCGTGCCACACGGGGGCAACACTTCACGGAGACTCTCATGGGCAAAGGAGGGTCAACCCATGCAGACAGAGGAACTGCTGGCAGAGCTGCGCACCTCGCAGACGGACCTGGCGCGCTTCGTGGAGGCGGTGGTGCGCGACAGCATGCCCTACGTGGTGGTGCCCGCGGAGGCGGTGCGCGCGTGGCAGCGGCGCGAGCCACAGGCCTGGGCCAAGGTGTCGGGCTGGCTCGCTGCCCACCAAGTAGCGGTGGTGGCCGTCTGATCGCGAGCGGCGGCTACGCCCGCGCGGCCCGCTGCCAGGCCCCGGTACGTCTCGTTGGCCACAATGGCGAGGGGCGACCACGATGAGCAGGATGCCCGCGCTCAGCGTGAGCCGCGCGAGGGACTGCGTCCAGCCGAGCAGGTGGAGTTGCCCGAGCAGATAGTTCCAGTCGTGTACGGCGGCGTGGCCACCGATCAGGGGTAGCGCCTGGGCTCGCGCGTCGGCCATGTAGATCGCGACGTCGGTGATGCTCTCGCCCATCCAGAACGACGCCACCGCGAAGGAGGCGAGCTGGCCCTGGTGAAGGAAGATCAGGGCGCACACGGCAGGCAGCAGCACTTGGAGGGCCGAGCCGCCGAGCACGGAAAAGAAGCGCGGGAGGACGAGGGCAAAAGCGTGCCCCGCCTCGTGGATGACGAGGTCGATACCGTGGAGGAACCGGAGGCCCGCGGTGAAGTCGAGGTCGCGCTGGAGGATTTGCCAGCCGAGCACCGCCATCACCGCCAGGGCGAGGGCCCGGGCGGCCACGGCAGCCCACGCGAGGAGCGGCTGGCTAGCCTCCGGCCTTGGCGGCGGAAACGGCGACCGGTTCGGGATGGCCGTCTCCGTCGACGGCGCACACGGCGGCCGCCCCCTCGCGGTGGATCGAGAGATCGCGAATGGTGGGGTGGTCGCCGCACACCGGACACTTCGGATCGCGCCGTAGCTTGACCTCGCGGAAGCGCATGCCGAGCGCGTCGTAGGTGAGAAGCCGGCCGATGAGCGGCTCGCCGATGCCCAGGAGCAGCTTCACCGCTTCCGTCGCTTGCACCACTCCGATGATGCCTGGGAGCACGCCCAGGACGCCCGCCTCGCTTCAGGAGGGCACGAGGCCCGGCGGCGGCGGCGTGGGATAGAGGCAGCGATAGCATGGGCCCTGGTCGGGGGCGAAGACCGAGGCCATGCCTTCGAACTGGAAGATGGAGCCATGGACGTTGGTCTTACCCGCGAGGTAGCAGGCATCGTTGACGAGGTAGCGCGTGTCGAAGTTGTCCGACCCGTCCACGACGAGGTCGTAGTCCTTGATGATGTCCATCACGTTGTCCACGTCGATGCGCGTGGACAGCTTGATCACGTTCACGTCCGGGTTGAGGGCCTGGATGGTCTCGGCCCCCGAGTCGACCTTGGGTCGGCCCACGCTCGCCGTGGTGTGGAGCACCTGGCGCTGGAGGTTCGATACGTCCACGACGTCCCCGTCCATGAGACCGATGGTGCCCACGCCCGCCGCGGCCAGGTAGAGCGCGGTCGGCGAGCCCAGGCCACCCGCGCCGATCAGGAGCACCTTGGAGCGGAGGAGCTTGCGCTGCCCCTTCTCACCCACCTGTGAGAGAAGAAAGTGGCGGCTGTAGCGCTGGATCTGGTCGCCGGCGAGCGGCGTGTCTTTCACCACGGGCAGGCCCGACTGCGCCCAGCGCTGGAAGCCGCCCTGGAGGTTGATCACGTTCGTGTAGCCGAGGTCGTGGAGCGCCTTGGCCGCGAGCATCGAGCGCAGGCCGGTCTGGCAATAGAGCACCACGGGGGTGGAGGGCTCGGGGGCGACAGTACCGATCCTGAACTCGAGGAAGCCGCGGCTTATGTTGGTGGCGGCCTCGATGGATCCGTCCCGATACTCATCGGGGTCCCGAACATCGATGACCGCCACGGGCTCGCCCGCGTCGAGCCGCTTCTTGAGCTCGGCCGGCGGCTGCTCCGGGATGACCTGCCTAGCCTCCGCCAGCATTTCCTTCAACGTCTTCATGCGCTCACTCCCTGAGTCGTGATTGTGTCTTTGAAATCGGCAAGTTCATGTTATCACCATTCCCGGTCGGATCAAGGGACAAGGCCCTCGCGTCCTGTCAAAGCGTGGTCAAGACTGCTATAATCGGCAGCGAAATGGAAGAGCCAATCGGCTGTCGAGGTGTCGGTCCGTGCGCCTGAACGACGAGGCGCAGCGCGCGTTCTCGGTCCAGGATTACGCCTCCCAGCCCCCCATCCAGGGTGTGGATATCGTCGACCTCCAGCGCTTCGGTGATGACGGCGGCAGCCTCACGGAGCTGGGCCGGCTCACGGCGGGCATGCATGTCGATCTGCCGGGATTCGAGGTGAAGCAGGTCAACTATAGCGAAATGGACCCTGGCGTCATCAAGGCCTTCCACCTGCACCGGCGCCAGACGGACGTCTGGTTCATCCCGCCGAGTGACAAGATGCTCCTCGTCCTTGTCGACGTGCGGGCGGGCTCGCCTACCGAGAAAGTGATCCGCCGCCTCCCGATGGGAGACGGCGCCTCGCGCCTGGTCCGCATTCCTCCCGGCGTGGCCCACGGCGTCAAGAACATCGGCGCCGCGCGCGGCCGCATCATCTATTTCGTG
>Ga0126384_10001634_pt1 | contig 13359 bp, 12 predicted proteins | sample PanSoiMetPlot_36_FD_92543 | JGI IMG/M metagenome (GOLD analysis project Ga0126384, IMG submission 92543) | Tropical forest soil microbial communities from Panama - MetaG Plot_36 | ecosystem: Environmental > Terrestrial > Soil > Tropical forest > Bulk soil | place: Panama | collected 2016-02-17 | reverse complement strand
CGGGTGATCCAGTTCGACCGCCGCGCCCGCAAGGTGCAGGTCTCGATCAAGGCGCTCGAAGTGGCCGAGGAAAAGGAGGCGATCGCCCAGTACGGTTCCTCCGATTCGGGTGCCACGCTGGGCGACATCCTCGGCACCGCGCTCAAGCGCGCGAGCGAGAAGCCGGCCGACAAGAAGGAATAGCGGACCCCGGCACGGCGCTGCGCAGCGCCGTGCCAAATTACGCTGCAGCGCCACGCGCTGCGGCGCCGCCGGATGTCCTTCCACTGCCACAATTGTGGCCGGTTTATTCGGCGCATTGACCGTGATGGCGGACGGTCGCACTGTTCCGCCCGATTCGAAGTTCGAAGAAGGAGACGGCCATGTCGCTCGATGCCGATGCCATCGTCGATCGCCGCCGGATGCGGCGCAAGCTCACCTTCTGGCGCGTGTTTGCCGTGGTGTTCGCCATCTGTGCGGTGATTGCGGCGGGCGCGGCGGTGCGCACACCCGGCACCGGCATCCTCACCGGCGTGTCCGGCGGCTCGATCGCACGCGTCACCATCAACGGCATCATCCGCACGGACCGCCAGCGCGTGGAGGCGCTGGAGCGGCTCGGGAAGTCGCAGTTTGTCAAGGCCGTGATCGTCCACATCAACAGCCCGGGCGGCACGACGTCGGGGTCCGAAGAACTGCACGACTCGCTCAAGCGTCTGAAGGACGAGAAGCCGACCGTAATCGTGGTCGACGGGCTGGCGGCGTCCGGCGGATACATTGCGGCGATCGCCGGCGACCATATCGTGGCCGGCGAGACCTCGCTGGTCGGCTCGATCGGCGTCCTGTTCCAGTACCCGAACTTCGGCGAGGCGTTGAAGTCACTGGGCATCAAGATGGAGGAGATCAAGTCCTCCCCGCTCAAGGCTGCGCCCAATGGCTTCGAGCCGACCAGCCCCGAGGCGCGCGCCGCGATCGAGGCGATCGTGATGGATTCCTACGCCTGGTTCCGCGATCTCGTGAAAAACCGCCGCAAGCTCGACGACGCCATGCTGGAAAAGGTCGCCGACGGACGCGTGTTCACCGGGCGCCAGGGCGTCGGATTGAAGCTGGTCGATGAACTCGGAGACGAAAGAACCGCCATCGCCTGGCTTGCACGGGAGAAGAACATTGACGCCAAGACACCGGTACAGGATTTCCGTCTGCGCGACCGGTTCGGCGATCTATCGTTCCTGCACACGATCGCCGTCGTATCGCTGGAAGCGCTGGGCCTCGGCTCGGTCGCCCGGCACGTCGAGGAGTGGGGCGCAGTCCAGGCGATCGAGCGACTCAACCTTGACGGTCTTCTGGCCCTTTGGCACCCTCAAGCTGTGAATTAGGGCCGTCGGGCATGTCGACGCAAGGGTGGGACGCACGATGATCAAATCCGAGCTTGTGCAACGCATCGCTTCGCAGAATCCACACCTCTATCAGCGCGACGTGGAGAACATCGTCAACGCGATTCTCAACGAGATCGTCGCTGCCATGGCGCGCGGCGACCGCGTCGAGCTGCGCGGCTTCGGCGCCTTTTCGGTAAAGAACCGCCCCGCCCGCACCGGACGCAATCCGCGCACCGGCGCCCATGTTTCGGTCGATAAGAAGTCGGTCCCATTCTTCAAGACCGGGAAAGAAATGCGCGAGCGGCTCAACCGGACGGACGGGCCCGTGTAGTCAGGACGGATCACACAGGTCGCGCCGCGGCCGGGGTCTCCTCCCGGCCATGCCGTCCGCGCTTCCTGGTGGCGCGCGCCGGCCAGAGCCGGCGTGACGAAGGCTGAGGACGTACCGCATGATCCGCAAGACCGTTTCGGCGCTGATCCTGGTGCCGCTCGCGATCGTCCTCATCGTCTTTGCGGTCGCAAACCGGCAGACCGTGGTGGTTTCGTTCGATCCATTCGATTCCGTACATCCGGCGCTGTCGGCCGCCTTCCCTCTGTTCGTGCTGATCCTCATTCTGGTCATCGGCGGCGTGATCATCGGCGGCATCGCGGCCTGGCTCCGCCAAAGCAAATGGCGCGCGCGGGCACGCCGGTATGAGCGGGAAGCGCGCGCGCTGCGCCGCGAGCTCGATCAGGTCAAGCAGCGTGGCGGCGTTGCCGAGCGGCGGCCATCGATCCCGGTCGTCGAGGCGCCGCGGCTTTCGATCCCGCCGCCCGCCGCCTGACTGTCCGGCGCTGCGCAAGCCAAGACAAACCGCCGGCGGCGTTGTAGAACCTCGTCCGGAAGGAAAGCATGCCGATCCTGGTCAAGATCTGCGGCCTGAGCACGCCCGAGACGCTCGACGTGGCGCTCGGCGCGGGCGCCGACGCGGTCGGCTTCGTGTTCTTTCCGCCCTCGCCGCGCCATCTCGGCTTTGAGGCGGCGCGGGCGCTCGGCGCGCGGGTGCGCGGGCGCGCCCGCAAGGTCGCGCTCTCGGTCGACGCCGACGACGATTGGCTCGCAGCGTCGATCGAGGCGCTCGAGCCCGACATGCTGCAGCTCCACGGCCGGGAGACGCCGGACCGCGTCGTGATGGTGCGCACCCGTTTCGGGCTGCCGGTGATCAAGGCGCTGCCGATCGCGGAGCGCGCCGATCTGGCGCCGATCCGAATCTACGCGAAGGTGGCCGACCGCCTGCTGTTCGATGCGCGCGCGCCGCGCGACGCGACACGGCCCGGCGGGCTCGGATTGAGCTTCGATTGGGGTCTGCTGCAGAACATCGATCCCGGGGTGCCGTTCATGCTCTCCGGCGGGCTCGATCCCAACAATGTCGCCGAGGCGCTGCGGATCACGCACGCGCCCGGCGTCGACGTTTCATCAGGCGTCGAGCGCGCGCCAGGCGAGAAGGACCCCGACAAGATCCGAGCGTTCATCCGGACGGCCCGCGCAGCCGCCGGCGCCGACGCACAGTCGGTGGCGAGCGGCGCATGACCATCCAGACCAAGCCCAACTCCTTCCGCACCGGGCCCGACGAACGCGGACACTTCGGCATCTACGGCGGCCGCTTCGTCGCCGAGACCCTGATGCCGATCATCCTCGATCTCGAAACGGCCTATGCGCGAGCCAAGGACGATCCGACCTTCCGCAAGGAGATGGACGGCTACCTTGCAAACTATGTCGGCCGGCCGTCGCCGCTCTATTTCGCCGAGCGCATGACCGCGCACCTCGGCGGCGCCAGGATCTACCTCAAGCGCGAAGACCTCAATCACACCGGCGCCCACAAGGTGAACAACGTGCTCGGCCAGATCATGCTGGCCCGGCGCATGGGCAAGCCGCGGATCATCGCCGAGACCGGCGCCGGCATGCACGGGGTCGCGACGGCCACCATGTGCGCGAAATTCGGACTCGAATGCGTGGTCTATATGGGATCGGTTGATGTCGAGCGGCAGAAGCCAAACGTGCTGCGCATGAAAGCACTCGGCGCGACGGTGCGGCCGGTCGAATCGGGTTCGAAGACACTCAAGGACGCGATGAATGAAGCGCTGCGCGATTGGGTGACCAATGTCGCCAATACGTTCTACTGCATCGGCACGGTAGCGGGGCCGCACCCCTATCCGATGATGGTACGCGACTTCCAGTCCATCATCGGTCACGAGACCCGCGGGCAGATGCACGAGGCCGAAGGCCGCTTGCCAGATTCGCTGGTCGCCTGCATCGGCGGCGGGTCGAACGCCATGGGTCTGTTCCACCCGTTCCTCGACGATTCCGAGATCGAAATCTACGGCGTCGAGGCGGCTGGACACGGCCTCAAGTCCGGAAAGCACGCGGCCTCGCTCGCCGGGGGCAAGCCTGGCGTGCTGCACGGCAACCGCACCTACCTGCTCATGGACCGCGACGGGCAAATCGAGGAGGCGCACTCGATTTCCGCCGGCCTCGACTATCCCGGTATCGGGCCGGAACACGCGTGGCTCAAGGACTTCGGGCGCGTGAAATATCTCGCGGCGACCGACCAGGAGGCGCTCGCTGCATTCGAGCTTTGTTCGCGGCTCGAAGGCATCATCCCGGCGCTCGAGCCCGCACACGCGCTCGCGCGCGTCATCGACCTCGCGCCGAAGAAGCCGAAGGATCACCTGATGGTGATCAACCTATCGGGGCGCGGCGACAAGGACCTCGCCACCGTCGCCGACTACCTCGAACGGCGCGGCCGGTGATCGATCGACAGAAAATCGTCGGCTGGATCCTGGTCGTCGTGGCGACCGCCTTCATCGTCTATTTCCTGAAGGTGCGGCTGTTCGCGGATGGCCCAGTGATCGAGAAGAAAGAGTGGGTGCAATTCATCGGCTCGATCGTGGTTTTCATGATCGGCACTGCCAATGTGCGCCTGGCCGCCATGCGAGAGCGGCGGCGCCGGGGATCATCCGAGTGAGGACATCCGGTATTCATGACCACGCGCATTGATGTCCAGTTCGCGCAGTTGAAGGAGCGCGGGCGCGCGGCGCTGGTGACGTTCCTCACCGCCGGCGATCCGGACGGCGAGACGTCGCTCGCCCTGCTCAAGGCGTTGCCGAAGGCCGGCGCCGACGTGATCGAGCTCGGCATGCCGTTCAGCGACCCGATGGCCGACGGTCCGGCGATCCAGGCTTCCTCGCAGCGCGCGCTCAAGGCTGGACAGACCCTGAAGAAGACGCTTGCGATGGTGCGCGCCTTCCGCCGTTCGGACGACGCGACGCCGATCGTGCTCATGGGCTACTACAATCCGATCTACGTCTACGGCGTCGATCGGTTCCTCGCCGACGCCAAGGGCGCCGGCGTCGACGGGCTGATCGTGGTCGACCTGCCGCCCGAAGAGGATGACGAACTGTGTCTGCCGGCGCTCAAGGCCGGATTGAGCTTCATCCGGCTCGCAACCCCGACCACCGATGATCGGCGTCTGGCAGCAGTGCTCGCGAATACGTCGGGCTTCGTCTACTACGTCTCCATCACCGGCATCACCGGCACCGCCACGCCCGATACCGGAAGGGTCGCCGACGCGGTCACCCGCATCAAACGAAGAACGCCATTGCCGGTCGCAGTCGGCTTCGGCGTGAAGACAGCGGCGCATGCGCGGGCCATCGCCAAGGGCGCCGATGGCGTCGTGGTCGGCTCGGCGCTGATCGATGCCTTGAAAGCAACCCTCGACCGCAACGACAAGGCGACCCGCAAGACCGTCAAGGCGGTGACCGATCTCGTCGCGTCACTCGCCAAAGGCGTGCGCAGCGCCAGGAGCTAGAAGCGGAAGGGAGCCGTCTCCCATGCGATTTGGCCGCGCTTGGACATGTGCCCATCCTCCATGCCCGGTCCGGGAAAGTGAACCGGGTCACATACGGCCGTGACGCGATATGCTACCGCTCATGCGGCGTTCCGCGTGATCCATTGGCTCGGGGGAAGGGCATGCGCCGGCGAGATTTCCTTGCACTCCTTGGCGGCGCAGCGGCGGTGCCCAGTCTTGCGCCGCGCAAGGCACGCGCTCAACAATCGATTCCAGTGGTCGGCTTTCTGAGCCCCGCGTCCCCTGAAGGTTACGCGGAGCCCCTGCGCGCATTGCGCCTGGGCCTGAAAGAGGGCGGCTATGTCGAGGGCGAGAATGTCGCGATCGAAACCCGCTGGGCCGACAATCAATTGGACCGGCTGCCGGAGCTGGCGTCCGAATTGGTCCGGCGGCGGGTTCAGGTCATCGTCGCCCGCGGCATTCCCGTAGCCCAGGCCGCGAAGGCGGCGACCACGACAACGTCCATCGTTTTTGTGATCGGCGACGACCCGGTGAAGCATGGCCTTGTCGCCAGCCTGGCCCGGCCGGGCGGCAACCTAACAGGAATCAATGTTGTCAACGCCGAGTTGACGGCGAAGCGGCTTGAGCTCATGCGTGAATTGGTGCCCGGAGCAATTCGGATGGCGGTCCTCACCGGCGTCGTGGGGCCCGCCTCTGAGACTACAGTGAGAGACGCACAGGCAGCGGCCAGTGCGATCGGATTGCAGGCCCAGGTCATGCGAGCCGAGACAAGCCGCGAGATCGATGCGGCGTTTGTCACGCTTGGCCGCGAACGTCCCGACATCCTTTTGGTCGGCGGCGGCGACTTCTACGCCAGCCGGCGCGTGCAATTGACCCAGCTGGCGGCATACCACAGGCTCCCAGCCACCTATAGCGACCGTGAATTTGCCGAAGTCGGCGGCCTGACCAGCTACGGCAGCAACACGAGCGACGCCTTTCGTCAGGCCGGCGTCTATGCCGGCCGCATCCTCAAGGGTGCAAAGGCGTCAGAGCTGCCGGTGATCCAGTCCTCAAAGTTCGAATTCGTCATCAATCACCAGACCGCCCGCATGTTGGGCCTCACCGTGCCCCCATCGCTGCTCACCATCGCCGACGAGGTGATCGAGTGAACCACCTGCGCGCAATGCTGGGTGCGCCGGCGGCACAAAGCCGATCGAACGAAGCCGTCACGGAAGCGCATGGCGAGCAGCCTGGGGACGGGAACCACTAACGATTCGCTATTCGCGGCCTGATGCCTATATTCAGGGGCGAAAGGTCGATGCCATGAACTGGATATCGAACGTCGTCCGGCCGAAGATTCGCAGCTTCCTCAATCGGCGCGACACGCCCGAGAATCTCTGGATCAAGTGTCCGGAGACGGGACAGCTCGTCTTCTACAAGGACGTGGAGGCGAATCAGTTCGTCATCCCCGGCTCCGACTATCACATGCGCATGGGCGCGACCGCGCGCATGAAGTCTCTGTTCGACGGCGAGACCTGGTTCGACATCGCCATACCGGATGTGCCGCTTGATCCCTTGAAATTCCGCGACGAACGCCGCTACTCGGACCGGCTCAAGGACGCGCGCAGCAAGACCGGAACCATCGACGCGATCAAACTTGGATACGGCAAGCTCGACGGGCTTCCGGTCGTGATCGGCGTGCAGGATTTCGATTTCATGGGCGGCTCGCTCGGCATGGCGGCGGGCGAGGCGGTGATCAAGGGGCTCGACACCGCTGCCGCCAAGTCGACACCCTTTATCATGTTTGCCGCCTCCGGCGGCGCGCGCATGCAGGAGGGGATTCTGTCGCTGATGCAATTGCCGCGCACCACCGTTGCAGTTCAGCTGCTGCGCGAAGCCGGCAAGCCCTATATCGTGGTGCTGACCAATCCGACCACCGGCGGCGTCACCGCGTCCTACGCGATGCTCGGCGACGTGCATATCGCGGAGCCGGGCGCGCTGATCGGCTTTGCCGGCCCGCGCGTCATCGAACAGACCATCCGCGAGAAACTGCCCGACGGCTTCCAGCGCGCCGAGTATCTCAAGGAACACGGGATGGTCGATCTGGTGGTTCACCGCCATGAGCTGCGTCCAACACTCTCGAATCTCTGTCGGCTCCTGACCAAGGCGCCGGCGACATCGGACCAACTCAGGCCCGAACTTCTGCCGCCCGACAATCTACCGGCGCCGACCAGCGCGTGACTTGGTCATCGGTGCGCCAAGGTTTTCCGGCATAGATGATCCGGAAGACTGGAAAGTCGTTTTCCGGGAAAGGATCATGCTGGCTTGCAACAGGGAGCGGGCGCGCACGGGTCAGTCCAAGCCGCCATGAGCGAGGTCGACAGCATCGTGGCGCGGCTGCTGACGCTTCATCCGAAGCGGATCGACCTTTCGCTCGATCGCATGTGGCGCATTCTGGCGACGCTTGAGCATCCCGAACGCCGGGTGCCGCCGGTGATCCATGTCGCGGGCACCAACGGCAAGGGCTCGACCATCGCCTTCATGCGGGCGATCCTCGAAGCCACCGGCCTGCGGGTTCACGTCTACACGTCGCCGCATCTCGTCAGGTTCAACGAGCGTTACCGATTGGGGCGCGCGGGCGGCGGCGTGCTGGTGAGTGACCATGAACTCGCCGCGGCGCTCGAGGAATGCGAGGCCGCGAACGGCGGAGCGCCGATCACCGTGTTCGAAATCGAGACTGCCGCGGCCTTTCTGCTGTTCTCCCGGCATCCGGCCGATGTCCTGCTGCTCGAAGTCGGTCTTGGCGGGCGTCTCGACGCCACCAATGTGATCGAGCGCCCGCTCGCGACCGTGATCACGCCGGTGTCGCTCGATCACGCCGAGTTCCTGGGCGATACCGTTGCGCTGGTGGCAGCAGAGAAGGCCGGCATCCTCAAGCAGGGCGTGCCGGCAATCGTGGCGGCGCAGCCGCGCGAGGCGCTGGCCGTGATCGAGCGCCAGGCGGGGCGCGTGAAGGCGCCGATGCGGATCGCCGGCGAGGACTGGACTGCCACCGAGGAACGCGGCCGCATGGTCTACCAGGACGACGCCGGCCTTATCGACCTGCCGGCCCCGAAACTCTACGGCCGGCATCAGTTCGAGAATGCCGGCGTCGCCATCGCGGCACTGCGGACAGCGAGCGGGCTGCGGCTGCCGACGACCGCATTCGAGAGCGGGATCGCCAAAGCCGATTGGCCGGCGCGCATGCAGCGGCTGGCGCAGGGTCCGCTGCCCGCACTGCTACCGATCGGGAGCGAATTGTGGGTCGATGGCGGCCACAATGCTGACGGCGGACGCGCCATCGCCAATGCGCTCGCCGATCTCGAAGAGCGCGTCTCGCGTCCGGTGGTACTCATGGTCGGGATGCTCTCGACCAAGGATTGTCAGGCGTTTCTCAAGAATTTCGCCGGGCTCGCCCGCCGCGTCGTTGCGGTGGCGATCCCGCGTCAGGAGAAGTCATTGTCGGCTGTCGCGGTCGCCGCCGCAGCGCAGGCCGTTGGCATCCCGGCGCAGGCGGCCGGCGACATTACGTCAGCGCTTGCCGCCATCGGCGACCTTGGCCTCGAGCCGCCGCCGCGCGTGCTCATTACCGGCTCGCTCTACCTCGCCGGCGAGGTGCTGGCGCAGAACCGGACGCCGCCGGCTTAGAGCGAGATGCCCTTTTCTTCGAATCGGCATCTCGCTCTCGTTTATTGGTGGCGTATAGTCTTTTCCGAAAACCGGTATCCGCTTTTCGCGACTATGCGCGAGCGGCATCGAGCAGCTTCATCAGATTGGCTTTCTTCTGCTTGACCTGATCGAGCGTGCATTGTCGCGGCGCCTTGTCGGGACGCCAGCGCAGGAGCCGGGTGCCGTGCCGAAAGCGGTCTCCGGTGAAGTGGTCGTAGCAAACCTCAACCACGAGCTTCGGCTTGAGCGGCTCCCATTCGCCTGAGCGCTTGGTCGACCAGCGGCTCGGTCCGCCGGGCGCGTTGCCGGTAAAGCCGGGCGCCGCGACAAGTTTTTCAAGCTTGCGTGTCAACGCCGGCTTTTCGACGCTGGGGATGTTCGAGGTGAAGCCGACGTGATGCAGCAGGCCCTTGTCGTCGTAGAGCCCGAGCAACAGTGAGCCGACGACCGGCTTGCCTTCGTTGTAGCGAAAGCCCCCGACCACGCAGTCGGCGCTGCGGTAATTCTTGATCTTCAGCATGCCGGTGCGGTCACCCGAGCGGTAGGGCACGTCGCATCGCTTGGCGATGATGCCGTCGAGCGTCGCCCCGACCCGGCGTAGCCAGCCTTTCGCGTCGCGAAGATCGGTGGTGGCCGGCGACAGACGGATGCGCGGACTCTTGCGCAGATGAGCCCTGGCGAAGGCCTCTAGCGCCTGCCGCCGTTCTCTCAGCGGTCGCTCGATCAGCAGGTCGCCGCCGGAGTCGACCAGGAGGTCGAACACGATCAGCAGGGCGGGCGTTTCCCCGGCAAGCCTCTGCACACGACTCCGCGCCGGGTGGATGCGCTGCAGCAGTGCGTCGAACGAGAACGCGCCGTCGCTCGGCACCACGATCTCGCCGTCGAGCACGAATTTGTCGGCTGGCAGCGACCGCACCGCCTCGATCAGCTCGGGGAAATAGCGGGTGAGCGGCTGACCAGACTTCGATTGCAGGTCGACGCTCGCCCTACCGCGATAGACCAGGCAGCGGAAGCCGTCCCACTTCGGCTCGTATTGCCACTGCGGACCGGTTGGAATCTCGTCGACCGACTGAGCCTCCATGGGCGGAAATGGCGGCCGCAACGGAAGCGTCATGGCGGACCTCGGCGCTATGTCCTGAAGCAATAACGCAAACGGCCGGCCTTCCGGCCGGCCGTCGCGTAAAATTTGCCAGGCCCGATCGTCACACCGACGCGGTGATCCACTGTTCGAGCTTCTGCTTGGGCGCAGCGCCGATCTGGCGCGAGGCCATCTGGCCGTTCTTGAAGATCATCAGCGTCGGGATCGATTGGATGCCGTATTTGGTCGCGGTATGCGGGCTCTCGTCGACATTGAGCTTGACGATCTTGACCTTGTCGCCAAGCGAACCCGCGATCTCCTCGAGCGCCGGGGCGATCATCCGGCACGGGCCACACCATTCCGCCCAGAAGTCGACCACCACCGGGCCGGCAGCCTTCAACACCTCGGATTCGAAGTTCGCGTCCGACACCTTGGCAACGGCCATTGGGGTTACCTCGTTTATGACCTGGTCGCGGCCCGTCGCCGCATTGGAAAGGTGAACCTATGAATGGCGCCTGCAGCCGTCAAGGCAACTTCACGGCAGGTTGAGGCGGGCGAACTCCCGGTCCATGAGTTCCGCCGAAATCTCCATCAAATCAGGCACATCGGTCCAGACCAGGGCGGCGCGGACATTCCGGTCAGGGTAAAGCCTGCCGAGCACTGCACGATAGAGCGCAAGCTGGCACACATAGGGGACCGGGACATCCTCGATTCGCTGCGGCGCAGGGCGATTGGTCTTGTAGTCCGCGATCAGCACCGCCTTCCCGGTCACCACCAACCGGTCGACCTGGCCCGACACCGCGATCATACGACCTTGATGCGCAATTCTTCCGACGATTGGCACCTCGGCTCGACTCCCGGGCTGGAAAAGATCGGCAAAGCGCGGGTGATCGAGCAGGCGCTGCACCTGCTCGATGATGCTCTCCCGATCCTCGGCGGCGACCTCCTGTACTTTCTTGAGGTAGCGCCGAGCCGCGTCGCGGCGTGCATCCGGGGGGAGGTCCGGCAGGGCCTGCAGCAGGCGATGAATGTGCGTACCGCGTGCAAGCGCGGTCTTGCGTTCGGCGCCCCGACCGCGCGCCCGCACGTTGGTGGCTTCATCAAAGGCGCTTGACGGTGACAGCGGCACGAGCGCCGGCTGTTCGGCGATCATCGGTCCTTTGAGCCAGGGGGGCGGCTCGACCGCGCTCTTCGGCGCCGACGCCGTTCCGGCCGCGCTCGGGACCGTTTCGGCTTTGCGATAGCGCCACACTTCGCCGTCGCCGTCGTCGGCGGGCTCGCGCACAGCGACCTGCTTGAGCGCACCCAGCACAAGATCGTACCAACAGCCTTCCGGCCGACTACGGACGCCGTCATAGCCGCAGACCACCAGCCGCGCGATCGCCCGCGTCATCGCGACGTAAAGGAGGCGGCGATATTCGTGCTCGGCCTCGGTGCGCGTGTGGTCGCGCGCAGCGGCCACCACTGCGACGTCGGTCTGCTTGGCAGCGGCCCAGACCACTTGCGACGGCACGCCCGGCTTGACCAGAAGCCGCGGCTGGCGCTGCGGCGGACCGGCCGGCGGGGTCGTCGTGTCGGCGAGGATGACGATCGGCGCCTCGAGCCCCTTGGCGCCGTGCACCGTCATTACCCGAACCTCGTCGCGGGCGATCTCCATATCGCGCTTCACGTCGGTCTGCGCGGTGCGCAGCCAGGCGATGAAGCCCTGCAGCGAAGGCGTCTCGCGCCGCTCGTAGTCGAGGGCGAGGTTAAGGAATTCGTCGATTGCGTCGTTGGCCTCGGGCCCGAGCCGGGCCAGGAAATTCTCGCGGCCACCTTCAGATCCGAGCACGCGCGCAAAGAAGGCGAATGGCGTCTCGCGCCTGGCCCAATTGGCATAGAGGTCGAGCCGCTGCGCTACTTTCAGGAACCGCGGCTCGTCGCGCTGGCGCAGCGCCGCGCGCAGCGATCCGCGTCGCTTCCAGGCGAGCGTGTACAGATCATCGTCATCGAGGCCGAACAGCGGACTCTTGAGCACGGTCGCGAGCGCGAGATCATCCTCCGCCAAGAGCAGAGCATCAGCCAGCACCAACAGGTCCATCACGGCAATGTGCTCGATCAGGATCAGCCGGTCGGCGCCGGCGACGTCGACATCTTCATCCTTCAGCGACCGGATGATCGCGTCGAACAGCGGACCGCGCTGGCGCACGAGCACCAGGACGTCGCCGGGGCGGGCGCCCTGGTTCATCCAGTGCCGGACGTTGCGCGCGATCTTCTGCGCGAGCCGCACCTGCGGGCTCGTTTCGGTCACGTCGTCGAACGGCGCGTCCCAGGCTTCGACTTCGTGCTTCTCGTCGGGCTTGATCGCGTCCCAGATCTCGACCACGCCGGGCGCAACCTCGGGCAGCGCCAAGTGCGGCGGCACACCGGCCTCATCCGACGTGACGCTGACATAGACCGCTTTGTCCTTGAACACGGTATCGACGGCGCGCAGGACGATCTCGCCGGAGCGGAATGAGTGGCCGAACTGCAGGTAGCGCAGCTCGCTTTCGATGCCGCGGCACAACGTCTCAAACTGGCGCCGCATGGCATCGAACTCGCGCGGCGCCGCACCCTGGAATGAGAAGATCGATTGTTTCTCGTCGCCGACCGCGAAGATCGTGCGCTTGCCCGGTCGCGCGCCCGCCCCGGCGAAGAATTCGGCCGTGAGCGCGAGGATGATCTCCCACTGGCGCGGGCTGGTGTCCTGGGCCTCGTCGATCAGCACATGATCGATGCCGCGATCGAGCTTGTAATGCACCCATGCCGATTCGACATTGTGCAGCAGCGTCAGGGTCTTTTCGATCAGGTCATCGTAGTCGAGGACCCCGCGCTTAACCTTCTCGCTCTGGTAGCGATCAATCACCGCCGCTGCGATGGTGAGGAGCGCCGCGGTACGATCGCGGCAGGCCACGGCCTTGCGGCGCTCGTAGAGGGCGACGACACGGCTGCATTCATCTCTCAGGGATTGCGCCAAAGCCGGATCGGCCTTGTCGATCGCGCCGGTGACGATGCGCTTGCGCGGCTCGCCCTCATCCGTAAGGAAGACGCAGCGATAACGCTTGGCGCGCTGTTCGCCGCTCGCGCGAACTGCCGCGCGCAAATCGTCGGCGCGATCCTGGTCCGATTTCGAGCCTTGCTCGAGCACCGTCGCGGCCGCTTCCCACTGCTCGGACGGCAGGTTCGGCCCGTCGACCGTCTCGGCATCGACCTGCTCGACCGTGTCGTCCGCGGCGACGCCGAGTGTCCCGCAGAGGTCCGCGATGACACCTTCGATGCCGCCGCGATGCGCGATCCACTCTTCCACCAGATCGCGCTTGCGGATTGCCTCGCCGATCAGCTCCTTGAGGGTGCGGTCGGCCGCGGTGGAAATGGT
>Ga0126384_10001633_pt1 | contig 13360 bp, 7 predicted proteins | sample PanSoiMetPlot_36_FD_92543 | JGI IMG/M metagenome (GOLD analysis project Ga0126384, IMG submission 92543) | Tropical forest soil microbial communities from Panama - MetaG Plot_36 | ecosystem: Environmental > Terrestrial > Soil > Tropical forest > Bulk soil | place: Panama | collected 2016-02-17 | reverse complement strand
CCTACGCGGTGCTGATCCACGCGACGGCAAAGCCCGGCAAGCTGTGGGCGGATGCGCATTGGGTTGCGGTGGCGCGTGGTGTGCGTGATCGCGGTTATGATGTCGTGCTGCCATGGGGCACACTTGCGGAACGCGTTCGCAGCGATATGATTGCGGCCGCCGCCGGTATCGGCCCTGCACATGGCACGGTGCCGCATCGCCAGCCGCTCGACGCGGTCGCAGCACTGATCGCCCGCACGTCCTTTGTCATCGGTGTCGATACCGGGCTCCTCCATATCGCGGCTGCGCTCAGCGTGCCACTGGTCGCGATATTCATCGACAGCGAGCCAGGCTTGACCGGCCCAATGGGAGGAGGTCCGATAGCAGTGGTCGGCGGCAAACACGCCTCACCCGATCCGACGGAGGTCTTGCAGGCGCTCGACCGCATCCTCCCGCGCGCAGCATGATGAAGCGCATCGATGCACGTGCGCAGATCGCGCTTCTCGCGGTGCTCGCCGTCTATTTCATGGTGTGGCCGGTCTGGCGAGCCGGCTTTCCGATCGAGATCGCGCAGAACGAGGGCTGGAACGCCTATCATGCTGATGCCGCCATGGGCGCGGCCCCGCTCTACCCTCCGACCGACACGCTCATCGTCAACAACTATCCGCCGCTGTCGTTCTACGTCGTCGGCGCCCTTGCGCAGGTCTTCGGTGATGCACTTTACGTCGGGCGGGTGTTGTCGCTCTTGGCTGTGGTCGGGCTTGGCGCGCTGATCGCCGCGGTGAGCCGGCAACTTGGCGCCGGGGGCGCCGGCGCCGCGGTGGGCGGGCTGTGGTTCGTGGCGGTCATGGCGCGCTCGTTCGCTCGTTTCGTCGGCATGAACGACCCCCAGCTGCTCGGTCATGTTCTGATGATGGGCGCGCTCGTCTGGTTCTTGGCTCGCGAGGCGCGCAGCCGGTCGGTGGTGCCGCCGATTCTCGCCATGGCGGCGGCGGGTTTCTACAAGCACAACATTGTCGCGGTGCCGCTGACCGCCCTCATCTGGCTCGCCATCAAGGATTGGCGTCGGGCCATACTGCCGATCGCCATCGGCGCCGGCGCAGCGGGGCTCGGGCTCATGATCTGCATCGCGATCTACGGGGACGTATTTCTGGCCAATCTCTTGACCGCCAGGGCCTACAGAGTGATGCGGGCGATCAATGGGCTCGGCCGGTTGCAATGGGTTCTGCCGGCGCTGGTGCTGTGGGCAATATGGGCTGCGGCAGAGCCTAAGGGACGCGCGACGCGTTTCACCGCGTTGTTTGTAGCAGTCGCGTTCGTCGCGTTTGTGATGCAATGGAGCGGGGAAGCGATTCTGGACAACGCCCAGTTCGATCTCGTGATCGCGACCGCAGTCGGCCTCGGCTTGGCTTTCGATCGCGCCGGCAAGACGGCGTTTGGACAGCGGTACGGCGAGACGGCGGCGCGGACCGTCATTGTGCTGGTGGTCACGGTAAGACTCCTCGCCACACTGCGGATCGAACCGGCGCTGGTGCTGTTCGATCCGGATTACCGGGCCCAATACTTCGCCAATGCGCGAGTGGTGCGGGAAGAGGCGGCGCGCATTGCGAAAATCGCGGGGCCGGTCGCCTGCGACTTCAAGGTGGTATGCAGACTTGCCGGCAAGCCGTTCTCATATGATGATTTTCGTGCCGAGATGCTGGTGGCGACCGGCGCCTCGGGTGGTCTCGACGAGCAGGGCCTCATGCGCGCCCACGGCCTCACTTACGTGCACAACGATCCGCGTTGTGGCATCGAGGTGTTGTTTCGAACCATCGCAGGGAGGCCGTAGAGCAGATCAATTTCCGATTGATGGAAGACTTATCAATTGCGTCAGCGGCCGAAGCTCGCCGTGTCCAGCACATCCCGTCGCGCCGCTCGCGACTTTGCCCCTGCATCCAACGCGGTAATCGCCACATTTCCGGGAAAGCGATAAGCGCCGATCAAGATGGTGCTTTCAACGTCATTCACTCCGTCACCGACATTCGGCTGAAAGTCAGGGCAGGCCCGAGCAGAGTCAGGCGTGAACGGTATTGTAAAAGCCGACGCACGCAGCTGACCGGATGCTGCAGACCAGGCGCGCCCGCTTTCGCGGGTGCGTTTCGGAGGATAACCGGACGTGGCGCAGACGCGAGGAAAACCACGCGAATGATGGGGTGGACGCCCCCGACGGCATCATCAGTGCCAAACCGGGAGTGGTGATTCGCAACCAGCAAAGGGGGACTGTCCAAGGCGAAAATTAGGAGGACTTATCGCTTCTAACTCCCTGGAGTTTGGTCAAAATTTCTACTTTGGAAGAAGTAATACCTTTGGTTTTCACACGGCCAAGCCCCGGAGCAGCCAATTGTTCCGCCTGCGACAAAAAATTCTTGCAAAGACATAGCCCCGTTCACGCAAGCACTTATGTTGAAAACGTCGCCGGACAGGCTCGTACCGTGGTCCGGGAGCGCTTGCCGGCTCGACTTTGATTGTCTGGAGCCTGCATGGCGCTCTTTGCCTTGGTCCGCAGCGCGGAGAGACAACACGCGACTCAAGCTGCCGGCCTTGCGGCAGTGACGATTGCCGTCGTGGCACTTATTGGCTGGTGGACCGGCCTGCTGATTCTGTCCAGCTGGGGCGCAGGCTTCCCCCCGATGAGACCAGTGGGCGCTTTGTGCCTTGCAGCCATGGGCCTCGCGCTGGTCCACCCCGGCAAGGACTCGCGCCTACCATTCGCAGTCGGTCTAGCCGTGGCTGGCTTTGCTGCGCTCGGCGTGGCCCTGGTCCTGTTCAATGTCGACGTTGGTACGATCAACCGCTGGCTGGTGCCGTCGGCGGCCGTGCCAGGACTAGGGACGGCCACATCCCGCGCCGCCAGCGCGGGGGCAGTGGCGTTAGGGCTCGCGGGTGGTGCGCTTGCGCTGAGCCGGTTCGAGCCGCATCGCTTCACCGCTACCATGCTGGCGGCTATTGCCGGCACCATCGCAGTGTTCGCCCTGTTTGACTACCTAGCCAGCGTCGACACCCACTACGGCTCGGTGTCAGGCAACTCGCCGCCGCTGCCGACCGTGGCTGGCCTGCTCTGCATCTCCACCGGGATCATCTCGCGAACCGGAACGATGCCCGTGCCCCACGGGGCGTGGCCGTTGAGGCAACTGCTGGTCATGCTCGGATGCGCGATCGTTGCGCCGCTCCTGCTGTTCGGCACGTACGCGGGATTTCGGATCGCCCATGCGCAGCTCCGCGACGTTCGGGAAAACCTTACAGTTGAAGCACGCACTTTGTCGGCGAATGTCGATAGCGAGATCATAGGTGAGATCGAGAGACTGCAGGCGTTGGCTAGCTCACCGTCGCTGCGCCAAGGGGATTTCGCCGATTTTAAGCACCAGGCCGAGGCCTCGCTGACATTGCGTCGCAGGGGCAATATCGTGCTGATCGATCGCAACATGCACCTGCTCGTCCATACAGCTGTGCCCTTCGGCAAGCCCTTGCCGGGGTCGGCTGTCCCGAAGCTTGCCGAACGGGTCCTCGCGACAGGTCAGCCGCAAGTGAGCGACTTGTTCATGTCCCCCGTCACCAAAAAGCTCCTGATCACGATCATGGTACCCGTAGAGATCGAGGGCGAACGCCGCTACGCGCTTGCCAGGGCGCCAGAACCGCGCACCTTCGCACGCCTAGTCGCGGCAAAGGAACTGCCGGCCGGTTGGCACGCCGTGGTCTCGAACGAGACGCATCACATCATCGCGCAATCTGGGAAGTATGCGTTCGGGCAGGAACTGCCGCCGGCGCAGTGGACCCGCGACGGATCCGGCGGCCTATTCGAGTTTAGCGACTCCGAAGGGCGACCGTCGCTGCAGGCATCCGCGCGGTCGGAATTGACCGGCTGGGTAACCTTCGTGTGGGCGCCCAAGGCCCTGCTCGAGGCACCGGTTCGGGCGATGTGGTGGACCATCGGCTTGACGGCATTGCTCGCAATTGCGCTGGTGGTTGCCTTGGCCCTATGGCTGGGCCGGATTATCGCGCGTTCAGTCGGCCACGCAGCCCGCGCTGCAACCGCTCTGGGAGAGGGCGGTCCGCTGCCGCTGAGCGGAACGCCCATCAGCGAGGTCAACGCGCTAATGGCGGAACTTCGAGGGAGCGCTGCTAGGCGACAGGCGGCGGAGGACTTGCTGCGCGACAGCGAGCGTCACCTGTACGCGAGCAAGGCGCGCCTGCAGTTCGCCCTCGACGCCGCTCTGCTCGGGTGGTGGCAGTACGATCGGCGCCGCCGCATGGTCTCGGGGGATGCGCGTTTTAAAGAAATCTTCGATGTTACTGCTGACGCGACGCCGATCGAGGAAATCATGGAGCGGGTGCATCCGGACGACGCGAAGGGGCTTTGGATGGCGAGCGAGACGATGCTCAACCCCATCGATCCGAAGCCCTGCGCGATCGAGTGCCGGCTCCATCTGAGAGGCGGCGCGGTCCGTTGGGTAGAGGTGCATTGGCGTTCTTATTTCGAAGGCGGCCGGCGTGAGCGAGGGGCCGCGGGCGTCATCGGCACCGCTGCGGATATCACAGAACGCAAGGAGCGCGAGGAAAGAGAGCACCTCCTCATGCGCGAGGTCAATCATCGCGCCAAGAACATGCTCAGCGTGGTCGACGCGATCGCTCACCAGACCGCCAGCAGGAACCACGAAGATTTCGTCGACCGCTTCTCCGAGCGCATCCAGGCGCTTTCGGCCAATCAGGACCTGCTGGTCAGGAACGAATGGAAAGGGGTCGAGGTCGAGGACTTGGTTCGCGCCCAGCTCGCGCATTTCGCCAGCCTCATTGGTTCTCGCATCGCCATGCATGGGCTCAAGCTGTGCCTGAAGGCGGCTTCCGCGCAGGCCATCGGGCTTGCGCTCCATGAACTCGCCACCAACGCCGGCAAATACGGCGCGCTTTCGACGGACAGGGGTCGTGTCGATCTCTGCTGGGGCCTTGCCGGTGATACTCTCACCATAAGCTGGACCGAGCGCGAAGGGCCCCTCGTGTCTGCGCCGACTCGGCGCGGGTTCGGCACTATCGTCATGGAAGCGATGGCGGAGCGCAGCCTGAATGGCACGGTCCACCTTGATTATCCGGCTTCAGGCCTGACGTGGCGCTTGACGTGCCCGGCAACGAACGCGCTGGAGCCCCGAACGTGAGCGTAGATTCAGGGGCAGGACAAAATCGAACTGGGGCACGACTTGTAAAGTAAAAGTGCGAACAACACCTCGCGTGCGTCCCTGCATGAGGCCGGCCAGCAGGATGTTCGGCCACATTGCGGGCGCGCTGAGGCTCGCGGTATCGTTGTTGTGCGGCTTGTCATAAGGTGAGTCCGGTCCGCGACGCTCGGCGTCCTCCCGCGGGTCCCGTGCTGGAACCTCTCTTTTCACAGTGGAAAAAAAAGCGGACAGTTTTGGCGATGACCACGAACGCCACAGTTTACGCGCCTGTACATGTGCTCCCGGAGCGAGGGCACCTCGAGCCGCTCGCTCCCGGGGCGACGATCGAACGCGAGGCGGAGGCGGCGCGCATCATCCTATCGTGGCCGGGTCTGCGCGTGATCCTTTCACGCATGCCCGACGCGGAGATGGGGCGGCACTTGCACTGGTTGCAGGGGCTCGTGCGGAGCAAGGGGGGCGGAGAGGCACTCGCGACGCGGACGCTGGCGACACTTTCGGTGTACGGGTTCGTCGTCGAACCGCAGTTTGACCGCGAAGGTCGCGCCATGCGGCTCGTCGGTGGCCTCACTGCGGCGACGGACGGTCTGTGCCTGCTCGAAGACGGGAAACTGTACGACGCCGCCGGGCGTGAGCTGCTCGACGGGCCGCCGGTTTTGGGCCCGCCCGCGGCGGAGCGCGTCGCCGCCCGCGCCCTCGTGCTGCTGGCGCTCTCGATGAGGGGGCTCCTCGAAGAGGACGCGGGGAAGCCCGACGAACCCCAGGCCGAAGCGCTCCGCGTGAAGCTCGCGACGTGGCTCGAGCGCCATGCTGCGCTCCGCGACGAGCTCGAAGCCCACGAGCGAACCGTGCTCATCGCACCGATTGGGAAGGCTCAGCGACAAGCCATCATCGACGCCGTGTGGGCAGCCGAAGGCGCTCAAGTCTTGCTTTTCGCTCTTGGAGCGCGCGCACTTCCCGCGCATGACGACCAGGAACACCCGTACAAGGTCGCACGCGAAATCGGGGTGCTTGGTGCGACGCCGCCAGCGCTCCTCGACGGGCCGCAGCTCGCGTCCCTCGAGGAGCTGCTTTGCCTGCAGCGTCGGCTCCTGGCGATCCACTGGCGCGCAGTGAATCAGCGTGTTCGTCCGGGCACCGTCGATTTCCTTAAGCTCGCTTCGAAGGATTTCTTGCGCGGCGTCGACCTCACGGGCATCGCAGTCGTCGACGGTGACCTTTCCGTTCACGGTGCCTCCTTCTCACGAGCCGCACCGTCGGATCTTGAGATCGTGAGCTCGATTGCTCGCGAGCGGCATCACGCCGCGAACTGGCTCATCGGCGTGCACGCGACGTATTCCCGGGTGGTCACACCAACCTGAGCGCTATGCTTGGTTTCAGAAGAACCGCCTGCGGGCGTAGAAAACGATCGATCAGCGTGGGCATCGAGCGCGCGTTGCTCCGAGCCCGCCGGCCGCCATCGACCGCTCGGGTGAGTGATTCCGCCTTCGCGTCCCCTGGACATGCTCGATTGGCGAGATCGATTTCGGTTCCAAACGCGGCTCCTGTCAGCTAGCCGCTGGTCGACCGACCGGCGTGCGAAACCCGCTGCTCATATCATACCTGGGGCGACGCCGGCCGCCGCGGGCGTTTCGCATTGGCGAGATGGTGCGTGTGGTCGAGGGACCGTTCGCACCGTTCCACGGCGCAATCGAGAAGATCAAGGTTTCCACAATCGACGGTATTGACTCCCCGACGCGACTCCGGTTGCTGTCAACGTCTTCGGTCGGCTGACGTCGACGGAGCTGGACGTCGATCAGGTCGAGCCCGTTGACACAGCCATCCCACAGCCACCTGCGACCGTCGCGGGGTGGCTGTGCATGCAAGCATGGTAGTTTCGTCAAGTGGAATAGCAGAGAAGATCGGACAGCCACGCTCCATTTCAAAGGTCGCTAAACTATCACGGGGTTCGCGGTTCGTGCCATGCTACGTCTAATCGCTGATCACGCCGAACGTAATCCTGCCGCGGTCGCCTTGTTGGCCCCTGGACGTCCATCGCTGACGTATGCGCAGCTGTGGGCTGAAATCCAGAGGCACGCCCACACGCTCCATACCATTGGGCTTGGCAAGGACGATCGCGTAGCGCTTCTCCAGCCGAACGGGCCGGAGGCAGCGCTCGGTTTTCTCGCAACTTCTGCGGTCTCCGTTTGCGCGCCCCTCAATCCCATATGCACGGCGAACGAACTCGATACTACCCTTTCCCATCTCAAACCTAAGGTGTTGATCGCTTGGCCTGTCCTTGACGGCGAGAGGGGCGCCGTGGCGGCGAAGCATGGAATCAGTGTGATCACGGCGACTCCCGCGTTAAAGCGTGAGGCAGGAGTTTTCGCGCTCTCGGCTTCGGCGACAGTGAGAGAAGCCAGTGACGTCCTGCCGGAACCACATGACATTGCTCTTCTTTTGCATACCTCAGGGACCACATCGCAACCGAAGTTGGTCGGCCTCACACACGAGCATCTCTTGCGGTCGGCAGAAAACATAGCGCGAGCCCTAAAGCTAAGCCCCGAGGATCGCTGCCTCAACGTTATGCCGCTGTTCCATATTCATGGCATCGTAGCCGCCATCCTTTCGTCGCTCTATGCCGGAGCCAGCGTGGTGTGCGGTTCGGGATTCCACGGACGGCATTTCTTTCAATTGCTACGGGAATTCCAGCCGACTTGGTACACTGCCGTGCCGACCATGCATGCCGCGATCGCAGCCCGCTCGACGCAGCATGGTGACACCCTGAAGAGCCATTCGCTGCGCTTCATTCGATCCTGTTCGGCTGCCCTGCCAGGTTTAGTTCTGCGTGACCTAGAGCAACGGTTCAGCGTACCTGTTCTGGAAGCCTACGGTATGACCGAGGCTGCCCACCAGATTACCAGCAATCCACTGCCACCCGGAATACGCAAGCTTGGCTCTGTTGGTGTCCCGACCGGGACGGAAATTGCTATTTTCGATGAACTGGGCCGACCGCTCGAACCGAATTGCGAAGGCGAAATCGTCATCCGCGGTGGCAACGTGATCTCTTGTTACGTCGAAGATCCATCTGTCAATCAGCAAAGCTTCACCGGAGGCTGGTTCCGCACCGGCGATATCGGATCGATCGATCAGGACGGATACCTGTTTGTCAGGGGACGTGCCAAGGAATTCATAAATCGCGGTGGCATGAAGATCTCGCCGCATGAAATCGAAGAAATTCTCCTAGACCATCCGAATGTGGCGGAGGCAGTTGTCTTCGGCATTCCGGAGTGGCGCCTCGGCGAAGAGGTCGCTGCCGCCGTCGTGCTCCGGCGCCCCGGGTCCACCGTTGCGGCCGAAATTCGTGAATTTGCTTCACGTCAGCTCAATTATTTCAAGGTCCCAAGGCAAGTCGTTCTTTTAGACGAAATTCCAAGAGGTCCTACGGGAAAGCCACGACGCGTTGACTTGGCCGCTAAACTGGGACTGACCGCGTCGCGCGATGAGGGTGGGGAGAGTGTCCTTATGCGTGAATCGTCCACACAGCTGGAAGAGCTGTTGGCGACGCTGTGGGCACAGATCATTGGCACCAAGGGGGTCGGCCCGCATGATAATTTTTTCGAGATCGGGGGCGATTCGCTAACAGCAGTGGAGCTGATAGCAGGGGTCGAGCAGATCACCGGACGAAGGCTCACGATGACCGCGCTTTTCCAGGCGCCAACCATCAAGCAACTCGCAGCTTTTATCGAAGAGCACGCCACAGGATGGCAGCCATACGTGGTCCCAATCCAAGGCAGGGGATCCCAGCCGCCCTTCTTTTGTGTTGACGCTGGACCCCGCTACCTGAGCCTTGCTCAGCGCCTGGGCACTGATCGCCCCTTTCTTGGATTGCTTCATCCCGACGCCATCGCGACCAGCGTCGAGGCTATCGCCGAATTTAGCGTAAAATCAATTCGGGCGGTACAACCCGAGGGACCATATTTTGTCGCTGGGTTCTGCACCGCGGGCCTAATCGCCTACGAAATCGCGCAACAGCTTCGGGCGCAGCGCCAAGAAGTTGCGCTACTGGTCCTGTTCGATACGGATAATCCCGCCCGCTTGGACGGGCTGCCGGTCATGTGGAAATTGTTCGTGCAGGCCGACGAACTCTGCCGGAAGGTTTGGTTTCATCTGCGCTCGATGACTCGATTAGATTTTGATGACCTGCCGGCCTATTTCCTCGAACGACTCAGAGCCGTCTGGGACATGCTAACGAGAAGAACGTGGCTTGCCCGGGCAACCAGGGAATTCATGCGTCCAGTCTTGGGACTCCAACCCAGCATCGATCTCTTGGGCCGGCGATACCGGCCAAAGCCATATACTGGGCGAGTTGTCCTAGTTCGACGCAGCCTCCGCGCGATCACCAGGTATCTTGACTGGAAGCTCGGTTGGGATGGTGTAATAGCCGGTGAATTCGATGTCGTTGAGATTCCGGGTGGTCACAGCGACATGTTCAACGAACCTGAGGTCCGACGCACGGCCGCCACACTAGCGACGTACCTGCAAGATCATCCACCCAGTGCGGCACTGCCGGCGGTGGAGGCTGCGTCGGCGGGGGCGAAAGAGGGTGTGTAGCCATGGCATCGCCGCCGCTGAATTCCAACGCCGCCGAAACGTCCGCTGTCGTCGTCAAGGCGAACACGGCCTGCGCGTCGGGACCGTAACGATCGCGTCCGGGCAGTCGCTTTCGGGCAGCATCGACCTTGGCGCCGGTCAGTTCGTCAGCGTCATCAAGCCGAACGGTTGCACCGCGGCGAACCTGACGTTTTCAGGCGTCGATCGATAACAGCAATTATTTCGGGCCTTACGACGACACCGGCAACGAGATGACGGGACCGTAACCGTCACGACCGGCGAGCTGAAATGGCGGTGCCGGCGGACATCAGGAGGGTTCGGCCATGGCTGCCGCGCCCGATCAGCGATGTCTCAGTGACGACCTCGATCTGAGCCGTCGCGGTCCGTCCTTCCACGGCCGTCCTTTCCGCTGTCTCGCCCTCCGGGGGCAGCCCCGTCGTCGTGCCCACCAGGGTCGCCCCCACCGTCACGCCCTCGGGAGTCGCTTCCACGGCCGGTATGGCCCGACGTGCCACCGCTATCCCGATCGCGTGACGTACCGTCGTCGCGTCTGCTTGCGGCGGTGCCGACGCTTTGCCCAAAACGGTCCTCTGCCGAGGCGGTCGATTGTCCGGAAAGCAGGACCCCCAAGGTCACGAGGCCGATATAGCCCAATGGAATGCTCAACATGCCCCCCCCCTAGTTAATGCCCCTCCTAGTTACCGTAATTGGAAGTAGGCCCAAGAGCCTGACAAAATCCTGACAAATTCCCGTAATGGCGATCAGTTTGAAGGGGTCGGGGACTATCCTATCAAAGCGTAGAGGAGGATACTAAAGGAAAATCATCTGAGGCTTTGCGCGGCGTGTCGATAGTTAGATATATATGCGGCCACGACTGAACCCTAATGTTTAGCTGTGGTTCAGGCCGGTGGCGAGGTTGCCCCTCCACGCTTCCGGCCGCTTTCGTCTATGGATCAAAAAAGGCCGCACTAGGCAGCGTTTTTGGTTTGATTGGTGCTGCGCGGCTATTCGGCGGCTTCTGGAATATTCAGGATTTTCTCGAGCACGCTACCCATTTTTTGAACTGCTGCAACTCCGCCGAAGGACGTCTTGCGACGTCCCGTCGGCGCAACATGCGACGCGATACGCTATGGAACCCCTGCCGGGGTCAGGCGCGCGGGATTCGATACCAGCGGGCTCGTTGGCGTCGGGGTCGAGCTGGCTGTCGCTGACGGCGGCGCGGAAAACCCGCCCAGAGCGATAACCGCCGGATTGCCGTTGATCTGCTGGACCGTCACCTGAACGATTGCTCCGACCGTCGCCTTGTTGATCAGCGATGGGCTTGCCTGGTAGTCGGCCGTCGCCGTGGGGAAGTCGCTGACCGCAGCTGGTTTCGCGGGCAAGGTTTGTGTCAGGCTTATTGTGCCTGCTGCCTTGTTCACTTGGGCGACCACCGCCGTGAACGTGGCAGTTGTCGCAGTCGTGATCTGCGCAGAGCTGGGAAGGAGCTGTGCAGAGGTAGAAGCGGTCTGCGCATATGCGCAGGAGCTGCCAAGCCCGATTCCGAATATTGCCGCAAATACCAATTTACCAGTCTTCATCCTTAACCTCGTGAAGCATGCCGAAGCGTCGACGACGACGTTTTAGAATTTCAGCATATTCAGATTATGTGTCGGAAAAGCGTCAGGGAGCGATTCAGAATCTGATCTTTTCACGAGCCTTGAAAGTCCGTGCTGATCTGATTTCTCCGCAACACAATGGATTATCGCAATAAACTGGATATGTAGTATCAATGTATTTTCGATAATAAATTAATGTCAGTAATTTAACAGGTTAATGTAAGGATTTTGTCAGAAACATCGGCGTCCTTGTCGCCATTCCGCTCGACATCAAAGGAATGGTTGGACGCGATCTGATTCCGCTTGCAAGCCGACTCCCCGGTGCCGCGCACCCTGCCCGATCCCGCGTTGCCGCTCGCCGATCTGCGCAAGGAGCGGTCGCTCAGCTGCGCGCGGGCGGGACGCCGCGCGCATGGCGAGGCGGGCTGGGAGCCCGATAAGGGCAACGCCAAGCGCGTTGAGCAGCGGCCGGGACTCGACACTTTTGCTTCCGGCGGTCTCGGATCGGGTCATCTCGCGACACGGAAGCTGATGAAGGAAGTGCCGTCGAGAGGGAACCAGTTTCGGTCGGCAGAGCGAAGCCCGCTTGGGCGGTAATTCCAGCCCCGCCGCGCAAGATGCGCATGGACGCATCCCCCCGCGCCACGCCGAGCACCATCTGGTGTCCCATGGTAAATAGGGTGCCAGTTGTCCTCGCACCATTCCCAGACATTTCCGAGCGTGCCGTGAAGGCCCCACCGGTTGGCGGAATAGTACCGACCAACTGCGTTCCGCGAAGCGAAAACCATGTAGGGCACGATCTCCATACTCGCCATGACGGTTATTGGTGAGCGGCGAAGCGACTCTTGAGAGCGGTAAGCCGGCTTCTAGAGAATCGTTATGGAGCTTCACAATCCCGTCGAGAGCCAACTGCGCCCGCTGTTGGAGCGATTACGAGAAGGTGGTTCTGGCAGCAGATGACAACACGCGACGGGCCGAGAGATGAAAGGCCTGCCGCCGACTATGTCAGCGCTCCACGGGGTCAATCCGGCGATGACAATTGTTGCGATTCATGCGTAGAAGACAACCACCGGCCGCCGCCGTATCGCAACGGCGGGACCGCATTCCTCGAACACGGAGGATCACATGCGCTGTTGGATATTTCGCCCCCGGTCCGATCGCGGCCCCGGACAGTCTTCGCGATATTGAGCTGCCGCGCCCGTCAACCACGGGACGCGACCTCCTGGTCGAGGTGCACGCCGTTTCGGTGAACCCGGTGGATTACAAGGTGCGCGCTTCCGCGCCGGCGCCCGAGGGAGCCGCGAAAGTGATCGGCTGGGATGCTGCCGGGATCGTCGTCGAGGCGGGGCCGCAGACCGCCTTGTTCAAGGTCGGCGACGAGGTGTTTTATGCCGGCAGCATTGCGCGCCCTGGCACCAATGCGCAGTTCCATCTGGTCGACGAGCGCATCGTCGGCCACAAGCCGCGCTCAGTCGGCTTTGCACAGGCCGCCGCGCTACCGCTGACCGCAATCACCGCCTGGGAGGCGCTGTTCGACCGCATCGACATTCGCAGGCCGGTGCCGGGCGCTGCCGCCGCCGTGCTCATCATCGGTGGCGCCGGCGGGGTCGGATCGATCGCAATCCAGCTGGCGCGCGCGCTCACGGACTTGACCGTGGTGGCAACGGCCTCGCGCCCCGAGACCATGGCCTGGGTCAAGGAACTCGGCGCCCATCACGTCATCGATCACCGCAAGCCCATCGCGCCGGAAGTTGCTGCATTGAGAATCGGGCCGCCGGGTTTCGTGTTCTCCATCACCCACACGGCGGACCACTTCAAGGACATTGCCGAGCTCATCGCGCCCCAGGGCCGGCTCGGGCTCATCAACAATGAACCGCTCGAACTTGCGTCGTTCATGCGCAAGAGCGTGTCAATCCATTGGGAGTCGATGTTCACGCGCTCGCTCATGGAGACTGCCGACATGGCCGAGCAGCACGCGCTGCT
>Ga0126384_10001631_pt1 | contig 13370 bp, 12 predicted proteins | sample PanSoiMetPlot_36_FD_92543 | JGI IMG/M metagenome (GOLD analysis project Ga0126384, IMG submission 92543) | Tropical forest soil microbial communities from Panama - MetaG Plot_36 | ecosystem: Environmental > Terrestrial > Soil > Tropical forest > Bulk soil | place: Panama | collected 2016-02-17 | reverse complement strand
TTGCTCGAGAGCGAGCTGTTCGGATACGAGCGAGGCGCCTTCACCGGGGCTCAGGCTTCTCGTGACGGCAAGCTCAAGCTGGCCGACGGCGGCACCGCGTTCTTCGATGAGATAGGCGACATGAGCCCCTATGCCCAAGCGAAGGTGTTACGGGTGATCGAGACGAAGGAGGCCTACCGCGTCGGCGGCACCAGGTCTGTGCCCCTGAACTTCCGCTTGATCGCCGCTACCAATCAGGATCTGGAGCCGCTGGTGGCGCAAGGCAAGTTCCGGAAGGATCTCTTCTTCCGCCTCAACGTCGTCCGGATCCACCTGCCCCCGTTGCGGCAGCGTCGGCACGACATCCCCCCGCTCGTTGATCACTACATCCGGGACCTCAACCGGCGGCTCGGGGTGGCGATCACGGGTGTCACGGCCGCCGCCCTGGAAGCTCTGGTGCGCTACGATTGGCCGGGAAACGTGAGGGAGTTGAAGAACCTTCTCGAGGCTCTGGCGGTTGACCGTCCGTCGGGCAAAATCTTCCGCACCAAGCTGCCGGAGCATGTCCGGCAATGGTCCAGGGAGTCGGAAGAAGCCGAGCCGGATTACGAGAACGCGAGTGAGCGCGATCGCGTGCTCTCCGCGCTGTTCAGTACCAACTGGAATAAATGGAAGGCGGCCGAGCGCCTTCACTGGTCGCGCATGACACTCTACCGGAAGATGGCGAAGTACCAGATCACCCGCAGTGGTCATCCTGAGAGTGTAACATCCGGGCCTGCTGTCACAGGCGGTGACACCGGGGCGACCGCATAGGTCACTGACTCTCGGGCCGCCGTCATCCCCGTATGCGGGGTCTGCGCGTCTGCGCGCCTCGTCCCGCCGGGGGACCTTGACCGATCGACTCGCCCGGGCTCCGACTCGTGCTGGTGAATCCTCACGACATGCGAGTGACGTACCTGCTCGTGCACGAGGAGGTGCCCGGGCACGTCATGGTGAAGTTGCGGGCCTGTCTGGGAACGAATTTCTTCGGACAGCTCATGGATTGCTTCCAATGCCTGAGCCTCTGGGTTGCCACGCCGCTCGCCTTCCGATCGCGCGGGGGCCGCTGGAATGGGTGCTGGACTGGCTCGCCCCTTTTTCTGCAGCGGCGTGCGTGCCCGAGCGCCTCACGCGCGAGCCAGTGCATATCCAGGCGGCCGGCCTTGGAAGGAGAGAACGATGGCGTGCTGTGGTCAGAAGCGATCGGACGCACGGAGTCAACCAGCGAGGGCCATCCGGCCGGCCATCCTAGGAGCGCTGACGCGACAGTGTAACATCGGCTCGAAATGTAACGAGGCTCTGGCGGAACGGCGCCGCGCTCCTGGCTACGCCTTGACGGCGCGGTCGCGTTCACTGTAGGGTGTCGACTTCGCACCTGATCGCTCCACTCATTCGTTTCGACGGCTGGCTCCCACAAGAGCCGACGGAGCGGTTCAAGTACCCGTGTCACACACACCGACACACGTCTGAGACCTTGCCGCGATGGCGTAGCTACATCGCAAGATTCCCCAACAGTTTGACGAAGTCGGATGTGGGCGACACGGCATGGCAGCGATCTTGCCTGCATAGCCCACACATGCGCTACCCACTCGAAGGGGGCTTCGGTCCTCCGACGTGCTCGCGCGCGGTTCCATGAGCGAGGCGTCGGGCCGCGAAGAAGAGGTCAAGGGGCTTGAAGGACGATACGCGAACTACTTCAAGGTTGGCCACAACGCGTTCGAGTTCGTGCTCGATTTCGGTCAGTTCTACTCCGAGAGCAAGCAATTGCTTCTGCACACACGGGTCGTCACAACGCCCACCTACGCTCAGGTGTTGTCGGCGACGCTCCTGGAGTCCCTCCATCGATATGAGCAGAGCTACGGGCCAATTCCGAGGGCGGACGATGACACCACGTGAGCCGAGCGACGATAGCCGATCCAGCATCCAGCGCGTGGACCGGATGTCGAAGCAATCGGTTCGGGGATTCGAAGCGATCGGCAGCGTGATCGCCCGCATGGTGGAAAGCGAAAGCTGCGCGGTCCGCCGCGATCGCGGCCGCCATCGGAGGGAGAGGACATCGCGTCTCGTGGGAAGGTGTGTGCGACACACGCGACGTCGGGTCGGCGGTGCGGGCGGTGCGCCGAATCGTCGGGGCAATGACCAGACGGGGAGGGCGAAATCACCATGACGACTACGGCACGAACCGTCAGTAGGGCAATGTCGATGTGCGCGATGCTTCTGACGACGATGCTGCCCGGGTCGGCAGAAGCAACGTTCTCGAACTACACCACGAAGACGACGCGAGCGAACGTTCATCAATGCGTCGACCGAGCCGCGGAAGCTCTCGGCAAAGCCGGGTTTACCGGTGTCGACAAGTCGACGGAATGGGCGCGAGGCCACACGCCGAAGGTGTTTGTGTATGTCGTGTGCGTTCGGCTCCCGAAGGCTGGAGCGTGCGACGGCGATGGATCGACCGCGGTGATCGTCGGGGTCGGCGAAGACCAGAATGAGACCAACTCGATGAAGGACAGAGTGAGGGATCGTTTTAACTCGGAATCGCCCAGTTGCATGTAGAGCGTTGGTGAGCCGTGTCGCGAAGCATCTGACGAATCGTGCGGCGATGCTCGAGCTGGCATGGAGGAGGCACTCATGAGCAAACCCAATCTCAGCATCGCTCTGGAACCTACCGAAGGCGGCAAGGTCGTCTATCTGCCCCTTGCCCCGACGACGTCGGGCAGCACCTCGCCGGCGAAGCTCGTGTTGCGCTTGCTGCTGAAGAACAACGAGAGCCAGGCCGTGAAGATCACTGGCGTCAGCGTCTCGTTTCCCAGCTCCAGCCAGGGCACCGTTGTGATGCAAGGGGTGAACCTCGACGGCAGCCTCGACCTGGCTCCGGGAGCCCAGGCTTTCTGGTCATCGGGGATCGTGGACCTGAATCCCGACCCGCAGGTGAGCAATACCGTGAACAACGCGATGTTTCTCGCCCAGCCGGTAGCCGCCAAGGGGCAGGTGGCGGTGAGTTGCAAGGGCTTCACAGATCCAGTCACGGCTGCCTTCGACCTGGCCCCGCACAAGGCGCCGACGCCCGCGGGCTACTACCGGTTCCCGTATGCCGCGGGTGAGCTGCGGGCCGACGAGTACTACACGGCCAGCGCCACTCACTGGGCCAACGGCGGCTCGGCGGGGGGGGCAAATCTACGCTCACGACATCGGCGTCGTGGGCTACGACACCGCCTCCGGTCAGTGGTCGGCCCTCGTTCCTGGCGGCTCGCGGATGAAGAACGAGGACTACCGTATTTACGGCAAGCCGGTACGCGCCATGGCCGACGGCGTCGTGGTCGAAGCCCTGGATACGATGAACAGCAACGTCATCACGGCCGACGCCCAGGGGCATCTTCAGTTCCCGGATCCTACGCCGAATCCGGTCTCGGGCAATCACGTCTTTGTGCAGCATGGCACTGAAGTGGTCAAGTACTGCCACCTGCAGAAGGGCAGCGTGCCGGCCGAGCTGAAGGTGCCTGGGGCCAAGGTCTGGGCCGGGCAGACGCTGGGCCTGGCCGGGAACACCGGCAACTCCACGAACCCGCACACGCCCCGAATACCAGCGAGCACGGATCCACCAGTGGTCCATTGCGCCCGCTGGTATTCGGGGCGTGTTCGGTGATCTCGCAGGGTTCGCTCCATCCGCCCTCCGACAGCGGCCCCTGGGTACGCGTGGCGAGTCAGGGCATCAGCAAGGACACCGTGTGTATCTGGCCGGCCTCCACGCCGCCCGGCCAGCCGCTGCCGGCCATGGGGCTCGCGCGCGGGGGCAGCTGGGCCAATCGCTATTTCATGTTCGGCGACGTGAAGGCGTTTAGCCAGACGGCACAGGAGCTCTTCGACCACGATGGCCTGCGCTTGACGCACGTCTGCAACTTCGTCGACGGCGGCCAACGGTGGTGGGCAGGCGTCGCCGCCAGCGGCGACTGGGGCAATCGCTGGTGGATCAGCGACGACGCAGACGCGTTTGCCGAGCACGCCCAGAAGCTCTTCGACACCGAGGGGCTCCGGCTGGTGCACGCATGGCCGTACGCGGAGGGCGGGGCGGTGAAGGTGGCGGGGATCGCTCGCAGCGGTGACTGGGGCAGCCGGCTGCTCGTGAGAAACGACCTCGCCAGCTTTTCCACCGACGCGCAGACGCTCTTCGATGAGCACGGTCTTCGGCTGACCCAGGTTCGCACCTTCGTGCAGGGCGGTGTACGCAGGTGGCTGGGGATCGCCCGCTCCGGCAACTGGACGAACCGCTGGTGGATCAGCCCGGACTGGGCAAGCTTCGTGCAGAAGTCACAGACCTACTTCGACCACGACGGCCTGCGGCTGGTGCATGTGACGAGCTATCGCGAAGGCAACCAGCGTAGATGGATCGGGATCGCCCGCTCGGGAGACTGGGCCAATCGGCTGTTCCTGAGGCCTGACCTCGACCTGTTCAACCTGACCGCGCAGCAGTACTTCGAGCAGGACGGCCTCAGGCTCCTGCAGATGGAGGTCCTGGAGTAGCCCAGGCGCCGTGGCGCCGCCTCGACGTCACCGTTGTCGCGCCGGGAGGCGACCGGAGGCTGGCGGTTCCTGAGAGGGGCGGGTTCGTGGCCGCGGATGTGGAGGAACACGGAGGTCGGCCGTAGCTACCGATCGTTGGGAGGAGAGGAGCAATGGCCCACTGGTGTTCGCGATATTCATCGTGCGGGTCTCGCAGGACAGCGCGGGGACGATCAGCGGCGTCATCGAGTGGGTGAGGACGGGAGAGAGGATCAGGTTCGACGAGGTGGGTGCCATCAGCGAGGTCATCGCGCGCATGCTCCAGAGACCGGGGAAGACCTGAGGGCGCGCGGATTCCGACGGCCGCTCTCTCCCTGAAGTCCGGTCCGCAGGGGGGACGTGGGCCGGAGCGGAATCAGGTGTGGGGCGGACGGACGATTAAGCTCTCCAGCGCAAGCGACCGAGGAGGCGCTCTTCGGCGGCATGTAGGGAGGAACTGGGTCGTCACACGAGGTGGGGCCCGGGTCGTCTTGGATCACGTATACCCCGGGGATCACACAGGGGGAGGCGTGCGATGGTCACGTTGAGTCGCTTGGCGACGCTCGAGCTCCTTTCGCATCTGTTTCCGAACCTGGTCAAGTGGAAGCACCCGCACGTGCCGAGGATCGAGAAGTCAGCGTCGCCGGCATGAAGACCGAAGGAAGAACGTCCAGGAAGTGATGGCCTACATGCTGAAGGAATCCGGGGCGTTCAGGGGGCGTTCAAGGTTCTGACGCTCTGGGAGGAGGTATTGCAGTGACGCCCCAAGCAGAAAAAGGGGCTCCTCTTTAAGGCTTAGGGCGTCATCTCAAGCTCTTCGAGAAGAATTGTGGAATGGCGGTGCCTGGGTCGTGCCAACCCTCAATGAAGTCGAACACGGCGAGCCGGGCCTCGCCTAGGGGAGGCGCCAAACATCAGGAGGTGCATTCATGTATCTGACAGCGATCGACCCACTTGCGCTGATTCTATCCAATGAGGTCTACGTGAAGATCAATTTGCCTAGACCGCCGCCGAATTCGGCCGCGATTCGCGAGCTTCTCAGGGGCCTCGACGCCAGTGAGAAGAGGCTCGCCCTGGAGCGGACTAGGCAGCTGGGCGAGTACGTGAAGGCACTGGAGAAAGCTCTTGGTGGCCCTGACACCTGATACCTTCTCAGTGCGAGCGCAAGCTCGACGACCCGTCCATGACCATTTAGGTCGCCTAAAATCAGCCTAGGAGGTGGACTGGGGCCTGAGGCCTGACACGTGAGGCCTTCCCATACGATGTTCTCCGCTCGCCCCCTGGTCGTTACTCAGCGTGAAGACGCACGCAGAGGGAGCTGCCATGACTCAGACGCTCAAGCCCGAGGAACTCGCGGCACTGACGGCCCGGAGCCGCGCAATCGGCGACGATGTGATGACGAGCCGCGTCCAGCGCAAGGAGGATGGACGGTACGTCTTCCTCGCGCTGCGCAAGACGCAGCGGGCATTCGCCGGGCGGCTCGACGGCGATCTCGACTCGGATCCACCCGTTCCGCAGGTCGAACTCACCGAGATCACTTTGATCAGTCCCGAGGACTTCGAGTACGACCCGCGGATCACCGACCAGGATCGGGCGGCGGCGAAACCGATCGATGCCAAGCTGGCGAGCCTCAAGTCGTATTTCGTGTACGATTCAGGGTTGCTCCGGCCGGCGGCGCGCCGCGACGGTGAAGGAGCGGGCCTGCCGGCGCTCGTCGATCATCGTCCGCAGCAGTCCGGCGTCAAGGATCAGGGCGGCCGCGGCACCTGCGTCTCGCACGCCTCGATGGGGCTGCTCGAAGCGTTCGCGCACATCAACGACAACCTCTCGGAACAGTACACGCACTACAAGTTCAACGTGTTCCTGAACCGGCCGCAGAATCAGGACGCCGGGCTCACGACGACCGATGCCGCGCCGTTTCTCGCCCGGAACGACGGGCGTGTCTGTCTCGAGACCGAGTGGCCGTACATCCCGAATCAGGCGACGATCGACCAGGCGGTCGCCAACGGCACCTACGCGCCGCCGCAGGCGGCGGTGAACGACCAGTCGTTTGGCATCAGCGCCTACAAGATCATCGGCGACAACGGCCTGACCGGCGAGAGCATCAAGAACACGTTGTACCTCGAAGCGCTGCTCTACCAGGGCTACAACATCGTGTTCGGCTGTTACGCGTCGTGGGACGACAAGGACAACAACGGCGTGCTCGATCCGCTGCTGAACAACAACGGCACGCCGGTCAGCAATGCCGGCCACGCGATGGTCATCGTCGGCTACAACCGCGACGAGCAGTACTTCATCGTCAAGAACAGCTGGAAGGCGACGTGGGGCCACGACGGCTACGGGTATTTCAGCTACGATTTCTTCCGCTCCTGCGCCAAGTACGGGTTCGTCGTCGACGCCGTCGTGCCGGCCGCGCCGCCGTCGGCGCTGCCGGGCAAGCTGGCGACCGCGCCGTACTCGACCGCGGCACTCAGCCGGACGAGCCTGCGCGCCGCGATCGTCTTCTTCAGGACCTCGTCGGGCCGCTATGCGATCGCCGAGGCCTACGCGGGCGACAACCTTTACCTGCGCAACCTCCGCGTTTACAACGCCAACGGCAGCGTGTCCCAGGAGAAGGACGAACTGGTGATTCGCAGCTCCTTCCTGTGCGACCTCGATACCGCGCGCGAGACGAGCACGAACGCCGACTTCTGGTGGCACGGCGTGAGCCCGGGCGTCCATTTCCTCGAGCCGCGGAACGGCGCCGCCGCGTTCCTCGCGTACGACCTGGCCGCGCTGACGGCGGCCCAGATCAACGCGTTGAACCAGAACACGCCGGCCGTGGAATGGCCGCGCTACGCGGTGATCGCAGGCCGGACGACGAGCGGGCGCGCGTTCAAGATCCTGGCGCACGCGAAGGCCGGCAACTCGCTGCAGCTCTCATACGTCGAGGTGTTCAACGCCGACGGCTCGCGGTTCCGCTACGGCCAGAACATCAGCGTGCCCTCGTCGTGGACCTACGATCTCGACGCGCTGGCGCAGTCGAACGGCAACGCTGCCGATCTCTGGTGGCACGTGATTTCCAGCAACGTCGGTTCCCTGGAGCGATACTCGACGGCGCGCATGAAGCTGGTCTGGAGCCTGTAGCGGGTGGCAGATTACCGGGCGGAGGACGTCGAGCAGATCGAGATCGGCGTGGGCGGGACCTTCACGCTCGACTCGCTGCGCCAGGCGGTGGCGCCGCCGTATGTGCTGGTCGTTCCCGTCCTCGAGCTGCCGCCCGTGCTCGAACTGCTGCGCGAGGATGGTCCGGAAGGCGAGGGCGTGCACGGCGTGACCTACGCGCTGCGGGCCGTTGCGACCGGCCACGGGGCGCTGCGCGTCGGCTTCCGCGATCTCCGCAGCGGCAGCATCGTCAGGGAAAAGACGATCCGCGTCGACGTTCGCTGACGCCGCGCGGGCGCTTGCGGGCTGGAGCCACGCCGGCCACGGCGGCGATCGGCCACGAACGCCACGACCGCCGGTCGATTGACGCCGGGGGCGTGTCTCGCCTAGCATGCCGCTCACCCGGCCCAGCTCGCTCGACCCGTCACCACTTCAGCCGCGAGCGGCCTCGAATCGGTGATGATGTAAGGGCAGAGCGTGCAGGCTCTGGCCCCTTCCTGCTTAAACCAGCGGCATTGTGGACGAATGGAGCATTGCGGCAATGCTTCTTCCGTTTTTTTAATGTGCGCGTTGACTTCAACCAACCGGTTGATGACGCCACACTGCCCCCCTGTCCACTGTTGACAGCCCTGATTACGGCACGGGCCGGCGAATCGAAACAGGCGCTCCGGAGAATCGGCCTGCTTGACAGCCTCTAAAAACTCTGGACCCAGTTCCACACGCTCGCCAGCGTATGCAATGCTCCCGTCCGTCAACGCCACGCCGACCAGAACTACCCGAGGTTCGAGAGGCGAACTGGGACAAAGAGTCGTGGTCGTGTTCATGACTAACCCTCAATTGTGACGTTCACTTTTGACTTGGCGAGCTGTTTGACTTTGTTGAATATCCCGCCTTCCTCCAGGGCCTTGATCCAGATTCCCCCGGGCCATGGGAATGGTTTGATGATGATCGGTGGATCCGCTGCTCTATGCACTTTCAACAGTTCCGTATTTACGGCGCCGGCGATCGCCTGTGAAATACGTTCCTGATCAGCAGCTGACAATTTGAGTCCGTCAACACGAAAGACAAAATCCGTGGATGGCATAGTGACTCTCCTTATCCGAGTAGGAACTATTGGACTCCCGAAACCCGCAAGCCATTTTTCCTGTGCCAGCTGTGGCAAGCCAAGAGGCAAGAGCCGAAGCCTCCACCAGCCCCGCCCCGTCCGAGAACGGAGGGAACAGGAGGCGAACGAGGGCCGAGAGTGAAACGGCTGCTAGCGGCGACGTTGCGGACGATGCCCTGGAGGGATACCAGCAGCCAAGGAAGTGGGCGAGTGTGCGACGGCGCGGCGGAATTGGAAGCGGAGCTTTCGTAGACAAGGTTCACGACATCGTCCCCATCAGCACCGTCGTAGAATCCAACGATCCATGACGGATCAGGAGGGCTGGCAAAGGCAATCGGGGGAAGCAGTATCAGAGTCAGAAGTATCGGAAGAGGGGTGGCCATCATGCGCTGCATCGACCGCCGGGATGATCCAGGCTGTGGCAGCTGCAGCGGCGGACACGAACCTAAAGCGCATCCCCAGCCTCCCCATAGTCGAGCGGCCAGACGCTGAATGCGAGGAAACCTATCCGAGGCCGGTTGCCTCTGTCAAGGAGACATCACACAGTAAGCACAGGACCGCCCTCGAAGCGTTCTCCGCTGGATTGCCTGACGACATCGGGCGACTCAATAAGGTATCGCCCCCATGGCTCCGCCCGCTTCAGCGAATCGAACCCGTCGATGAGCCCAGAGCTCGCACGGAGGCTCAAGGCCAGCTCTTCGATGCCTCGCGTGGCATAAACTCCCAGACTCGGACACCGGCCGCGCCCGGAGCCCGATACCACAGCACTAATAGAAGCAATGATAGCTTTCGCCGTATAGGCAACAGGCTCGGCTGAAATACTTGCACCATTCGGGTGGGTATAATCCGATCTTCATGCAGGAGTACTATTGAAGGATCATGAAGACGGAAGATGGTGGAATCCAGCCCAATTTCGTCGAAGGTTGCTGCGGCTCAACTTGGCCCGCTGAAGTGACCGCCGTCCGACTTATCCGATAAGACTCCCTCGTCTGCGCAAGGCGTTAGCTTCCTTGATGTAGCTTTTTCTCCTGTTCATCGAGCCATCGCTGGCCAAGCAGACTAGCCGGCGCACTGAATCGATTGAGCACATCCATGTCGGCCCGAGAGAATATACGCGCGCCACTGATCAATTTGTAAGACAAATCCTACAGGGCTTAGGTCGTCCCTTCAGGGGATCGCGGGGCTCCGCAGCAATGTGGACTCGGCTCACGGTCAAGGCCCCGGAGTGCCGAGAGTCGAGCCGAGGCATGCACGGTTGTCCATTCGCGCGGCCCACACGTTGGTCGTGTACATTCTGGAGAGCACCAAGTAGGGCGCCGAGCGCTACTACCTTGAGCCAGTCATTGAGAAAGAGAACGTCGTCCGCTACGGAGGACGCAGACGGAGCACCTGAGAGGCCCCAACTACGAAATCGGGGGCAAGTTCTGCAACGCGAGCAACGTAACAAGGGTCTGCCCTGTAATTTGCTGAGTAAGGGGGCCTGATCCCGGCGCGTTTCCGGACATCGCTATCGCGATGGTGTAATGACCCGGAGATAAGCCATTGCCCTTTTCGTCGTTCAGGTTGAACGCATAGAAACCTGGCACGGGCATGGACACGTCTTTGAACGTTAGCGACTGTTTCCCGATCCAGCTCCCCGGCCACGACAAAGCCGTGAGATGGAAGTGCCCTTTGGACAATCCTTCCACGGGATCGCCGGAGTCGTCCGTGACTGACACAGCTACAACATTCAAGCCGCCGCCGAAAGTCGACGCGGTTGCGACTAGGTTCATCCGCTTCTTCATGGATTCTGTCCTCTTTCTCTGCGACGCTCTCCTCTTCGGTCATGCCCTCGAAGCGCACGGTGTGGGCCACGTTCACGTAGAGGCGCGGCGGCCGGTCTCCCGGTGCACGCACCACCGGATGACTCGCCGCGTGAGGATAGTCGACATCAACGCCATCCGGCGGCGGTCGCCGGTCCCTGGCCTCGTTCCCCATGACGTAATCTGCCACACTCGGACGCCGCCGTGAACCGCCGCGGGCTTATCCCGACACGTCAAAACCCCGCGGTCAGGCGGCCGGGAGCATCACGGCAGGACCGTGGGGATCGCGGGCGAGCGCCCGAGGGAACAGTGCCCAGCTGGTGGAGATCTCCTGCCGGGGGTTCGGTACAACAGCCTGCCACCGCAGGGATACCCGAGCCTCGGCTTCGCTAGCCCGTGGCCGGCTCGGAGCAGGGCCGCAGCGCCTTGGATTCGCGAGCAGCCCGTCCGACGACTCCAACGGGTGAAAGGCTCACCGCGAACGCGGGCCCGGGCCTGGAGCGCCCCGAGTTATCGGCCCGGGGGCCAATCAGGTCTGGAACTGGGACATCGCCCCAGTTCCCGGCTCCGGTGTGACAACCCCTTGTCCGGAAGCCGTCCAAGCCCGCCGCCTCACTTCGCCTTCGCGACCACCACCCGATACCGCATTCCCCCCAGCATGCGGCCCGAGGTCGTCTCACGCTGCATCACGTCAAACTCGAACGCCGACCCCACCTTCGTTCCATTGGGGAGGTCGATCCGCATGAACATCACGTGCTCGTCCTTCGGCCCGATCGGTAGGCTGTTCAACTCTCCCACGCCGCCTCCTCGAGCCGCCAGTGGCGTCGCCGTCGAGACTTTCGCCATGGCGTCGGCCAGCAGCTGGTACTGCCCCTTGGGATACTTAGCCTCGAAGAAGAGCTGTTTGGCCCGCGCCGGATATTCCGCGCGCCACTGCTTCGTGATACTCGCTGCCGCCTGGCGGAACGCCTTCAACTGCTTGACGCTCGCCGGGGCGATCGGCTTCGGGAGCAGCGCGTAGATCGTCCCCGGGAAATGACTCAGATCGAAGACGAGATCCATCAGCCCCTGCTGCTTGAAGTGCGCGCCGGACACCAGCAGCATCGCCCACATCCCGATACCCGCGCTCGGAGCGGGCGGCACCCCGATGAACTCCACGATCGCGAGGTTGTGCTGGCCGACCTTCCGGTCGTTGAGCGTCAGCGCGTCCACATTCGTGATCGTGTTCGTGAACGGATCCTGTGCGCAATGCAGGAACACCGCCATGCACCAGTGCGAATTGCCCGGCAGGCTGGCCGGCATGGGCAGCACCGTCGACGGCAGATCGAAGGCGGCGATCTCCGGGTGGCCCGCCCGAACCCTCGCAAGCGAGACCGTCCCCAGCGTGATCCACTTCGGCCCGGGCAAGGGCGTCCCGGCCACCACGTTCGCCGCGTAGCCGGCCGGGAGATCCAGGCCCGTCGCGGCATTCGTGATCGCCGCTGTCACGCGCACGTCCGTGGCGTCCGTGCGCCCGCGATTGTGGACCTCGGCGTAGACACGGTTGTGCACCGTCGGCGGCGGCACGTTCGTTCCGACGCCAGTGCTGCCGTCATGGATCACCGAATCGAAGGTGAGGACGTCGATGTCGGTCGTCGGCGTCTGATACCCGGCGGGCGTCGGCACGTCGACCTTGATGTTCGGGCTCAGGTAGTGAAACACCGGACCCGTCGGGAAGATCGAGGGATCGTTGCGCCCGTCCGTGTCCACGCCGTGGCCCAGGTCGAGCGTGGTGTCACGGATGTAGAGCTCCACGTCCGGCAGAACCGGCGCATCGAGCTTCCATTCCCATACGCCGCGCCCGTGCAGGGCCGCGCGCATCAACCGGGCCGTCGGGTGGATCTGCAGATCGTACACCGGCGCATCGGGCAGTCCGTTCTGCAGCGACGCCCAGGTGTTGCCCCCGTCCGCCGTTTCCCACACGCCGATGTCCGCCCCCGCGTACAGCCGGTTGGTCACTCGGTCATACTGGAGGGCGTTGTGCTCCACGTCGAGCAGCTCGCTCCCGCTGCCGGCCGTCCCGCTGCGGGCCTGCCACGCAGTTCCGTTGAACCGCCAGACATGGCGGAAATCGCCGGTTCCACCGAAGCTGATGAAGATGGAATTCCCCGTCGCATCGCTCGGGTCCACCGCGATGTCGGTGATCAGCCCCGCCAGCGGCAGCGCTCCGCCCGCGGCGTTGTCGATCCGCACCGGGGCATTCGCGCTCCACGAGGCGCCCTTGTCGATGCGGAAGACCCGCCCGATGGCCGTGCCCACGTAGAGGCGGGTCGCCGACGCGAACACCATCGCGAACGGCTGTCCCGAGCCGGTGGGCAGACTGATCCGGTCGGCCGCCGGCCACGTCGATCCGAAATCCGACGTCACGTACACCCGCGGGTTGAAGACTGCCCCCGAGACGAAGCCTGCACCGTAGCCCACGACGTTGGCTTCCGTCGGCGAAGCCGGGTTGTAGGGCGTCCCCACCAGCGGGGCCGCCATCGTCACCCACTGCGCACCCGAAGGCGTGACCTTCGTCCAGGACCCCCAGTCGAGCGCGCCGTCGGTCGCCTGGAACACGTTCCCATTCGCGTAGAGCATCACGCGGAATGGATCGTTCCAGTTGACCACGCAGTAGCCGCCGTCCCCGAACAGGACGTGCCGCCACACCTCCTCCCCCGTGTACTTCGCCGATCCGTTGTCCTGCAACCCGACATACGCCACCGCCGGCTCGGTCGGATGCTGCG
>Ga0126384_10001630_pt1 | contig 13373 bp, 14 predicted proteins | sample PanSoiMetPlot_36_FD_92543 | JGI IMG/M metagenome (GOLD analysis project Ga0126384, IMG submission 92543) | Tropical forest soil microbial communities from Panama - MetaG Plot_36 | ecosystem: Environmental > Terrestrial > Soil > Tropical forest > Bulk soil | place: Panama | collected 2016-02-17 | reverse complement strand
GCGGTCGTGCAGCATCTTGAAGAGAATCTTCTCGTTGAACCCGCGCGGCGCTTCCAGATTCGGCCACGTACCGAGCTTTGCGTGGTAAAGCTGCGCGAGATAGTCGCGATCGCTGACGAAATGCATCGCAAGGCGCCGGCGCAGGTCCTGCTTGGCGTCGCGCCAGCGTTTCGACAGCGATCGGCGGAGCACGATGTCAGCGCGCCTGCTCTGCGCGTTCGATCCGTTCTTCGGTCGCCGGGTGGGTGCTGAGATATTGCAGCAGCGGGCCGCTGGATGCGGCGTTGGGCACCTGCCGCTGCAATCGCCGAAGCAGATCGGCAAAGGCTTGCGGGGGCTGACCATGCCGCTTCAGGAGCGCGAGAGCGTAATCGTCAGCTTCGGTTTCAAACTGACGAGAATAGTGAGCCTGCAGCAGCGCAGCGGGAATGGTAGCGACCAGGACGGTCAGTCCGACCGCATCACCCGCGATCGCAGTCATCAGCACGGCAAGGCCCGAAGCCTGCAGAACGAGTCGCACCGAATGATGGCCCCGCTCGTGTCCGATTTCGTGGGCAACCACAGCGGCGAACTCTGCATCGTTGGCGACCGTCTCGACCATTTCATCGGTGACCACGATGATGCCTCCGGGCAGTGCCGTCGCGTTGGGTACCCCAGCCTTGCGAAACCTGAGGTCGAGACCGTTCGCACCCCGCTCTCCAGCGACGAGGCGGATGAATTTCTCGTGCAACTGGGCTTGCTTGTCTTCACTGAGCGCGGAGGGTCGAAAGACTGTCCGGTCGAGCGTGGCGAGCGCCCGCTCACCCATCGCCCGTTCGATTTGCGGACTGATCCGCTCGGCGACGGGCTTCGCCGCGTACGGCAACACGAACTCGATGATGAGCCAGGCGCTCACTGCGACCAGCGCAATCGCCGCGATCACCGTCCACCAATTCGATTCGAGCGCGAACGCGGTCCGGTTGATCGTGCTCTGCGTCGGCCACAGGGATTCGACCGCGCTGTGGTTGCCGGTCTCGATGAGCTCGCCCCCGGGCAACCGCAAGAGGCGCGGCACGCCCGGAACCGGCGCATCGGCCACGATGTCGGCAAGCCCGATGCGGCGCGCGCCAGTCGTGTCGTGGATCACGATGTCCGTACCGTCTGGCTGCACTTGGACAGGGACGCTGATTGCCTGAGTCCCTGCAAACAGCACGCCCTCGAAACCACTCACAGCGACAGATCCACGTCGTAGAGGTCACTTGCCTCGGAGCCGGCGGCTCGAGTGTCGTCCGACGGAGATCCGAGGAAATTGGCCGGGGTCGCCTGTCCGATCAGGCAGAGATTGCGCGCGCGATAGCGCGCCGTCCGCAGCGTCGCCCACGGGGTTGCCAGCCCGAGAGTAAGCAGGATCGCCACGACGTTGCTCAGATACAGCCAGGCCAGATCGCGACCACGCAGCGTGCTCACGCCGCGCAGCGGACCTGCCACGAGACCGTTCATCGTGATGTTGCCGATCTGCGCTCGCACGTAGCCGTAAATGGCGAGATAGGCTGCATACAGCACGAGAGGCGAGAACAGGAACACAGGCGACGGACCAGCCTCCGGCCGGCCTCGCAACATGGCCGCCAGGAAGCCCGTGCCGACCCCCCACAGCACGCCGGTGCCGATCAACATCAGAGCGGCGGGCAGATAAGTCAGGATAAAGCCACCGATCACGAAGTCCGCGCGAAAAGGCGTGGTACCGAATCGATGATGCGAAACGATAAAGCGGGCACGCCTCATCCGGAAGTAAGGGTAGCCGAACCCGAGCGTAACGATGGCAAGCGCACCAAGCCCCAGGATCACTTTGGCGGCCTCGCCAACGCGCCCATCGAAGCCGAAGGCGATGTTGCGCCAGGATGAATTGCGGGCGTTGAAGCGCGAAGCGGAGACCACGATCCACGGTGTCAGCAGCAGGAGCAGCAGGGCGAAGGCCAGTTGTCCAAACGGCAAGAACTGGCCGCCGAAGGCAAAGCCCCCGAGCAGGACCACAATGATGATGCGACCCTTGAGTATCGCGATGGGCGAGGCGCGGTAATCGAATCCCGTGCCATCCAGCTTGGTGTGCGCGTAGAGGTAGCGTCTCTTGCGCACCTTCCCCCAGGCGGAGTAGATGCCCAGCGTGACGATCGAAAGGAACACGCTGATGACCCAGATGCGGAAATACTCGGCAGTCCGTCCCGTGAAAGTGAAACGGTTAGTCGTCAGGGCCACCGCAGCGGCATCGTTCATGCGCCCTCCCCACGCATGCGCCACGCTCAATTCTACCGCAGCGAGAGTAAGATTCGAGGCGCCCGATTTCGTCGCAAGGATCACGCATGAAGCTTCGCGTGGAGCCGCTGACCGTCGACTGCTGGCCCGACCTCGTCGAGCTCTTCTCGCGTCCGGGTCTGTCGGTCGCCCGGGGCTGCTATTGCATGTACTACCGCCATACGGGGCCGTATGTGCGGCAGCCCGGCTTGACCTACTCCGAATCGAACAAGCGACAGCTCAAGGCGCTGGTCGATCGCGGAGTGGTGCCGGGGCTGCTCGGATACGAGAAACAGCGCGCGATCGGCTGGATTTCGCTCGGACCGCGCGAGGACTACGCTAAGCTCAAGCGCTCGCCGGTCATGAAGGCGATCGACGACAAGCCAGTCTGGTCCATCATCTGCTTTGTCGTCGACCCCGAGATGCGGCGTCAGGGCGTGGCGGAGGCGTTGCTGAAGGGCGCGCTCGGCTGGGCGCGGAAGCAGGGCGTGCGGCTGGTCGAAGCCTATCCATGCGACAAGCGCGGCGTGGCAGCCGACGATTCGATGTGGTTCGGCGCGAAACGGATGTTCGATCGAGCCGGTTTCGCCGAAGTTGCGCGCCGCAAGCGAACGCGGCCGGTGATGCGTAAAAAACTCAGCTAGCGTCCGCCAGGCCCGGGGATAGCTCGCGCGTGAGTCCGCGCTCGGTCGCCGCGAGCGCTGATCGGCGGCATTCAATGCGCTCGGCAAATTCTTCCGCACCGCGGCCGCCTCGTCGATGTACGCCAGACATGGCATGCTACGGGACCAACATCGCGGGAGTTGATCCGATGTCACCACGCATCCCGCCGGTCGTTCCCGGCACTCGCCCCGAGCTGGCGTCGATCGAGTCGTCGATCCTCGCCGAGCGCGGGCACATCAACCTGCTCTACCAGGTGCTGCTCAACAGCGCACCGCTCGCGCAGGGCTGGGAGAAGCTACTTACCGCCATCCGCAACCAGAACTCGATCCCGGCCGATCTGCGAGAGATGGTCATGGTGCGTGTCGCGGTGCTGAACCGCGCGCCTTTCGAGATCGCGGCGCACGCGCCTCTCGCTCGGAAAGCGGGCGTCAGCGAAGCGAAGCTAGAAGCGTTGCGCGACGACGAGCCGGGAGCTGTGTTCACTCCGCTCGAGCGCGCCGTGCTCGCGCTCACCGATTCGATGACGCGAAACATCCAAGTCTCCGATGAGATCTTCGAGCCGCTGCGCAAGCATTTCGACGTTCGTGCGCTGTTGGAGCTCGTCGCGACGGTCGCCGCCTACAACATGGTTTCGCGGCTTCTCGAAGCCTTGCGGATTAGTCACTGAGCATCTCTGAGCGGTGCTTGCGGCAGCTGGGATAGCGGGCGGCCGCCGGGAGAGGTAGACTGGGACTTCGGACGTTCGAAAGGGAGTGCGTCCCGGAATCGGGTCGCCGCGCGTCCGTCACTTCGAAAGGGGATGAATCATGAACAACATCGCCCTCGCGGGAGTCGTTATCGCGGCCCTCGCACTGCCGCTCGCTGCAAGCGGTCAAACCCAGCCAGCAGCGCCATCGCCGAAGGGGGCGCCCGCGGCGAGCGCGCCTGCGGCAGCGGCCCCTCAACCGGCGGCCACCGATGTTGCCAAGCCCGTCAAGCGCGCAAGCCATCGTGTTCCGTCGAAAGCCGACGCGCGCGTCTGTCTCGAGTTTCCGAACTCGATGCAGGTCATCAAGTGCGCAGAGAAGTATCGTTACGCGTCGTCAGGCGGCGCATAACCGCCGCTGGCGTCTGGCTCGGCGCGAGCCGCTCTAGCTAGCTACCACTTGCAGCCCGCGTCGGCGATCGCGCTCGCGACGAGCACCGGCACTGCGAGCAACCCGAGCCCCGCGTAGGCATCGCGGCAATCGGGCCGAAGCGCCTTTTCAATCGCAAGGGCATCCTTCGTCTTCGCCTCGGGCGGGATCGGGATGGGATTGAATACGCCCCGGGTACCGGAGCGACCGCTCGCGATCTCGCGTGCGCGCTCACGCGAGGCTTCTCGATCGATATGCGGCAGACCGCCAGGCTCGGATGAAGGAGTCGCGACCTGCGGGCGCGGCTTGAACATGCTTTCGTCGGGCTGCGGAGCGCCGAAATGCAGGCGCGGTAGCGAGTCTTCAGTCGGAGCCTCGCGTTGCTCCGGGACCGGCGTTGTTGCGGGGGCCGGTGGTGCCGGTGCAGCGGGCGCGGCACGCGGCGCTATCGGAGCGATCTCAGGCGGCGGAGAGCTAAGCTCGCGCTCGAGATTTCGCGGCGTAATGCGATCGATGGGCGCTGACGGCGCCGTGAGGACTTCGCGCGGCGGCAACTCCACGGGTGGCACGACCTCCTGCTGGACCTTCGCAGGCGCGAGTCGCTCGATCGGCGCCACGGGCGGCGCAAGTACCTCACGCGGTGGCAGCTCCACGGCTGGCGCGACCTCCTGCTCGACCTTCGCAGGCGCGATGCGCTCGATTGGCGTCGGTGCTACGGGCACTTCGCGCGGCGGCAGCTCGACGGGTGGCGCGACCTCCTGCTCGACCCTCGCCGGCGCGATGCGCTCGATCGGCGCTGCAGGTACTACGGGCACTTCGCGCGGCGGCAGCTCGACGGCGGGCGTCACCTGTCGCTCGATCTTGGGCTGCTCGATTCGTTCGAGCGGAATATTCGGTGCCATCGGCACTTCCCGCGGCCGCAACTCAACCGTCGGTGACACCTGCCGCTCGATCTTCGGCGACTCGATGCGGTCGAGCGTAACGTTCGGTGCCATCGGCACTTCCCGCGGAGGGAGTTGGACAGGCGGTACTGCTTCGCGCTCCAGCCTGCGCGGTGCGATACGCTCGATCGGCGCAGGTTGCTGGATCACTTCGCGATCCGCCTGCTCCGGCGCTTCGAGATTGAGGCGAGGCAGTGCGTCAACGGACGCGGGTGCCTCGGGCGTTGGTTCTGCTCGCGTGGGCGCTTGCTCTCGCGGAGTCTCACGCCTGACTTCAGGTCGGCGCAGGAGCGAGCGGTCGGCTTCGCCCCGATCGGCGCCCGGAGCGAGCCTGATTCCAGAGCCGATTTCAGGTGCCAGCCCGCGCAACGTGACATTCAACGGGCCCCACCAGGATTCGCTCTCGCGGCCCCCGATGCCCTGCACGTTGCCGAAAAGCAGGATCACGAGCACGTGCACCAGCATCGACAGTGCGACGAACTGGAACAGCGTCGGCGAGTCGACCGTTGCCGCCACGTAGCGTCTGCGAGCGGGTCTGTGGAGCGTGATCACGTGTGCGACTTGCGAAGAGGAAAAGCGCCGGGCCGTTAGCATACCGCTTTCGAAGATGCGCAGCCGGTCCGATCGACCGCGCTACCATGCATCTTTGCCAACTGCCGCCGATGCTTGGCCTTCCAATGAAACGCTTCGCGACGATCGTGCTCGGTCTCGGTGCCGTCGGCAGCGCTGCAGTCCATCATCTTGCTCGACGGAGGCATCGAGTTCTCGGGATCGATCAACATGCTCCACCGCACGCGTTCGGATCGACGCACGGCGAAACACGGGTGACCCGCTTGGCGATCGGCGAGGGCGAGCAGTACACGCCGCTCGCGCTGCGCTCGCACAAACTGTGGCGCAAGCTCGAGCGCGCGACCGGCGCGCGGCTGCTCACGTCAACCGGTGGACTCATCATCTCGAGCAGCGCGAGGACATCGCACTGCCACGTCGACGGCTTCTTCGCCAACACACTCGCGGCAGCCCAGAAGTACGGCATTGCTCACGAACTGCTGGAAGCAAGCGAAATCAGGCGGAGGTTCCCGCAGTTCAAGTTCGCTGACGACGAGCACGGCTATCTCGAGCGCGAAGCGGGATTCCTCCGCCCGGAGGAGTGCGTTCGTGCGCAACTCACGCTCGCAGAGCGCAACGGCGCGGAGATCCACCGCGGGGAGAGAGTTCTCGCCTTCGAAGCCTCCGACCGGGAGGTGACGGTGACGACTGATCGCGGTCGTTACGCGGCCGATACGTTGATCCTCGCCGCGGGACCGTGGCTGCCGCCCATGCTCGGCGAGCGCCTTGGAGGTTGCTTCAAGATCTACCGACAGACATTGTTCTGGTTCGACCTCGACGGCCCGGTCGAAGCGTTCCTGCCCGAGAACTCGCCTGTGTTCATCTGGGAGCTGCAGGGCCGGAAGGAAGGGATCTATGGCTTCCCGGCCATCGACGGCCCGCGCGGCGGCGTCAAGATCGCCAGCGAGTCGTTCGAAAGCACCACCACGCCCGAAACGGTTGCGCGCAGCGTGACCGACGAAGAGAAAAGAGCGATGTTCGACGAGTATGTCGCACCCTACGTCTCGGGAGTGAGCCGCAGGTGCATCAAGGCCCTCTCCTGTCTCTATACGGTCACATCGGATTTCGGTTTCGTGATCGACCGGCATCCTGACAGCGAACGGGTGATCATTGCTTCGCCGTGCTCGGGTCACGGCTTCAAGCATTCTCCTGCCATAGGGGAGGCGCTCTCCGAGATCGTGATCCAAGGGTGGAGTCGGATCGATCTTGGGGCATTCGGGCTGAAGCGATTCCTGACGGTGCCCGCGAGCTAGGGTAGCGGGCACGGGAGTTGCTGCGTTCGGCACGCGAATCCGGCAACTCCGCCCCAGAGCGCTTTCGAGGAGCAACCCAATGAATGTATACGACACCGAGTTGGAATGCGCTGACGCACCGCGTCGCAAAGACGCGCGATCCGTCGATGCCTGGATGCGCGCGGCCGCGTATGCAGCGGGGGCCAATCCTGAGGCAGTCCTCGCGGAGTCGCAGCAGGCCGATCCAAAGGAGCACCTCGCGCCAAGCGCTGACGGCTACGAGCGGGACGCTGTCACGCTGTGCGATGGGCCCGAACCCTTGGCCTGGGGTGCAGGGTTCTGAGCCAGGCGTCTCACTTCGCCAGCAGATAGGCGCGGCTGTCTTCGAGGAAATGCGGTCCTTCGTCGGACCGCACCGCAGTGCCCACGCCTTCCGCGGTCAGCACTTCGAGCAGCAGCGCGCTCGGCACGCCTCCATCGATGATGTGAACGGACCGCACGCCTTCGCGCACGGCCTGCAGTGCGGCAGTGAGCCGCGGTTGCATCCCGCCCTGCACGATCTCGTCGCGCAGCAGCGCGTCTGCCTCGCTGGCCGACATGATGTAGGCGAGCTTGCCGTCACGCCCATGAACGCCCGGCACGTTGGTCATCAGAATGAGCTTCTCGGCCTGCAGCGCCCTTGCGAGGCGGCCGGCGAGCAGATCGGAATTGATGTGATACGCCGTGCCGTCGGCACCGACCCCGATCGGCATCACGACTGGGACAAACTTGCGCGACAACAGCAGCTCGATGAGACCGGTATCGATGCTCTCGATGTCGCCGACGTAGCCGAGCTCGGGCGCATCCGGCTCGCGTGACTCCAGCTCTCGGCGGCGGGCGTGAATGAAGCGCCCGTCCTGTCCATTGAGCCCCACCGCGCGACCGCCGTGCCGGTTGATGAGCGCAACAAGCTCCTGATTGAGCTCGCCCAGCGCCATCTCGATGATGGTGAGCGTACGCTCGTCGGTTACTCGCACGCCGCGATGACGGCGAGGCTCGATGCCCATCTGTCGCGCCAGCTCGTCGATCCGCCAGCCTCCTCCGTGCACGACGATCGGCTTCATGCCGACCAGGCGCAACAGAGCGACATCGCGCGCAAAGCCGACCTTGAGTGCAGGGTCGGCCATTGCGTTGCCACCGAAGCGGATCACCAGCGTGCGGCCGTGATACGCGCGGATATACGGCAGCGCTTCAGCCAGGATGTGCGCCTTGTAAGCGGGAGACATGGAGATGCCCAGGAGGTCCGTTCGCATGTTACCGCGTTCCATTGCGCATGCCGGGCTCCGGCGAATCTGCAACCAACCGCTCGGTTCTATCGCGTAAGATGGAACTTCTACGGACACTGCGGCGTCCGTGCATCGAATTGATCATGGCCGAATCGACGCAATGGGCGTTTCCGCCCGCCGTGCAGCCGAACCCTGAGGAGTTGAGCTTCGATCTCAGGCCCGTGCTCGACGCGGTCGTATTGCTGCGCTCGGAAGTGGCGGAGGACGCATTCACGGCATCGATCCTCGGCACCGAGCGCATGGGCAATGGCGTGGTCATCCGCGAGGACGGCCTGATCCTTACGATCGGCTATCTCATCACCGAAGCGCAGACGATCTGGCTCACGCTGAACGATGGCACTGCAGTGCAGGGTCACGCGCTCGCCTACGATTCGGCGACCGGGTTCGGGCTCGTGCAGCCGCTGGGGCGGCTGCGCGCACCGGCGCTCGCCAGAGGCTCCGCGGCAGCAGTGTCGGCTGGTGCGGATGTGATCGTCATCGGGCACGGCGGACGCGCGCATGCGCTCAAGGCGCACATCATCGCCAAGCGCGAGTTCGCGGGCTACTGGGAATACCTGCTTGACGAAGCGCTGTTTACTGCGCCGCCGCACCCTCAATGGGGGGGCGCCGCGCTGGTCGGTACAGACGGCAAACTCCTCGGCATTGGCTCACTCCTCGTCCAGGAAGCGCTGGGTGACGAGACCGTCTCCGGCAACATGTTCGTGCCCACCGATCTGCTCGATCCGATACTCGACGAAATGCTCAAGTTCGGCCGGCCGGCGCGCCCGCCGCGGCCGTGGCTCGGGATGTATACGGGGGAGGCGGAGGAACGCCTGGCGGTCACGGGACTCGCGACCGGCGGGCCTGCGGACGCTGCAGGGGTCAAACTCGGCGACATGGTGCTCGAGGTCGCCGGTGAGCGCGTCACCGGCCTGGCAGACATGTTCCGCAAGGTGTGGCGTCTGGGTCAGGCGGGTGTGCAGGTGCCGCTAACACTCACGCGCGATGCGCAGATCCTGCATGTAGAGCTGCGTTCGGCCGACCGCAACGATTTCCTGAAGAAGCCGCAGTTGCAGTAGCGGCCCGAGCAGCGAGCGGGGACCCGCGCGCGCAGCGCGTGGGGGTCGAGCGTTAAGCGAGTGGCCGCGCGGCCGACACGCGGCATGTTGATGAAGCGTGATCCTTGCACGGAGGCCGCTGACGAGAGCGGCAAGCGCGTGAGCGAGAGCGGCAAGGCCGTGGGCGAGAGCGGCGGAGCGTTGGCGATGCATGAACGCGACAAAGAGGCCGCAACGTTGCGGCGTGCTCGCTGGCAAAGCTGGGGGCTCGTCGGCATCGGGCTCGCCATATACGCGCTGCTCCGCCTCCTTTTCGGCCCGCTGCCACAGGATCCTTCTTACCATCTGTTCGCAGATAACCGCGTCTGCGGTCCGATTCCGCGCGCAGGCGACGTCCTTACCAACCTCGCGATCCTTGCCGCTGGACTTTCAGGCCTGGCACTCTGGAAACGCGTCAATATCGCTCCGGACGAGCGCCCGGCTTACACCCTGCTGGTCGCAGGCATGCTGTTCACGGCATTCGGCTCGGCCTACTACCATTGGGATCCCAGCGATGCCCGGCTCGTCTGGGATCGATTGCCGATGACTTTGGTGATGGCGGCAATCGCTGCGCTGGTGCTCGCCGACCGCGTCCAGCCAGCCTTCGCGCGCGTTGCCTGGCCGCCCTTTGCGCTGCTCGGCATAGCGAGCGTGCTGTGGTGGCGGTGGAGCGATCGCTTCGGCAAAGACGATTTGTGGCTCTACCTCGTCGTGCATGGCGGGGTCGGGCTGCTGATCATCTTGCTATGCGTGTTCCGAAAGGGGCGTCATTCGCACCTCGGCTGGCTCGTCGCCGCGCTCGCGCTCGACATCCTCATGATTCTGAGCGAGCGGTTCGATCACGAGATTTTCGCGGCGACGAACATGCTCGTCTCCGGACACAACCTGAAGCACGTGCTGGCCGGCGCGCTGCTGGGCTGCCTGCTGATGTGGCTCGTGCAGCGCAAGACGCGATCGGCTCCGGCGGCCTCAGGAGCGACATGATGGGAGCGGCTTCCACCGTTCTTCCATTTCGGGCAGGATAGCGCTTCACCGCGGAGCCCCCCATGATCTTGCGCACGCTTTCAGGGCTGGTTATTGCCTGCGCATTCGCCACCGGTGTCGATGCGCAGGCGCCCGCAACGCCGCCGACGCCCCTGCGCGTCATCGCCTTCGACGGCGGATGGAACCTGCCCGTCTGGGCGGCGCAGCGCCAGGGCTTCTTCGAAGCGAACGGCGTGAGCGTACAGCTCTCCTACACGCCGACCTCGGTCTACCTGATCACATCGCTCCTCGAAGGCAAGTTCGATATCTCGCTGGCGCTGATGGACAACTACGTTGCCTATCAGGAAGGACAGGGCGAGGCGAAGATTCCCGATAACCCGGACCTCTTCGCGTTTATGGGCGGAGACGGCGGCTTCGCATCGATTGTCGCCTCCCCGACGGTCAAGAGTTTCGCCGATCTCAAAGGCAAGACCGTATCGGTCGATGCCATGACGACCGGCTTCGCGTTCCTGACGCGGGAAATGCTCGCGCGCAATGGGATCGGCGAAACCGATGTGACGTTTGTGCGCGCGGGTGGGACTCCCAACCGCTACCGCGAGCTGCTGGCAGGGAAGCAGGATGCCACGATGCTCCGCACGCCCTTCGAGCTGACCGCCAAGGGGCGCGGATGCAACGTGCTCGCCTATGCGGAGTCGCTGGGGGCGTATCAGGGCAGCGCAGCCGCGACGCGCCACTCGTGGGCCGCGAGCCACGAGAAGGAGCTGATCGGATTCATGCGCGGTTATCGCGCCGGCCTGGACTGGATCTACGATCGCGCGAACCGGGAGATCGTCGAAGCGATCCTGGTCGCGAACCAGCGGGACATGACGCCTGCCCTCGCGAAGCAGGCCTACGATCTCCTGCTCGCAGACAAAAACGGCCTTACGCGCGATGCCTCGCTCGATATGAACGGCATTCGCACCGTGCTCGAGCTGCGCAGCAAGTACGGCATGCCGAAGAAGACGCTCACCGATCCGATGAAATACGTCGACCTGTCCTACTACGAGAAGGCATTCGGAAAGCAATGAAGAAGAAATCCAGGGAGCCGACGGTCATCCGCCCGGACGACGTCGATCCCAAGCACCGGTGGGACCGACCCCTGCAGGCGCCCGGGCATACGCAGGTCGACTTCGAGGAACGCATCAATTTCCGTCGACTGCACGATTATCGTCTCGCCCGCACTCGAGCCGCGCTTGCCAACTCCGGCCTCGGCGCGCTGCTGTGCTTCGATCAACACAACATCCGCTACATCACCAGCACGGTGATCGGCGAGTGGGCGCGCGACAAGCTCACGCGCTATGCGCTCCTGACCGGCACGGGCGATCCCTACATATGGGACTTCGGCTCAGCGGCCAAGCATCACCGGCTCCACGCGCCGTGGCTGCACCACGATCATTGCCGCGCGGGGCTTCTCGGACTGCGCGGCGCGGTCGGCGGCGACGGAGCGCTCTTCCGCGAGGCGGCGCGCGAGATCAAGTCGCTGCTCGATGCGGAGGGTGTGGGTCGAATGCCGCTCGGCCTCGACGTCGTAGAGCCACCGATGCTCTTCGAGCTGCAGAAGCTCGGCATCGAGGTGCGCGACGGGCAGCAAACGCTGCTCGAAGCGCGCGAAGTGAAGAACATCGACGAGCTGACGCTGCTCAACATGGCATCTGCGATGGTCGACGGCGTCTATCAGGACATCGCCGAAGCGCTCAAGCCGGGAGTGAAGGAAAGCGAGATTGTCGCGCTCGCCACCGCGCGTCTCTACGAGATGGGTTCCGATTGCGTAGAGGCGATCAACTCGATCTCCGGCGAACGCTGCAGTCCGCATCCGCACAACTTCACCGATCGACTGATTCGGCCCGGCGACCAGGCGTTCTTCGACATCATCCAGTCATTCATGGGCTATCGCACTTGCTACTACCGGACGTTCAACGTCGGCATGGCGACTCCCGCGCAGCACACGGCGTACCGGTACGCGCGCGAGTGGATGGACAAGGCGATCGACTTGCTCAAGCCCGGTGTGACCACCGACAAGATCGCGCGCGCCTTTCCGAAAGCCGAAGAGATCGGGTTCGCGAGTGAGATGGACGCTTTCGGGCTGAACTTCTGCCACGGGCTCGGGCTCGGGTTGCACGAGCGCCCACTCGTCTCGCGGCTCAACTCGCTCAAGGAACCGATCGAGCTCAAGGCCGGCATGGTGTTCGCGGTGGAAACGTATTGTCCGGCGAAGGACGGCATCTCTGCGGCGCGGATCGAGGAAGAGGTGATTCTCACACCGAGCGGGCCGAAGGTGATCTCTCTCTTCCCAGCACAGGAGCTGCCGATCGCCAACCCGTACTAGTTCCACGCGGCCGCGTTCATTTGGCCGCTTCGCCGAAGGAGACGATATGACCGCACGCACACCCGAGGATCTCGATCGCCAGTTTGCTGAAGCGCTCAACGCCGGCAAGCTCGATACGCTCGTTGCGCTCTACGAGCCGAACGCAACGCTGATGCCCTCGCCGGGCAAGCTCGTCACTGGTACGGCGGCGATACGCGAAGCGCTCGGGCAGTTCATCGCGGCAAAGCCGAAGATGACGTTGGCCGCGAAGGTCGCGGCTCAGAGCGGCGATCTCGCCGTGTGTACGGCCAAGTGGGATCTGTCGATGACCGGTCCTGACGGCAAGCCGACGAAGATGACCGGGCAGAGCGCAGAGGTAGTGCGCAAGCAGCCCGATGGACGTTGGTTGTTCGTGATCGATCTACCCTTCGGGCCGACGGCGTGATGACGAGTGCGGGCGCAAAGGCGGCGCGCATCGGCTGGATCGGCACCGGCCGCATGGGCTATGCCATGGCCGAACGCCTGGCGAAAGGCGGTGCCGACCTTACGGTGTGGAATCGAACGCGATCGAAAGCGGAGCCGCTCGCCGCCTGCGGCGCGAAGATCGCCCAGAACCTCAGCGAGCTCGCTTCGTGCGACATCGTCTTCTGCATGGTGTCGACCTGGGACGATGTGAAGGAAGTCGTCGCCGGTCCCGCCGGATTGCTGTCAGGAAGCGCGAACAAGCTTCCGCGGATGCTGATCGAGTGCTCCTCGATCTCGCTCGAAGGCTCGGCCGAGCTGCGCTCGATCCTCGCCAGGCGCGGCGTGGAGTATCTC
>Ga0126384_10001629_pt1 | contig 13379 bp, 13 predicted proteins | sample PanSoiMetPlot_36_FD_92543 | JGI IMG/M metagenome (GOLD analysis project Ga0126384, IMG submission 92543) | Tropical forest soil microbial communities from Panama - MetaG Plot_36 | ecosystem: Environmental > Terrestrial > Soil > Tropical forest > Bulk soil | place: Panama | collected 2016-02-17 | reverse complement strand
GTTCTTTGGCTTGCTGACGCCGGCCGCGATCGGCGGCAACTTGCTCGGCGTACGCAATTTCGAGGAATACCGACGACGGATACCGCAAGGCCGTCAGGTGCTCTTCTTCGCGTCCAACGGGCCCTATGACTTTCACGGCACCAATCACTGGTGGAAGGCGCATAACTACCGCTTCGACCGCATCCGCATTGTTCAGGACGGACACGCCATCAGCTTTGTCCACGAGGACTATCAGGCGCTTTTGACCGGCGCTGCCGAGGGCATCCAGTCGCAGCAGGAAGCCGGTCTGTTCACCCTGCCCGCCAACGCAGCGTTCGACCCCGTCAAGCCCTGGCGGCTCGAGCTTCTGGTCAACGCCGCCGGGAGTAACCCCGTCACGGTCGCGTTCCCGCTCGAATACCGGCTTCCGGCCGCGCACATTCTGATGCCGGACGAGCCCGCCGTCGCGGCCTGGGTCGAGGCATGGCGCGACGCCCGGTTGAATGTCGAGATCCTCGCCGCGCTTCTCACCGCGCTGTCGGCGATCTTCGTTTTCCAGGCACAGCTTTCGCGCTCCCGCCTCGCCCACCGGCTCGTGCGCGTCGGCTTTCTGTCGGTGGTGCTGGTGTGGCTCGGCTGGATGGCCGGCGTGCAGCTTTCGATCGTCAACGTCATCAACTACGTCCAGGCGCCGTTCCGGGGCTTCAACATCGGCTTCTACCTCGCCGAGCCCCTGATGGTGATGATCGCCGCCTACACGCTGGTTTCCGTCGTGCTAATCGGGCGCGGCGTCTTCTGCGGCTGGCTGTGCCCGTTCGGCGCCCTGCAGGAGCTCCTGGCGCAGGCATCGCGCGCCCTCGGCGTGCCGCAATGGAACCCGTCGACCGCACTGGAAAAGCGCCTGTGGATGGGAAAGTACATCGCGGGTGGGGCGGTGCTCCTCCTGGTGCTGAGCGGGATCGACGGCTCTGGCGCCAGTGCCGAGATCGAGCCGTTCAAGACCGCAATCACCTCGAAGTTCACACGCGCTTGGCCCTATGTGCTCTATGCAGGGGTACTGCTTTGGATCGGGTTGTTCTCCGAGCGCGCCTATTGCCGTTTCCTGTGTCCGCTCGGCGGTGTGCTGGCGACCCTCGACCGGCTGCACCTGATCAACCTTCTCAAGCGCCGCCCTGAATGCGGCAATCCTTGCCACTTGTGCGAGCGGTCGTGTCCGGTGCGGGCGATTGAGCCGACCGGCAAGATTGTCATGGCGGAATGTTTTCAGTGCCTGGATTGTCAGGTCGAGTATTACGACGACAACCGCTGCCCGCCACTGGTCCAGGCCGCAAAACGCCGCGCGGAGGCGAGGTCAATCGTCCCCGTCGCCGTGATGGCGAAGAATGCGTGAGAGTTTACGTACGCTGTCGAAGCAAACATCCAATTCATATTTCTGCAAGAACACCGCAGATTTGGTTATGTCAGGCTAGACGGTGTCCCCAATGGGTCTTGGTTGTGCAAAAAAAGCGGAGAACTCGCTACGAGTAAATGTCTTCCGCTCTTCCCCTGCCGGCTTCCACCCGTGCCTGCGCTGCCGGCCCGAGACCGCGCCGTGTTGCGCCGCGTGGAAAGGCACAGCTTGGCCACCGTCGAGCGCGCGGCGCGCCCGATCGTCGAAGAAGGCGACCTCGATGGCGAGAGCACCTCCGTTGAAGCGCTGGCGGACCGGCTGGACGTCACGGGTCGCCACTTGCGCCGGCTGTTCGTCCGACACTGGCGCGCCTATCCGGCGGCCGTCGCGCAGACCGACCGTCTTCAGCGCGCCAAGCGCTAGCTCGACACGACGACCCTGCCGATTGCCGAGATCGCGCTCGCGTCGGGCTTCGGCAGCCTGCGCCGCTTCAACGCCGTCTTCGCCGACGTGTCGCCGGCCGGGCGAGGTCAGGCGATTACGCCGGACGACGCGAGGCGGCATCCAGAACGAGGCGCTGCGCGAAAAAGGACAGGATCTCGTCGCGCGCCGCTATCGTCGGCTGGCCGGCTTCGTCGATCAGGTGGGCCGTCACCACGCTGTGCGGACAGGCGACGCGAACGGCGAAGAAGGGTGCGACATCGGTGTTCGCCGCGCTATCGGGGAGCACGCGCCCGACGAAGCGATCGCCTAGCGCCGCCGCATAGGCGGCGAAGCGTTCGGGCCGGCAAAACCGGTCGCCGGCGAAGCGATAGGCCAGAACCGTGAGGTCGTCGCGCTCGAGCCGGTCGCGGACCGCCGCGAGCTCCTCGGGCGAAATCTCGAGGCCTGCGGGATCCTTGAGAGGAAGCGCGGGCTGGGAAAGAACAGGCGCGAGCATCGCCGGCTCCAGCATCATCGTGAGCGCGAAGTTTCCGGTGAAGCACATGCCGATGGCGCCGACCCCGCGGCCGCCGGATTGGCTGTGGGCGAGGCGCGCGAGCGCCCGCAGCCATTGGGTCACGGGACTCGATTGGTTGGCCGCCAGCGTCCGGAACTCGGCGCTGACGCACGCCCGTCGGAAGACCTCGCCGCCTTCCTCGACACCCGGCACGGCGCCGTCGCGGCCGAACAGCGAGGGCATATAGACCGTGAATTCGGCGTCGCGCACCCAGCGGGCGAAGCGCGCGACCTCCGGGCTGATGCCGGGCATCTCGCTCATGACGATGACCGCCGGACCGGTGCCGGCGACGTAGACGCACTTGGCGACGTCGTCGAGTGTGATCTCGCGCCGGGCGAAATCCTCCAGCGGATCGTCCTCCTTCAGGCTGCGCGTCGTCATGGTTGCCGCCCTTGAGTCCAGAACTTAGACTCAGCTAAGCATACCTAAGTCCATCTTTGCAACTCAGACCATCGCCGCTCATGACTGACACCGAGCCCAACACCCCGCTCCGGCGCCGCTCGCCGGTATCGCTGCGCGACTGCAATCTCTCGCGAAGCTTTGAGCTGATCGGCAACCGCTGGACGCTCCTGATCCTGCGATCGGCGCTCTGGGGCTTGCGGCGGTTCGACGATTTCCAGGCGGACCTCGATGTACCGCGCAGCGTGCTCAGCAACCGGCTGGCGGCCCTGGTCGAGAGCGGCATCATGGAGCGTTGCGAGTACCGCGAGGCAGGCAAGCGCGCGCGTATCGAGTACCCGCTGACCCGGATGGGAGAGGCGCTCGGCCTGCCGTTCATGGCGATGACCGCATGGGGCGACAAGTGGCTGGGCGATGGGATCTCGCCATTGACGCTGCGGTCGAAGTCGACCGGTCAGAAGTTTTCGGTCGCGCTGATCGACGAGCGTGGCAAGCGGGCGAAGCGAGAGGACATCGAGATGGTCATCGATTCCCGGTTTGCCGCATCAGCGCGGCGACGGCCGCGCCCGAGATCAGCGACAACACGGCAACGAGCTTGATCGCCCACACGAGTCCCAATGTGTCCGCAATGGCGCCGGCCGACAACGCGCCGATCGCGTGGTCGCGCCAGAAGCGATAGACGCTGAGCGAGCGCGCCCCGCCAGGACGGAAGAGGCGGGTGTGGATGATCATTCCGATGCCACCAGGGCACGAGTAGGCGTGCCCGCTCGGGGGCTCCGGTGGCTCTTCCTGCGGGGCCGTTGTACACTTTTTTGACGGGAGTGTCTTTGCAGCCGGGGGCCGAGCTTTAGCTGCTAGATTACAGCGGTCTCATCAGAAGCACTCTGCGAGTGCGTTTGAACAGTGTGATATGGGTCACCGCGGACTGTCATCCCGCGATGTACTCGTCCCACAGCCAAAACAGCCACGCGAACGGTGCTTTGAACGACCTTCCCTCGCGTGCGCAATTGCGGAATTCGCGGGCAATTCTTCTGCGAAAAGGGCCATGATGGCAATCCCATCGACTAGACCCGCGTCTTTTCATTGCTAGGCCAGCTTGAGTCCTGGATTTTTTGGCCGATAGGTGACGTCGTTCTTCACGCGCCCTGGAACGCAGTCATCAACCACCTCATTGCCAAACTCGGCTCGGCCGATCGGCCGGTAATAGGGCTTATGGAAGAGATGGAAGAGGCCGCCCAGAAACTGCCGGAATGAATCCGCGACTGTCCCGTCCCAATTCTTCTCGCTTACGTCCGGAATACCGCTAGGGTCCAATTCCAGTCCGCACGCCTGGGCCTTCAGTTGCATCCATTTGAGGGTCATGTCCGAGAGCCGCCGATCCTTATAACCGCCGCCAATATCGCCATGGGCACCGACAAACCATCGCTGCTCGACGACCTGATCGGGCTTTTTCTTTGGGTCCCAGAGCGTGGGTGCATAGGGCTGACGGTGCTCATCAACAGCAACAGCATGGCAGGCGTTCTTGACGATGCCACTCAATTCCGTATCATGAAATTCAAATTCCTCCTTGTTGAACTCGTCGAATGATTCGATCGGAATTCCAAGTGCGCCAACGGTGTCCCAAACGCCCACGAACGCAATCTCGATAACCCGCGCGTTGTACTTTTGGCGAAAGCTCTGGGCGCGTATGGAATCCGGGCCGGCATCCCGTGTCCTATACAGCTCGTAAGCTTCCATTAGCTCATCGTTGTCGTCAGGATCGGGTTTGTTGAGGACCCCTTTAGCAATGAGTCCGCAGTTGCGAATCATGCCGACCAGACTACGCGCCGTATACGCACCGCGGCTGAACCCGAAGATGAATACGCTGTCGCCATCGACGTAAACATCGGACAGGAATTTGTATCCCTCGCGGATTTTGCGCGAGAGACCAAGACCAAATGCACCGCCGGCAACGCGATCGTACCAGTTGGTTCCAACCCCCTTGTCATACCATTTCACCTGCATAATATCGACGCTCCCCTTCTTAGAAGGGCCTACTTTTATCGAACGGTAAAACCGGCATACATTGGTCTCGATCCCAGCTTTGAGATCGACTTTTTCGAAGCTGGTGCCATCACCGGCCTGGGTCACTGCGTCTAGGTCTGCATTGTTGCTCGGCGTGTTCCAGGTGCCATCGAAACACACGCAAATTCGTTTGGGCATCGCATGATTTCCTTATCAAGCTGGCCGCGGCCGCTCTCATTGGGCACGCGTCGCTGCGCCATCTCGCTATCGGGTGTCGAGGCGAAAGTCACGCTGAGCAAGTCGCAATAGCTTCGTTTCATAAATCCCTCCCAGCGAAATAAAATTTTTGCTGCTAGCTAATACTGCCCAGCGGGGATTGCTGGGTGTGCCGCTGTCTGTCCAGTCGCAGGATTTTGCCAATCTGAACGTGAAGTAGATCACACTAGTTCCACAAAATTGCCAAAAAAAGCTAGCCCGAGCGCCGCCCGAAACGGCCGTGCAATTTGCAGCCACGAAATTGTGAACCAAAAGGATGACACGACGCTGGCCCTGCATTCCGATTTGAAGCCGGCAAAGGCCATCCCCTCCCTGGGAAACCCACTCTTGGCAGGTGGCTTGCGGGCTCTGTTTTCCGGCTTTCGCCCGGCCTCTATCGGCGAGCCCAGTTGGGCCGGCGCGCTTGGCGCCGGCAGAGGCGGCTTGCTGTCGCCGAACCAGAAGTCATCGTCCTCGCCGAGATAAATGGGGCGTCCGGCGTTGTAGCCAAAGGTGGAAAAGGTAGAAGGCGCCGATGCCGCCGTACAGGCCCGGAAAGGCGTAGGCATAGTAGGGCAGCATGAGCAGTGCGAGGCCGCCGCCGACCACGGTGATGAAAAACGCCCAGAAGAGCGCAATGAGCATGTATGTGCGGAACATGCGCGACGGTTATCGCGTGGCCGCGTTCGAGCGCAAGCTGCCGTGTGGAAAAGGCCGGTGGCGATCAGCGCTGCTGTTGCGGCCGCATCCGGTCCGGCATGGCGCCGGGAATCCACGAGCCGAATACCAAGACCATGATCACCAGACCGGTGACAATGCTTGGTGCGCTCGTCTCGAACGTGTCCCTTCGATGTACATCCCCACCGTCGAGAGCACGGTGAAGAGCGCAATCATGGTCACCCACCAGATCAGGGAGGCTTTGCGGTCGCGCGACATGGGGGCTTCCTCCCGTGTCACTCCCGTCCGGGAGCGCATTTACTTGCACCAATGCCAACGATCCACAACGTCTCTTCGAGAGGGCATTGGTCTCGAAGCAGCCCAATGAAAACGGCGAGGAAACGATGCTCGGCGCCGATGAGACCGGCTCCCGCTTGGGCGGCCAGGAACGCGTCGGCCTCGGCGATGGTGGCGCCTGTTCATTTCTCGAATTGCTTCCAGTCCTGCTAGAAGCTCGCCCTCGAGCTCGGCACCCCACTCAGCCACCGTGCGCCCGTAGCAAAGTTGATGTAATTCTCGCGCGTGATCGCGACGCCGCACTTTCGCAGCGCCCGAACGATCATATCGTCGTCCAGACGTGGAGGATGGTCGGAAGGCTTGGCGCGAGCGCTCGCGAATGTCGACCGGCAGGAACCTTCGACCGCACGAACTTCGGCGGCGGTACAGTGATTCCGGAACGTGGCATGGGCGGCGGGCGGGCGGATGGAACACAAGGGTGATCCCTCTCCTCGTAGCCGAAATGTTGGCCGGGCTGCCGCCTCGCAAGACGCCTCCGGGCGCGTTTACTACCTTGTTTACTTTTAGAGCGATTTGATCAACTTAATTTCAAGCTAAGTACTGGTCGGGGCAGCAGGATTCGAACCTGCGACCTGGAGTACCCAAAACTCCCGCGCTACCAGACTGCGCTATACCCCGCCCGGGGCCCAGATGGGCGATAAACGCCCAATGCGGACGCCAAGGAATAGTAGTGCCAAGATCGATACACGCTTCCCTGGACAGCAGCAATGCGTAGCGGGGCCGCTGCAAATGCCACCTAGCGTCCCCCGCCTGCGAAGAGTCGGAATTTTGCGCTTCGCACAACTTCCAGGTGCTCCGCGAGTTCCGAGCTTGCTGATCCGCCAACCCTCGCCATAGCCCCATCCACCGGGTCCCGCTTTCGGTTCGGGCATAAAGCGCCCCGATGGCTGAGCGGGGGCTCGACCTCCTCTCCGGCGTCGGGGGAGGTCCAAGAGAGCGGCCGGGTCTTCACGTCCCCCACGACGTCAGTGGCGCAAGGCCGGAGTCGCGACCCGGTCGCCAGCCTCAATGCCGAGTTTCCTCGCGGTGCCGGCCACCACTTCGAGCACGGCCCGAACCGGTCCACCAGAGGGGATGATTTTCTCGGATTCCGTCTCGGTGTTTTCTGCAATGCGGCGGATGCGGCCATCGCTCTGAATGAAGATCATGTCCAGGGACACGTAGGTGTTCTTCATCCACATCGTGACCTCTTGGTCACGCTTGAAATCGAACAGCATGCCGTAGGATTCGGGCACTGAGCGGCGATACATCAACCCGCGAGCGCGTTCCTCATCGGTGACCGCAAGTTCGACCGCAAACACGTGGACCCCGGTCTTGGAGGCGATCTCAAGCGTCTGTTTTTCGGCGCCGCGTGCCGTCGGCGACGACGCTACGAGGCACGCCCCAGTCGCGGCGACCAGTAGGGCGAACGCAAAAGTCTTGATCATGGGCACATGGAGGTTCGGGCGCATGCTGGCCCTTTACCCCATCGCGCAGCGGATCGCAACCGCACCAGTCTCGCATCGGAGGTGTTTCGCCCCCCGGCCTTCAATTCTCGATCGGACCGCCTAGGCGAATCAGTGCGAGGCGAGAAAATGCGTTCCCCCGTCCGGACGGACCTCCGACGCCATCAAGCCTTTGGCGCCCTGGCCAAATCTCACCAGAACGGTCTGGCCCGGCCGCAACTCGGTGATGCCGTAGCGCCTCAAGGTCTCCATATGGACGAAGATGTCCGGCGTGCCTTCGCCAAGGGTCAGAAACCCGAAGCCCCGTAGGCGATTGAACCACTTTACGATGGCGCGCTCCAACCCGCTCGTCGGCACTACCGTCACGTGGGTCCGTGGCGCTGGCATTTGCGCCGGGTGGATCGCCGTCGACTCATCCATGGACAGGACGCGGAAGGCTTGCAACCCCCTCGGCCGCTGCACCGCCTCGACCACGATCCGCGCCCCTTCGTGGGCGGTTTGGAATCCGTCGCGACGCAGGCAGGTCACGTGCAGCAGCACGTCGGCCATGCCGTTGTCCGGGACGATGAATCCAAACCCCTTGGAGACATCGAACCATTTGATCACACCGGAAATCTCGATGACCGGTGCTGGCGCATTGGCGATCAGATCGCCGAGCGAATCTGATTCCAACACGAAACCTGTTCCCGGGCCCTTGGGCCTAATTGCATTCGTCGTCATAAGAACGCACGCCGCCGCCGTTTTCGGCGCCTCTTTTGGGCGCTTCACCTTCTGAGTCAACATACCATTCTCCGCGACGGGGAAAAGAATGTTTTTTTTTCCCATTATGCACGCAATCGAACATTTCCGGACGTCGCGATCGGAAGCGGGCGAACTGCAGAACGACAGAGTCTGAGCGCTTTATGTGTTCCCATACGCGGTGGAATTCTCGATCGATGTCAGTGGGCGATGAAGGGTTCGAGCGTCCGCCCGATGTCCGCGCGGATGACGAGATCGGCCAGATCGTCGAAATCGGTCGGGTCGCGGTTGAGAATGACAAGGCGTGCCCCGCTGCGCTTAGCCAGCAATGGCAATCCCGCTGCAGGCCACACCACCAAAGACGAGCCGATCGCCAGAAACAGGTCGCAGGCGCTGCAAAGCGCTTCGGCGCGACGCATGGCCGCCTCCGGCATCGCTTGGCCAAACGAGATCGTCGCTGTTTTGATGTAGCCGCCGCAAACGTCGCAGTCCGGCACAGCGCCCCTGGCGTCGAAACACTGCTTGACCCAGGCAAGCTCATAGCGCCGACTGCAGTCAAGGCATGTGGCATAGGTAGTATTGCCATGCAACTCCACAACCTTGTCGGCCGCAAACCCCGAGGCTTGGTGCAGATTGTCGATATTCTGGGTGATAACGGCCGGGATTTTCCCCAAACGGTGGAGCCTTGCCAGCGCCAGATGGCCGCAGCCTGGCCGTGCTGTGGAAAACTGCTCATCCATGGCGAAGCGCCGGAGCCAGGATTCGCTTCGCATCTCGGCACTTGCCATGAACTGGTCGAACGGAATGGGCTGATATTTAGTCCACAGGCCGCCGGGCGAACGAAAGTCCGGAATACCACATTCGGTGGAAATGCCAGCCCCGGTGAATGGCACGACGACATCCGCTTCATCCACCAAGTCACGTAGCCGTGCAATGCCGGTCTCGATGTTGGCCGCAATCATGTATTGATACCTCCACCGCCAGATCTCCCGGGTGTCCTCAAGCCGTGCTCGAACTGTTGAACTTGGGCTCCGCCCCTGCAACGCTTCAAGTGCCTCAACCACCCAAGCCGAAAGGTCCGTCATGAGATATCTTCATACCATGCTGCGGGTTCGCGATCTCGATGCTGCACTCCGGTTCTTCTGCGACCAACTCGGGCTCGTCGAGATCAGGCGCCGCCCTGATGAGAAGGGACGTTACACGAATGTGTTTCTCGCCGCCGCGCAGGACCGCGCCTTGGTCGAGGCCAGTCTTGCCGCCGGCCGCGACGCGCCGCTGATCGAACTCACCTATAATTGGGACGGCGAGGATTACGGCGAAGCGCGCTATTTCGGCCATCTTGCCTACGAGGTGGACGACATCTACGCCACATGCGACCGGCTAATGAAAGCTGGCGTCACCATCAACCGGCCGCCGCGCGACGGCGTGATGGCGTTCGTTCGCTCTCCTGACAGGCAATCCATCGAGCTCCTGCAAAAGGGCGCTCCACTGCCGCCGCGGGAGCCCTGGCAGTCGATGCCGAATACCGGGAAGTGGTAGTTCGAGCGAATGCTCGGAATGGCCGCCGCATGGCGGCAGGATCGTGAGGCGGGACGGCTCGGTGCGCCCCGGTGAATACCGCCTCGCGTGCGATGACCCGCAAATCCCGAACTTCGAGCAACGGTTCGCAGGCGGTTAACGCATCATCGCGTGGGAAGGATTGCTGCCCGGCGCGGCTGCCGTCCATGCTTGCTTGCCCGTCGCGCCAAACGCCTCTATATGTCGCCCCGCGTCAGAGCTGCGCCCTTCGTCTAGCGGTCCAGGACATCGCCCTTTCACGGCGGAAACACGGGTTCGATTCCCGTAGGGCGCGCCATTAAATCAAGAGCTTAGAGGCGTTTGATGCCAGGGCCGGTCGAGCGTACGGCAAATATACGGCACAGGCGCATCGGAAAATGACCCGCAAAGCCCCCTCCGCCGCACAACCTCGCGCGCTGCAACCGTACGCGCAGTATCGGATCTCTCGCTCGTGCGTCGATGCACGAACGTCGGAGCTTATCCAGCCATGCCAGCACAGGCAAAACGTACCAATGAACGACCAGCCCCACCTCATAAAAAGCTGACGGCGCGGCCGTTGCCGCGAGTTGATCGCATTGATGTTATCGACAGAATCGTAGGGCGAGAGTCGTGCAGACTGCCGTTCAACGCCGAAAACAGCCAGGATATTCGCTGGCTGGCAGACTCGGACAATGACTGTGAGGGAAGCAGCGAAGAGGGTCGAATGAAGCCGATACTTTCAGTATTGCTGTTCCTGACGCTCACGGCTTCGGCGGCCTGGGCCCGCGAGCCGGCGGCGGTGTGGTTCTCGCCCGGCCCTGAGACGCCGGACTACACCGATCTCTTCAGCAAGCCGCAACTCTGGCCCAAGGCGCGCCAGCACGTCGACGTCATCAAGCTGGGCCCAAACCAGGCGTTCGCCAGAGCCGGGCAGGCAAACGATCTCGCCGCTTTGCAACGCGTCGACGCCTTTCGGAAAATGCAGCAATGGAATATCGACATCGCCATCGAGGCGCCCGCAGTCAAGGAGTGGGATTGCAGCGGCCAGGGCAACACCAAGGATCCTCGGGTCCACGGGAACGCCGAAGCGGCCACGGCTTCCTACATAAAGAATGTCTTCACAGCCGGCGCCCACGTGAAATTCGTTGCCATGGACGAGCCCTTGCGGAGCGGGTTCGGCGACTGCCACGAAACGATTGATCAAGTGGCGGCGAAAACCGCGGCCTACGTCAAAACGCTCCGATCCGACCCCAACATGGCCGCCTGGGCGCCCGGATTGGCAGTCGGAGACATCGAGCCCTATCCCTCATATAGGATAGATCAGCTGATACAGTGGACTCGAACGCTCGAACGGAATGGATTCAAGCCTGCGTTCTTCCATCTCGACGTGGACGTCTATGACGTGAATTTCCGTGGGAACAAGCTGACCTTCAACGGCGACATGCGGGCACTTCAATCGTTCTTCAACGCCGAAGGCGTCCCATTTGGGATCGTTTTTTGGAGCGGCTACGATCCTGAGCCAACAGACGCTTCCTACTACAACCATGTTGTAAGCTGGGCCCACCGGGTGCGTGCCGCCATCGGCGTGCCCGAGCAGTCGATCTTCCAAAGCTGGGTGCGGCGATCGTCGATAAAGTGCACTGCAGAGGTTCGCTGCGGCCGGGCAAATCATTGGATGTGCTCGCCTGCCGATCCCCCTTATTGTGGCAAATCAAGCATCCCGATCAATCTTCCCGAACATGGCCCCTCCAGCCACACGCGGCTAATCAATGCGGTGACTGAATTGTTGCATGGGCATCCGGACCGGAGGTGATTATTCGTGCAGAGCTTGACGTCGGACGCTCGGGCAACGCCTTACCCAAGCCGAATGCGAAAGATTCGAAGTGCGCTACACTAGGCAAAAGGCTACCCTATTCTCCGTCTCCTGCATATCAGCTGCCCCGGATAAGCGCTCACCCGGCGGATGCGACTGTGGTGCGACGACCGGCTAAACAAGAATCAAACTTTCTCAGGAGGAACGACATGAGGATCGCCTGCGCAGCATTCGCCCTTTTGCTCGCTGCTTTCCCGGCGCTCGCGCAGAACGTCAAGATCACGCCCATCGGCTCGCACCCGGGCGAGCTGTGCGCGAACGACCGCGCGATCATTTTCGAGGACCCGACCGGCGTCCGCTTTCTCTACGACGCGGCGCAGAACGTGACTGGTGGCAACGATCCACGGCTCGGCGCCATTCACCTGGTGCTGCTTTCCCACATGCACGGCGACCACGTCGGCGACCTTAAGCTGAAGGCGCCGGGCGAAGGCACCTGCGCGAATTCGGCGAGGGTGCCGGCCCCAAACTCAACCACCGCCGAAGTCGTCGCGGCGAAGAACGCCGTCCTGGTGACGACGCGCGCGATGGCCAGCTTCATTCACAACAAGGTGGACGCGATTCACGGCAGCGGCAGCAAGCCAATGGGCTTTTGCCCCACTCTGGCGGTCACCGTCCCGGTTCCGGCGGCGTGCAGCTCGCGAATTGACCTGGGGGGCGTTTTCACCGCCCAGGCCGAAGACGGGAAGCAAGGCGTGGAATTCACGATCGTTTATTCCGCCCACGTCAACGACGTGGCGCCCTCACTACTCTCGAAGGCCCAGCAGGAGGTGCTGAAAGCCGATGGCGCCCAGCTCGGGTACGGCCCACCGGTCGGCTTCGTGGTGAAGTTCACAAACGGACTCGTCGCGTACCTGTCGAGCGACACGGCCGTCTTCGGCGACATGAAGACGGTCATCCACGATTTTCACAAGGCGAACCTGGCCGTGATCAACCTCGGGCCGAACCCGGGTATGTTCCAGTCCGGCGCGTACGCCATCAACGATCTGCTCAAGCCGGCCTCGGTGATCCTCACGCATGTGAACGAGGCCGCGACGGAAGGCGGCAAGCTGAGGGCAAATACCCAGACGGCGGCACTCATGAAGCAGGTTAAGGCGCCCGCCTACCTCGCGATCAGCGAGCGCACCATGGAATTCGACGACAAAGGCAAGTGCGTCTCCGGGTGCTGAAAAGCGTGGCCGGGAAGTAGACCGGGGTTGGACGCATTGCCTTGCCCAGACCCGGAGCTAATTCGCCTTGCTAGCGCCCGCTTTCGCCTGCTCTTCAGCGAGCACTTTCCGGGCTGTTTCAAGCTGCCGCTTGGCGCGCGCGTCCCAGGTCGCAGGATCGACGAAGGGATGCGGGTCTCCCGGCTTGCGGCTGGCGAGCTTCTTGGCGCGCTCGTGGATGCCGCCGCCCGGATAGCCGTTCGGGTCCTGCCAAGCATGGGTCATGATATATACCTGTACGCCCTTCACGGCGTTCAGCTTCTCAGCGTTCTTCACTCCCTGCTCCGCACCGGCAAGGCCCGGCGCGCCCAGGCCGCCGCCGCCCCAGATGCCGCGATATGTCTGCGCGCCATCATGCAGAGCAAGGCCTTCAACGAACAGATTGCCGGGCGTGTGACCTGGCGCCGTGTGGAAGATTAGATGCTGATCGCCGAGGTCGAGGTGGTCGCCCTCACGCACTTCCATGTCGCGCATTGGCACTTCGGTCGGCTTGTTGCCGTCGCGGTTGTTGGGCTTGCCGGCGAAAGCTTCGATCATCTTC
>Ga0126384_10001626_pt1 | contig 13382 bp, 11 predicted proteins | sample PanSoiMetPlot_36_FD_92543 | JGI IMG/M metagenome (GOLD analysis project Ga0126384, IMG submission 92543) | Tropical forest soil microbial communities from Panama - MetaG Plot_36 | ecosystem: Environmental > Terrestrial > Soil > Tropical forest > Bulk soil | place: Panama | collected 2016-02-17 | reverse complement strand
GGCGTGTCGACGAGCCATGGCAGCCCCCGATCCGCGGCATCCGCGGCGATGGCGACGCGGTGCCGCAACGCCGGTGCGGCCTCGGCGGGCGGCAGCCGCTCGCCGAGCGCGCGATCATAGACGATCAGCTTGGCACCGGAGTGCGCCAGCATATAGCTGAGCCCCGGCGTCTGCTCGCGCACGCTGAGCGGCACGGCAATGGCGCCAAGATGCAGGCTGGCAAACAACACGATCGGAAACGGGATGCCGTTGCCAAGCAGCATGGCGACGCGGTCGCCCTTGCCGATGCCGGCGGCCGCCAGGCCGGCGGCGCAGCTTTCGACACTGGCGCGGAACTCGGCGTAGCTTAAACGGTCGCCGCCGCAAACGATGGCCTCGCCCTCGGGGTTACGCGCCACGGCGTCGGTCAACAGCGTGTAGGCGTTGTTCGGTCGCTCGACGAAGCAGCGCACGACCCGGTCGCCATAATGCCGTTCGGTACGCATGGGGGGCACCGTGCCCAGCCAGGCGCGCTCGAAACTCGCCACCCCTCTCCTCCGTTGCCTGCCGCGGCGTTGCGACCCGATTGTGCGGCGATGCCGGCTGCTGCCGCCAGCCGGCGACGACCATAGATCGTTCGGCTCGCCGCCACCAGCAAGCAGCCTGCGCCTAACGACGCTGCGTCCAAAGCCACAAGAGAGGGCTCCTCAGGTGCCAAGCGCGATCAACCCCGTCGACCCGTGCCGCCCTGGCGGTAGGCTTAGAGCGGCTTGAGGTTGCCCAGCAGGGTCGGCAGAAACTCCGACACCGTCGGGTGGATGTAGACGGCGCGTTGCATCACCGTGACTGGCGCCTTGGCGTACATCAAGGTCAACAGCGCCTGGATGACCTCATCGCCGGTGACGCCCAGGATCGACGCCCCGAGGATGTGCCGGCTTTCGCTATCGACCAGGACCTTCATAAAACCCAAGGTCTCGCCCTTCTCGAAGGCCCGGCTCACATTCTCCATGGCCAGTGTGCCCCTCAGCGCCGGACGGCCGGACCGGCGCACCTCGGCCTCGGTCATGCCGACGCGACCGAGGGGCGGATCGATGTAGAGATTGTAGGCGGTGATGCGATCGCTGACCCGCCGCCGCTCGCCATCCAAGAGGTTGGCGGCGACGATCTCGAAATCGTTGTAGGCGGTATGGGTAAAGGCGCCACGGCCGTTGCAATCGCCCAGCGCCCAGATCCCGGAGACATTGGTGCTGAGGTCGTCTGCAACCTTGATGTAGCCGTGCGCATCGGTGGCGATACCGGCCTTGTCGAGGCCGAGGTCATCGGTATTGGGACGACGGCCGACGGCGATCAGGAGGTGGGAGCCGATGCACTCTTTGCTGCGGCCGTCGGCCGTACAGCGCGCGACGATGTCGGTGCCGCGTCGCGCCAACGTGAGCCCGCCGGCACCGACGGTGATGTCGATGCCCTCGCGCGCCAGGATATCGGCGATGGCGGCGGAGACATCGGCATCCTCGCGGGCAATCAGCCGCGGCCCAGCCTCGATGATGCTGACTTCGCTGCCGAAGCGGCGGAACATCTGCGCAAATTCAAGGCCGACGTAGCTGCCGCCCACGACGATCAGATGCGGCGGCACCGCATCGATCTCGAGCAGGCTGCTGTTGGTGAGGTATGGCACGTCGCCGAGGCCGGGGATGTCGGGAATGACGGCGCGGCCGCCGACGTTGAGGAAGATCTTGTCCGCAGACAAGGTCTCGCCGCCGACCACCAGGCTGGTGGGCGATGCCAAGCGCGCATGCCCCTGGTAGACGGTGATGTTGGCTTGGTTGCGCAGACCGCGCTCGACGCCGGTGCGCGAGGCAGAGACGATCTCCTCCTTGCGCGCGCGCACGCGCGGCATATCGACCGTTACCGGTCCACCGATCGCGACGCCGAAGTCGCCAGCACGATGCGCGATGTGGGCGGCATAGGCGCTGGCGACCCAGGTCTTGGTGGGGGTGCAACCGGTATTGACGCAGGTGCCTCCGAACTGAAGGCGCTCGATGACGGCAACGCGCTTGCCGGCATTGGCCAGGCGATGGGCGAGCGACGGCCCGGCTTGCCCGGTGCCGACGACGATCGAGTCGAACTGCGGCATGGCTCGGCCTCCGTGTGGGTTGTGCGCCGTCGGACGCGGATTAGAACCGGCGCTGCGCGGCCCAGGGCGGCCGCACGACAGCATACCGCTAAAGCGATCCTCCCTGCTGGTCGGTTGGCGGCAGAAGGTGAACGGCGGCGGCCGCCGGGGCGGGTGCGGGACATCACCTCAAGGGGCAAGGCTCAGCGGATCGGCCCGAGCTTAAATCGAGGGATAGACCCAACCTTGAGCCGGCCCGCGGCTGCTGCTTGAGCATCTTGGCCAGGGTTCGAAGCAAAATTTTTGCTGGTTGGATTGGGCGGGGTGCAGCCTGAGCGTCACCTGTTGGGCGACAGCCGGCGGGCCAGATGCCTTGATCACGGCCAGGCGTGCGGCGGCGAGCGAGGCGGGGATGCCTATGCCCCCTCCCCAGTGGCGTTGGCGTTGCCGGCGATAGCGGTCCATGGTACCCAAAGGCGCCGCAAACCAGGAGCCGGCATGCCGGGCAAAAGCTCCCGCCGGCAGTGCGCGTGCCCATCCCACGCACCCGGGTCCCGGGTCGTTCGGCCAATCTGTCCCCCGCCGTTAGGCTCAGGCGTTCAGCGTCAGAGGCGCATTGACATTGTGCATTGACTGGCGTTGGAAAACCCGCCGCTCACATTGACGTGAACGGACTTCGGTGCTTTCATTCCTCGGCTTGCCTTTTAGGGAGGGTAAGCAGTAAGGGCGCTCCGCGCTCTCCCCCATGGAGGGGAGGACGCGTCAGAGCGCCCTCCTTCGTTTGGCGGTGCGTGCGGTCGCGTTGAGGCGCGCCATTACACCAGCTGCGCCGCCCGTCCTGTCGTTCCTGGTCGTACCGTCGCGCCGTTAGTCGACGAAGGGCAGCACGGCCAGACCGCAGGCGCACAGGATGGTGATGATGGTCCACACCACATTGGGCCAGGGCGCGTCGCTGCCGTACTCGGCTCTCTGCTCGTCACGGTTTGGCATCGAACGCACCCCCACCCCGTCCCTCGCGGCAACCGTCGGCCGCCGGCATCCAAGGCCGGCTAAACCCTTGACCAATCCCAGACGTGGCGAGGTCCCGCGCCGTTCAACAGTAATGGCCTCCGTAACCGTGCGACAGGGGCTGGCCGCGCTGCGCGGCGTTTGCCGCCGGACCATGTGTCGTTCAGGCAACGCCGGAGGCGGAAGCTGTCCCCTCTGCGCCCGCGCTTCACGCTCCAGCGATTGCTTCCCCTCCCGCTGACGAGGCCAACGGTCACCCCTTCATTGCGACAGGGACAACGCTCGCCGTGGCATGGCACTCTCTCTCCAAGGGGCACGCTCGCCAGGGCCCGCACCGGGTTTGCTTCTCGAGCGTGCACGGTTTTGCTGCGAGGTTTGGCATGTCGCGCCCCTCCCTGCCCATTGAGCACGCGCCAACACCCGAGGACGTGCGCGTGCTCGAAGAGGCGATTGACGCCTTCAACCAGGCGCGCACCGGCATTACCGACGGCAAGCTGTTCGCCATGTTTCTGCGCGACGGCGAGGGCCGACCGATCGGCGGCCTCTTTGGGTGGACCTGGGGCGCCACCTGCTACATCCGCTACCTGTTTGTGCCAGCGCCGCTGCGTGGCCAAGGCGTCGGCTCCCATCTGATGGCCGCGGCCGAGGCCGAGGCCCGAGCCCGCGGCTGCCGCCAGATCGCGCTTGAAACGCACGACTTCCAAGCCCCCGACTTCTATCGCCGGCTCGGCTTCGAAGTCACCGGCCGCATCGAGGGCTATCCGACTGGTTACCAGTATCTGACGATGCGCAAGCGTCTATCAGACTGACGCCCGGAGGCCGCCGGCACCACCGCGACAAGGATGACGGGCGTCGGTTCCTATTGCCCCCCACGGGCGTGGCTGCCCGCGGGCCCGCCTGGCAGCGGGCCCGCCTGATGTTAGCGCCAAGGCTGCCCAAGCTTGAAGTTGAGACCGGCACGGATGACGTTGATGTCGTCGTTGTTGTGTCCGTTGTGGTCATTATTGTAGCTGAGGTATTCCAGCCGCGCCGACATGCTATCCGACAGTCGGCCCTCAACGCCGAGCCCCCACACAAATCCTGATTCGGAGTCGTTAGCGCTGACCACGCCGAGGCCCGCGGTGCCGTACACCAACAGCCCGGGCTGCAGCAAATAGCCGACGCGGCCGCGCACCGACCCTAGCCAGTCGATGCGATCATCGTTGGTGGCGGAGATATCGGCTTCGAGGCCATAGATGATCAGGTTGCTCCGCCAGTTGTAGCCGAGCTGCACGCCGCCGACCAAGTCGCCACTGTCATCATTGAAATCGGCATGGCCGAGGTGCAGACCGCCGTAGAGTCCCTGCCAGATCAAGGGGCGGTCTACATAACCGGTGGCCGGGCCGCCGGCCATCGTTGCCGTCGCAAACATCGAGAGGCACGCTACCACCCCCAATCCGAACAGTCCCTTACGCAGCACGACCATGATAGATGCTCCTCTAGCCTCAAAATTTTGCTTCCCTCCCCGTCACCCGGCCCCTGTCCGCGCCGACCTTGGACGTAGTATGTGCAAGATGTGACAAGGGTAGGGCGCTCGAGGCCAAGTTTGCCCACCGAGACTTGGCGGCGAAGGCGATGCGGTTTTGATTTTGGTCGCTAAATCAGCGCGTTGCTGCGGATTCGTTTTACAGCAATATGAGTATTTATGTGGTCGAGGAGGCACGGGGACGCCCAGAAATCATGAAAACAGCAGAAAACTATCTGGGGTGGGCGCGCACGCGGCGTGCGCCGGTCCCGAGCTCGCGGCCCTCGCGGCTCATCGCCTTATCGCCCGTGCACGGGCGCCGCCGCGGCACGCAAAACCGGAGGCTCACCCGGGCGCTCACAGTGGTCGCGGTCGTGCAGAGCCAAGGCGATCGACTGTTACGGCACCAGCACAATGCGGCCGACGACCTGGCCAGCCTTGAGCGCGCGCAGCGCGCCGTTGACCTCCGCCAACGGCTGACGGGTGACCTTGATCGGCTGCAAGCTGCCGGTCTGCGCCAGCCCCACCAGCTCCTTCAGTTCGGGCAGACTGCCAACGTAGGACCCGCGCAGCCCCATCGCACGCAGCGGCAAATACACGATCGGCAACCGGAGCTCGCCGCCATAGAGGCCAACCACGACGATCTCGCCGCCCTTGCGGATGCTGGCCATGCCCAGGTTGACGGTGGCGGCGGCGCCGACCAGATCGAGCACCGAGGTGGCACCACCGCCGGTCGCCTTGATGATCGCTTGCGCGGCATCGGGAGCGGCGCCATCGATCGCCGCCAGCGCACCGGCGGCCAGCGCCGCGCACCGTTTGTCGGGATCGATGTCGACCATGACGGCGCCCTTGCCGCCCATTGCTCTGAGCACGCTCAAAGCCATGTGCCCGAGGCCACCGGCGCCCATGATCACCACGGGCTCGTCCTTGATTTTGGTGCCGAACTTTTTGAGCGCCGAATAGGTGGTCACACCCGAGCAGGCGAGCGGCGCGCTCTCGGCGGGATCCAAGCCGCCAAGATCGACGCAATAACGCTCGTGCGGCACCAGTACGTATTCGGCGTAGCCTCCCGGCGTGAACACCCCCATCGCGCGCGCCTTGACGGCGCACAGGTTCTCCTCCCCCCGCTGACAGGTCGCACACGCGCCGCAGCCGAGCCATGGGTAGACGACGCAGGACAAGCCCGGCGCCACAGCCTTGACTTCGGGCCCCACCTTGACGACCACGCCGGCGATTTCGTGGCCCATGGTCAGCGGCAAGGTGACGCCACGGTCCTTGAGCGTCATGTGATGGCCCTGACCTAGGTCGTAGACCCCTTCCCAAATGTGCAGGTCGCTGTGGCACACGCCCGCGGCCGTCATGCGAATGAGGACCTCGGCGGCCTTGGGTTCGGGAACCGGCTGATCGAGGCGCTCGAGTGGCTCATTGTGGTTGGTGACGCAGTAGCAGGCGTGGGTCATGGGGGGTTCCTAGCGTGGCTAGCGTGCGGACGACCTCGCCGCCGCAGTCAACCGCGGAACCTCTTGGCCTGCAACCCAATTGCAGCGCGGACGTTGTCCCAAGGATAGTCGGGCGCAACAGAGGACAAGACGATGGCGTCGCCACGCACTGGCCGGAAGTCCAAAGGCACAGGCAAAGGACGGTCGCGGGCGCTGGCCAGGCCGCGCGCCCCGACACGATCGCAGGCGCTAGGATCGCAGGCGCGAGAATTGGCGCCCGCCGATCCCATCAGCGCCGTTGGGACGCTGTTGGCGCGGTGCGCGGAAATGCCCTTCCGTCTGTTGCGGGCGCGTTCCCCGCTGGAGGTGTGGCAAGAACAGATGCGCTTGGCCGCAACCGTCGCCACCGCCTGTGGGCTGGCCAGCGGCCTGACGCCGGTGCCGGCAGCCCCCCTGGCCAAAGCCAAAAAACCCAATTTATCGCGCCGCCACAAGCGCTAACCGCTGGCATGGCTGGCGCCGCACGCCGCGCCCCTCCGCTGCGCGGGCTCTTTCAGACATCCGATCGGCCAAACACGGGGTCCACGTCGTTTTCCCAACTTTGCCCCCTCTTGATCCGCTCGTTGGCCTGGCGCCGGCCAAGTGGGCAGGGTCCCACGCCCGAGTGCCGCCCCCTGACGCGCGGGCCGGCGGGCCGGCTCCCGCGTTGACGGCTTCAGCCGATAGGGCGGGAAGGTGGATGGGGAAAGACAACCGCACAGGACAGTACCGAGGACCTTAGTCGACAACGTCCAATGCCAGGCGACAGGGCTTTAGTCCTCAGACATCCGGAGGTGCGTCGGCTGGCCTAAGCTCCGTTGGCTGTGCCTCAAGATTGTGCACAAACTTCAGTTTGGAACGCCGGGGCTCGCGACCACGCGCGCGCCCGTCGTCCCTTGGTCTTTCTTAACGGCATGATGCTGACGGCGGCCGCCATTGTTGGCTCGCAGCGCCGGAGCGGGAGAAGAAGGCATGACGATTTCCTGGAAAATGATTGCGGCTACCACCCTGGTCACGGTCGTGTTCAGCGGGCCGGTTGCGGCAGCCGACGATTTGAACCTGCCCCGGCAGAAGATCGATCTGGTGGCGCCGCCCTATGTGCACGCGCACGAGCAGGCAACCTCCGAGGGACCGAAGATCTTGGAGTTCCGGCTGGTCGCCGAAGAAAAACAGATGGTCATCGATGAGGAAGGCACCAAGCTGCGCGCCATGACCTTCAATGGCTCGATCCCCGGTCCGATCCTGGTCGTGCACGAGGGCGACTACGTCGAGGTGACCCTCGTCAACCCCGCCACCAATACCATGCCGCACAATATCGATTTTCATTCTGCCAGCGGCGCCTCTGGAGGCGGCGACCTGACCTTGATCGGGCCCGGCGAGCAAGTCATGCTGCGCTGGAAGGCAACGCGCACCGGCGTGTTCGTCTATCACTGCATCCCGGGCGGCCCGATGGTCCCCTGGCACATCGCTTCGGGCATGAGCGGCGCCGTGATGGTGTTGCCGCGCGATGGTCTCAAGGACGGCACCGGCAAGCGGCTCACCTACGACCGCGCCTACTATCTGGGCGAGCAGGACTTTTACGTTCCGCGCGATGCCAAGGGCAAATTCAAGTCCTATACAACGCACGTCGACGCCTTCGCCGATACCATGGAGGTGATGCACAAGCTGATCCCGACGCACGTGGTGTTCAACGGCGCCGTTGGCGCGCTCACCGGCAAGAACGCCATGTTGGCAAAGGTCGGCGAAACCGTGCTCATCGTCCATTCCCAGGCCGACCGCGATTCCCGCCCGCACATCGTCGGCGGCCACGGCGACTATGTGTGGGAGACCGGCAAGTTCTCCAATCCACCGCAGACCGATCTTGAGACCTGGTTTATCCGCGGTGGCTCCGCCGGCGCCGCGCTCTATAAATTCCTGCAGCCCGGCATCTTTGCCTACGTCAACCACAATATGATCGAGGCGTTCGAGCTTGGCGCCACCGCCCACTTCCGGGTCGAGGGCAAGTGGAACGACGACCTGATGACCCAGGTGCGCGCCCCCGGACCCGCGCGCAAGACTGAGTTGCAGCAATAGCGGCCTTTCGGCCGAGGCGGGTGCGCGATGCTGTCACGCGGTGTCAGGCTGCTGACCATTTGGCTGCGTTTTGCCGCCGCGGCGGTGGTGGCGGCGCTGGCCATTGCCGTCCTCGCACCAGCGCTCAGTCTGTGGTCGGCGCCAACGGCGCCGATCCCCGACCTCATCACCCTGCGGCCGGGGTCGTTTGCCTACCGCGCGGCCGGCGAATACTTGCGCGACGCGCGGCCGGTGACGGCGCCGCTGCTCGCGGCCGGGCAGACGCCGGGCCTGTCCGTGATGCGGCAGCAGGTGACCGAGGCCGACTATCAGCGCTGCGTCGATGCCGGTGGCTGCGCGCCGGTCGACGGCGATGCCAGCCCCGACCGCCCGATGGTCAAGGTGAGCTTTCGCGACGCGGAGGCCTATGCGGCCTGGCTGTCGCGGAGCACGGGGCTGCGCTTCCGCCTGCCGAGCGACCGGGAATGGGCCTACGCGGCGGGAAGCCGCTTTAGCGACGATGCCGTCCCGGAAATCTCCGAGGTCACCGATCCCGGCCGTCGCGCCCTCGTGCTTTATGACAAGGGCGCCGATCGCGCCGATGGCAGCGTCAAGGCCGCGCAGCCGATCGGCAGCTTTGGCGCCAATGAACATGGGCTTGTCGATCTCGCCGGCAACGTGTGGGAATGGACCACCACCTGCTTTGAACGCCACAGCCTCACCAGCGCGACTGAAGCCGAGACGGTAACCGCCAACTGCGGGGTGCGGGTGGTCGAAGGCCGGCACCGGGCCTACATCCCCGACTTCATCCGCGAACCCCGGGCCGGTGGCTGCTCGGTCGGCAGGCCGCCCAGCAATCTGGGCTTCCGCCTGGTGCGCGACGATTAGCTCAGGCGATGGCCAAGGTCTGGGTCGCGCGGCGGCGCTCGCGTGCGGCGCCCGCGGGATGGCCATTCACAGCCGCGGCGTTGGTGTGCGACACTGGGGCGGTCACAACGCTTCAGGAGGGTCGCACCTCATGGCCACGTACATACCAAGCCCGCGAGACTGGGTGCGGGAACAGGTCGAACTTTACGAATCGAGTGGCGGCACCAAGGGCACGACCCTGCGCGACACCGGGTTGCCGGTTGTGCTGGTGACGCACACGGGCAACAAGACCGGGGCCATCCGCAAGACGCCGCTGATGCGCGTTAAGGACGGCGACGGCTACGTGCTGGTCGGCTCCCAGGGCGGTGCCCCCAACGATCCGGTGTGGGTGCACAACCTGCGCGCCAACCCGAGCATCGAGCTCCGCGACGAGACCGTCGTGCGTCCGATGCGGGTACGCGAGGTGACCGACGCCACGGAACGGGCGCGCCTGTGGGGGCTGGCCGTGGCGGCGTTCCCGCCCTACGCGGAATATCAAACGCGCACCACCCGGCAAATCCCGCTGTTTGTCGCCGCGCCCTAACCTGAACCCAACGGCTCTTTAACGGCGGTGGAGTGACGTTAGCCGGCGGCGGCGCGCCGGCCGCAGGCGACGCTCGGCACGGGAGAGTGGGTGCTGCGGCGCCAGCGCCGCGGCGGCCTCGACCAAGCAGGGGGGACATGGACAAGCTAGCGTCTGAGGCTGATACGCTCGAGTTCGACGTGATCGTGGCCGGCGGCGGCTCGGCCGGCTGCGTGCTGGCGACCCGGCTCTCGGAAAACCCGGCACTCAAGGTGTGCCTGATCGAAGCCGGAGCCCGTGACCGCAATCCGTGGATCCATATCCCCTTGGGTTTCGGCAAGCTCGTGCCCAATGCCAACGTCAACTGGGGTTACGAGACCGAACCCGAACCCAATCTCAACGGTCGCCGGCTCAGCTGGCCGCGCGGCAAGGTGCTGGGCGGTTCGGGCTCGATCAATGGCCTGGTATTCCTGCGCGGTGCGCCCAGTGACTACGACGGGTGGCAAGCGCTGGGCGCCGTCGGCTGGAGCTACAAGGAGGTGCTGCCCTATTTCAAGCGCATGGAGCACAACGTGCGCGGCACCGACGCCTATCGCGGCCAGGGCGGGCCGATGACCATTTCCGACATCAAGAACCCCTCACGCAGCGCTCGGGCGTTCGTGGAAGCCTGCCGCCGCCTGCAGCATCCGAGCAATCACGACTTCAATGGCGAGCGCATCGATGGCGTCGGCATGGTCCAGCTCAATGTCCGCAACGGCTGGCGCTGCTCGACGGCGGCGGGCTATCTCAAACCCAATCTGTCGCGCAACAACCTCGAGCTCATGACGCAGACCTATGTGCGGCGGATCCTGTTCGAGGAGCGGCGCGCGATCGGCCTCGAGGTCGAGAACGGCGGAACCATCAAACAGCTCCGGGCGCGACGCGAGGTGATCGTATCGGCGGGCGCCATCAATTCGCCGGTGCTGCTGATGAACTCGGGCGTGGGACCGGCGGCCGAACTCAAGCAATTCGGCATCGACATCGTGCACGACCTGCCGGGCGTCGGCAAAAACCTGCAGGACCATGTGCAGGCCCGGTTCACGTTCCTGACCCAAATAGCAGGTACGCTCAACGAAATCTTAACCTCGCGCCGGCAGCAGCTCAGCATGGCGATCGAGTGGCTGCTATCGGGCTCGGGCCAGCTCGCGGTCGGGGCGACGGAGGCGACGCTGTTCGCCAAATCAAGCCCGACCGAGCCGATCGCCGATCTACAATTCCAGGCCACCAACTTTTCGACCGAGCATATGACCCTGGGCTTGGACCGCTGGCCGGGCTTCGGCTTCAATTTTTGCGTGTGTCGCCCCAAGAGCCGCGGCGAGATCAAGCTCGCCGACGGCACCCGACGCTCCGAGCCGCGGATCTTTGCCAACTACTTCAGTGATGCCGACGACGACGACATGCGCCGGTCGGTGGCCGCGTTCCACATCGGCCGGCAAATCATTGCCACCGAGCCCTACCGTTCTTTGATCTTCGCGGAGGTGCGACCGGGCACGCACGTGGTCGCCGACGACGATATCCGAGGCTTCATCCGCCAGGTTGCAGGTACCGTTTATCATCCGTGCGGCACCTGCCGCATGGGAGAGGACGATACCGCCGTGGTCGATCCCAGCTTGCGCGTCCGCGGTGTCGAGGGTCTGCGCGTGGTCGACGCCTCGGTCATGCCGGCGATCCCCTCGCCCAACATCCACCCGGCCACGATTATGATTGCGGAAAAGGCATCGGACGCAATCTCGGCGGCGCTGGCCGTGCACTAGCGGCCGCGGCCCCTGGCCAGGCCAGGGATGCCAGCTCGAAGGCGCGTGGGGCAACGCTCAGTTGGCGACAAGCCAACCCTGCGCTCGCCCGCGCCATGCTGCCCTGGCACGACCCCAAGGTTAACTAAAAGGCGGCAGTCGGCTTGCCGATGCGCGGCAAGGCGCCACATTTGGCCGGCTCGGCACCCGCGGACGGCCGCCCGAGAGTAGACGCCATCAACCGCGCGTGACCCTCGTGACCTCGAACCGACCGAAGGCCTTTTCCCTGCACGATAGCCGGCGGCAAGCGCTCGACCGCATCGCCGCCGGAGCACCCTTCATCGACGTCCTCGATGAATTGATGCGGCACGTCGATCTGGCGGTTCGCAAACAGACCGACGAGGTCGAGCGCAATCAGACGCGCCGGCTCGAGACCTTCAATCGGCTGTCGAAATCGATTGCCAAGGACCTCGATCTCAAGGGCATCGTCCAAACCGTCACCGACATCGCCACCGAGCTCAGTGGCGCCAAGTTCGGCGCCTTCTTCTATAATGTGATCGACGGCAAGGGCGAACGCTACTTGCTCTATACGCTGTCGGGGGCACCGCCAGAGGCCTTCGCGTCGTTGGGGCTCCCGCGCAATACGGCGATCTTCCGACCCACCTTCGAGGGTCTCGGCATCGTTCGCTCCGACGATATTCGGGCCGATCCGCGCTACGGCACGGTGGCGCCACACTTTGGCATGCCGCGGGGCCACTTGCCGGTCGTCAGCTATCTGGCCGTGCCGGTGATCGCGCGATCGGGCGAGGTGCACGGCGGGCTATTCTTTGGCCACGACCAACCGGCAGTGTTCAGCAAGGAAGCGGAAGAGATCGTCAAGGGCGTTGCCATGCATGCGGCCAATGCCATCGACAACATGCAACTGTTGCAAGCAACGCGGGCGGAAGTTGCCAAGCGCCGCCGGGCGGTGGAACGCCACCAGCTCAGAACGGCGGCGCTGTTGAAGGAGAGCGAAGCGCGGCTGCAGGAGGCGTTGGCCGCTGGCCAGGTGATGGCGTTCGAATGGGACGCGGCCACCGACCGATCGCACCGTAGCCAGAACGCGGTCGAGATTTTGGGCTTCGTGCCCGGCAGCGAACCACGATCGCTCGACGCCTTCCTGGCGGCCGTGCACCCGCACGATCGCCCGCATTACCACGAGCTGTTTACGTCGCTGCAACCGGGGCAGCGCTCCTATGCCGTCAACTTCCGCTACATCCGTCCCGACGGCCGGGAAGTGTGGCTGGAAGAGACGGCACGGGGCGAGTTCGATGCCGCCGGCACCTGCGTGCGACTGAAGGGGCTCACGCGCGACATCACCGAGCGCAAGCTGGCCGAGGAGCATCAAAGCATGCTGATTGCGGAGCTCGACCACCGGGTCAAGAACGTGCTTTCCTGCGTTGCCGCCATGGTGCAGCAGACCGGCGAGAATTGCGTCTCGACCAACGACTTCATCGCCGGGCTTAAACGCCGCATTCAATCGATGGCCAATACCCACTCGCTGCTGAGCCGCGGCCGCTGGCAGGGCGCGAGCCTCGCCGAGCTGGTGGCGGGTGAGCTGGCGCCGTGGGGCATGGATCGGATCGTCGCGGTCTGCGGCCCGCGCGTGTTTCTCGCCGCCGAAGCCACCCAGGCGCTGGCCATGGTGCTGCACGAGCTCGCCACCAACGCCGCCAAATACGGCGCGCTTTCGACCGAGCGAGGCCATGTTGCCGTACGCTGGCACTGTCGCACCGCGGCGGGTGCACCGACGGCGCTGTGCTTGGACTGGCAGGAGCGGGACGGCCCGGCGGTGGTGCCACCGCGGGCGCCGGGCTATGGCACCAGCGTCATTCAGGACCTGATCCCCTATGAGCTCGGCGGCTCCGTTGATCTGGCGTTCGCCGCTGCGGGCGTGCGCTGTAGCATCGAAATCCCAGCGCAATGGATCGGCGCCGACGCGCCGGCGGCCCACGCCTGAGGCGCCAATCGACGCTCAGCCTCGGTGGCGGCGCCGAGCATGAGGTTG
>Ga0126384_10001625_pt1 | contig 13382 bp, 12 predicted proteins | sample PanSoiMetPlot_36_FD_92543 | JGI IMG/M metagenome (GOLD analysis project Ga0126384, IMG submission 92543) | Tropical forest soil microbial communities from Panama - MetaG Plot_36 | ecosystem: Environmental > Terrestrial > Soil > Tropical forest > Bulk soil | place: Panama | collected 2016-02-17 | reverse complement strand
GCAGCTTCTTCCCACCGGCGCCCGAGAAGTCCCGGGCCTTGACCAGGCGCTGATTCAGGAGCGCGACTGCGATCCTGCCTGCATGCTCGCGCTCCTGAATCAGCGCCTGGTCAACACGCGCCTCGACGCGCGGTTCATTGCTATGTTGTTTGGCGTTTACGATGCAGCGCACCGCCGCCTTACGCTTTCGAACGCCGGTGCGCCCTATCCCCTTCTTGTGCGTGATGGCCACGTGATTCCCGCGCGCCTGGAGGGTGTTCCGCTGGGCCTGCTGCCGGACACGCAATACGACGAATCCGTCCTTGACCTTTTGCCTGGCGACGTGGTGATTTTCGCCTCTGACGGTATTCTGGAATCGCAAAATACGGAAGAGGAAGAATTCGGATTGCAGCGTTTGACCTCGGTCCTAAGCGCGGTCTCGCCAGCGGACTCCGCCCACACGATCGCCGAGCGAATCCTCGCCGAGACCGACGATCACAGCGGCGCAGGCACGGCTCCGCACGACGACCGCACCCTTGTCGTTCTGCGCGTTACCGATGAGGCGGGCTCCGACTTCTCGAAACTCCCGGTCATCTACTGAAGGTTTACAGTTCCGAAGGGCAACCGAAACCACGCAGCACTGCGCTCTTCCGTACAACTGCGCTTTCTTGGTTTGCCCAAACGCGCGACTGGTCATCCTGAGGCCGCGCCTTTTTGCGGCCCGAGCCTGCCTGCCGCAGGCAGAAACCTCCGCTTAAGCGCTCGGCCCGAAACTGTTTTTGAGGAGATCCTAACGCGTGATGTCCGCATTCGAATCCGCCGCATTTGCCTGCAGCAATTCCGGATTCTTCAGCAACGGCAGCCACTTTTCGCGCAATGCCGCGAAGTTCGGCCAATTCTTCTTTGACACCGGATCCGAAGGAGGCAATCCCAGCCTCTCGAAATTCTTGTACTGCCCTCTTCGCAAAATTCGGAAGTCCAGATGCGGCCCGGTCGCCAGGCCCGTGCTTCCTACCAGCCCGATGGTTTTCCCGATCTCCACGTGCTCGCCCGAATGCACGAACATGCGCGACAAGTGCAGATACATCGTTTCGTAACCGTTCGAATGCGCGATGCGCACCATGTTTCCTTCGCCGCCCCTACGTCCTGCAAAAATCACGCGCCCGCTTCCGATGGTCTGCACTGGCGTGCCCACCGGAGCGCCATAGTCCGTTCCCATGTGCGGCCGGTAAATTTTCAAGATGGGATGGAATCGCGACCGGCTGAAATGCGACGTCACCGGCGCGCCAAATTTCAGTGGTGAGCGCAAAAACGCCTTCTGCAAGGACTTTCCGTCCGCTGCGTAATACTCTGGACGGCCCTCGGGATCGTGAAACAGCAGCGCCTGATACCTCCGCCCCACGTTTTCGTACTCTGCCGCAAAGATCTTTCCATACCCTGCCGTTTCCCCGTTCATGTATTTCTTTTTTTCCAGCAGGATGCGAAACGAGTCGCCTTGCCGCGGATCGGTGTAAAAATCCAAGTCGTAGCTGAAAATCTGCGCCAGCCGCAGCGCCAATTCCGGCGACTCTCCCGCGTCCTCCACAGCATTAAACAGCGAATCTTCCACCCGGCCGCTCACTGCCACAACTTCCGTTTTCGAGGGAATTTCGTCGACCCTCGCCCTAAACCCGTGCTCTTCCGGAACGATCTTCAACATTCGGTCTGAATCAATTTTGTAATCAATTTCCCGTAGCGCGCCTTCCACCGACCTTCCCACGGTGATGGTGTTTCCGGCGCGAAGCTGGCGCAGGTTGAACGCACGCTGCGCGGCCGCCGACGCGCTCGCCGCCTCCTCCGCGCTCAATCCAAATTTTTGAAGAACCACCTTGAAATTCTCTCCCGCGGAAACCTTTTCGTTGTGCAGCAGAATGGTCTGCTCTCGGATGCGGTTCCCCTCGTCCTGCGCCAACTGCACCTGGCGCTCGTATTCATCTCCCGCGGCCAGCCGCCGCTCGAACACATACCCCAGCGTAACCGCGCCTGCGATGCACTCACACAAAACCAATATGACGAACCCTCGATTCACTATTCCCCCGAAGCTGGTTGTTATTGATCCCGGAAACCCGCCAAGTTACATAAACACTTCCCGCCGCAAAGAGTTTTGCGGCCTAACGCCACCCTTCTTTTGTCGCAATCCTGCCCCCGCGTCAAACATTCAGTAAGAACCGTGCGCCCAATCCTCCAACAACTCCTCGGTAAGCAGCGTTTCTCAGGAGGCAGTATTTGTTCAGCGCAGGCGTACAACAAAAACGCTGCGGAGGCCTTCCGCAGCGTGATGCCTTACTCTCAATTGTATCAACAACATTCGCTAGTTTCCGGTGTGGATCGCGACTTGCGAGCCTGACGCCGCAAAATAATTCTGTTCGCGCAGCTTGCGGTACATGATGCCCGCAACTTGCGCCGCTGTTGGTCCCTTCACGCGTCGCGTATTCCCGCGCAAGAGCACCGCCAGCGCGATCTTCGGATGCGTTTCATCCGCGTAGGTGATGAACCAGCCGATTTTCGAAGGCGTGTTGTGATCGTCGCACGTTCCTGTCTTGCCGATCGGCAGCTCGTCGCCGCCCCGGTCGTAGCTCGAGCGGCCCGTGCCATACAGCACCGCCGCAAGCATCCCTTCGCGGATTTCGGGCAGGATCGGCGCGATGTTCAATTCGCGCTTCACCTTGGGCGCAAAATTCTGGAGCTCTTCCTGGCTGTGCGGATACTGCAAATAGTAAAGCGTTCCGCCATTGGCAAAAGCTGCGGAAAGCGCCGCAAGCTGCAAGGGCGTCACTTGAATGCCTTCGCCGTAGCTCGACATCCGCGCTACGCCGCCGTGCGCTGGCGGCGTCATGGGAAACGACCCCGGATGCTCTTCCGGCAGGTTGTAACCGGCAAGCTCGCCGAGGCCCAGCAGCCGGCCATACTTCGAAACCGTGGCAAAACCCATGCGCGACCCGAGCTGCTCGAAAAACTCGTTGTTCGAACGTGCCATCGCTTCGGTCAAATTCATGTATTTCCGGCGGCTCACTCGCAGCATCGTATCAGGCGTAATCACATTTTCTTCGAGCGCCGCAAGCGCTATGGTCGGCTTTATGGTCGAGCAAGGGATGTAGCCGTCGCTAAACGCCAGCTTTTGATTGACCACCGTCAGGATACGGCCCGTGTTCGGGTCCACCGCGACCACCGCGCCGTTGTATCGCCCGAGCACAGCAACCGCCGCCGACCGCACCACGGGATCGTCATAGGTGCTGTCATCCGTGCTCGTAAAATCAGCAAACGTGGGAACGCCAAGATAGCGATTCACATAGCGATGCGCGCGCGAACGCGTCGCCCCTGCTCCAGCCGGCATCGCCGGCACTGGTAGCGCGCACAGCGCCGTCAACAAAATTGCGATACTGCTCTTTCCGTACTGCTTCACCGTTCCCACCCTCACAAACAAGGCCGATGCCGACTTCGCGTCCAACCCCGGATTGCCCCACCGCCTTTCGCGCCGGGGCCGAACTTTTACCTCAAGCTTTTATTCAGCGTCAACAAACATTGCCAGAAATTCGCTGGACCTGTTCGTTCTTGCCACGGGCCAGGAGGCTTGCCTCCGACCGCCCGGGGATCACGAGCACCTCAACAGCCAATCGGAGCGCCGTTGATTCGATGCGACTTAACGTCACCTTGGCGCCTCCGTGCTCAAACAGTGCACCGAAAAGGAACACGCGGTCTCGGGGTTGCGACATCCATTGTATGAAGTTTCCGGCTGGTACCGCAATAGCAGATTAGCTCTAGTACGCTCTTATGTGCTTTGTTTTCAACTCACTGCCCGCCCGGCCAGCCCCTGCCCCTCCGCCCGGCCAACCCTTCCAGAGAAATGTATTAATTAGCCTTTTCCAATCTCATATTGATACGATTCTGCAACATACAGCACGGCCATAAACTTTGGTGTATACGCCAGTCGAATTTGCTGCGAACCATTCCCGGGGTCAAGCCACCGACATCCCGGAGCGAGCCAGGGTTCAAAACAAAGAGAGAGGCGCGTTTGTTCGCACCCTGTTTGATTGCTCTGTACCGTAAACTGCAAACTGTGAGGGCTTAGCCGACTTTCGCCTATCGGGCGGGCCGCGTTTTTGCCGCGTCCGCACCGGCCGTTGCCGCCGCTTTCACCGGCGGCTTTTCGCCATGGGCGGGTGTCGTAACCGCGTGGCCATTTGCTCCCGAAGACGCGCTGGAATTGCCCGGCTGCGGAAGCTCCATCTTCTTGCGCAGCGCGTTTTCCAGCTTCTCGCGAATGTCCTTGTTTTCCTTCAGGAACACGCGCGCATTCTCGCGACCCTGTCCCATGCGCTCTCCGCCGAAGCTGAACCATGTCCCGGCCTTCTCAAGCAAGCCCTTGTCCACGCCAAGATCGATCAAATCGCCTTCGCGCGAAATCCCTTCGCCATACAAAATATCGAACTCCGCCTCTCGGAACGGCGCCGCCACTTTGTTCTTCACCACTTTGCCGCGCGTCCGCGAACCCACCACCTTGTCGCCTTCCTTGATCGACTGCACGCGCCGGATGTCCACGCGCATGGACGCATAAAATTTCAGCGCTCGCCCGCCCGTGGTCGTCTCAGGATTCCCGAACATCACGCCGATCTTTTCGCGAATCTGGTTGATGAAAATCAGACAAGTGCGCGACTTCGAAACAATCGCCGTCAGCTTTCGCAGCGCCTGCGACATCAGCCGCGCCTGCAAACCCATTTGCGGCTCGCCCATTTCGCCTTCCAACTCGGCCTTTGGCACCAACGCCGCAACCGAGTCCACCACCACCACGTCCACTCCGCCCGAACGGATTAGCGTCTCCGCAATCTCCAGCGCCTGCTCGCCGTTGTCCGGCTGCGACACAAGCAGATTGTCCACATCCACGCCCAGTTTCCGCGCGTACACCGGATCGAGCGCGTGCTCCGCGTCAATGAACGCCGCCTGCCCGCCGAGCTTCTGCGCCTCGGCGATCACGTGCAGCGTCAGCGTCGTCTTGCCGCCCGACTCCGGCCCGTAAATCTCAATCACACGCCCGCGCGGGAAGCCGCCCACTCCCAGCGCCGCGTCCAGCGATAGGCATCCGCTCGGGATCACGCTCACGGGCACCAATACGTCCTTGCTGCCCAGCCGCATGATCGAACCCTTGCCGTACGACTTCTCAATCTGCGATATCGCCGCCTCCAGCAACTTCTGTTTCTCGTCTGCCATCTCACACCTCGGTCGAGGAAATTAGGAAATCTTTACAGCGGAGCCGATGGCCTTGACCAAAACGCCCAAGCCGAACCTCGTACTTGCGCTAACGCCAGGTCCGTTATTTCGAGCCTGCTACGCCTTTCGCCTTGATCGCTTCTCGGGCCATGTCAACCAAAACGTGTCATTTCCGAGCTTGTAGCTCGGCCTTGAGGCCTGAGGAATCCTGAGTCTCTTCGTCATGAATGCACGCCCACGCCGTGCGTCAAGACTACCGCCCGCAACCGTGCGTCACTTTCATGATCCGCAAGCCGTGCCTGAGCCGCCTGTTCGCGCTCATCCAACGCCGACCGTTCTCGGTATGTCAGATGCCGCAGCCGGGACAAATACCTGCCCCGCGTGCGGACCTCGAACAGCTCCTCTTCGAGCCTCTCGCGCTCCTGACAGCTTAGAACATTGCTCGCAAATCCGTGCATGGCGCACCTGTTGAAAACGGCGAAGTGCAAGATAGCACCAGGGCGAAGAAAAAGCAAATACGATGATTCGCCCTCTATTCGCCTAGGAGCTTGGCCAGAAGTCCGTCCGAGGTTCTCCGTCAATTTACCTTTCGGATTTCACGGTCAAAAATCCGCTTGGTAAGAGGATGATCCCATCGCACCGCTTCGATTCAGGCGCTATTCAGCACTCGCATCTCGATGGTTCTCGAATCGGCTTCGAGCTGGATCCACACCCGGCCGTCAGGCAGATTATCGGGTGTCTTGCCCATGTTGGCATAGCGGCACCGCTCGGACAGTAGCCGCTGATTTTTCTCGAACCAGCTTTGACTTCCTTGAAACCTATTCATCTAAACGCTATAGCCGTAAAACCCTCGCCCCGATTTGCGCCCCAGCCAGCCCGCGGCCACATATCTTTTCAGCAACGGGCACGCTCGATACTTCGGATCACCCAGCCCTTCCTGCAGCACGTGCATAATGTCCACGCAAACGTCCAGCCCAATGAAGTCCGCCAGCTCCAGCGGCCCCATCGGATGATTCATTCCAGTCTTCATCACCGCATCGACGGCTTCTGCCGTGGCCACGCCTTCCATCACGCAATACGCCGCCTCGTTGATCAGCGGCATCAGCACGCGGTTCGAAACGAATCCCGGCGCATCGTTCACTGCGACCGGTTTTTTTCCCAGCTTCTCGGCCAGCTTCATCGTCGCTTGGAATGTCGCATCGCTCGTCTGCAGGGCGCGAATCACTTCCACCAGCGCCATCACCGGCACGGGATTCATAAAGTGCATCCCGACGAACCGGTCCGGCCGCTTGGTGATCGCCGCCAGCGTGGTCATCGAAATCGACGAGGTGTTGCTCGCCAGCACCACTTCCGGCCGCAAAATTCCATCCGCCTCAGTCAGCACGGCGTGCTTGATTTCGATTTTCTCCGGCACCGCCTCCACTACAAAATCCGCCGCCGCAATCGCGCGCATGTCCGTCACAGGCTGCACGCGTTTCAACACCGTACCCTTCTCCCTGTCTCCCAGCTGCCCCTTCTTGATTTCGCGATCCAGATTCTTCCCCATCGTCTCCAGCGCCCGATCCAGAAACTGCTGTTCCACGTCACGCAAAATCACTTGATACCCAGAGCGCGCGAACACCTGCGCGATTCCATTCCCCATCGTCCCCGCGCCCAGCACCGCCACCGTTTTGATTTGCTCAAGGTTCATACGCTCTCCGCCGTCACGCAAAGATACGGAATCACACGAAATTTCAAAGGTCAAGAAAGCTCGCAATCCGGGAACAGATTTAACGAAATCAAAGCACCGCGACGGTGACCCGAGTTCTTCTCTTCATGTCGATCGCCTTAACTTCAAAAAATCCGTTCTCTTCCTTCAAACCAGGGAATCACGTTGCACCACTTCTCTTGCGCGATGATTTCGACCTCAAGGCCAGCCACGCCGCCAGCGTGGCGAACTTTTCATCTTGCGACCATGGCGACCCAAACGCTTTGCCCATTTCTGCCGTCTGCCGCAGCAGCGCCGCGGGCTGTTTGCGCAAAATCTTCCTCGCCGTTTCCAGCAGTTCTTTCTCCTTTACGCGTTCAGTCTTAAGCCCCGACCTCTCGCTCGCCTGCAGGATCGCTTCTCGAAACAGTTCCCCATCCGCAGTATGAATCAGAGGGTGAGCCGCCAGGATTTCTTCCAGATTCGGGAGCGCTCTTCCTGATGCCGCCAGCGCGCCGCAATGGCTCAAGTGGTAGCCTGCCTCGCGCACTCTCGCTTGCATTCTCCGCAGCGCGCCGCGAGCGAGTCCTCGCGCTTCATCCCTCACTTGTGAGATAAACGTGCGCGCTTCCTCCAGCGGCATCTTTGCCGCTGTGTGATAGGGCTGGCGGTACGAATAGCTAAAAATCTTCACCAGATGAGGGCGCTCGCGGTACAGCAGAACAGGGCCGCTCTTCTCCAGGGCCACCGCGACCATCGCCGCCCACCCCGAATGCACGCGAAACCCCACCGCCGCCTTCTTCATCCTTGCCTCCGCTCACTCAAGCGGCGCTCCGTCCACAATCTCTTGAATGATCTCTTTGGCGCGAAATTCATCCTCTAGCGGAGCGTAAATAGTCATTCTTTGACCGTGGCTTTCCATTCGTACCGGAATCTGATTCTCTCTTAACGCCGTTTCCAAAAATCCCGCCAGACCCTCATCTTCACCCGACCACACTTCGCAAGTCGCTGCGCCTGCAGCAGACGTTCTGGCCTTGCGCTTTGCAGGTTCGTCACGCTCCTTTGCGGTAAGCGCCATGTCCACTGGCTTTTCATGGAGCAGTCTTTCCAGAATGATCTCCGCGGCTGCAAGGTTGGAAGAAAGCACGGCCACCTCGAAACCGAACCGCGGATGGGCATGATCCAGGAGTCGGTCAATGGGGCGCGCGCTCGGGCCGGTACCGAGAGGCTGCTCGTGAAAGGAGATGCCCGCGTTGCTCAGAGCCTCTAACAAGGACGCGTGAAGGGCCGCATCCTCTCCTCTCCACAAATGGACGAGAGCGCTTCCCGGATAAGCCTTCTCCACCGCTTCATCCGCTTCGGCCAGATCATTAGTCAGCGTGACGTGACACCGGGAGCAAAAGACTGTTCCGCGAGGGAATTTTGCGTTGCACGACGGACAAACCATTGCGGCGGAGAGTTTACTACAACCGATTCGACGCGGAACTCACTCCGGCGGCACTCCTTCCACAACCTCTCTCACAATTTCGCGGGCACGCACTTCCCCCCACGGAGGGACGAGCAGCGATTGCCTGCCCTGTGAGTCTTTGCGGCAAACGCCAATCTTGTTCTCCCGCAAAGACGCGAGCAGCATGTCGGCGAGCGAACAGTCATCGCCTGACCAAACTTCGATTCCGTGCCCTTCGAATTCCTCTTCGTCTTCTTCCCCAGCCTCAGGAGGGCCGGGGATATTCTGTTCCTCTGCCGGTGTAAGCATGTTCGGAAGTTTTCGAATGATACTCGAACGGTCTGAAATAAAAGCCAGAGGGGTGAGCGACTGCGCGGCATTAGGATCCGAACCATCCATCCCGTAGGTGTCCTTCACCGCGCCTTCTGCTTTTTCAAACAGGGAGAAAGGAACGCCAACCTGAAAAGCGGGATAGTTGTTCAGGTTGAAGAGATGATCCTGCCGGCGAACGGTTTTGTGTGGAATTCCCGCTTCGTCGAGGACTGTACAGAGCTCTGCGTGCACGCGCGCGTCGTCTCCCTGCCAAAACGAGCAGAAGGGATCTTCCTCATTGTCGCCTGGAGACGGGCCCCGATTCGATTCGAACGATTTCGTGCTGGTCGGCGGGAGTTCATGGACCAAATCGACGTCGCAGTCGGTGCAGTGCGTGAACCCCGGACGATACTCAACGCGGCATTGCGGGCAAAACATGGCGGGAGTGTAGCATCAAAGGTATGGCCTGGGTGCTCTCGCGCACAGAACCCACGCCGCGACAGCGCGCTAATCCTCTTTCGCCCCCTCCGTCACTTTCATAACCTCCTGCAACATTTCCGCTTACAACGCCAGAGCTTCGCGCCCCTTCTTCGTCATGCTGCCTACCGCGATCGGATACTTCCCTTTGATCCCTTTTGGATCAAGACGTAGCCTGCTTTTCCAGCTTTTATGATTGCGCGGAGAGATTTCCTGTCGTGACTCTCATGCCCTTCCGGAGATCGAGATAATCGCGCTTGGCCACCGGAGAAAGCAAAGTCAGGATCAATGGCCGAGTCGGGTCATGTATGATTCGGTGCAATTTCAAGATTTCCAGCGGCCCAAAGCTCCTACCCCTTTCGACTCTTCACAGAATGAACTCTTGAAAGCCACGCGCCAATTAACGAGTCGCGGCGCCGGGATCGCCGATCGCCTGATCGGCGCTTCCAACGCCATGGCAAGTACTTTGAATGGTGATTAACTCGCGAGGTAAGCAAGCTGACGGCACCGGCAAGCTTACCGCTTTTGGTTTCCCGCCCGCTGCGGAAATCCGCGCCCCGGTTTCCTGTAACTCAATAACCGTAAAGCACTTAGTCCCACATCGCGCGATAGGCGCATCCCTGCGTCTTTTTGCGATTCGAACCCGTATACCAGTTAGAATGGGCGCTGCGACCGTATGTCCGACTGTCCGGCAAGCAGGATCGTTCTTTGGTTCGAGCGCCTTCGCGACGACGGTGTCGTTTTCCACGCTGATGCGCGATGAAGGCAAGAGCATCGCGCGTGGCTTGCAGAAGCGCGACCCCGATTTGCTCGACGGGCTCATCGAGCAATACCAATACCGGCTGTTCCGCTACTTGCTTTACATCACCGGCGACAAGGCGCGCGCCGAAGATTTTTTTCAGGAAACGTGGATTCGCGTGCTCGAACGCGGCCATCAATATGACGGCAAATCCAAATTCGAAGCGTGGCTCTTCGCCATCGCGCGCCACCTGGTGATCGACTGGCAGCGCACCAAGAAAGCGCAGAGTCTGGACGCGCTGACCGATTCCGAACAGGAACGGCCGCTGCAAATTGCGAATGAAAGCGAGCCGTCGCCTTTGCATCAAGTTCTGGCGCAAGAGAGCGAACAGAACGTGCAGGCGTCGCTCGGGAAAATTGCCGCGATTTACCGTGAAGTTTTGGTTTTGCGCTTCCAGGAAGAATTGCAAATTGAAGAGATGGCCGGAGTCTTGAGCATTCCTGTTTCCACGGTGAAGTCGCGTCTGTATCGCGGGCTCGAAGCGCTGCGCGGCGCGCTTCAGGAAGGTGCGGCGTGAGCGAGAACCTGCGCACCGCCGGCGAGTTGCTTGTTTCCGTTATCGGGGCGCAGTATGCGCCCCAGCTTGCCGAGGTTTTGGTATGAGCGAAAACGTCCACGACCGCGCGTTGCAGCTCGTGGCCAAAGGCCGCGTGGAAGGACTCGGGCAATCCGAGAGCGGTTGGCTCAGCGCACATCTGCGGGATTGCGGGTTTTGCAGCGAACATGCGCGGCAAACCGATCGCGCGCTGCGGGCACTGCGCACGTCGGCGATTTCACTTCCGGCGGATCTGGCATCGCGCACGCAATTCCGCGTGCGGCTTCGCGCGATGGAATTGCGCGAGCGCGAACCGAAGCGCCGCATGCTGTGGCTGGCCTGCGCGGCTTCCTGGGTTTTTGGAATTGCCAGCGCGCCATATGTTTGGCGCGTCTTTGCATGGTTTGGACAAGTAACGGGAGCTCCGAAGTTGTTGCTCGAAGTCGGCTTCGGTCTCTGGTGGACGATTCCCGCGCTGTTCGCGGTGATTGTGTTGCTCCTGGAAAGCGCCCGCCAGTCCGAGGAGCCGCAGTGGATGAAGCCGGAGCGTTGAGTCAAGCGCGGTGGAAAAGAACAGGTCCCTGCCGAGCTTGTGGCAGGCAAGCTGCGGCGCGCAGGCGTCATCATACCGAGCGGGATTCGGGATGACACGGAGTAGGCGTCTGAATTATTGAGTGGCGAGAAAGAGAAAAAATGTCCGATTACTCACAAAAGGTGACCAGCACGTTCAACGAAAGAATGCGGCTGATGCGCGTTCGCAGGAAAAAAGAGAAGCTGCGCTTCTGGGACGAGTTTCGCATCATTCCGCGATGGGTGACCGTCCTGGTCTTCGTGCTCTTCTTCCTCGCGCAGGGCATCGCCCTTGCGGTGAACCTGACCGCGCCGGAACGCGGCGACCAAATCTTTCCGCCGGAACTCAGCGAGCACGGTCACATCGTGCTGGCTTCTCTGGCCCTGGGCGGCATGGTCACATTGATGAGTATCTTTTTTGCGTTTTTCATCTTTCTGGTGGCCTACGTCAATCGGGATGCAGCCCGCCGCGGAATGAACTCTGCGCTGTGGACGATCCTGAGTCTGATTTTTCTGCCCACGTGGGGAGTCATTGGCTTGGTCATTTATTTCCTGATGCGCGAGCCGCTGCCGTATCCCTGTCCGCAGTGCAGCGCGTCAGTGAGCGCGCGGTTCAATTTCTGCCCCAACTGCAAATGCAACTTGCAACCGTCATGCCCGAACTGCAAGCACGAAGTCGCCGAACTCGACAAGTTCTGCCCCTACTGCGGCACTGACCTGGGCGCCAGCAGAGCCGATCTCACACCTCAACCCTCCAACTTGTAGCGCAAGGCACGTCCGACCGCGAGAGGGCAACCGAGGCGGCCCTTTCAAAAACTTGGCTTGCTATTTCTCGAACTGCGGGAACCCGAGATCATGACCAGCGATGGATTTGTTGAAGCACGAGACCCACAGCCAATCGTTATCAGCTTTGGAATGTGGCCCCAAGGATTGCCACCTTTTCCAATCTAGACTCACAAAAATAACCGTGCTCATGATCCCAGCCATTCCCGAGGACGAACACCCTCGCGGTGTGTGAACTTGCCCTCAAGCTCAACAGTTTGATTCGCCTTTGGTAAAATCGATTTAATCGTGAAAAGCGAGGTCATCAAGCGTCACACGACGCGACTTTTCGGTCCGAGTTTTGGAGCTCTTTTCTCGGCGCTTGGCCACGGTCGTTTCGTCAGTAGCGTTCGACGGCGAGGGCGACTGCGTTGCCGCCGCCGAGGCAGAGGGCGGCGACGCCGCGCCTCAGGTTGCGGCGCTGCAATTCGTAAAGCAGTGTGACGAGGATACGCGCGCCGCTTGCGCCGATGGGATGCCCGAGCGCGACCGCGCCTCCGTTCACATTGACTTTTTCCGGATTGAGTTTGAGTTGGCGGGTGACGGCGATCGCCGCCACGGAAAATGCTTCGTTCAGTTCGACGAGATCCACATCCTTGTCGCGGTCCCAGCCGGTTTTTGCAAACAGTTTTTCGACAGCATCCACCGGCGCCATCATCACCCACTTGGGCTCGATGCCGCTGACGGCTTGCGCGACGATGCGCGCGATCGGCTGCTTGCCGAGACGGGACGCGTTGCGTTCGCTAGTGACGATGAGTGCGGCCGCTCCATCGTTGGTGCCGGGAGCATTGCCAGCGGTCACGGTTCCGTCTTTCTTGAACGCGGGCTTCAGCTTCGCGAGCGCTTCGAGCGAAGTGTCTTCGCGAGGCGACTCGTCATATTTGATGACGACGGGATCGCCCTTTTTTTGCGAAACTTCAATCGGGAGAATCTGCGCTTCGAAGAAGCAGGACTTGCGCGCGCGCACAGCTTTCTGATGGCTTTCGACGGCGAAGCGGTCTTGCTCCTCGCGGGTGATGCCGTATTTTTCCGCGACGAGTTCGCCGGTCATGCCCATGTGAAAATTTTCGTACGCGTCCCACAGGCCGTCGTTGATCATGGAGTCGACGAGTTTACCGTCGCCAAGGCGGTAACCGGTGCGCGCTTGCGGCAAAAGATAAGGACAGTTGGACATCGATTCCATACCGCCGGCGACAACGATTTCCGATTCGCCCAATTGCACCGCTTGCGCCGCGAGCGCAACCGCTTTGAGGCCGGAGCCGCAAACTTTATTGATGGTCATGGCGGCCACGGTGTTAGGCAGGCCACCGTTCAGAGCTGCCTGGCGCGCCGGGTTCTGGCCCAGGCCGGCGGCTACTACCAGACCCATGATGCACTCGTCGACCTGGCCGGGATCCACTTGCGCCCGCTTCACTGCCTCGCGCACTGCGATCGAGCCAAGCTGCGGCGCTGAGAAATCCTGCAGGGCTCCCTGGAACTTGGCAATAGGGGTGCGCACGCCACTGATGAT
>Ga0126384_10001624_pt1 | contig 13384 bp, 9 predicted proteins | sample PanSoiMetPlot_36_FD_92543 | JGI IMG/M metagenome (GOLD analysis project Ga0126384, IMG submission 92543) | Tropical forest soil microbial communities from Panama - MetaG Plot_36 | ecosystem: Environmental > Terrestrial > Soil > Tropical forest > Bulk soil | place: Panama | collected 2016-02-17 | reverse complement strand
GGGAAGACGTTTGTGATCTTCGTGACAGGGCCAGGAGGGACGAGCCGGGGGTTGGTGACGCCAGTGACCGGCCAGCCGGCGGGATGCGCGTTGGGCAACGAGCAAGGATGCCTGCAGTGCATCACGTTCACGTGTAACGCGGCGGGAACACCAGATGTAGAACCAACCCCGCCAACACCAGCTCTGGTCAACGGCTGTAAACTCGACAGAAATGATACGGGCGGGTTCATACTCGATGTCTTTGGGAAGAACCTAAAACCTGGAGGCGACATAAGAGTTGGAACGATTACACCGAAGAAAGTTAAAGCGCGCGAGCCGGACCCGAGTTTCCCTGGGGCATTTTTGCGGTTGACACTTAAGGGAGGGATTTGTGGCGGGCTGCCGGGCAATATCGTGATCACGAATCCAGCTACGAGTCCGGGGGGATCCACGATACCTTCACAACCGTTTGCCTGTAGTGAGAGATGTGCGACGAACTGAACTAAACGCTAAAACGTTCAACGAACGTTCAGCGTCTAGCGTTCAGCGTTCAAAGTTCGGGATAATGAAACGAAACAAACCCCTCTGAAAAATACCATCTGAGATAGCATCATTTTCCGCAAAGAGGAACTTTGAACGTTCAACGCTAAACGCCGAACGTCAAACGCTGAACAGCGTTTTTAAACGCCTTTACGAATATAGATTCCGTTCAACCCGGGAATCTTTAGCTCGTCATAATGCTCCCGCACCCAATCCTCGAGTTCCTGCGAATGACGAACATTGCGCAACCGCGATATCGCTACCAGTTTAGGAGCATCTGCCTCAATTTCACCTAAGACATCTTTGAAGCCCCCGGGCCTTTGCTGAGCAAGATAATTGTCCGCGCCTGAATCAAACGCAATGTACGGATTCAGGTTCGGTCTGTTGAGCAACACGAGGATCTCAGCAGTTGCATGAACATAAATTTTATCAGTGGGTCCGAGATAGTCCGCAATGCGGCCGACTGTCGCTCGCTGGCTTTGCAAATCCACGGCTGGCGGTTCGTATCTGGTTGTACGCAGGAGAAGCAGAATCAGCATTACGCAGATCGCTGTTATCGGAACGACAACAGACCAATCCAGGCTTGAGACTCTGCTGTGGATCGACTTGCTGGCTGCGAATTTTCCGAACTCAACAAAAAACCAACCTGCGAACAGGCCGAGAAACGGCAGAAACGGTATCAAATCCGGCCCACCTTGAAAATTGATGGTGCAAAATATCAAATAGATGACTGGCGGAGTAAGAATGGCATCCCTGTAAAGTTCACTCGAACTGTGACGATCTTTGAATTTTTCACGGATGCGTTCCCAGGTAAACATCGCAAATCCAACGGCGCTAAAACCCCACAGAATCAGGTCAGATCCAGCTTCCTGGCGAGTGATAATCCAAATCTGTTTAATCGCCTGGTCAATGCCCTTTTGGCCTTCCGGGCCAAAGACGCTGTAAGTGTATGTGATCGTCCACGACCAAAGTTGCCCCAGGGCTCCTAATGCATAAAAGTACGAAAGGAGCACCACCAAAGGCACAACAGCTCCAGCGATGACCTTCAAAGCCCGTCCGTCAGTCCACTTGGTGAGGTACCTGGAAAACATCAGGACTGCAACTCCCGTAAACATCAATCCCGGTTGCCAGCAAAGGCAAGCCAGCATCGAACAGAACCCTGATAAGAATGGACGCTGCCTCGCAATCAGCAAAAGCGTCAGCATGCCGAATACCATCATTGGAAGCTTTGGCTGCGTACCCTTTGTCATCATCAAGGCGAACCTTTCTGACAAGAAAGGGGCCAAAGCAGCTATAACGCCGGCGAGCCTGCTCTTTAGGTAAGCGTCAGCCACCAGGAAATTGAGTGCCAACAGCAGCCCGGTCATCAGTGCGTTAAGCCATCGCACTGCGGCTACGTCGCTTATTCCCACTGATCTGCCGGCGGCCATGGCGAAAGCGCTCATATACATACTTGCCGGCGTTTTTGGATCGATCACATCGCGATAAGGCACCTGTCCTCGAAGTATTGACTGAGCAATGTAATCGTAGATCCCGGTGTCACCCCTTACCGGCTGGCTGAAAGGCCTGTAGGCGAGAGTGATTGCGACGCCGAGCAAAAAGGCAACAATTGCGATCTGTTTAGTAGTTATTCTTGTCTGAGTTGAAGAGAGGAGCTCTCGCGAAGTAGCTGTCATCTGAAGCGAGATAATAGCATAGGGGTTGGGGATTGGGGGTTGGAGGGATGAAAAAGTTCAGCGTTCAGAGTCCAGCGTTTAGGGTTCGGATTCAGGCTCTTGTATCTATACCCCAAAGGAATTAACTGAAGCATGAACGATGTACTCTGAACGGCGTCCTCTGAATGCTCAACTCTGAACGCTGAACTACGAACGCTGTCCTTTGAACCTCTCCAAACCCCAACCCCTAACCGCCAACCCCAATCCCTAACCCCCAATCCCTAACCCCCAACCCCAACCCCAATCCCTAACCCTATTTCGCCACCGGCTCGTAGTAGTCGAGTGCCGTTTTGCTTCCTTGCGGATTAAATATCGGAAAGTTGTAGAGACCCATCTTTTGAATTCGGAATTTGAGGGAAGTCTTCAGCACGCCGAGGCCGTAGGCTATGCTCCGTAAGAAACCGATCGAAGATGCTTCCGCGAAGTATCTTGCTGGACATGAAACCTCGCCGATCCTGTAGTTGAAGTACACAGCCTGAGTCAGGACCTCGTTATCGAATACGAAGTCATCCGAGTTCTCCTCAAGCGGAAGCTTTTCCAGCACCGAACGATCAAAAGCACGATATCCGGTATGGTACTCCGAGAGCTTGTAGTTAAGCAGTAGATTTTGAATTGCTGTCAATACTCGATTGCTTACATATTTGTACAACGGCATTCCGCCCTGAAGTGCTCCGACACCCAGGATCCGGGATCCTAAAGCTACATCGAATTCACCATACGCTATCATCCCGGCCAGGGATACGATGAGTTTTGGCGAGTATTGGTAATCCGGATGCAGCATGACCACGATATCCGCGCCATGCTTGAGCGCTTCTCGGTAACAGGTCTTCTGATTTCTTCCGTAGCCCAAATTTCGTTTGTGTTTGAAGACAGTAAGCCCCATCTGGCGTGCAATATCGGCCGTCGAATCCGCGCTATCGTCGTCCACCAGGATGACTTCATCTACGATCTCGAAGGGAAGCTCACTGTAGGTTCGGTGCAGTGTCAACGCGGCGTTGTACGCTGGCATTACGACAACAATTTTTTTCCCGTTCACCACTCGTTTTGAAAATCTGCAATTTGAAATCTGCAATATATCTGCAATTTGAGATTTGAAATATATTTGAAATAATTTGAAATCTGAAATTTTGAGCTTCTGAATCTTAACTCTAATCAAAGAACCCCCGACTCAAAGCTTGCCACGACGACTCATCCATCACAAGCATAATCTCCGGAATGCGCAACGTATTATGCATTTAGACATAGGTCAAGAGGTGAGAAATGATTAGACGAGCGATCTGGGTTATTTTCCTTGCGTATTGGTGCTTAATAGCAACCGGGAATCCGTCCTCAGCAGGGCAGAGCGAAGGTTTCCGTACAGCCCGGAACCGGTCGGCAGGTCTGAGCAATGATTCCTCTCAAAACGGGAACCCTTCTGAGTTGGGTCAAAGCGACGGTTCAACTTCAACCGGAGATATCTACTCTTCCATTGCTCCACCATTTCTCACTCCAGGCAAGAACCTGTTTGTAACCCGCGAAGGCGACCCGTTCGTCGTGACCGTGACCTCTACGTGCTTTCTCGAAGACGAAAGTGAAAGCCAGTTTGAACTGCTATCGCCGGCACCGGATTTCATCCACGTTTCGGAGTCATATCGAAGAGAAATTAAGACGAATGGATACGCTGAGGGGATCGGTATCGTATATGTGACTCCGCAGATCGGAGACGCAGGAAAATATGTCGTTACACTGCAGGTGAAAGCTTGCAACGGCAGAGTCGAGCGTGTGGTCTCATTCAAGGTTCACATCAAGCCAGCAATATAGATCCTACTGCCCACTTGAAGGCGCCTCCCGGAAGTGCTGATCAATCCAATCAATCCACCGTCGTTGCACATCCCGCTGCCGAACCGGATCTCCCGCGTTATGTCCATAAATCGGATACGCGATAAATTTTGTCTCAACTCCGTTGTCTTTCAATGCGTGGAATAGCTTGAACGACTGTGTTGGCGTGACGCGGAAATCCTGTGTGTTGGTCATCACCAAAGTGGGCGTGCGAATCTTGGACGCGTACGTGATCGGCGACTGGTCAATGTAAGACTGCATACGTTTCGCATCCGTCCACGGTGAGCCTCCAAATGCCGCTCCCCGGCGTACATTTGCGTCACCGAGGTTGTATTGATCCAGCCAGTCGGTTACCGCGGCGCCCGCCACTGCAACCCGCCATCCCTGATAGTTGCCTAGCAGCCACGTTGTCATGTAGCCGCCGTAAGACCAGCCGGACACCGCAACTCGACTGGCGTCGATGAATCCGCGTTGCTTCAAGGCGGCAACTCCTGCGATCACATCGCGGCCGGGTCCTGCGCCTGCATCATTAATTATCGCTCGCTGGTATACATTGCCGATCTGATCACTGCCTCGGTAATTCGGTTGGAACACCACCCAGCCCTTCGCTGCCATCAGCTGAGCTTGCGATGAGAATGTCTCGAGAGTGGCCGCCGTCGGACCGCCATGTATCACAAGCACCAACGGGTACTTCTGGCTGGCGACAAAGTCAGGAGGATACGTCACCGTTCCGTTATGCGTAAAACCGTCCGACTGCCAGGAGATAACCTCGGTCTTTCCAAGAGCAAATCCGGCGACCTCGGCATTCAGGTTCGTTAATCGCTTCGGCGCACTTGTGGAAGAAGACATGTAGTAGAGTTCCGCTGGTCTGGATGGTTCGGTCGCGGTGAATGCGATCGCTCCGTTCCTCCCGACCGCCACATCTACCCAGAACGACGAAGAGGGGCTGAGATTGCCCAGGTCAAGCTTTCGGGCGGGACCCTCGATCGGCTGCAGCCACAATGACACGCGAGTTCCATCGTTTGCTCCGACGACCAACGATTTCCCGTCCGGCATCCAGATCGATCTCGCCATGTTGCGGTCCAATGCTCGTGTGATGCTTCTCCCCGTTCCCCCGCTCGAAGGAGCGATATGTATCTCGTTAAGATTTCCGGATTCACCATCACGCGGCTGCCAGTACGCGACCTGAGACCCATCGGGTGAGAATGTCGGTTGACCCTCGAACTCTTTGTGCCCAGTGACGCCACGCATCTTTCCTGTTTCTATATCTATGATTTGTATAGTCGCGTCTCGAGAATCACCGGAGTGCGGGGTTGCAAGCCGAACGAGAACGACAGCTTTGCCGTCAGGTGACCATGCCAGTGGAGACGCGGGCGCACCGGGAGGATGATTAATCGGAAGACTCCACGCTCCGGACGTAAGACGCTTGGCTGCGCCGCCTTCAGAAGGAACAATCCACGCGTGTGTCGGAAACGCCGGCGATTGAATCAGGAAATCATCATTGCCCACTTCGAATGAGTCGTTAAAGCGCTCCGGGCCGGATTTCTTCTCGGGCTCGTCTTCGGTGGCGTAGGCGATTGAGCGACCATCAGGCGACCACGCAAACTGCTGAATCCCTTTTGGGGCGCTTGTTATCCGGCGAGCGTCGCCACCGCCCATCGGCATTACGAAAATTTGAGCTCTCGCAGGAATGTTGTTAGCAATGACGCCATTTGAAAGGAACGCAAGCCGATCGCCAGACGGTGAGAAACGCGGATGGCTCACGCTGCGCCGATCACTTGTCAAAGTCCTCTGAGCGCCGCTAGCGACGTCGACCAGCACAAGATCCGTGTCGTAGCGATTGTCGTCGTAGTTAGCGCGTCCGACTACGATAACGATTGACTTACCATCCGGTGAGATTTGGGGGTCGGAGACGCGAACGAGCCGGCCAAGATCGTCGAGTTGCATTCGCCGCTGCTGTGCACTTGCGGTGACGAGGAGTAAGCTGATGACCAATAGGGTTGAATAGATTGTCTTCGTCTTCATTTGTCACCTCATTGACAACACGGCGTGTCGAATAGCGTTGATGTGAGTTGAGTTGAACCGACGTTTGTGCTCGGATCTTTGGTCGTCTGCTCGGATTTTGAAATCACAAGCGGCCGGTGCAACTATGAGCGAGGGCGATTTTAACACCGGAGAAATATAACGCAAGTTTCATAAGCCAGCTGCGCCGATTAAGCATTTATCGGTCGTAATACAGAGAAACATTTGGGCGTTTAGTTGACGAACTCGATCGGCGGATTGATTATATATCTGTGTTTGAACAGTTTCGACTGTTCACCGGAAAGGTAGAATCTATGAACTGTCTTCGAAGCCTCTTTTTAATTCCGTTTGTTTTATCCCTTGGTTGCAGCGTGGCCGGCGCCAATGTAGCGCTGCCTGATCCCGCGGTTGATACGCCGTTGGCGACTACGAAGGGGGAGCAGGTAGCTGTCCTGGCGGGTGGTTGTTTCTGGGGCATCGAAGCGGTCTTTGAACACGTAAAGGGGGTGATCGATGCAGAATCGGGTTATTGCGGCGGTTCGGCGGAGACAGCCCATTATGAGACTGTTTCCAGCGGCCGTACCGGACATGCCGAGTCGGTCCGAGTGAAGTACGATCCTTCACAGATTACGTTTGGACGGATTCTTAAGATTTTTTTCTCAGTGGCACACGATCCAACTCAGCTGAACCGGCAGGGTCCGGATCGCGGCACACAATATCGCTCCGCGATCTTTTGCGTGAATGAAGAGCAGAAACGAATCGCGCAAGCGTACATCGAACAGCTCAACAAGGCTAAGGTGTTTGAGGATCCGATTGTGACCAAGCTGGGAGTCGGGAGTCAGTTTTATCGGGCGGAGGCCTATCATCAGGACTATGTGGTGCATCACCCAGATGAGCCTTACATCGTTATGAATGATCTTCCCAAGGTTGCGAATCTACAGAAGCAGTTTCCAGAGCTTTATAGATCTCGATAATCAATCCAAAAATTTTAGCTTTGCTGTCGCCTTGCGCGAACCATAACCCAAGTTCTATGGACTCGAAATTATGGTTCGCACAAAGAGGCAAACGACCGCAAAAGCTCGCAAAAAGGTTTCAACCTAAAAATTGTTAGCGTCGGTGTTCAGACCAATTCCAGGACACCTGGTAAGCATCGGCAAGGGTATCGAGACCCTTGCGCAATGCGGCCCAATCGCTCTCGGCGCGAGGCGAAAGATGATGTCTCTCCATAAAGCTGTCGATGTGAGCGGCCCGGGTCAGCACGTCTTCAACATCAGCGGGAGCGGTGTTTTTGTCACTGTAGTGGTGCTTCAACTTTTCAGTCGCATTCTCAAATCCTTTGACAAAGTCGTTGATGCGATCCTCTTGTTTTGAATGATCGATATCGCTGTGATTCAGGGCACTCTTAAGACTGCCTCGAAACTCTTGCGCTTGTTTGTCGATTCTCGCGAGAAGGTCTTTCATCTCCTTTTCCGAAATTCGATAAACCGACTGTGCGGCGACGGCAATGCTGGCCAATCCAATGAATAGAATCATCGCGATGGTTAATGAACGCTTGATCGAGTTCATGGCTGCTCCTTTCTAAACGAACCGTTTTTGAAAACCGATTCGTGGCGGTACACACGATGTCCGAATTTCGTCCGGCTCTTACACCGGGGCGTACCTTACCCAGGATGAAAGGGCAAGAATTGTACCGCTGGGATGTACCGTAGACTATCCAGTCTGCGGAATTTGCGGCCTGATCGCCCATTGCACGCCGTCCCCTTAAGGCTGAAAAACAAAACTACCCATTGCCGAAGACTTGCGAAAAGGTCAAATCCCACCAACGTTCCGTGGGTGGTATTGGACTCTTCACACAGTCTCGCAGTTGGTGGATTCCGGAAAATCGTGCTCGCATCGCGGCTCGTCGTAGGTGCAATCTAACTAGTCTCTCGCTCGGACTAGCGCACACCAGCTACTCTGCGCAATGATTACGTTCCGTCACACAAATAGGGAGGAAACAAATTGCAACGAATCACAACCATTCTTCTCGCGATACTCTTTCTTCCACCAACAATTGGATCGCCGACGCCGGTTGCCAGCGCTCAAGGCAAGACCCCGTCATTCACCTTCGCCAACGTCAACTACTTCCACCGCTTCACCGACAAGGATCAACACGAATATACCCCTGCAGGTCAGGAAGATCTGAAGGCGTGGACGGAGATGGTGACGCTACTGGTTTATCGAAACGTAAAGGACGGAGAAGGTCTTGCTGCTACAGCGAACAGAGTGCTGGATACTTACAAGGCGAACAAGGCAGTTGTCGTTAAGACAGAGTCCGTGCCGAGGACCCAAAACAAACCGGCCGAGCATTTGATCGTTGTCATCTTCGGTCGCCCTGAATTCATAGAGGTGGCGTTCTCCAGATTCAGAATGTATGAAGGGCTTGGCAGTGCTGTGGTCTTTTCACATCGGATCTACGGGAAAGCGGTGGGAAATTTGATGCAGCAATGGTTGGAAAAGAACGGCCAAACAACAGAAGCGAATTTGATGAAATGGGATTCAATGCCGAAGTTATAAATCGTAATGAGTCTATTTTGAGTAGGTCTATTTTGAAATAGGCAATCTGAAGTCTGAAATCTGCAAACCCCTTTCAAGTTAGCGAGCACGCCAACTATACGTCCTATGTTTTCGCTGCCCTGAAGGACGATCTGTTAAGCAGGTCGTAAACAAACGACATCAGGAGATGATTCTCCACCGGTCGCGTCAGGACTCTGTCAGCTCCTGCGCGAATAGCATTCATAGCCTTTTCAAGGCCGTGTGATGTGAGCGCGAGTATTGGCACCCTTCGCACCTTCGGTAGTTCACGGAGTCGCTTTATCATTCGTATCCCGTCAATTCGAGGCATGCTAAGGTCGCTGATGATCAAGTCCGGCGTTGCTTTTGTTGCCTGTTGAATTCCTTCCGCGCCGTCCTCGGCGAGGGCAACATCAAAACCCTCGGACTCCAGGATGACTTGCAGGAGTTCGCGGGAGTCCGGGGAGTCTTCAACAACTAGAATCTTCTTAGCCATTCCGTCTCTTCAATTGCAAGCAGAGTACCAAATGCTTCGGGCTAAATTCTCATTTTATGACTTCGTTTTTGCTGCAAGAAACCGCTTACAGGCGACCGAGGTATGAAAGTTTTTCACCCACTTTTCACCCATAATGAACGAAAGGCGAACAACAATTGCAGCGTAAACGGATGTAAGACAAGGCACTTGAGCACTGAGGATCTACCTGAAGAAATTCCGTGTAAAATCCAGCAAATCAAGCCTTCGTTCACTTCCGACAGCAAGAACGAACTGAGACGCGATGAGAAACGGAGGTGGTCCTTCTTATTGACTCTGATGGTAATTGGGGTAAGCCGGTAGTTTGGATGAAGGAAGTGGATGTTTTTTCAACGCTTCCATTACCAGTTCGACCGCCTTTTCGAGTTGGACGTCTCGACCCGCTCGCCACGCTTCAGGATCAAACTCGATCTCGACATCAGGCGCGACGCCATGGTTTTCCACGTCCCACTTTCCATCCGGGCTCCAGAAGGCCACTCGCGGAGCGGTCACGCTGCCCCCATCAATCAACTGCGGATAATCATAGATTCCGACGAGTCCGCCCCATGTGCGTTTGCCTACCAACGGCCCGATACCCGCACGTCTGAACAACCACGGAAGCAAGTCCCCACCGCTGCCTGCGTACTCATTGGTGATCATCGCTTTCGGTCCATACACTGATCCGACGGGCGTTGTGAAACCTTCGCCCTCGCGAGTCACCCAATAGTTCATCAACGGACGCCTCATATAATCGATGATGTAGTCGGCCGCTGTGCCACCGCCGTTGAAACGCTCGTCGATCACCGCTCCTTGTTTATCAATCTGTGCGAAGTAATATCGATTAAAGTTCGAATAGCCCCCACCGGCGGTATCCGGCAAATAAACGTATGCGAGCTTCCCACCACTAAGCTTGTCAACTCGTCTGCGATTGTCTTCTATCCATGCAAGGTTTCTGAGTCCGGTCTCGCTTTCAACCGGCACGACCGTTACCTCGCGAGCATTAGAGCCGTTTGGATCCGGCCCAATACGAAGTACCACCGTCTTGTCGGCGGACTGCTCGAAGAAACTATAGACGCTGTCAGTCGAACGCACCTCGCGTCCATTCACGGCAAGCAGGTAATCGCCAGTGCGTACGTTGACTCCCGGTTGAGTCAAAGGGGCACGCAGCTGCGGGTTCCAGTTCTCGCCGTTGTAGATGCGGTCGAACCTGTACCTCCCGTTCTCGATCTTGTAATCGGCTCCAAGAAGCCCGACCTTAATCGGTTTCACCTCCGGCGAATCGCCGCCCGAGACAAACAGATGGCCCACCGAAAGCTCGCCAAGCATTTCCTGAAACAGATAGTTGAGATCAGCGCGATGTGCGACGGAGTCCAAGAACGGCCGGTACTTTGCCTCAGCCGCTTTAAGATCCAAGCCATGATAAGCCGGGTCATAGAAGAAATCGCGTTGCATTCTCCATACTTCGTGATACATCTGGCTCCACTCGGCTCGGGGATCTACGTACACCTCGAGGTCATCCAGCTTCAGCGCCCCCTCCCCGGGTTTCACCGGGGCAGCGGTTGCAGCGATGAACCAGGCGGGGCCGATTCGATAAAGCATCTTTTCGCCGTTGGACGAGAGATCAAAACTGGTTACGCCTTCGAGAACTTTCTCGACTTTCCGTTTGTCGAGATCGAACCGGTGAACGATCAGTTGATCAAAGCCAAGCAGGCCGCCAGTGCCAGGAGGGCTTTCCAAAATGAAAAGTGTTCCGGTTTTTCCTGACAACATCGCCTGATAATTTCTCGCAGGAATCGGGAGAGCCAGGATGCGCTGGCCAATGCCATCGAAGTCGATATTAACCGGTTGCACTTTGTCGGGTGGCTTATCGGCGCCAGCCGGTTTTTGGTCAGCGGTCTTAGCGGCGGCCGTTCCGGCTGCATCCTTTTCTGATTTCTCCTGCGCCACTTTTTCTTCATCGCTTTCAGGCGAGAGAGGGGATGGAAGATCCTTTCGCAACACTACAACGTACACGCTTCGGGTCACGGGATGTTCGAAGCTGGACATGTCAAGCCAGCCAGTTGTTGGGCCGATATCGGTACTCGCGGTGAAGTAGAGATATTTTCCATTTTTGTCGAAGCTGGCAAAGCGTGCGTCGCTGAGACCATCAGTCACTTGAACGCTCTTGTTCGTCTCGAGGGAGTAGACGTACACCACTCCGAGCCGATTTCGAAGCTGTTTTGTATAAGTGATCCATCGACTGTCCGGCGACCAGCTCGGATCCATAACGCGAAACGGATTCTCGTATGTATTAGTGTCTACCTTGCTCGGATTTCCCTTATCGATATCTACAAACCATAGGTTCAGCCGTTTGTCGGTGTACGCAATTTTCTTGCTATCGGGTGACCAGACGGGTGAGTAATAGAATGACGGCGGATTGCCAAGATTGATCTTGCGCACATTTCCCATCCCGCTCTGGTCGCGGAGGTGTAGCTGGTATTCGCCCGAATCATCAGAGAAATACGCGATCCATTTGCCGTCTGGCGACCATGCCGGATCGCGCTCGGCGGCACCCGTAGTATTTGTCAGGTTGCGAGCGTTACCCTTTTCGGCCGGCACTGTCAAAATTTCGCCACGCGCCTCGAAGACCGCTCGCGCGCCGGTTGGTGAAAGACCAGCTGCGATAATTCGTGAAGCGGCTTTCTCGAATCGCGGTCGCACGCCTTGAAGATCTCCAGTGACGGTAATGCTCAAGCTCTTCGATGTTGCAGATTTCAAATCGAACAGGTTGAGAGAACCGAATTGTTCGTAGACGATTGCTCCGGGACCTGCGGATGCGGACTTAATATCCAGCCCATCGTTTCTTATCAACTGGGTGACCTTCTTCGTGGAAGTATCGTACTCAAACAGCGTGGCGGGTCCGTTGCGATCGGACAAGAAGTAAATCTTGCTCTCAATCCACATGGGGTTGAAATCGTTTGAATCTTCTCTCGGCAACTTTTCGATGTGGGAATTTGAAAGCGTAGCGATCCAGATTGGGGTAGCCAGGCCGCCGCGATATCTCTTCCATGCCTGGTAGAACGCAATGCCAGGGAACGGCTCTCGAGAGAGTGGGAGATATGCGAGGCGAGATCCATCCGGTGAGTAGGATGCTTCGCAGCCCATCGGCAAGGGAATCTCCGTCGGGAAGCCTCCGTTTGACGAGATCGTAAACAGCCGCACAAACCTAGGCGAGGAGCTGTTTCGCGTCGACGAAAACAGCACCTGTTTACCGTTTGGTGTCCAGCCCACTGCAGTGTCAGGACCTGGATGGTATGTGAGGCGACGAGGGATGCCGCCTGAAGCGGGAACGACGTAGACATCTATATTGCCGTCATATTCTCCGGTGAAGGCTATTGTCGAACCATCCGGAGAGAATACAGGGTCGGTCTCTACACCTGCGTTGGTAGTTAGCCGTCGAGCTTCGCCGCCGTCTCGTCCGACGATCCACAAATCACCTGCGTAAGAGAAAGCGACTTGCGTGCGGCTGAGAGTCGGCTTTTGCATCAGTAGCGGTTTCCCGCTCTGAGCTGATCCGACGGCACTGATTAACAATACCAATGAAAGCGACAGCAATACTGATTTATAAAAGTTCATTTTTGGTTCCCTCGTCTTGGTTCCCTCGTCACTTAGTAACGACTTTAGTCGTTCTTGCTCGCAAAACAAATCTATTACGTTCTTCCCAGGCCTTTGGGGTGCGCAAGTCAGAACGAATAAATTCGTTACTACGTGGACAGATACAATCTGAAGACTGATAACAGGAAGCGTCACAACGTGAAGAGCTAAATCTGAAGGTCTCTTAGTTAGGCCTTTGTTTATTTTTCCCTACGTAGCACGGCGACGTTAGCTACTGTTTTGTAGGTAGTCATAACGACGAAATCCGTTACTACGTGGGGAATATTGATTATCCGCTAGAACTGAATCCTCCTACTGATTTGGATTGCCCGTGGCCTGAAGAACGTTTGGGCCAAAACAGAAGGTTGTTTTGGTAGGCAGTCTGTGAGGCGACGCGGGGCGAATACCTGGGCTATATGCCCCGGCGGCGCCGACCGCCTTATTCTGCAGATAAAGTGAGGCTCGCGGTCAATTGCGGGGAGAGTTGCTTATCCACTTAAGCGCGTGACCGCAAGGTCATTCAAGCAGCCTTAGCCTCCTGGTCTCGGCATTAGTGAAAAGAAATTAGTGCTATCCCTGACTTGATGGGCAAACCATATACGAAGTGGCATGT